>ERZ773049.181-NODE-181-length-39445-cov-29.863036_pt1 | contig 39445 bp, 44 predicted proteins | sample MGYA00580633_ERZ773049 | MGnify/ENA primary metagenome ERZ773049 (study PRJEB29015, sample SAMEA2737991) | human oral metagenome | biome: human oral; feature: human-associated habitat; material: dental | place: China | collected 2066 ...
ACATCGAACCTGGCCCCGCCAGCAAAAGCTACGGCATCGCCGTCGCCAAACTCGCAGGTCTGCCCAACCGCGCTTTGAAAGCGGCTCAAAAGCATTTAAACGATTTGGAAAACCAAGCCGCCGCCAACCGTCCGCAGTTGGATATTTTCAGTGCCATGTCGTCTGAAAATGGGGCTGAAGAGGAAGGGAAAGAACAAGAAATTGAGCCTGTTGATAATTTGCAGAACAATGAATTGGCTGAAGCGTTGGCGCAAATTCAGCCCGACAACCTCACGCCACGCGAAGCCTTGGATGCCTTGTATCGCTTGAAAGATATTTGCAATAAGGCGTCGTAAATAACTCAAAGGCCGTCTGAAACAGGGAAATATATTAATGAGTTTTACTGACATTACCGTGGTTGGTATTACCGGCGCAGATTCTTATACCGAGGGCACGATGTATGCCATTATCCGTAGCTGTGCCGAATTGCCCGGCAGCCGTGGATTGCTGATCAGCCCGAGCTGTCCGCAAGGTTTGCCGGAAAATATCCGACATCAGCCTTGCCGGAAATTCGGTTATCTGGAATACAATTTGTTTGTTTTGTACCAACTGATGTATTACATCGATACGGATTATTGTTTGATTGTTCAAAATGACGGCTGGGTGTTGAACGGTCAAAACTGGCAGGATGCCTATCGGGAATATGACTATATCGGTGCACCTTTGCCGATTTTGTTGGAAACCGAAGCCGACGGGCAGTTTTTCCTGAAGGGAACCGACCAATATTTGGCCAAACAACATCTGATTCAGACTTCTCCGAATTTGGACGAGCCGCAGAACGGTGGTTTCAGCCTGCGCAGCAGACGGCTTTTAGCCATGCCGCGACAATTGGGCTTAAATGTAGAAATCCGACCGCCGTTGCCGCCGAAAGACGAAAAAATTGCCGATATGGAATGGCTGGTAAAGCTGCACCATGAAGATATGTTTTTGACGGCGCAACACCGTTATAGATTGCAGGACTTGGGTTTGAAATTTGCGCCTCCGAATATTGCTACGCAATTTTCTTTAGAAGTACCGTTTATCAATCAAATGAGGAATGTCCCTTTAGAGCGCGTCTTTGGGGCGCACTGGATGGGAAATGTGGTCTTGACCGGCTGCAATCGTGTCCTGTTTGCCCAATTGAATGAGGATAAATTGGAAACATACTCCCGTTTTTTTAGAAATTTGGGTTATGAATGGGAATAAATTAAGGCCGTCTGAAAGTTCAGACGGCCTTTTTTAATGGCTGTTAATGCTGATGGGCATGGCGTGCAGCCGCGCGTTTGGTGCCGACAGGTACGATCAGCGTTGCATAAGCTTTGTCCTGCTGGCATACGCTTTTATCGCTGTAATCGGTCTCGTTCACCACTTTGATTTTCCACAAGCCGTCAATCAACGTAATCACATTGACCACGCCGTTTTTATCGGTTTTGCCGGAGAAGCCTTGAGGCTCGCGGTGGTCATGGGTTGATTCCAAGTCCATTTCGGCCAAAGTGTCCGAGCTGGCGGTAACGGTGGCTTTAACCAAAGGCTCGCCTTTGTACAGGACTTTGACCGGCAAAATACCGCCGGCTTTGACTGCGTTCGGATTTTTCAGCGGAACCAGTTCCAGCTCTTGGCCGATAGGGCGGGTCAACACAGCTTCATCAACTGCGCCGTTGCCCACTTGGACAAAGCTCTTTCCGAACATTTGCGATTGTTCGCAATAGGTTGAACCGGCCAGCTGTTTCAAGGTTTGCTGTTTCCAGCCGTCTTGGTTTTTCGACCAGAAAGTCGGTTTGTAGGTTGCGCTGACCCAGTAGGAGCCTTCAGGCAAAGCGGCTTTAGAAACGTATTGATAGTTTTCGCCTTTATTTACCAAATCAACGGTTTTCTTTGAGCTGCCGGTCAATTGCAGCGGCTTGAAAATATGCACGCGGTCGTCGGCGATTTTTTCGACATTGGGGAAGTCATGGCTGTAACCTAAATCCGCATGCAGGACTTGGCCGGCAGGCTGATGTGTCGGTGCGGCCACCCAAACATCGTGCGCCTGCGCCACTGCGCCTAATCCCAGCAATCCTAAAAGCATCCATTGTTTCATAGTTTCTACACTCCATTTTGTTGTTGAATGAAAGGCCTTGTATTTTGGCGAGTAGAAACATTACTCTTATTTGCATTTTTTGTAAATAAAAAGGATTAGATTTTTTAATTATAAATAATTATTTATATTGGATTTTCAGACGGCCTGACGTATTGGGTCATGCTGTTTGCAACGTATGTTTATCTTGTATAAATAGCTGCTTTAATCTTTATCTGATTGATGTATATATAATTTATCGTAATGCTTATCTGTGTGGGCATTTTTTCCCGACTTCCGCACGGATTGTATATAACCAAAACTGATAAACTCGAAAGCAAACATTATTTCCAGTTTGCATCTAATCCCGATAAAGTGCTCCCATATTTTTAACAGGAGCCGACCATGAATATCCGTACGCTTTCTTTTGCCGCTTTGACCGCCACGCTGGCTTTGAGCGCGTGCTCGCCAAAAGCCGAACAATCCGCCGATAATGCCTCTAAAGCTGCCGGAGGTAAGGGGGGCGAAGTCAAATTGCTGAATGTCTCCTACGATGTCGCCCGCGATTTTTATAAAGAATACAATCCTTTATTTGTCAAAGAGTTTGCTGCAAAAAACGGCGGACAGACGGTTGAAGTCCAACAGTCGCACGGCGGCTCCAGCAAGCAGGCTTTGGCTGTGGCCAACGGTTTGGCTGCCGATGTGGTAACCATGAACCAGACTTCCGATATCGAGCTTTTGGTGAAAAAAGGTTTGGTCAAAGCCGATTGGAACACACGCCTGCCGGATAATGCCGTGCCTTATACCAGCAACGTTGTTTTCTTGGTGCGCAAAGGTAATCCGAAACACATCCAAGACTGGGGCGATTTGGCCAAAGGCGGCGTGCAAATCGTTTTGGCCAACCCGAAAACCACCGGCAACGGCCGCTACGCCTTTTTGGGTGCGTACGGTTATGGTTTGAAAGTGAATAACGGTGATGAAGGCAAAACCAAAGATTTTGTGGCTGCATTGCTGAAAAACACGCCGGTGTTTGAAAACGGCGGCCGCGCGGCAACGACGACATTCAGCCAACGCAATATCGGCGATGTCTTGGTTACCTTTGAAAATGAGGCCAACTACGTCAGCAAAAAGCTGACCCAAGACCAATTTGAAATTGTCTACCCAAGCTACACCATTCTTTCCGAAGCGCCGGTTGCCGTCGTGGACAGCGTAGTCGATAAAAAAGGCACGCGCGCTGCTGCCGAAGCCTATCTGCAAAACCTCTGGAGCGAACCGGCCCAAGAGTTGGCCGCCAATCTTTATCTGCGTCCGCGCAATGCCGAAGTATTGGCGAAACACAAAGCCGATTTCCCTGAAATTGAGACGTTTAATCCGAATGAGAAATTTGGCACGTGGGAAGAAATTATGAAAAAATTCTTTGCCGACGGCGGATTGTTTGACCAGCTTTCCAGTAAAAAATAAAGCTTAAACATAGAGGCCGTCTGAAACTTCAGACGGCCTTTTGTTACAATAAGCCTTTTTCTTATCCACCTTTTCCCATGTCCCAACGCAAAATCATCCATATCGATATGGACGCATTCTACGCTTCGGTAGAACTGCGCGAGCAGCCGCACCTGAAAGGGCTGCCGGTCGTTGTGGCGTGGGACGGTACGCGGTCGGTCATTTGTGCCGCTTCTTATGAAGCACGCAAATTCGGTTTGCACTCGGCCATGTCGGTGGCGACGGCGAAAAGGCTGTGTCCTCAGGCGGTGTTTGTGCCGCCGCATTTTGATTTGTACCGCCAAGTTTCGGCGCAGATTCATGCCGTGTTTCGGCGTTATACCGATTTGATCGAACCTTTGTCTTTGGATGAAGCCTATTTGGATGTTACCCGAAATTTTGAAAATATCCCGTACGCTAGCGAGGTAGCCAAACGCATTCGTGCCGAGATTTTTGAAGAAACCGGTTTGACAGCCTCCGCAGGCATCGCGCCCAATAAGTTTTTGGCAAAAATTGCGTCCGACTGGCGCAAGCCGAACGGGCAGTTTGTGCTGCCGCCGCAAAAAATCATGGTGTTTTTGGAGAGCCTGCCGTTGGGTAAGATTCCCGGTGTCGGCAAAGTCACGCTGAAAAAGATGAATACCCTCGGTATGCAGACCGCCGGCGATTTACGCCGTTTTGAGCGCGGCGAACTTTTAAACCATTTCGGCCGTTACGGCTACCGCCTTTACGATTTGGCACGCGGTATCGACGAGCGGCCGGTCAAAGCCGAACGCGAACGCCTGCAAATCTCAACCGAAATCACCTTGCCCGAAGATTTGTCTTTGGCGCAGGCTTCGAGCCATTTACCGCACCTTGCCGAAGATCTCTGGCGGCAAATAGAACGCAAAAACGTCGAAGCCAAAGGCGTTACCCTCAAACTCAAAACCCACGATTTCCGCATTATTACGCGTTCGCTGACGTATTCTTCCGTCCTGCCCGACAACGCTTCACTGCTTCAGGCGGCGCATACTTTGTTGCAACGCATACCGCCGCAACGCGAAGACGCCTTCCGCCTGATCGGTATCGGTGTGAGTCATTTACTGCCGAAAAACCAGCAGCAGACACTTTGGTTATAAAGAAATAGAAAAGCATTCTTTCCTTTTGAAGATAGGGCGCAGGACAATATTGTTCTATAACCATATCGGCAGCCGTTTAAACAGGCCGTCTGAAAACGTTTCAGACGGCCTTTTTGACGGTTTAACAAAATGATTTATCAAGAATTTGTTTTTCGTTCAACAAAAGTGGAAAGCAGGGCGGTATCGATGTCCCATTTCCAAATGCCTCGTTCCGAGCCGTCCATGCCGCGCAGGAATAGGTAGCGGATGGCGATTTTGGGCAACGGCTTGCCGCGCAGGGCATAGTAGCGCGCAATGGCAACGGCGTAGATCAGGGCTTGCAGGTAGTAGTGATGATGCGCCACGGCTTCGTTCATCGCCTGTTGCGTGTACGCGCTTGCATCGTTGCCCAAATGGTTGGATTTGTAGTCGATTAAAACGACATTGCCGTCTGAATCTTGACAAACCATATCGATAAAGCCGTTTAAATAGCCTTGCAAATCATGGAAATCAAGCAGTTGCGCGGCTTGGACGCATTCGGTCGGCAGGTTTGCTTCGCTTGAGGCAAACCAACGGCGCAAGTTGTCCAGTTTGAAATCGTCCATGTACAGGGTAAACCCCATTTCGGGCAGGCGTCGGGTCGGCGGAATCTGCGACAGGCTCTCGCCGATTAAAGGCGTCAGGCGGCAGGTATCAAGCATGGCGCTTACCGTCGGCAGCCATTTGTCTTCAAAGCTGTGGCGTTGTAAAACTTCGGCAATCATTTCGGATTGGCTCTCGGCAGAGGCGGCGAAGTCGAGTTTTTCCAACATTTCATGCAAACATACGCCGGCATTGGTGCCGCGGGGGAAATGGTGGATATCAAGGCCGTCTGAAAGTGGGGACGGCAGGTTTTCAGACGGCATGGCACGGTCTGCGCTTTCTGCCGGATCGATGGCAGGTTGCAAAGGCTCGTGTTGTTCGTCGGTTGACTTGGTGTGCCTGCTCAAACCGGTAAAGCTGGTGTGGCGGATAAAGTCAAAATCGCGGCGTTTGATGCTATGTGCGCCAAAAGCTTGGTCTTGCTGGCGGCTGTATTGGTAGACGGTTTCCGGCGGGGCTTCTTCCGTGAAGGCAAACTCCGTATTTTCAGGCGCATTTTTGATAAAGCGTTGCCAGTTGAGCTTGAGCATTTCCACAACATCTGTCGCGCTTTTATAGCTTTGGTTGACGCTTTCGCGGTCGGCATCCGGCAAACCTTCGAGCAGATAGGCAAAAGGATTGTTTGGCGTACAGTATTTGTTGGCGGCGGCGTAGATGTTGAGCTGTTCTTCGGCGCGGGTAAGGGCGACATAGAGCAGGCGTAAATCTTCTGCCGTCTTTTCATCGGTAAGGTGGCTTAGTTCTGCTTCCGAGGTTTGCGATGTTGCCAGCAGCTCAGTTTCGTGGTTTTCAGTATGTAGGATTTTCCAGTTTTCTTTGGAATTGTCTTTGGTATCCCATGCAAAGGGGCAGTACACCAAAGGATATTGCAAACCTTTCGACGCGTGCATGGTAACGATTTTGACCAGTTTTTCGTCGCTTTCAAGACGGATGGTTTGCGCGTCTGACGGGAAATGGCCGCTGCGCGCACGGCCGATTTGTTCGTTCAGCCATTTATGCAGGGCGGCAGGGTTGCGGCTTTGGCTGTCTTCTTCGGCCAAAAGCTCCAGAATTTGGTAGTAGTTGGTCAGGCTGCGTTCGTTGCCGCCTTTGAGCAGGCGTGTTTCGATGTCATGTAGGGCGGCAAACTGCTGCACGGCGGCAAAAATGCCGCCTTTACGCCATTTTTCCATGGCTTCGGCAGACGATTCCAGCCATTTCAGTAGCTGGTGTTCGTTGTGGTTGAGTTCGTAAATCTCTTTGGCGGTATAGCCGAATAAAACGCCGGTTAAGACAAAGCGCAGCCAGTCGGTTTGCCTTGGGTTGAGCCAAAAGCCGATCAGCGCGGACAGCGAGTCTGCCTCGGCAGAATCGAAAACGGACTGGCGCGACAGCAACACGCTTTGGATACGGCGCTGTTTCAGTTTTCCGGCAATCATTGCCGCTTCGTTGTTGGTGCGCACCAAGACGGCAATATCTCCGGATTCTAGCGCGCGGCCTTTGAAGTTCAGACGGCCTTCGGCTGCTTCATTGAGCGCAAAGGCAATTTCATCGGCGCAATATTCGGCGGCACGGCCGCGCAAAATCTCTTTGCCGGTTTGATCGTCCGTATTGAGCCAGCGCACTTGGATGGCGGGGCGGTGTGGCGACAGCCGGCTTGCGGCGCGGCTGGCGGAGACATCGCTGTAATCGATGTTTTCCAACACGAATGGATGTTTTTTTTGTTTGAACAAGGCGCTGATGCCGTTGATCAGCTTGGCATGGCTGCGGTAGTTGACGGCGAGGGTGTAATGCCGGTCCGCATCTTGCGCGGCTTGCAGATAGGCGTAAATGTCCGCACCGCGAAAGCTGTAAATCGCCTGTTTGGGGTCGCCAACGAGAAACAGCGGGCAGCCTTGTTCGATAAAAATTTGGCGGAAAATTTCATATTGCAGCGGGTCGGTATCTTGGAATTCGTCAATCAGCGCGATTTCCCAGTTTGCCGCCGCCACTTTTGCCAATGCGTTGCCGTGTTCATGGATGGTCAATGCCTGATGGACATCCAGCAGCAAATCGTCAAACACGCGCTCGCGGCGTGATTTTTTTTGTTCGGCAATAGATTGGTTGATGTAGGAAAGGAGATCGAGTTGCAGGCAGATGAAGACCGCTTCTTCCGCGCTTTCCATTGCTTGCAAATCACGACCGAGATTGGCCAAGGCTTGCAGCTGGATAATTTCCGGCGCATCGGCATCGGCTTTATATTCTTTTTTCAGTTTGCTGTTGAGCGTGTCGATACTAAAGAGGCTTAATTTCCCTAGCGTTTGTTTGCTCAGGCGGGGCAGGTGACTGGATTCGGCGTTTGTTTTTAAATCGATAAAAACATTTTCAAAGGTATTTCTTTTGTAGGTCTGGCCATTAAGTTTGGGAAAGATTGCCCAAAATGCTTTTTCCAAGTCTTCTAACTGACCGCAAACTTTTTGCCATGTTTCTTGAAGGTTGGTTTGAGCTTCTTCCAAATCGCCTTCAGGCCGTCTGAATTTCAGATAGGGGCGGCCGGTATAGCTTTTGATTTCGGCAAGCATTTCTTCAGGCGTGCATTTTCGGTCAAAAACCAATTGTGCCAATGTGGCATCGGTTGCCACTTTCTGCCGCCAAAAGTCCTGCGCAGGAATCAGCAGCCTCTCGCGCGAGTCGTCCGACAGCTCGACATCCAAAGGCGCACCGCACAAAAACGCGTAATCGCGCAAGACGCGCTGACAGAAGCCGTGGATAGTGTAAATCGATGCGTTGTCAAACTGGCTCAGCGTGGCTTTGAGGCGGAGAATCAGGCGATGGCAGCTTTCTTGACCGTCTTGCTCGCCTAAAGCCAAAGGAATCAAGCGATTGAGAAAGTCATCGGGGGATTTTTTCTCTTTTTCGTAATATGTGTTCAGGCCGTCTGAAATATGTTCCGGCTTACCGCCCAAAGTTTGAATTTCGTTCAAAACCTGCAACACTTCGTCCAAACGTGCGCGCAAACGGGTTTTCAGTTCTGCCGTCGCCGCTTTGGTAAAGGTAACGACCAGAATTTTCTCGATGTCTTTTTTTTCTAAAACAATCAGTCGGGTAAAGAGCGCGGCAATGCCGTAGGTTTTACCCGTACCGGCAGAAGCTTCGATGAGGTTGGTACCGTCGATGGAAAGTGTGAGCGCGTCAAAAGGAAGGGGGGAAGACATGGTTGGAACGGAATAATATTAGCGAGGCATTATCATAACAGAGATAGTGTGTTGTTTTGCATTGATGATAAAAATGCCGTCTGAAAACTTTCTGTTTTCAGACGGCATGCCTTAAGGGCTATTAAATGACTTCAATAGCGCATCTTAGTAGCGCAAACGGCGTTTGGCGTAGCTTGGTTGGCGAGGACGATAGGTATAACGGTTCGCCGCAGGAGCTTTACTGTCGTCATAGTAGTACGCAACATTATTACCGTTAATGGTCGTATTGTTGACGCTCAAACCGGTTGGAGAGCTGGTAGTAATAACAACATTGTCGCTTTGGATGGTGTTTGCCGTATTGGTTACGTTGGCTTCGTTTTTACCTTTGGCGTTGATGCCGCCGTCAGGTTTACCTGAAGCGTAGCTGCCGTTGACATTGACGGTCAGGTTTTTTTCGTTAACGCTGCTGATTGCGCCGGAAGTATTGACTTTGTTGCCTTCTACTTCAATGGAGTTGTTGGATACCAGGTTGGTACCGTGCAGGTTGACGTCACCGTTGTTGGCATTGATTTTAATGTCATTGCCAGCCGCTACATTCGCGCCTGTGGCGGTAGAAGAAGCGTTATCGGTTTTGTTAACGCCGACAGAGCCATTGACGTGAGGAACGGCAACACCGGTTTCAACATTGATTGTCGTACCAGCGCCGATACCGACATTAACGGCTGTACCTTGGTTGGAGGCAGTATTGGCTGACTCGGTGAAGGTTACGCCGTTGCCTGCGGTAATGTTGACGTTGTTGTTGGCAGTAATGTTGGATGCGATTTCAGCAGAGTCTTTGGCGTTGATGACAACATTGGTCGCATTCATATCGCCTTTGACGGCGGTAGATTCTTTTTTGTTTTCATCAGCGTAGTTGACGTTCAGGTTGGCATTTACATCAACGTTTGAACCGTCTTTGGTGTATCGATGAATTTGATACCGGCTTTGGCAGTCACGCTGCCGTTTTCTTTATTGGTTTCGGTGCCAGAGTAGCCTTTAATGGAATACTCGTTGACCTGTTTGTTTTCTACTGCTTTGCCGCTTGTCGACAGAACTTATAAATCAGGTGGTCGTCGTAGCTCGAATTGCGGTTGATGGTGCTGCTCACAGTAAAGGTTTGGCTGTCTGCAAAACACTCCCAGCCGGGCAGGTGCAGTTCGGCCACGAGGTCGAGATAGGCGGGCAGTTCGCTGCGGGTGTTCCCGCACCTGCCGCGTCGCCGTCTCATCTTTCTTATTCCCCGCCTGCGTGGCGAGATTTTTCATGCCTGCCTTTTTAGGACGGACACGATGGTGGCAAGATCATTGGGCGACCAGCGCCAGCAGTCGGGCAGCCCCAATGCGGCGGCGTACCACTCGGAGCAAAACCACTTGTCGCCGCGTTGGCGGGTTTTGAATACCACGCCGACGGCACCGAACCAGTCGTAGGGCTAGCTGACGGTATTGCGGTATAGGCGGTCGAGCTGGCCGTGCTCATTGATGCTGTCGGGCAACGGGATTAGATCCCACTTATCAGCGGGCAGCAGCATCGTTTTGGCGCGCACACCGCCGTCGCGCACGGAAGATGAAATACAGTCGTACCCGCCGTCTTCGACTGGGCCGTAGGCAATCTCGGCGTGGCTGTATTGGCCACGAGTGAGAATGCGGGTCAGCCAGTCGGTGGCTCGAGCACACCATACGCGCCAGCCGGAGCCGCCCCGATGGCCTTTATAGAGAGCTAGGTAGTATCGTGGTTTCATGATTACGCCTCCTCCAGCTCGGCGGCGGGCTGCTCGTAGTTAGCTGTCCAGCCGTCCGAATAATCGTATTCCAGCGGATTTTCGGCCTTTAACATGGCGGCTTTATGGTGTTCGGCGTTGGCAAAGTCGGCCTGCTCATCCAATACCATCTGCGTAGTCATCTCATCCAGTAGCTCGCGGGTCATGAGGACAAAATCGTTTTCCATCGTTTTCCAGCGTAACCCCACCGGCAACTCTTTCATGGTGCGCAGTAGGATGTATTGGGTGCAGCTCTCATCGTTGGTGTGAAACCACTTACCCACGCTTTTGACAAATACCCCAGGAATCATACGGCAGCTTGTATATGTTTACACGCTGGATGTTTTATCAAAGACGTGGCTATATTTGGCAGCGAGCGAATCATCACGCCCTAATCTGTAACGCCCTAGAACGTGTTTTCAACGGCGAAACAAAACGCTTGATTATTAATATTCCGCCGCGATACTCGAAAACGGAAATCGCGGTCGTGAACTTCATCGCGTGGGCGATGGGGTGCGTGCCGGATTGTGAATTTATTCATGCGAGCTATTCGGCTACGTTGGCGGTCAATAACTCCGTACAGATTCGGAATTTAGTGCAACACGAAGAGTATCGGGCAATTTTCCCTGATTTAGCACTTGCAAGCGAGAGTAGTCATCACTGGAAAACAACTGCCGGCGGCGTGATGTACGCAACAGGTACGGGAGCACGATTACCGGCTTTGGCGCGGGCAAACACCGCGAGGGGTTCGGCGGCGCAATCATACTGGACGATTTGCACAAGGCCGACGAAGCACGAAGCGAGGTCAGACGGCAGAATGTTATCGACTGGTTTCAAAATACGCTGGAATCACGGAAGAACAGCCCCGATACACCGATTGTCGTGATTATGCAAAGGTTGCATGAAAACGATATTGCAGGATGGCTGCTTGACGGCGGCAACGGTGAAGAATGGGAACATTTGTGCTTACCAGCGATTCAAGATGACGGCACGGCGTTATGGCCTGAAAAGCACGATATTGAAACACTGCGCCGAATGGAACAAGCCGCGCCGTATGTATTTGCCGGGCAGTATTTGCAACGTCCAGCGCCGCCTGATGGCGGTACGTTCAAACCTGACAATCTGCAATTCGTGAAAGCCCTGCCCGCAGGGAATATCCGATGGATCCGCGCGTGGGACTTGGCTTCGACCGCAAACGATGGCGACTATACAGCAGGCGGTAAGCTTGGCGTAACAGAAGATGGGCGGTACATTATTGCCAATATTGTGCGCGGCCAATATGGGGCGGATGAGCGAGACAGAATTTTGAAAAACACGGCGCAAAAAGACGGTGTGAAAACAAAAATATCTATCCCGCAAGACCCTGGGCAGGCCGGCAAGTCGCAAACCCTATATTTAACCCGTCAATTGGCGGGTTTTTCTGTATCTGCCAGCCCTGAATCGGGCGATAAGGTGACACGAGCCGAACCATTCGCGGCACAGGTCAACATCGGTAATGTGATGGTGCTGGATGACGGCACATGGGATACAGATGCGCTGATTTCAGAAATGCGGATGTTCCCAAACGGTCAGCATGACGACCAAATCGACTGTTTGAGCCGTGCCTTTGGCGAGTTACTAGACACCCGAACTGGCATGATTGATTACCTGCGTTCGCAGGTCGAGGCAAATAAATGAGTAAAAAGACACCTTTATCACAAGGCTTTATTGCCCGCGTTGCCGCTGGTGTCCGTTACGCCTTTACCGGCAACGCGGACGGGTGGTTTGACGCAGACGAGCCTTTAGCCCCTGTCGCACAGCAGGCAGAGGGGCGGCGGTTTGATTATGAGCCGTTCTACAACGTCGGGCATTCTAAGCCGCGTGAACGTGAGGCTATAGGCTTTGCACAATTACGCGCCCTTGCCGATAACTACGATGTGCTGCGTTTGGTTATTGAGACGCGCAAAGACCAAATGGAGTGCCTAAAATGGACAATCCAAAAGCGCGATGTCGAATCAACGGCAAACAACGAATCGCAGCGCAAAGACAGAAAGATTGACGAAGCTATTGCGTTCTTTCAGTCGCCTGACAAAGAGCATACATGGGCGGACTGGCTGCGCATCTTGCTGGAAGATTTGTTTGTCATTGACGCGCCATGTATCTATCCGCGTAAAACACTGGGCGGCGACTTATTCGCCCTTGAAGTGATAGACGGCGCAACAATTAAGCGCGTATTGGACAATACAGGCCGCTTGCCAGCACCGCCTGATACAGCGTATCAGCAAATCTTGCACGGCATGGCGGCGGTTTCACAATTTCAGCCCACTTATTCAACGCTTCCTGCGTTTTTTTTTTGACATCTTCTGCTTGCATATAATCCAAGACTTTCAACCGTGCTTCATACACCTTTGCGCAATTAATTATCTTCTTGCACTGTGTCTGTTTTTGGTCTATCATATTCACTCCTTTTGTTGCAGGCCTCGTGCCTCAACCCTGCCCCACGTTCCTGCGTGGGGCTTTCCTTTTCAACTCCGACCAAATCTCGTCCCCGCCATTCCCGACGGGCTTTTTTATTTGGGTTGATCGTCTGATTTCTTTGAGTTCAAAAACAAGTCGGGATATTTCAGCTTTATCCGTGCAGGTATTCCGCGCTTCGTCCAATTGAAAACGCATTGAGGGCTATTCCCCGTTATTCGACCAATCTCCGCGTAACTGCCGATTGATTGCAACAGGCGTTTGTCTTCGCTGACTCTTTTATCCATAAATAAACCAAATATTTAAATCTAATGCCAATATTAAACACTATGTTTAGATAAAAATCAAGTATTGTTTAACAACATTTTGTTTAAATATGGGAGAATAATTAAACCAACTGCGAATAGGATTAAAAATGACAATGCACGAAACAACTGACAGACTTTTTGAGATAGCCAAAGAGCAGGGAGTTTTAAAGCCGGCTGATATAGCAGAGCGTCTAAATATCAGCCAGCAGGCGTTGAAAAACTGGGAAAGTCGAGGTATAGCGGCAAAGGCGTTGCCTGAAGTAGCAAGAGTATTCGGCGTATCGGAAACATGGCTGCGAACAGGAGAAGGCAGCCGAACCGTGCCCGTCCTCATTGACCCAGGCCTACCCCATGAAGTCAAAGACATTCACAGCCCGATGATGTGGAGCAGCAACGACCCGCTGCCGGAGGATGACTACACGTTTGTTCCATATCTAAAGGAAAGTTGTTTTAAAGGGGGAACCGGCGCGTATGAGATTCCAGATTACAACGGCTACCGCCTGCCGTTCGGCAAATCCACGCTCAAACGCAAAGGCATCAATCCCGACAACGTCTTCTGCTGCACCCTAACCGGCGACAGCATGGAGGAGAAAATCGCAGAAGACGCGGCAATCGCGGTAGATACAGGCGAAACCGCTATACGCGACGGCAAAATATATGCTTTCGCACAAGATGGGATGTTCCGCGTCAAATACCTGATACGGCAGCCCGGCAACAGCGTGCTGATACGCAGCCACAACAGCGGTTTCTATCCTGACGAAACCGCCCCTTTAGACAGCCTGACCGTTATCGGTAGGGTATTTTGGTGGAGCGTGCTGGATTGACAAATTCCGCCGGAGGAATCTCAAAAAGTCGGATTTACAGATTTACACTAAGTGTAATTTTCATAGGGCAAAGAAAAGAAATGTTGCAGATACAGACAATAATGGACCGTGCGGAACAAGGCATTACCTCGCCATTCATCTGTATGGCGGAGAATAGTCTGGAATATTTCGTCAAAGGGCTGCACGCCACCCGCGCGAGCCAAATAAACGAATGGATAGGTGGAAACATGGCGCAGGCTTTGGGCTTGCCCGTTGCCCCGTTTGACCTGTTGGAAGTCGGAGAAGAGCTGTACGAAGAATTACCCGCAAGGATGAAGGAAATCGGCAAAGGCATCTGTTTCGGCTCGCAGGCGCAAAAAGGCTACGCGTTGCTCGAGCCGGCGGACATCCCCCAAATCGATATAGTTATGCAGCGGCAAATCGCCACCTTCGATTGGTTTATCCGCAATGAAGACAGAACAATCGGCAACCCTAACCTTTTGTACAGAAATTGCGACAATCCCCTGATCGTCATCGACCATAACTGCGCCTTCGACACCGGCTTCAATCCAAAAAACTTCCTGCAAAATCATATTTTCTCATCGGCATTTAAACAGGTTTTGGAAGACTGGGTGCTTCAGGAAGAGATGGAATTATGGCTGAAAAGCGCATTGCCAGCCTACGGAAAAGCGTGGGATAATCTGCCGCCGGAGTGGGCATGGGCAAACGAAGAGCGCGACCTGCCCGCCGCCTATAACCGCAGCTATACCGACGAAACCGTCCGCCGCATTGATAACGGAACACTTTGGAGCATCTCATGAACCAATATGCCATGCGTTTTGCCGTCATACGGTTTATGCCCTATGTCCAAACGCGCGAATTTGCCAACATCGGCATTATCATAACCCACCCACAAAGCGGCTACTTCGACTTTAAAATCGAACATCGCTACAGCAGATTGAGCCGTTTTTTCCGCCACTTCGAGCCATCCGTCTATAAAGCGGCAACCAATGCCTTTGAAAAAGAATTACAGCGGATTAGAAACCTGGTGGCACACTCCGCGCCCGATCAGATACGCGCCATACTCGACCATCTAACCCGCCCGCGCGAAGCCCTGATTATGGCCACCCAACCGGGCGTAACCCTCGCCCCCGACAGGGAGCAGGAACTGAACCGCCTGTTTGATTATTTTGTCGCCCACAGCTTTGCTAAAAGCCAACCCGAAGCAGAGCTTACCCGCCAAATACAGGCAATGTTAAAGCCGCTTCAGACGGTATACCCCTTCAAAGAAAGCACAATCGGCGACCCGTCAGGCTTTCACGCCTCCATCCCCTTAGTGCAAAAGGCGGAAAACGGCGAAATACGGAAAATCATCAAGCCTATATATTTCGGACAGAAAGACCCTGCCGACATCTATCACAAGTCGGATAAGTGGATTGCCAGCATAAACCGCTTGCGGCGCAGCGGATACATCGACCGCTCCGAAATATTGTTTGCCTACGAGCCCCCGGAGTATCCCGACAAGGCACAACAAAAGGCATTGCTTGACGTGCTGGGCGATCTGAAGGAGCAACGTATACAGCTTGCCCGCAACAAGGACGACGCAATCATCAGAAACTTTGCCTCCGCCTGATTGCCCCGTTTTTAACTTGGTGGAATTTCGCCAAATTAAAACTAAAGCCGGCGCGTGTCAGATTAGCCTAACTTTGTAAAATTACCGATTTACACAAAGTGTAAATTTCAGGCCGTCTGAAATTCAGGCGGCCTTTTTCACGCCCGCTGAACCTGAAACGACACAAAACCGACACAACCGCCCGAAAGGCGGTTTTTTTGTGCCTTCGAAATTTCAAAAATAAATTCTTTTAATAATCAAAATGTTTATAAATTTTAAACAAAAATATTAAACAGAGTGTTGCATATTATTAAACACTATGTTTAAATACACCCATCGAAGCAAAACACAGTTTCAACGGTTCTTTAAAAATTTGAAAGCGTAGTAACCGCCCTTCAGGTATTGCGTGAGCGGTAAATCAATTCGTCCGCCGTGTAGTCAAGGGGTTGATGATGAAACCGTCTGAAATGTTGAGAGTGGCAGGTAAACCAATCGCGTATTACCCGGAATTGGCAAAGCCTTTAGGCGGCGTGAACGCGTCAATCTTATTCAGTCATTTCTTCTACTGGCACGATAAGACACGGCATGAATTAGGCATTTACCGGACAGCGGAAGAAATTGAAATTGAAACTGGGCTATCCGTTCAAGAGCAAAGAACGGCACGGAATAAACTGAAAGAACGCGGTGTCTTGACCGAGACTGAAAAACGAATTGAACACCGCATTTACTACGAGCTGAATTTAGACGCTTTTGATGATTTGATGTTGCAACATTCGGGGAGTGAGGAATCAACAGCCGTTATAAGAACAGAAGATTTAACAGAAGATTTAACAGTATCTACCCCCTTATCGGTTTTTATCGTTGTCTGTAATCAGGGTTTATTAAGAAATGATAGGATAAATTTCTATGATGATACCATAAAAAATATTAAGGGAATTTAAATAACAAAACCTGCCTTTGTAAGCCGCCGCCGACTTTTGCACTTTGTTGCAGTAACTTTTGCACTCTAGGCTCTGCGAAAGTTTCGCCAGCTTTTGCACTATATCGGATGATGAGAAATAAGAAAAGCGACGATACCGTCGCTTTTTATTTTACCAATTACATACGACCAACTCTCCACTGGCTTTACCAGTTTTATTTCTTCCGATTTGTTTAAATCTGCATCAATCTCCTTTTACTGCCATCGCTAATTTTTGCGGAGAATACCGCCACGGCTTGATAAGGCCGAATGCTTGAGCGCACCATTCGCTGCAAAACCAGCGGCCTTTGCTGGGCGGGGTTTTGAGTACCGTACCGATTGCGCCCGACCAGTCATAACGTGCGCCTCGTGTGCGGGCATATAAACCGACGGCGGACTGGATACAACTTTCCGGTAAGGGGATTAAATCCCATTTTTCGGCCGGCAGCGCCATCACTTTGCAGCGCACGCCGCCATCGCGGGCGCTGGCGGAGTAGCATGTGTAAAGTGTTTTAGGATGGACTGTTACGGCTATCTCGCAATGGCTGTATGAACTGCGAGTTACGGTACGCACAAGCCAGTCTCTAAACCGCGCCCATCTTACTTTGAGGCCGCGGCCCTCTTTTTTGCCCTTATACAGAGCTAAATACACCTTGCGATTACTCATCTATCACCTCGGTCGTTGTAGTTTGTGATGGCGGTGTGGTGCAAAAATCGCATTGCACGGCGGCAACATCTTCGGGGGTTTTGGCAGCGTAGATTTTGTCTTCGGCGGCTTGTCGCAAACCGGCTATATGGGCGGTCAACATCTCAAACTTAACCGCCTTTTCATACGCCTTTTGCTTGAGCATGTCTACCGGCACACCCCGAGCGTCCGCAATCGCATCCAGCGTAGGCGTGGCGGCGGCGTTATCGGCGTGCCATGCCTTTGCCTCTAGGGCTTGGATTGTCCACGTTGCGACCTCAAAATCGGGCACTCTGTTTAGTCCTGCCGCTTGGTCGATACAGGCTTGGGCGGCGCGGTTGATGGCGGCCAGCTTGGCAGCCTTTACATCATCAAGCTGTTTTGCCGCCGCATCCGTCGTTAATACCCACTCGCCGTCTTGCAAAACGTGGTAACGACTGGGTGCAGGCGGGATAACTGCAACAGCATCATCTTTGACGATTAATGTGCCTCGCCCGTTATGTTGGTAGTAGTAGGCGGTTTCGCCACGGTCGGCCAAATCCTCGTGATTCGGCTCGTGGTCGCAGGTGCCGATGTGATGGCCGTCTGAATTAAAAATATGCCAAGTCATTTTTACTCCTGTTTATTTAACGCCAATGCAAATGTAATTAACTTTGCCCGGCAACCATCCTTGGCGATTGCTATTGGGATTTTGATCGCTACTGCCATGATAGACTTGGGCGGTCACGGTGCGGCCGCTTGTGTAGCATCGGTAGTAGTAATGTTTTGATAAGCCGCCCTCGCTGATATCCCAGCTGGTATGGTTGGGGTCGTCCTCGGCCATTGACACTAACCACTTACATTGATCCTCGCGGTATCCGGGCGGCAGCGGTATTGTGCCGCCGTGATTAAGCTGCCCTGTCAAAACGGCAACCTCCGAAGCGTCTATAATGCCGTAACCCGCCCGCGTACTTGACTTATCAGCTTTGCCTGCAATTTGCTGCAACACTTTGTTCGCGAAATTAGCATCGTTGCCTAATGCCGCTGCAAGCTCTCGGATAGTATCTAGTGCGGCAGGGCTGCCGTTGACAAGTTTTCTTTCGAGAGTATCAACGGCTGACTGCATTTCTCCCGGGCTGACGTTTGTTTTTTGCCATCCTGTCCACCCGCTGCCGGTTTGGTTGCGGGCGTAGATGTCGGTACCATCAAACACGGAGTAAATCTGCTGCACGCCATAGGCCGACGGCATTACCAGCAGCGACCCTGCTTTGACCACAGGATAATTGCGGCGGGTTTGGGCGTTGCTGCTGCTAGTTTGACCATACAAACCTGCTTTGGTAACTGTGTTTAAATCACGGGTGGCCAAATCACTGTCAATCGACAATGCACCGATTTGCTCCGTTACCCAGCTTTGGTAGGTAACGCTTTGTTCGGCTAATTTTTTACCCATTGCCGCCGACAAAGGCTTATCGGCATCGGCGGATGTCAGGTTGTTTACCACTGCGCCGCTGAATATCTGTTTGATTGCATCCGCAAGCTGGTTGGTTTTAGCCTTATCGGGCTGGATACCGGCAGCGGTCAGCACGGCCAACAGCTCGGCCTGAATCTGATTGAGCCACCATGCGGGCAGGATGGTGCCCAGCTCGCTGGTACCGTTGCCGTCTTTAAATTGTTTATCGGGGGTATCGATAGCGTGCATTGTCTATGCCTCATAAGTAAATCGCACTGCGGTATGTGCGGGTTTTAAATCTTGGATAACGGTCTCAATCACGGCATCGCCGTAATCGGTCAACCTGTCGCCCGCCGCCGAGATACCGGCGCGGAATCGGGTAATGCGGTTGTTGCCGCCGCGCACGTTAACGTGCCACACCCACATGATTTCCTGCGGCGCAAGACGGTTGCCCGCACGGTTGACACCGGCGCGGAACGGCTGCGGTTCGGCGATTTGGATTTGATAGCCCGCCGCCTCGGCCAAACGCACAAAATAAGGAATACTCAAGCCGCCTGTTTCGTTTAGCTTGGCCATGACGGCCAACACACGGCGCTGGCGGTTTTTGCCCGTACCGTCCAAACCTAATACGCGCTCCCAATCGGCCAGCATTTGGCCGGCGCTGCGCGGGTCGACGGCATCGGCAACGCTTTGAGCCGATTCCGCCACCGCATCCAGCGCTGCACCGTCTATTTCTGCCTGCGCCCGCACACGCGGGGCATTGCGGGCATACGACACGGGGGGCAACAGGCCCCGCAAGATGTCTTGATAGCTCATGACGGCATCTCCGTCACATTAATCGCGCCCGCTTTAAACCACTCGATGCGGTTAACCGTATCGGCGGCACGGTTGGCCGTCGGCGCAGTCAGACGGCGGTCGATCACACCATCCACATTGCTGATAGCCGCCTCGATTTGCGACACAGTCAGGCCGTCGCCGGGGATCAGGGTGTCGAAATATTCTTTCAGAGCCGTCCGTATGCGGCGCTTGGCCTCGTCCAAGTCGATGCCGTCGAGCTTGACTTGCACGGTAACAGGCACCGCCGTTACGGTTGGCTTGAGTACCAGCGCATTTTTTGCCGTTACCGGGCGCATCTCGTCGATATAATCCTGTACGCGGCGCACAGTTTCTTCCGACGGCACACCGTCGGCGGAGGTAATGGCAATATCCACCGTACCCAAGCCGCGGCGCAGCGGATAAACATATGCGCTGGTTACGCCGTCAACACTCAACGCCCAGTTTTTATAGTCGTAACGGTTGCCGCCTGCGGGCGGTCGGCGGATGATTTCCAACAGACGCGCCAGCAGTGAGGCATCGCTTTCTCGGTCGGTGCCGCCTTGTACGGTAAGGCGGCATTCGGTGGCCACACCGGCGGGGGCGGCCATCAGTTGCGCCTCGCCGTCGCGCACATTGGCGGCCGCGCCCGGCTCGTCGGCGATTGCCGGTATTTCCGCCGTGCCGCCGCTACCGATAACGGCGCGGGCGGTAGTGCGGTAAAAACGCTGGCCGATACGCACTTGCAGGCCGTCTGAAAGCATGGATTGCGCAATACCGCTTACGGTCAGCGTGCCGCTGGCCGTGGTAGGATTGCGGCGGCGCAAGCCGCGCATAGCGGCGTGTCGTTCCAAATAATCGCTGTCTGCCGTATCTGGAAATATTTGACGGGCTATCCAATGTTGATGTGCGTATTGCCCCATCGCGCAGCTTGCAAGACGGCTGGCGTGAACAAAGTGGTCACTGTCCTCGCTGACATCTGCCGACGGCCAAATACTCTTGGTATCGCGCAGAATCGTGTCGCGTATCTGTTCGAATGTCGGGGTTTTAAACACTTGATAATTGCCTTTTAAATCGGTTTTAAATCAGAGGGACTTTATGGCTATAATCAAACGCGCCTGTTGCAGTCTCTACACGGATGTTCAGTATCAGGCTGCCGTTTCGCGGCTGCCCTGCTTTGACGGTAATATTGTCTGCTCTGCCGCTATCCACAATGGGCTGCAACGCCTCTGATGCATACTGCTCTGCCAACAGACTGACCCGTTCCAAGTCTTTCTCACGTTGCAACAGATGCAACAATGAGCCGACTGTTTTATCTGCCCACCAGCTGCCCAACGGCGTCAGTAGGCGAATGTAGACTGCGTTTTGCAGGTTATCGGTCGTGCGGCCTGTGTAGTCGCCGCTGTTTGGGTCTAGTTGTTTGTCCATGTTGTCATTTTCTCTTTTTTGACTGCATTTAAAGAGCGTAAGTGTTTCAAACCCTTAAACAAAAAGGTCGTCTGAAAATGTTTCAGACGACCTTTTGAATGCCGTAAAGATTTAAAGCGGTTCGGATGTCGTGCCGTTGCTGTCGCCACGGTGTTTGTGGTCTGAGCCGATGTTTTTGCCGTTATTGGTAACCTTACCTGTACTCTCAAAGTCTCCCTCGAGGTCGATATTTCCTTTAAACCGTGCTCCGCTGCCGCCCTCGACCGCCATCCCGCCGTTGCCATTGAACTGCCCCTGTGCCGTCAAGATCGCGCTTGTCTCCAGTTTAGGCGTTTTAAAATCAGCCGCCGCCGATGCGTTGACCTCGTAGTGTTGACAGTTGACCCTAAACACATCACAGTCAGCCTCAATGATTTTCCCGCGCTTAATCACGATTTTCGCACCGTCCTGACTGAAAATCGCCGTTTCGCCCGGATTCAGATTCTTAATCCGGAAACTGCCGTGCTGTGTAGCCACAACCACACCGTGGGTCGTATCGCCGCCCAACGGAATGACCACCGCTTCCGAACCTTCAGGCGGGTTACTGGCAAAACCAAACTCCTGCAAATGCTCCAACTCCTGCAGCACTTCGTCAGCCAATCCGTTAAGCTGTACACGCTGAATAGGCTCGGACGACACCACCAGTGTGATTTTCCCGCGAAACGCCGCGCGCATAGTATCACCGATTTGCTGCACCACCTGCGCCGTCTTTCTTGCCATTTTTACCAAACTCATTGAAATACCGCCGTTTCTGTTGCCTGTTTTCCTGTTTTACCTTTTCTTGCGCCTGTTTTCGGGGCTTGTTTCTGTTTGTCGGTAACGCCTTTTTTCTTGCCTGAACGCTTGCGCGCCGATTCGGATTTCGTAGCATAAGCGTCAGGCACCCATACACCATCCTCCTTGAGTCGCAATTCCGTTGCCGTCCCGTCCATACGGTTGAGCATAAACCGCCGCCCCATCAGATAAAAGACAGCATCGATACCGTGTTCTTCATCAATGACGTGGACACGCTGCCCCGGCTGCCAGAGTGTGCCGTTCTCGGTCGTATGTCCGCCGACCGTTATCGTCAAGGTAAACCCTTCAAGCCGCCAGTCGGCAAGCTGCTTTTTAGCCTGCCGTTTAAGAGCTTCAAGGTTTTCAGCGTCAGATACCACTACTGTCTTTGGTCTGTGCAACGTCATGGTCGGGTCTTTGTACTGCCATTTCAGGTCATGCTTCGCGCTATCGCCCTTCTTGGCATGGGATTGCCCTAAAAAGGTAACCTCAGAAAACCTGTTCTCAATACTACGCTCAATACTGACACGTTCGGTATTTCGGCGTTTATCGTTCCTGCTCCAACAAAGTGTAGCTACAGGCGGGCTGGCATAATCTGCCCCGCCGACAACTAAAGTCCCGTCCGGCTCCATCCAAGGATGCAATCCCACCGAGTTGGCAATATGGGTCAAAGCCTGCCAAACCGTCTCACCCGGTTCGATGTCTATTTTGTCTAAGGTCGGGTTTTTCTCAGCCTTCAGCATCACTTTTTGTATTTGCGACCATGGCGCGACCAGCTTTTGAGCAGCGGCCAATACCGTCATGCCTTTAACGTTTAACTGAGGGGCGGCGCAGTCGACCAACAATCCCGCGAAGTCACGCCCGGACAAGCGCAGACTGCGGTGGCCTTTTTCTTTATCGTGCATTTGCGTGTCGACAATGCCAGTTAAGACAGTTTGCCCGTTTATTACAACCGAGCAGGCCTCGCCTGACAAATCGGGAATTTCAGATTCCCCGTAAGGCAATCCGACCATGAATTCAAAGCCGTCGGCAGGAATAAGGAAGTCACCGTCGATGTCGTAACTTTCCCAATGCCGGTGTTCCTTCCCGGCAATTCGGACGGCTATTTCGTAGTTATAAGAACTATTTTGCATACAAATTAACCAAAGTATCACGTTTCACAAAGGCGGGATGAACGATATGCGGGTTAAGCCGTATCAGCTCGTCAGCCCTATTTAAGTCGCCGTAAAATTCATGGGCGATTTGGTGCATCGTTCCATTCATGGGCGCAGGACGCACCAAGAGCGGAGGTTTTTGATTGATTGCCGCGGCAATCATGGCATTCAGACGACCGGCAGTTTCTCGCACTGCCTCGATAGCCGTGTAACCGGCATCCTCCATACCTACTCCGTCTGCCTGTCGCAGAGCCGTCAAGGTCGTCTGAAAACGCAAACGCATATCACGGTTGATGTGCATTAATTCTGGCGCAGTCATCATCTCGCCGTCGGCATCGACCAAATCCGCTACAACAGCAGTCAAAGCCACATCTGACATCAGTCTAACCATCAAACCTACCGTATCAACTTGCCGCTTTACGCCGTCTTTCAGGCGACCTTTACCCAAATCAGCCACTAAGGTTGCCACCGTATCAGCCCGATCCGCCGCCGCGTCATAACATTGCCGCGCACCGGCACCTCCTTTGTCCTGCCTGTCCAAATAAGCAGCCTGCCGCAGCCCCTCCGTAGTCATTGAGGATACATCTGCAATGAGGCGCGGGAACCCTGCTTTAAAAGCCTTTTGGCTATATCCGCCACGCGATGGGAAACGGATTGAATCCAAATCAAACAACGAACGCACCGCTTCAAACACTCCCGATGCAACACTCCATAAACCCGCAGCACTGCCGCGCAGAGCCTGACCCGCCGCCACTTGGACTGTAAGTGCGTCGATAAACCCCTCTCCTGCAGCACGGTAGGTATCAATTTGCGCAATCAATCGCTCAACGCCCATCAGGAAACTGTTTTCAAAAACGAAAATCGGTTGTGCCTCAGTTGCTTCGCGAAATGTCACATCCAAACGGGCAAAATCCGAGTAATCCGCCTCATGACGGTAACTCCAACTCGCCCCAATCATGTTTTGCATTCGTCCCCATACGGGATGTACCAAAACTCCACCGCCACGCTCTTCCAGCTTATCCAACAAAGATTTCAGACGGCCTGCATAACCTTTACCCCAAAAGACCGCGCTCAATTGCACTTCACGGCCAGTAGTCCCCATGTCTTCGAGATCGATACCGTTTACAAACGGCCGTGCGTGTTCGGCGAGTGCCTTGCCGTTGCGCTCGTCCATATTCTCAATTTCAAAGCCCACGCCCTTGTATGACGCGGGTTGTAGGATGGTGTGCCACATTATTGTCCTGCTCCCCGACCGAAGATTTGTACTTGCTGTCTAGATACCTCATTCGCGATAACACGTCCGTCGATATTCAGGCTCACATTGGTATTGATGGTCTGACTTGCCGACGCCATCGCACTTTGCACTTGTGCCAAACCTGTTGTAACTGCAGCCGTATCCTGCGCCAATGCTGCCTGATACGCCGCCGTCTGCTGCTGAATGGCTGCCTGATACGCCGCCGTCTGCTGCTGAATGGCTGCCTGATACGCCGCCGTCTGAGTTGAAAACAACGGAGACAACATCTTATCGGTAGGCTGCGCTGACGGAGCAGCCAAATACTGAGGGACACCACCCCGCGCCTGTTCCCGCTTCGGCGCAGGTTCAAATCGGATACCGTTGTTTTTCAGACGATTAATCATTTCAGGAGTTGTCTTGGTACCACGCAAACCCTTTGGCAATGTGCCGTCACCCAAAGACTCGGAATACAGCAACATACCTAACAAACCCGCCCGTTTAACTAACGCTGGATTATTCATGAGCCCGCTACCGGCAGATTTTCCCCATGACAGCAACTTACCGCCTGCCGCTGTGGCACCTGCTGCCACGCCGCCTGCGGAAGCCTTACCCCATCCCAACGCTTTACTACCTACATCTTTCAGAAAGCCTGCACCTTTACCGCCACCGGCGGTTAATAACATTGCGGCAGACGCCGCTGTTGCCGCTGTCGTCAATGCTTGCAGGGCTAGAGTGGCATTAGGGTATTCCGCTGCCAGTTGCTTGAACGCCGTTTCGGCTTTCACCAGCGTCTTGGTCAGGCTCTCTTCCAAGATTTTTACCGATTCCGCCTGCTCCTGCTTGGCGGCATCCGTCATCATCCGCGCTTCGTTGATTTTGCCGATTTTGCCGTTTTCAAGGGTTACGCCGCCCAGTTTTGCCATATAGCCCTGAATTTGTGCCATATCCGTCGCTGCCAGCAGACCTTGTTTTGCCTGCAAGTCGGGCAGAAGTGTCGCCAAGAGCGCGGCTTTCATCATATTTGCCTGTTCGGCCGCCGTCTTGTCGCCCGCAGCCGCCCGCGCCTGATACTCCTGATACTGCTTGTCCCTGGACAACATGGCATCGGCAAGGCGGGACAACACCTGTACCGCGTTTTCGCCGTTTTCCTTACCCTTCAATACCGAGCCTACCCAGTCCACGCCTTTTTTGGGGTCGTTCGGGTTCGCCATCTTTTTCAGACGACCTATCGTGTCAGGCGACAGAGTTTTACTCAAAAGATTTTGCACATTAGTCGCCGCTTCGGCAGGGCTGCCCGATTTATTCGCCGCAGATTGTAAGAGTGAGAGCAGGTAGTCCAAACCGCCTATGCCGGTCATGCCTGCCTGTTGAGCGGCAGGCAACAGGGCGGGCAGCTCCCGCACCATGTCTTGAGTCTCGAACGTACCGTCGTAACCCGACTGCAAGACGTGTTCTAGTGCAAGTTGCAGATTGGTATCGGGCAGATTGTCTTTTAAGGCTTTAATCAGCTTCGAAGTCTCTGCCCCCTCCATTTCAGATGCGAGCGAAAAGGCATAGGCCGCCTGCGCTTCCTCTTTAGTTTGGGAGAAATTGAGACCCGTCGTCATCATGCCGCTGATGACATCCAAGGCTTTGTCGTGGTTGCCGCCATTTTTCTCGACAAGTTCAAGTGCCAAATCCTTGATCTGTTGCGCACCTTCGGTTGCAATCCAAGCCGCCGACTTGCTGTCGTCCTCGATAAACGCCTGACGCGCCACGCGGTTGATGTTCTCGTCAAGCTGCTTGCGGTCGTTCATCGCAGGTTTCAAAACAGCATACGCCGCTGCGCCGCCCGCAACGACAGCCGCCCCCGCGCGTCCGATTCCGCCCAGTTTGTCCGCAAACCCCGCACCCTGTTTTAATTCCGCGTTCAGTTCGCGGATTCGGTTACGCGTGGCGACCGCCGCCCGCGCCAAATCGTTTTGCGACGCCTTGCCGCTGCGCGCCAGACGGTTGAATGCAGCCTGTGTCAACATGATTTCACGTTGAATCTGTTTTTCTGAGCGGATGCCGGTCAACGCATAAGTGTGGCTTTGCCGTTCAAGTTGCGCCCGCGATTTCGCGGTGCGATCTAATTGTCGTTGAGTATCAGCCAGTAGCCGTCTCGCTCCGTCATCTCGGGCGGTTAATACCAACGACAGTTTCATATTCCCGTTTGCCATAAAAAAGCAGCCTTTAAACGTATTAACTCAAGGTCAATTATCGTTTAAAGGCTGTTTAAGGGATGGCGGTACGGATTTCAACCCCTCCTACGTCTTTAATCGCTGATTTCTTTTTTACAACAAGGGCATAATGTAACAGTTTTGCATTTCCCGTTCTTTAACCCTGCAATAATCAAAGCTGTAACAAACACAACTGCAAACATAACCCAAACTGAAAAATAGATATAAGCCACTAAGCCGATGGCAAATAAAATCAGAAAACTAAGGGACACATACCAAGGCTCTTCGGTTTTTATAACCCCCATTAAACCGTGATACCCACATTCCAGGCACAATCGCTCGATATGTGCCTTATACGGACGTAGGTTTTCCAATATCTCCGGCGGGACATTCATATGCTGTTTATTATCCATCACTTCACTAAAACAAAAGCCGTGCGACATTGCACGGCTTTATTATAACTATGGTAAATCTACCTGTCTTCAGGCTTCTTCTGCCGCCGAGAGATAATCACACCGTCGTCTTTAGGCGTTTTGATACCCAAACTTGCCAAAATATCATCGAACCATGCCGCCAGCTCGGCGTGGCACATTTGACGCACCGCGTCCGCGCCTATACCCGCCTTTGCCATTAGGATGACCGCCTGACGGTAGCTTTTGTGTGCCGTTAGGTAGCTGCGTTTGACTGCTCCGCCGCCGACGGCGCGTCGGGGCTTGCCGTAGCGGCGGACGGTTTTAGGCGCAAATCCTCCTGAGCCGCCATCACGGTATGGTAGTCTTCGGTAGAGAGGTTTTCCATCAGCCACTGCGCCGTCAGGATGTCGGATGGGATACCTTGGGCTTCAATCTGCTGCGACCAGTAGGTCAGCGTCTCTAGGACGTCGCGTTGCAGCAGTTCGGCTTTTGTGGCGTTTTCGGGCAGCTCGGGCAAGTCATCAATCAGGGCGAACGCCGCCAGTTCGCCGCCGACGGTCAGTGGCTTGAGGCGTAATTCAGATACGACTTTGCCATTGTAGGTCAGCCCGTGGGTCAGTTTGACGGTAATCACGCATTACTCCTTGATTTTGTGCAAAGCAATCATCTCAATGTCGATACGGGCTTCGTTGTCGACTTCATATTGCTCGCTGGTATCGACGGTAAAACAGTCCAAATAAGACGTGCGTCTGCCTTCGTCGTTGATGGGGTAAATCGTGATTTTCGCCTTGGTGATATTGTCCCAGTCGATTTCCGTACCGTCGATGGGAATGGCGGCGGTCAGGGACAGTTTGTGTTCGGTTACGCCGTCGGCGTAGCCGGTTACTCTGCCTTTGCGGTTCATGGTTTTGACGGGTTTGCGTCCAGTCGTGGTCTGCGGTTTGATGCTGATGATTTCGACGTCGCGGCCATTGACCTCCATAATTACCGCGCCTGCGTAGGTAGCGTCGCTCATGTTTTATCCTTTCAATTTTTCAGACGACCTTAAAGGCCGTCTGAACAGTTTATAAAATCAAATCTACGCGGGCGGCAAAGACATGCAGACCGTTGACGACATCCGATGGGATGACCGCGTTCAAGCGGCTGGCGTCTTGTTGGCTGCGCTCGATTAAGAGTTTGCCTTTGTTCGCTTCAACGTTCTCGATGATTTCCGCCTGCTCCAACTTAATCAACACGTCCAAAATCTCGCTCTTGACTTTGAGAGGTGTTCGGTTGGACAGCTTGTCACGAGGGAAACGCAGCGCGATACGCTCTTTGATTGAGCGGCGGACATAGTCCAGCGTGCGAATCGTCGTGATATCCAAGAGGGCGGGGTCGTCGGCATTTGCAGGATTTTTGGTGTACGTTGACACGGCACGCATGATTTGGACTTTGTTATTCACTATTACCAACGGTGTCAAACCGTTGTATAACGCATTGTTGCACTCGGCAAACAGCGGCCATTGCGCGTCTGGTGTTACGTTCAGACCTTTGATTTCTAAAGTATTCAGTGGGCGGGCGGGGTCTTCCTCGAAAGCAAGCACCGCCGCGTAGCCTGCAGCAATCATGCCGTTCGGCTCTGCCGCACCTTTGTACCAAGCACAGGTAATGCGGCCGTCGTTGAGTTTGGCGGTGTATGCCGTACCCGTCGCAATCGTGCCACGCCAACCCAACACACCGATGCAGCCACGTTGTTCGATGGCATTTGAGACCTGTTCGATATGGGTACTTAAGGCTTTGGCATTGGCGTCATCGGAAAAAGCCGAACAAACGATGTGGTAATGTTTACCTGCCACTTTAGTCAACGCAGGGGCGATATCGGCATTTTTTGCACCTTTGGCAAACGCACTGACTTCATAGGTCAGACCGGTATTGCCTGTGTCGCAGTTTAAACCCAGCTCATTACCTACTTCGCCTTTGTACTTCACGGTCAGCGTCAGCTTGCCGTTTGATGCGGGCGTGGTCAGCACTGGTGCAACGGGCAGATCGGATGCTTCGATGGCGGCACGCAGGCGTGTAGCCACATCAACAGCAGTCTCGCCTTTGGCAGCGGAAACGCTAACATCACGCCCACCGACGGAAACAGTTACCGCTCCCGGCCCTGTTGCCGTACCGCTGATGACGATGCTGCCTTCGGCCGCCACACCCGCGCTATTATCTGCCAAAGCGATAACTGTCAAATCAAGATACTGATTATTTCGGAAGGCCTGACGAACCATCAAATGCGCGAGAGAGCCTTTACCGAACAAATCAGCCGCTTGCGCGTCGCTAAAAAGCTGAATCGGCTCCAGTTCAGGCTGTGTGCCACCCGTTTTCGGGGCGAGCATCAAAACCTTTTGCGGATTTTGCGGCAAGCCCTGAACCGCGTTGCGTGTATTAAATTCGATATACTGCCCCGGTACGCGAATGCTGCCCGGAATAGTGTCAAAACTGATAGCGTCAGCCATTATTTAGCTCCTTTCGCTTTATCCGCTTCCGATTCATCGGCAACCTCTACCAAATCGCCATCCATGAGCAGGCGGCGGTAATACAAGTTGTCGCCATCAATTTCGACCGGCTCTTGCTCGATGTACTCATGGGGATGGTTGGACAACGGGACGCGCAGACCGCCCGCAGCAACTACTTTAATCATTGCCATTTTGTTTATCCTTTTTTTCCTTCAAATCAACATGCAACGGCACCTCTCCGCCGTTTGGGTCAAAAATTTTGCCATCTATGCCTGTAAATTCCGGGTATGCGGCATCGGATTTGCCCGAATATCGGCTAAAGATGAAATCAGGGTGGCTTTGGTCATTCTGGCGTTCAGGGTATCGACCGTCCTCCAAAGCAAAACTGTCAAACCGCAGAACATACTCAATCGCGAACACACTGACCGCCGAATTTTGCACCAAAACATTATTGGCAAGGGTGCGTACTGTCTTTGGGGTCAGTCCGCGTGAATCACTAAACCCTAGACTCTGCCCGTCCAATAGGCGGCGTACAGCATAGAGCAAGTCGTTGCTGCCGATTTCTCGTGCATCCGTACCGCCCTGTCTTAATGCCGTCTCGTTTCTAAGAGACCGGGTAGCAACCATCACAACAAATTCCGCAGTGTCTTGATACCGTTGCTTCCCAGTTGCTTTTGGCTCGATACGACTGCCGCCATAGGTTACCCATACGGCAGGAAGCACCATTACCTGTGTTGCCAAGTCTTCCAGTTCGCCACTGTAACTTTTGACAGAACGAACCATTCGACCCAATCCATTTTTAAGACGGCTTACAATTGCTTGCTCAATCTTTGTTATCACGGGCGAATATCCTGTTTTTACCGTTAACGAATATCACGGTGTTTTCGGCTTTGACTTCCTCACCAGCATCGTCGATACCCAATTGAATATCTCCGCTGGCGAGTGCCTTTAAAAGTTCCAATACGTCGATTTTGTAGCGGTTTCGGATTTCTTCTGTGATTAACACCCCCTGAGCCGCCGTCAAACGGTAACGGGCAATATCACAACATAGGCGCACCAGTAACGGAGGGATTTTCCCAAATGGTCGTTTAAACCGTCCGAGATAGGCGTCGATTTCGGCAGTAGCATCATCCAATGCGGTTTTTGCGACTGCCTTGTCAATAACACCTTCCTGATTGCGGTCAGTAAGCTGTAAAACCTCCAGCTCTCCAAAACGCGCAATCATGTCCGCCACTGTGGCATAAGCCATTACTCGTCCACCTTCCGTTGTAATGCAGGTTCGGCACAGATTGCAGCCCATGCCTTCTCACCAACCTCGGCGCGTTTGACTTCACGCCATTCGCCATTAAACAAAATACCGGCTCGCCAAAATTCTTTGCCATCGACACCTGTGCTGACCAACATGACGTCGCGGCTTTCTGCCAAAGCATCTGCTGCACGCTTGGTGTGTTCAGCTTTCAATTCAGCAAGTTCAAGGGCAATTGCCTGTTTTTCTTCATTGGTTTTTGCCAACTCAACGGTCATGGCTTCCATTTTCGCTTGAGCTTCTTCATGCGCTGTCTTCAAGGCATTGAGTTCTGCTTGGATTTTTTCAACGTCAGCGCCGACACCTGCTTCGCCGATTTGCTCCAAATCTTCAGTGTTTTTTGCTTTTGCCATATTTACTCCTTGTTTCAGACGGCCTTTAAACAGGTTTTAAAGACCGCCTGAAAGCGGTTTGGGGTTTACAGATGCACGCAAACGTGCAGTTTCAGACGGCCTTTGAAGGTATTGGTCGTGCCGTTGATTTTGTCGGCTTCCAATAATTCACGGGCTTTGTCTTCCAGTTCGGGCGGGACGACCAACAGGCTTGGCTTAATGCCCAAGACATAACCGCCATCAGCTTTGGTTTTTTGCATTTGCACGATGATTTTGGCAAGGTTTTCGCGGGTCAGCGCGGTTTTTTCCGCCATGTGCATCAGCTGCCACAAACCGAAACCGGCATTACAACGGCGGCGCGAACCATACAGATATTCGTCCTCCATGAACACGCGGTCGGATTTGGACGGATCGAATTTGGTTTCGAATTCTGTTTCGGTGCGGTTTTGGAAAATCAAAGGTTTCAGGGTTTTGGTGTCGTCAACGACGTAGAATGTAGGTGCGTCGTTGTCTGTACCGGTAGTCAGGTTGGAATAAGGCGTGTTTTGACCTGTGCCATCGTGGTTTTCGAAAACTGGATGGTCAACGTCGAAGAAGTATTGGCCGTCGTAGCCAATGGTGGTTTTGCCTTTCTTGAGCAGACCCCACACCAACGTATCAGGCAAAGCGGCAGCGGATTCACCCATTGCGGCCATCATCGGACGGTACATACCTACTTGGTCGTCTTCGATGTCAGTGCGAGCCACGCCAACAGTCGATTCGAATTTTTTATTTTCCAAGCTCATTGCCTGATTGCTCATTTTTTTGATCTGACGTGAGCCGACCCACTCGCGCATTTGCGGGAATTTACCCAGCCACGCATAAGTATTCGTCGAAGTTGTTGACGGAATAGTCATAGCGATAGCAGGGTAGTCAGGCTTAACCGAATCTAAGCCGGACTGAAACTCTTTGCGGAATGCTGCCGTCAGGGCGGCTAAAATTGCTGCCTTATTCATTACTTACCTTCGCTTTCTTTGATTTTTACAAATTCTTCGCCGGACATGCCCAGCATTTTTGCTGCGGCTGCCTCTTCCGCAGTCAGTGCGGCGACGCGTTCGTCGGGTGCTTTGCCGCCCGTTTGCGAGCCTGCCAGTGCAGCGACCGGCTGGGCGTTTTCAATAAAGCCGGTTAAAAATGCCAAGCCGTTTGGCTGTTTCAATACGCCTTCGGCCCATTCTTTTTGTGCCGGCAGCAATTTACCTGCACTCAAAGCAGCGGTAATCAGCTCTTGGCCTTTATCGGCTTCGCGTTCGGCAGTCAGTGCAGCCACTTGGCTTTGCAGCTCGGCCACTACCGACACCGGCGCATATTGAGTCAAATCAGGCTGGCCGCCTTGCGCAGACAGCGCGGCGATTTTGTCGTCTTTATCGGCCAAATCTTTAAAGATAGCGGCAGACAAAGCCACATCTTTCGGTTTGGCCTGCAAAAGCGCAGTCAGGGCTGCGGTTAATTCGGCTTCCTCTGCCTGCGGCAGGCCGAGCAGTTGTTGCAACAACTCTTTCATCGGGGTTTGCTCCGTTTCAGGTTTGATAAACTGTGCCGACGCAGCCGCCAACACCTCGTCCATGCCGTCCAACGCAGGATAATTGGTCAGCGCGGCATGGTAGATTTTGCGGACGTAGCCTTTAGTGTCGTAAGAAAACACCGCCGAGACATAGCGGTATTCCTTGGCCGCAATCGCAGCCGCCGCTTTATCCGTCCACTCGACATCGGCGAACAAGCCTTTAGGCGTAAAATCCAGCCAGCGCATCCAACCGGCGGCAGGTGCGGGCTGGCCGTTTTTTTCCTTATAAAGCGTCTGGTGCTCATAATCGACCACCAACTGATTACGCGAAGCATTGGCCAAAGCCACGACATCATTGCCGTTTTCCTCAGTTAAAAACCAAGCCGGCACATCATTCGGGCGGCCGTCCACCGCGCGAAACTCACCATAGGGCAGCAGCTGAATGCGGCCGTCTTTCGGCTGCACCTCAAAGCTACACGCAGCGAGACTCAGTTGTTGTTTGTCTTTAGGCATATTCCACTCCTTGTCGATAGTGGCCATTTTCCGGCTTTTTTCACACCATAAAGAGCAGACACGCTTCAAACCTGCCGCCGACATTCAGCCGATAGAATTAAATCCGTTTCAGAGCCTTTTTAAATTCGCCTAGGATTGCGTTTAAATCTTCTGATAGGGGTTTGCCTTACCGTCATAAAAAAACGCGCTAAAAAGCGCGTTTTTCAGGCCGTCTGAAAATCAGCCGATCAGATTGGCGAAATAATCCTGCACATCATCCATTAAAGCCTGCTTGTCGTCGTTGCTCAAAACCAAAAATTCACGCTGCGGAATACGCACCTTGTGGCCACGTCCCGCCATGCCGCCGAAATTGTGAATCGCAGCATAAACCAGATTGGTGCCAACCAGCGCGGTGTCATTGTCGGAAAAGGTACTGAAGCTGTTGCGCAGCGCACCGGTATCGTTCAGCGGCTTGCCGTTGCGGTATTTCAGCCCCAACCATTTCGGACGGCCACCCGCGCGGAAATTATCACGCACGCCTTTGTGCATGGTTTCCGATAAGCGGCGCATAAGCAGATAGCGGTTTTCCACGCCACTGCCCAAACGTTCGAGCTGGTTTTGCACCACAAACAGGTTGTCGATTTGGACTTCAATCATGCTATAATCATCTCAAGACATCGGAAAAGCGGTGATAATCTCGATACCGCAGCCTACCCGAAAGGGTGACCGAGAGCGTGTGCAAGTGATTTCGAGCCTTGCCCGATGTCTTACTTCAACACTTCTTTCTTTTCCATTAGTTTTCTGATTTCTTTCTCATTACTGATTCGGTACGACTGCAAATATACTTCCTCCACGTCGTCGATATACTTCAAAACCGCCCATAAATATTCCTGATTGCGTTGAGTTGTAAAAATCAACTCTCTGCCATCTCTGATAATATGGTCTGGATTAGCCAAAAATTCAGGCAGAAAAGCATAATAATCCTCCGCAAAACCTTGCCCCTCTCGGCTATCCACCTGCTTAATCAGTGTATCGTCCGATAACCAAACAGTCGCCCGCTTCAACCCCGTACGTTGTTGCACTTCTTTACTCAACACGCCTGCCGCAAATTTCACTTGCCGCGACAACTTGTTGCGGATGTCGATTTTTTCGGCATTATCAGGCTTGCCGTCAATTTTCAGACGGCCTTTCACTTCATAAAACTCTTCCGAAAGCTGTTTAAACACCGCCTTAAATTCCGCACCGCCCATTTCCGCCTTTGCAAACTCATGCGCCAAACCACGGTCGTATTGGTCTAAATTCGGCCGGTAATTCATGCGGCCGGCATTGTAGCCAAAACCACGGTCGGTGGTGTGCAGGCTGCCGTCGGGTGCTTTATAGGCAATCGTCGGGTAGCTGTCGCCTTTTTTGTTGTAGACCTTATGGGTCTCCACCAAATTATGTTCGCCCGACTGGCTCAACACTTTGCCGTCGCGTTGCATATCGCGCTCACTCAACGCAATCACCGAGCAGCGGCAGCGATAGCCGTTGGGCGGGTAAAAGGTTGCCCAAAACGGGTCGTCGTAGCGGTACACCAAGCCATCCATCGCCGCGTGTGCCGGTCGTGTGCGGTGGTCGCCCACTGCGTCATACATCCAATACGGGCGGCTGTCGATGTTGGCCATATAGCCTTGATATTGGCCGGCACTGTAAGCCGTCTGCATATTGGTGCGGTAGATATTTTCCAACCGGCGCGGCGCACCAAATACTTCGCCGCTGGTCGGGTCAATAATAACTTTGCCATCGTGGCCGTTAGGGTGCAGCCAGCCTTTGTTTTGCAGGTGCTGCAAGATGTCTTTGCGCCAATCGGCAAATGCTTGCCCGTTGTCGGCCGCCTTAATCATGGATTGCTTGATATCGTTGAGCATATCCAAATCGGTTATGCGGGCGATGGTGTACACCTTGGCGATTTCCGAGGCCGTCAGGTTGCGGTAATTTTCCGCCGTGACCTGCTTGGTTTTCAGCCATTCGATGGCTTTTTCAGGGGCTAAACCGAGGGCGAAGTTAATTTTTGGCATCGGCCTGTCCCAGTAAATCGCTCAGAAACAACGCATTGCGCATATAGTTTTCCAGCTCACGGTTGTCGAGATTCGGATACAGGGTAGTGAGCGCAGCGTCGGCTTCCTCGTAGCTGTCGCAAGCTGCCAAAGCTGCTACCGCTTGGCGCACAATCGGATTGAGTTGGGCATTAAAATCAGGCTGCGCAAACGCTTCATCAGCCGCAGCCTCTAAGACTGCCTGCTCATGCGACACCGCCGCTTGTTGCGGCATACGCGCCGACAATGCCGCCAACGCCGCACGATTGACCGGATTATCTGCCACCGCGCGAGCCAATACCTTTTCGCCTTCCGCCGCTTCAGGAATCACCAGCTTATCGCGTACCCAGCCTTCAGGGATTTGTACCCCCACATCCACCAACTTCGGCAATGCTTCAGCAAACACCGCAATATCCGCTGCTTCTCGTGTATCAAACTCAAAACGAGGCGGGCGGCCGATGTCGCCGAAATTAACCTGTAAAAACGGCAGGATAATTTGCTGTGTAATGGTTTGGGCGATTTGTTTCGCGTCCGACACCAGCAAATCACGGCGCACCTCATTGTGGATCGCACCCAGCGCATGTGTGCTGGATTTGCCGTCCGCGCCGCTGGTCAAGGTCTGACCTAAAATCAAACGTGCAGCCGATTTTTCGCACCAGTCGGCCATTTGTAAAAACGGATTACTGGTGGCTGTCGTGCCATTGGCCGCATTGTGCAGCTCGATTTCCATGCCTTCCGGCATAATACCGGCAGCGTTGTGGCCGATTTCGGCAACTGCCCGTAACAGCGTGCGTTTCTCTTCTTTGGTTGCACCCGCGCCGTATTTACCGATACGGATAGGCATGCCATACAGCTCTAAAAACTCGGCAAAGTCATGCACAGCATAATGTTTAAACATATACAGCCACGCCAGCGAGCGGAATAAACCATTACGCGCCTGTTGTACACTGCGTGATTTATGGCTGTGTACCACCCAGCCCAGCGGCCACAATGCCACGCCCATCGGGTTGTCGGGTGTTTTCAACAGCAGCGCATCGTTTTTATCCCATTTAAACCAGCCTTGCGGACGATGGGTAAAACGATGGGGCAAATACAGGCCGTCTGAAAGCCGCCACTCGATTTCGAGCGCAGCAAAGCCGTGCCCGACGGCATCCATCAGGTCAATCAGCAAATCATCAAAAAAGCCCAAACCGTCCATCATTTCAAAGGCCGCCTCAGCCAACTTTGCTTCTTGCGGTGTGGCATTACGCGGCGGGGAAACACGCCAGTCTAAAGTCAACAACGCACGTTTGCGCGTGCCCATATTGGCACCAATATCACTGTCTCGCTCTTCAATATCGGCAAACAGCTCATGTTGCGTCGTAATATCGTCTGCTTCCGCACTCTCAAACATGGCGCGCATTTTTTGCGGCGTAATAAAATTGGACGGATGTTCTGCAATCACGCGACCGGTGGCCGTCATTTGTGCCACATCGGTTTGCAAAGCCACTTCGGGCTTTATCTTTCTGTTTTTGTCTTGTTTAGCCATTATTTCGCCCACTTACTTTTAATATCGTCGTAATCCACATCGTCATCAGCCAAGCTCTCCCATTCAATCGGGGCGGAATTGGCCGTTGCACCTGCCCACAACATCTGCACCGCATCCGGGCCGTCATCATGGTCGGCCATCGGGAAATGGCGGAATTGCTGTTCCAAAGCCGAGTGGCTTGAATGCAGTAAAATCAGGCCGTTGGCCATATGCGGCTGTAAAGTCTCAATACGCAACAGCTTGTCGGTAATAGGCTTCACCGCACGCGCCGGCACAGGCACACCACGCGCCGCGCTACGCTTAACCAGCTCGTCTTTCAAAAATTCCTGAAACTGCACCGTCTCCACAAACCACAGCTTGCAGCGGTATTGTTTATGCAGGCGGATAACGTCTTCGATGATTAAATCAGGCAGCCGCTTTTTAATCTGCGCCTCCACGATATACAGCTTGCCGGTGGCGCGATGATAGCCACCCACAATAATCGCACTCGGGTCGCGGCTCGCACCGGCTTTACCCAGAGATGGGTCAAGCGCACCGAAGTAAATCAGGTCGTGCGGCAAGTCCGTCCAGTATTTCAGTGCAGACGCAAACGGCGCAGCTTCGCCGCTCACGGGGTCGTTTTGATATTCCGAGTCAAAGGTACTGTGACCATCGCGGGCGCGGATTTTCATCAGTGCAAGCACACCGCGCGCCGCCCATGAGGTTTGCGCGCCTGCGTCCATCTCCGCCTGATTCGCCCGATAAAACGCATCGGCCATTGCCTCACCCGCCTTGCCGTTGTTGCGTAGCACCGCTTCCCATTCGTCCCACAACGCCATATTGTGCGGCCATTGCAGCATGGCTTTGAATTTGACGCTGTGCCAAAACGGATTATTCAGCGTGCGGTTGAGTACGCTGTCGTAATGCAGGATGGTGCCGATATACACCACATCGTATTTCTGCCCGACACCGCCCAAGGGCAGCACCGTTTTCTTCAACCATGCGTCCAATTTGTCGCGCTGGTCGGGGTTGCGCACCTGCTCGTCGTTCTCGATATCGTCGAGTACGCACAAATCTGGTCGGTAGGGGCCGTGGCGCAAACCGCGCAGCTTTTTGCCGCTGCCGGCCACCTGTACCTTAATATCGTTGGCCGTCACAATCGTACCGGCCTGCCACACACGGCCTTGACCGCAGGCTTCGGCAAAGTCGGTTTTCAAACGCGGGTTAAATTCGAGTTCGGCCTTAATCGCTTCGAGCATCGGATAGGCTTGGTCGATACTGTCCATCACGATGACGCAGTAATGCTTTTGCCCCGTCACAATGCAGTAGAGTGTAAACAGCTGTGTTACCAGCGTGGATTTCGCTTCGCCGCGCGGTGCGGCAATAGCTTCATGACGGCCTTGCGGCGATTGCAAGACTTGCGGCAGTATGTTAAACAGATATTCATGCAGCTGTGATTTGCTCGCGCTGCGTACATAGTGGGGGAAATAAGTATTGATGAAATACTCATAGCCGCCCACCGGGTCAAATACCTTGGCACGACGCGCGGCACTGGCTTTGGGCGAAGCATCGAAGCCGTCTACTTCTGCTTCAATGACTTGGCGCAGGCTGGCCGCAAGCTCGGCAAGGGATTTGAGAAATTCTTTTGTTTTCATTACGGAGTGCTCAAAATGGATTGGTTAGACAGAAACCTACAACGCGAATTATTAACAGAGCTTCATGATGTTTATCCTGACTGTAAGACATATAACTATTGGGTAAATGCTTCCATTGCCCAAGCTAATGGAGTCATAGAAACCATCGGGGAGGCTGAGTTGTATGTTGCTAAACAGTCAGCAAATCTAGAATATTTGGCAGAGCATGGCCTGATTATTTTTAATAGCAAGACTCCATATGCTGTTCTTGCCACCATCACAGCCAAAGGCATAGACTTCCTTGCCGACGATGGCGGCCTGTCTGCTATTCTCGGGGTAGTTACCGTCAAACTGCACAGCGACACCATTCAAGCTTTGATTGCGGCAAAAATTGACCAAGCAGATATTCCCGATGAAGAAAAAGGCCGTCTGAAAACGGCGTTGGGTAAGATCAAAGACACCACATTAAGCACGCTTACAGAAAATGCCATTAATGCCATTCCTGCTACCCAGCTCATCGCACTTTTAAAATCAGCTATCGGCGTTTAACCAAACTTCCGTTCCACTTCCACCCCAAACGGCTCCAATACTTCCACAAAGGCAGCCAAATGTTTGGGGTGTTTTTCCTGCACAAAAACCATCAGCATTTCAATCAGTTCCAACGCCGTCGCCAGCTTGGACGTTTCCGGCATCACGCGCGCATTAGCCGCCACCGTTTTGGTAAACGCATCGGCCAAACTCGCCAGCAGCTTGGCGCGCTCCGACGGCGTTAAATCTTCCACAGAGGCATCCTGTAACAGCGTCATGGTGTGGTTGTATTGCACCATAAACCCCGCCAGCATCGCGCGGCTCAAGTCTTCGATGCCGCCGCCGGCCAGCGTGTAGGCGACGCGCAGTTTGTCCCAGTCGTCGCCTTTTTCCTTGTCGGCACGCTTCCACGCGCGGGCGGTGGCTTGCGGCACTTCGCACATCAAAGCCGCCGTTTCCAGCGTTTGCGCGCCCGACACATAAAGCTGGCGCAGACGTTCGCGTTTTTCTTGCGGGTGCGCCATGATTACAGTCCCATTTTCGCTTTAAGCAATTCCCAGCCGACCGTAATCACGCCGCCGCCCAGTGCGCCGAATGTAATGGCCGTGCGTTTCGTGTCTTGGCGAATTTGTGCAATTTCTGCCTGCATTTCCTTCTGATTCTTCAGAGTTTGATCAGTCTTGTTTTCAATACGCGCCAAGGCTTCCAAAATCGGGTCTTTCATGATTTGTCCGCTTTCCTGTCCAATTTTTCGTTTACTTTTTCCAACTTGTTTTCGATGCGTCCCAAAGATGCCGCGATATTGTCGCGGTCTGCCTTGGCGTCCTGTTTGGTGTGATAAGAGAGCTTGACCGCGTGCAGCTCTTCTTTAAGGTCGTCGATACGCTTGTCCGCCTCTTTCAGACGGCCTGAAATGCCGTTGACCCAAAACCAAAACGCGGCAGTCGCAATCGGCCACAGGGTTTTAAAACCAAATTCAAAGTCCATTTAAAACCCCT
>ERZ773049.185-NODE-185-length-39096-cov-4.491996_pt1 | contig 39096 bp, 31 predicted proteins | sample MGYA00580633_ERZ773049 | MGnify/ENA primary metagenome ERZ773049 (study PRJEB29015, sample SAMEA2737991) | human oral metagenome | biome: human oral; feature: human-associated habitat; material: dental | place: China | collected 2066 ...
AAACTTATAAATCGACTCACGCACAAACTCACCAAGTAGCCAACACATAAACCTACCAACAGACCGACTCCTTCACTCACCAGAGTGCCCCATTTTGTCTTATTTTCGGCATAAATTTTAACATTGTGAGTGCCTTTGCAATCCACCAATCGTCCATTCGACCGCAAAAAATCGATTCCTGCGAAGGTTTGTTTGGGTGCTAAAAGGGGATAGTTGTTAATGCAGGCTAAATGAATGTACATTGCATAAAACTGCAATTTGCACCAGCTTTTGGGCTGTTTGCAGCAAAATATTGTGCAATATGCTGCAAAACGCACTACATTTTGGTGCAAAACGCAAGCCATTTTGGTGCAAAACGCGAGGCATTTTGGTGCTAAATGCAAGGCAAAATGCTGCAAAACGCAAGGCAAAATGCTGCAAAACGCAAGGCGAAACGCATAAAAATACGCATCAAAGCGATAGACAAAACCCTTTCGAACCATTAAAAACAGGGCTCAAAAGGGGTAAAACATACATCAAAAAGTGGGGTTTTAGCGGCTAAAAGCAGGAAATTGGGGGTGAGAAAAAGACGAGTCAGCAACCAAATAGAAAGGCAAAATGCAGCTAAATACAGACAATTTTCTCGAAAGAAGACAAAATGAGGAAGGCATAAGGCTGCAATTTCTTGCTAAAAGCATATATTTTGGCCATTATTTTCGCTAGAAGGGGTTGGCCAGAAGTACGTGTTTCGTAAAGTTTATGGTAAGTTTGTGAGTTGCTAAGTTTGTGAGGTTGTGAGTTGATAAGTTTGTGAGTTGGTGAGGTTACGAGGTTGTAAGTTTACGAGTTGGTGAGGTGGTGAGTTTATGAGGTGGTGAGGTGGTGAGTTGATAAGTTTGTGAGTTGGTGAGGTTATGAGTTGGTGAGGTTATGAGGTTGTGAGTTTACGAGTTGGTGAGTTAGTGAGTTGATGAGTTGATGAGTTGGTGCCACTTTTCGAGATATAACCACAATTATGCACTTACAGATGGTTCTGAATTTTAAATCTCATCGCACCTTTATCAAGTACTTCGCACACCAGCGAAGGCTTTATTGTGTATGCTTAGAAAATAAGTTCGTAGCAAATTTATGTCTTGACACACATTACAGCTTCATTGCAAGATATTGAAAAGAATATCCCAAGAATTGTTTTCTTCTGGCTTAAACAACGGGTATCTGATACGCATGTTGCATCTCCGTTCTACTGCATTCTTCCACCCTATTACATCATCCTTTGCAACGTATTCAACACCTTGATAGCCATCAAGTGCCTCATGAGCATAGGCTTCATCGCAAGCAATGATGGGAAGACCATACGAGGCGGCCTCGACAAGAGGCAGCCCCAGGGTTTCTAACCAGCTGGGAAAAACCAAGGCGTGGGCATGCTGGTACCAGGTGGACAGCACAGAAGATGGCACTTGACCATGAAACTGAACGTTATCTGTAAGCCCCAACTCTGCTATTCGCTGTTCTAGCGGCTTGTTTTCTCCGCGTTCCAATGTCAGGTGCAACACAATTTGTTGGGCCTTTTCTTTCTCCGTTCGCATAAGTTTATCCAATGCGTTGACCAAAATCTGGTGATTTTTGTAGTCGAAACCCGATGCAGGATAAATGAGGTTGAAGGTTTCGGGGGCGAAAGGCGATGCCCCAAATTCCTCTTTAGGTTCAGTTTTGCGAATGCTCGGGCACATAACGTGTACTCGTTCGGGCGAAAACTTGAACTTATCCACAAACATGGGCTTGATGAAATTAGCCTGCACAACTATATTCATGCGTTTATTGATAAGCAGGCGGATGTAGTATGGGTAGAGCGAGCCATAAAAAAATAAGGTGCGCGTGGCTTTTTTAAACGGATTCCACAGCTTGCTATGCAACGGAAGTATGTTATGGAAATAAACGGTTTGAGGTACTTGGGGGTATCGCACGCCTGTGTTTTGAAACGACAAAATGATTTGGGGTACGACGTTTATCTGCTTAACTAGCCGCTTAAATCCCCAAAAATCGAACCATACTCGCCTTGCCCCTCGCGTATCTACTGCCACATAACGAACATTTGGCAATGCGGGCTGGGGCATCGATGGGTCTACAAAGATGTAGTAGTGGTTGGTTGCTGGTTGCTCCGACAAGGCTTCTATAAACTGTAAGTAGATAGACAATGCGCCAGAGGCGCGCGAAGCGGTGGCAAGTACAAATATATTCATCTTCGAGTTTGTGGTGCGCAATGGGGGAAATATAATTAGAAGTGGAATAAGTAGGGGACTTTGCCCACCTTATTGGCGTTGCATCCCAACAAGCGGTCTTTACTTGCACGTGTTGTACACTTGCAAATACTGCGACACAATGTGGCCGAGTGAAAATCGTTCGGCATTGACAAAGCCTTTCTTAACAAGCGAATCGCGATAGGCATCGTCTTCAACAAGCCTGCGAAAAGCCTCGCTGAGCGACTCTACGGAAAGCGGATTGACAAGGCAAGCTCCATCAGCAGCAATCTCCTTCATCGGGTTGATGTTGGAAGTAATCACCGCACAGCCAGTGGCTTGGGCCTCAATGATGGGCATTCCGAAACCTTCGAAGATGGAAGGAAACGAAACTAAGTGGCATTGACGATAGCAATCCAGCAGTTCGTCGTCGCTAATGTTCACCCTATTGTCATAACGCACGCCGTTTTCTTCTAACAATTGCTTGGCAGCATCGCTCAGTGCACCCACTATTAACAGTTTGCAGCTTATGCCTTTCAAAGCCAATGTTACCCGTTCGAGGTTCTTGTTCCAGCCCGTCCCGATGTGTAATATCGTGGGGCAGTGTTCGTCAAACACTTTTGGCGCAGGGGTAAAGAGTGGGTCTATGGGGTTAAGCACCGTGAAAACCTTACTGGGATTGAGCCACGGGAAGGCAGAAAGCAACTCGGCCTTCGTGGTTTCGGATATGCAGGTAATTCTACCAACACGCCGAAGTGGCCAATCGAACCATAGCTTTCGCCACAAATACTTCTTTATGGGGTTGCCTCCAAGCCTCAAAGTAACGAGGTCGTGTATGGTGAGCACCGTGTTGCGGGCGGGCAGTGCCAAGGCCAAGTAGTGCAAGTCGCCCGTTATGTGGTTTATTCCTCTGCGATTTCTGTTTTTGTAAGCCCACCATAGGTTGCGCAATATGCTCCAAGGAAATGCCCGATAATCGGGTGCCGATATGCTTACGGCACGTTTAGGGCCAAGGGCTTGCACGATGGGCGAGAACACTCGGTGCATGCTAAACCCCGCTTTCTTGTTTCTGAAAAAGAAAGTTATGTGCTGGTTATTATTGGTCTTGTCGTGCATAATTGGTGTTGATAAATATTCCCTTATAGGGTTCAAAATAGTCTGTTCCCTCTCCATAGTTCAAAAAGCCCTTGCTAATGTTTATCCAACAATAGGCGGTTAGGGTGAACATGATGGCCAACTTGCCGTAGTTGGGGCGGAAAAGCGTGAGCACGTATGGAACAATGAATATCTCCATCAGGTTGTAATACAACAAGGCACGGCTTACGAACACTTGCAACATGGTGCCGTTGAACAACACGTAGAAGATGGAACCGAGGAAGTAGAGGTTGAAAAAGGTGTAATACAATTTCGACTTATGTTCTACATACTTGTCGAAAATCATCAGCAAGGCTATCCATATCAGCTTTCTGAACAGGGAAAAAAGCGTGGAAACGACAGATACATCGTAGTCGAAGTTCATGTAAACGTCCATTTTCTTCAAGTCGTCTTCGCTACTTACAAATACGGAGAGCAGCGGAGCCACCTTGTTTACTATCCCCGACATCGAGATGAGTATGGCTATGCACAACACGGCGATGAGATATTTGTTGCTTATCTTGCGCGAAAGGAACAAGGCGAAGATACATACGACGGCCGACTTGTGGAAGAAACAGGCCAAGACCACGCACAGAAAGAATGCCCAACGCCTATCTTTTACGAGGAAAAGAAAGCCGAAGGCGTAGATGGCCAATGCCAAAAACTGCCTGTTGGTGCCCATGTAGGGAACAATCACCATATAAAGCAGCAACAAAGACACAAAGGGAGAGGTGGACAACTTAAACACGGCATAGAACATCAGGGTGTAGAACACCAGGGCGTGAATAATGAGGTAAGCTGTGTAATTGTCTGTTATCACACGTATGGGCAGCATAAACAAGTAATAACCCACCTCAAAAAGCGGCTCGGTTATGCTGAAATCTACCAGCAGCTTGTCGAAATAGCTCGTATAAGGAAGCCAGTCGCAACCCGTTTCCCAACGAAAACCATCGTGAAATATCAAGAATGCGTAGCAGATGAAGGCAAAGAGCATTCTGTATTTCTTAACCGTATCTTGATTGAACACTTCAAGATAGGCGAACACGGAGAGGAAAAGGGTGGCAAACAAATACATTGTTGGATTTGTTAGGCGTTATTCTTCTTAGCGTCTTGGATAAGTACGTGGATGCTGGTAAGTACGATGGCAAAGAACATAAAGCCCAAAACGATGGTCATACGCTTTGGCCCATCCTTCTTCAACGGCACGGTTGCGGGCTGTATCTGCGTAAAAGCGGGTGTGCGTTCTTGCACTTTGGCACGTGCCATCTGCAACTGCTGGCTCGTTTGGTTGTAGATGTTGTATCGCAATTGCATCTCGTTTTCCAGTTCGTCTTGCTTTGCCTTGAACGATTGGAGAATGAGATCGGTGTTGGCATCCGAGTAATTACCGAACGTTTGCTGTGCCTTAATGTACTGCGCCTTTGCCTCGGAGAACAGCTTTTGCGAGTAGGCCAAGTCGTTACGAGCCTTCTTGGTTCGGTAATTGGTTACATACTGCTGCATCTTGGTCTGCACGGTGTCTGCAAGCGAGGCAGAGATTAGCGCATCTTGTGCCGTTACAGATATGGTAATGATGTTCGTTTTCTTATCTACGCTGCATGTAACCATGTTCTCCACTTGGTGCAATATGCCCTCTTGCTCTTCCGTTAAGCGAAAGTTATTCACCTTTATCTGGGCCTCACCTGAACCCTTGGAAGAGAACAAACCCAAAATGCCTTGCAGGATTTTGTCCCACCAAGGCACCTTTTGGTGCGAGAGCAGATAATTGTAAAGGGGCATTTCTTTTACTTCTCCATCCAAAGAAGTAACTTTCACGTTAAACATGCTCGTGAGAAAAGGGGTGGAGTTGATGATTTGCGGATATATTTCAGGGTATATGGCGTCTACGGAGCTGCCGCCTTTACCCAAATTTACGCCCACCATTGATGCAATGTCGCTTAGACTTTCGGACATGCTGCTACTGTTGGATATTTCAGGAGCGAGTACAACTTTTGTTTTATAGGTCTTGGGTATGCTGAAAGCCACCACAGCCCCAACCACAAAGGCAACGCCGCACGACAATCCAAACAGCCGTTTGTTCTTCCAAAGGGTCTTCATGATAGCCAGAAGGTCTATCTTGTCTTTTGTATTATTCTCCTCCATTGCCTATGTATTTTATTTCATCAAATTAGCAATCGTGGCTATCAGCGTGGCCAGGCCGGCCATAGTTGTACCTACGGAGAGCCATTGGGTGAGTGTCTTGCCATTGTTTTCGGGTTTGGTGGGCACCACTATCTCGCAACCGGGAAGTATCTTGGCGTTATGCCCCACGCGTGCCACAGTTCCGTTCATATATATAATATAGGTGTTGCTCTTCTTAGAACGGTTTCCAAAGCCACCTGCTTGATTGATGTACCATGCGGGGCGGCGGCCTTTTTCGTAAGCTACCGTATTGGGATACATCACGTTTCCGCTAATCTTCACCGTTCCGTTGTATTCGGGAACGATAAGCTTATCGCCTTCGCGCAACACAAGGTCGGCGTCGCCACCCGGTTCTGCCAATGCCTTTTCCAGTTCGATACCCACATAATAGGTGTCGCCAAGGTCTAGGCGTTTCTTTTCCACCGAGTCTTTCTTGCCGCTTTGCATCTCGGCCAAGCGCAAAACAGTTTCCATGCGCAGCCGTTCATCGGGCGTGATGCGGCGTTCTAGCCGCGCACCGCGAACATAAGCTAAGTCGGTTACGCCGCCAGCTCGCCTAATGGCATCGCTAAGGCGTTCGTTCTTGCTCGTAAGCGTGTAGGTTCCGGCAAACATCACCTGACCTTGCACGGCGATATTCTTCTGTACATTGTAGCCGGGGCTCTTCCTAACATAAACTTCATCGAAGGGTTGCAGCGTAAATCCTGTTTCGCCGTCTACCACAAAGCCGTCTTTAAGGGCGAAAGTGTAGGTGCGCGAAATCACAGAATCGGTACTCAGAGCCTTAGGGTTGACGATGCGCCGAGCCACATCCACCTTAGTTGTAGATGCCGACTCTTTCAGTCCGCCCGCTTGCAGCACCAAGTCTTCTAGCGTTTCGTTGGCGGCAAACTTGTATATGCCAGGATACATCACCTCGCCATGTATGGTTACGGTTTGTTGTTGCATCATCTCGCCCTTTGTGGGAACAAACAGCACATCGTTCTTTTGAAGGGGAATGTCGGCCACCTTACCGCTCATAATGCCTTCAATGTCTACGGGTATTACCTCCAAAGTGCGGTCGGGACGCATGCGATGCATCACGGCGCGTGCCGTAAAAGCCTCTTCGGTAATGCCTTCGGCGTGTTCTATCAGCGTGCGAACGCTGTTGATGGAACCGCCCACTTGGTACATGCCAGGGCGGAACACTGCCCCTTTCACTTCGGCCATGTTTGAAAAGCGCGGCAAAATGGAATCAACGCTAACCGAGTCTTCATCGGCTAAGTGGAAAGTGTTAAGATCGAACTCGTCTATGTTAAACACCGAATACTCGCGTCCTGTCTTTCTCACCAGCCTAACCGTCTTGGTATAGGCATCACCCGTAAAGCCGCCAGCGTATTTCAGCAACGTACCCACACTCTCATTACGTTTCATTTCATAATACATGGGGCGTTTCACCTTACCCGTAATGTTCACCAAACAGTCGTATGCGCCAACCACAACCACGTCGTTGTCGGCCAATCGCACGTTACCCGTTAGTTTGCCGTTCAATATATAGTCGTAGATGTCTACCACCGTAACCAGCTTGTTTTGCCGATACACCTTGATGTTACGCAGCGTTCCTAAGTCGTTTATGCCGCCAGCCATGTACAAGGCGTGGAAAACCGATGCAAAGGCCGATAGCGTATAGGTACCAGGCTGTTTCACTTCGCCCATCACGTTCACCATGATGGTGCGCGTTTGACCCACAGTTAAGCGCACACGCGAACTGCTATAACGCGCCCCCAGGGTAGAACGCAGGCGCGCGTTGGCCTCGGCCACGGTAAGTCCGCTAACCTGTACAGGTCCGAAACCTTCGATAATCACGTCGCCATCGGGCGAGACAGTTGTCTGTTCCGACTTCTGCGATGCGCCATAGATGTCAATATTAACCGCATCGCCAGGCCCCAGCCGATAATTTTGGGGTGTGGCGATATTCATGTTGGGTTCAAACGACAGGTCTTTGCGATTGAAGATGTCGCGCCCGAACACTTTCTTGGGCATCTTGCCCACGTATATTTTCAGTTTCTCACGGTCTCGTTGTGTGGCCGAGTCGGGCAAAAACTCGTCCAACTCTTGCTGCATCAGCCTATGTTCGGCCGTGTTGCGTTGTTTTGTTGGCAGGTCGCGCTCTTCTTGTAGCGCGCCTTTCACCATCATATTGTTTTTCTCGTTCTTCTCTTCTTTCTTGTTTTCGCCGTTGTTCTTTCGCATACGGCCGTCTTCAAGCTTGCTTTCCTTGTCAGTGCTATTGCTCACTTGCCCTAGTCCCTTATCTTTGGCCACACGTTCGTATGCTTTCTTAACGCGCCTTATCTGCTGAATATCTACGCCGCGCTGCATCAGCTTGGTTACTATTTGGGTCTGCGAGGTGCCTGCCTCGTGCTCTTTAAGTACAAATTGCATCACTTGCGAGTCGGTCATAGACGATTGCGCCCTTAGCCCAAGCGAGCAAAGGGTCATCAGCAGCACAAGTAAAAGACTTCTTTTCATCTCCCGTTTTTATATTTTACTTCATAAGCAAGTGGTCGTGCCTTGGCGTCACACATATATAATGTGTGCCCCTATTTTCGGCTGCCACTGCAACGTATTTTTTGTTTGTCCTAATTGTAAAAGCCCTTTGGCTTGTTTCTCTTATGTCGGCCTGCCATTATTAAATGGCACACAGCCTTTATTTAAACTCCTTGTGGGGTGTTTTATTGCATACCACATCCAAAGAATTTTACCTTGCACCACTTGGGCTTGTATGGGTTTCTTACACTACATTGTATTTGCGTTGTTGCAAAGTTAAAAAGAAACTTGCAAATAATCAAACCTCGCGTTTTGTGTATCAGCTGTTTGCATGCGTATAGAAACGTTGTAGTTCATAGTCTACTGCTCTTAATGCAGTTGCATCTAATGCGTCTAAAAGGCTAGGAGCTGTTTTCAACTTGCCGTATTTTGCACTTTTATTATTCTTAGTAAAGAAGTGACGCATAATTATGTTTAGCTTTTCAGAAGGTTTTGAGAGTTGCTCAATATCTTTTCCTTTTATAATAGAATGTTCCGCAATGCTCGTCTTATCCTTCTTCGTCCATCCTTCTTTCTTCGCCCACTTCTCCATACAATCTGTTTGTTTAAGAAACCATGATTCCATTTCTTGAACCATGAAAAACACAGACTGTCTCTTCTCTTTTGGGATGGTTATCGAACGTTTGGGTTCCTTATCATTTACTAGCTTGTCAAACCATAATTCTTTTTCCTCTGGACGGAGGTCCAGGTCTACAAAAAGAACTATTGGCATGTTTTTTTCAACAAACAATTTTGCAGCGTTACGATAACTTTGGCCCATAAAAATAGTTATTTCCACATCATCCCTGCCTAGAAGCCTGCTGAAAAACTTATGTAAAGCCTCCCTCAAAGCCTCAGCATTATTTGCAGTTTCAGCTGATACACAGCTTGTGTGCACACCGCCTTCTACGATTAAGCTAAGCTTTACCATCTCTTACCGCCAATTAGACCTAACAACCACATCTGTCCTGGTGTATATTCGTCATTCAAGTCTGGAAAATCTTCCTCAGAAACGATTTTAACGACAGTCGTATTCTCTTCGTTTTTCTCGAACACAAGTATGTCTTCCAATTCAAACTGATTTAAAAGGTGTGGAGAGTGAGTTGCAACAATAATTTGCGTGTCTTTTGCCGCATGTTTTATCATGTCAGAAACAGAGCGAATCATGTCTGGATGTAGTCCTCTTTCGGGTTCATCTATGGCGACTAACAACCCACGGTGTGGGTTATAGAAGATACTCTCCAACAGCAAAAATCTCAATGTACCATCCGACATGTGCATGGCACCAATGGATCGGCTCATGTTTTTCTCAAGCAATGACAAATACGATTGACCATATAGATTGGTTATCTCAATGCTCTTAAAGTGCGGATTGACATTTCTGAACGTCTCTTCTAAGCGAGTAAAGGCAAACGTGTGGTTAAGCTTTAGCAAGTTTAGTATCTGAGATAAGTTAGCCCCATTCTTTTTTAAACGAACGTCGGTGGTAAACTCCGTGGCCAAACGTACCCTGCTACCTTCCTCTACATTGAAGTTGCTATACACAGACATCTGTTCGATTGCCTTGCGAAGGGTGTGGATGGGAAGATAATGTTTGGGGTCATTTATTTGCCGGAGAATAAGTTCCTGTCCCGATACTTCACTTTCTGAATAGTCTTGAAATATTATCTTCGAACCCTCAACGCGGGTGCTGATTTTGCCATTTCCATTGCTGAAGTCTAAATATATGAATTTAGAATCGCTCTTTTTTCTATCTTCAGCATAGATTTTCTCACTTAATGTATAACTGGTACCCGAAGGACAGATGGTTATACGGTAGTGTATGTCCGACTTGAATTTCGCAATTTTATTGATTGCGTTCAACTTTTCTCCGTCAAACACGTATGTAACCTGTGCGTATGGAGCCTTCCTCTCTCCGTTGAAATTGATAATTTGGTCAAATCCTCCCCACTGTTCTTGGATGAGTTTTACCAGTCCCTCACCTATAACCCCTTCACTAAGCAAGCGCAAAGAGTTGATAAAAGAACTTTTTCCACTTCCGTTAATACCAAGTAAGAGATTAACACCATCTTTCAATCTTATATCATTCTCTCCTTTAAATGAAAAGAAATCTCTTAGAATAATTGCCTTTAACATATCTAGTGTTATCTTTGTTTTTTACTATTTACTATTTTAGAGCAAAGATACTAAAACTTATTTTATTCCGACTATAATGGGATGGCTTTTATCACGATTCTATGATAAGATTTATGATAGTCTTAAATAGATATCGAGACACAGATAAACGATCGCTACAACCTGTAGAATATTTCTCCTTACCTTTGTTTCTAAGTCTGCATTCCTCGGTAGGACTACCTCCCATGTTTGTCTGTCCAATTAAAACTTAACGAAATGCAACCTACATTTGCGCGAACTTAGAACCATCCGCGAAGTAGTTAGGTTATCAATCTTGAAATGTTCGTTAAGGCTGTTTACACCATAGTGCAGTAGGATTTCTGTATTTTCTAATGGTTTGTCTCCATTCTCGCGGTCGTAAAGATAGGGTTCCGAAAGCAACAAGCTGTCGCCCTGCCTTTCAAAGCGCAGCAAACATTTGCTTATTTTTCCGTCAACATCCCTCAATTCAAGCAGTTTGTGTTGAATTGCCCAAAACAGACGTTTACCCTGCATCGTATTTACGCCGCCTGTGCCAATGCTATCTATCTGTTGCAAACGCCAATAGCCGTCTAGTTTCTTGTTGCGCGAAGTTTCTAACTCGCAACCGCCGAGCAAGGCCAGCACCATCAGTGCCATGCCAATAAATTGCATCAAGCCCTTACGCCTGCGTATCTTCGTATTCTGTGTCATGTTGTTTGTCTTACCTTTCATTTAAACAGCCCTTTCTTAGCCACGGTTAGCTGCACGCCCCACTTGTTACCCAATATCCGTCCCATGTCTGCACCCACTGCGGCAGCCACATTCCAGTCGTTGCGCAGTTCGTACTTGCCTTCTAGCATCAGGCTAACGTTATGTTCTTTCTTCTCGAAAGGGTCAGAATAAGTGCCAAGCCCATTTTGATAAGTGGCAAGGAAACGATAACCCAATTCGTCTGTGGGCTTTCCGCCGATGCCAAGATGCCAAGCCACAAAGCGGTTGTTGGCCACATTGATGTTGCCATTGGTGTTATAAATGGGCGAACGATAAAGCGGATTGCCCATTACCTGCCCCCAATGCTGCCAGCCCGTATAGATATAGTGGTTGTAATAGTTGTCTTGCCCGCCCAAGTGGTCGGCAATGGTCTTTGTGTGGTCGTGGTAGATAGGACCGCTTTGGTACTTGGTGTAAAGGTATTCAAGCACCACATCGGTAATCCATCGTCCGTATTTAAAGTTCAGTTCCGCCCCAAGCATCCAGTCTTTAAGGTCGTAAACAAAAAAGCGGCGTTTCTTTTTCTGCAACCACTCGTCGCCCGTACCATATCCGTCATAGTCTAGTTGCAACATCGACGAATGGTCTTCGAAGTACTTGTCGGCATAAACAGAAAACCGCCAAGTGTCTGCATCGTAGTTCACCCGTGCCAACCATGCGCCAAGTTGGTTGCCTTCGGCATTTTGGTAGGTTGTTTCGCCAACATCGGCACCACCCGGCAAGAAAGCCTTTACAAACGATTTCAGACCCGTTCTGCCACGGATAACCCTCACCGTGCCATCGTCTAACGGTTCATAAGACGTGCCGCCAAAGGTGGATGCCATTTCCAACCCCAACTCTAACGACAGAGGCGCGAACCGTTCGGGGTTGCCAATCATAAAATAGCCTGCCTTACTGTGGTAAAGCACGTTCTCGGTATATAGGTGTTGCTGGCCTGTAAAACGTTTCTGCCAATTGTCGTCGGTTGTTTTTCCGTATGCCACGTGGCCTTTAAGGTGCAACCATCCATTGCCAAAGGGCAGTGTCCAATAATCGGGTAAAGCCAAACGCACCTGCGGAACGGGGCGCGCATTGATGCCAAGCAACTGCGAACCACTGCTCAATGCGTTGTTTTTCAGTTCCATGTTGTGGCGTTTGCTGCCGATGGTGAGCGTGGCATACAACCATCGGGCCTGCACAAAGGCTTGGTCTACCACTATTCTGCTAGTGAAACCTTGCGTTAGTGCCACATTCAGCCCATAACCTAACCCCCACCTGCGAACAGAGTCGGTGGTTAGCGGACGTTCGATACCGGCCAACAAATAGCCGTTGGTCTTTTCCAACGAACTTAGTCCGTGTTTGTTAGCGTTTAGCCAAAGGGGTGTTTGTCCGTTCGATTGTGTGGCTTGCGCCTCAACGCTATACCCCAACCCCTGGCCAAGCTTTATCTTTCCGTGCTCGTTTCCTTCGCGCCATGCCTGTGCCTGTGCAGTGAACACAGGCGTAATGCACGCCAAAAGGAAAGCGGTAAAATAATGTTTCATACTTTCTAAACAACGCAAGACGTTTAATATTATTTTATATCTCTTGCGTTTTCTTGCCTAATATTAAGCATCAGACGCATTCTAGCATCATTCCATAATCTGCCATTGATGGATTTCTAACCCCACTCCACAACTTCGTTCTATACGCAATGCATTCCACAAAACTGCGAAAACGGCTGTACCACAGAACAAAAGTCGCCTCCTTTTGGCCATCAACACTGGTTATGGACGCGTACCTCACTTTCTTGCTATGCTATCAAGCCAATCAAATAGCTCATGCAAAGCATAATCACCGCTGTGCGGACGGTTCCAAGCCAGCAGATAATTAACGTTTCTGCCAGCGTTTTTCAACTTCATGGCCAAATTAAGGGGTATGGGGAATGCCGTGTCGCGATCTATTGCCCCATGCCGTATATACCAATATGGGGCATTGGTGGCTTTCTCGGAGCCAATCTGCTGCATGGGATTGAGCAACAGTTCATTGGCAACAACGCCCTCAGAGAGTTTCGAACCGCCCTTTGATGCCGAATAAGTTGTGAAATTGGCTGGTTTGTTGCTGGTATCACCAAACTCATCATTCTCACCAGTTGCCACCCCATTTGCTACACCAAGAGCATCAAACGCAGGAACACCCTTCAATGGTGTTTTCTTGGTCACATAATTCAAGTATTTAGACAAGTCTAGGTCAACCACATACTCCCCCATGTGCATAGGTGCTGGCATACGTCTGGGCGACCCTTGCGCCATGCCATCAGCAATTTTCTGAGTAGGCATCACCCCACCATCCAGTGGTGCAAACGTCCCTTTTTCTTTATTAAACGAGAATCCGATGCTGTCTGGAATCTCTGCCCCGGCATCTTTGGCCAATTGTGCCGAACGGATAAGTTCGCTTTTGATAAAATCACGGTAGTTGTCGGCCGTAAGAGGCGTACCATCTTCTAGTTTCAACCCGAGTGACTTTTGATATTCAGGGAACAATAAGGCCAGTTCTTTGCTTGCCTCGCGATGAATTTCGTCGTTACCTTGACGTGATTTAGTGTCACTATACAGCCACTCGTAAGCCATATCGGCATGGGCAAGGTCGGTTATGGGACAGAAACACACGGCTGCAAAAATGTCATCACGTTCTTTGGCTGCCCCCATCTCGTCGAGCAACGGTTCATACACAGCGTTGTTACCCGATGCACCAAGCAAGGCCGACAACGCCCCACCTGCCGAAGTGCCATCAGAAATAATCTTCTCGGCATCTCCTGGCATTTGCTCGTCGAAATGTCGAAGGTAGCGTACAGCAGCTTTCAGGTCAAGTATAGCAGCGGGAGCTTTGCCATTATACACTTTTTTCTTACCATACATAACGAACGAAGTGCGCCCCCTTACCCCCGGAAGGGCTACCACATAGCCACGAAACAACGCCATGCCTGTGGCATCTCCAGCCGAAACGTTGCCTGGGCGAGCAGGCATATAACCACCCACATTGTTTTTAAGAAAGATAGGCGAATGCTGATTGGCACCCTCTGGCACATATACGTTCATATATTGATAAGTGGTATCGGCCACACAAGTAACATAGCATAAGCCTTCGTAAGCCTTATACTTCACCGTCTGGCCTGTGGCCAAGGTCAAAGTGCGCTCCACTCCCTTACTCGCATCAAAGTTCAATGCATTATTTACTTGACGCTTAGCTCCTGTTGCACTTGCTGCACAAGCAGCGAATGCCATCGTTAAAAACATTTCTTTCATTGTCCTCTCAGTTTACTGTTGGTTTTGTTGTTGGCCTTTGATGCACATGCTAGCGATACATTCTACTCATCTTTTGTTTTGTAGTACGACATTTTATTATCCTATTCATACTGCGCATAACCAATCAAATGCAAATTTACGAATAAATAATGAAGGGAATGGCAAGGGCAAAGAAAACGTTTGAAGTTCCCAAAAAACAAAACGATGAACGCATGTATATGCTTATACCCCACCCTTTCGATCACCATGCAGCGTTAAAATGAAGAAAAAGTCCAGCCTTTTGTTGCGTTTTCAGAAATAATCAACTAATTTTGCAGCATCGGTATAGAAAGCCGATACAGTCTTTACCTTGTCGCACAGATGCCTAATCTAAAAGAAGACATCACGCCCTTGGCCTAGCTAAAAAAATGAATTCACATAAATAAAACTATATTACTATGTATGAACAATTCTCACTTTACGTAATCATCGGCATTGCCGCTGTTATTTTAGTACTCTTCTTTTTTGCATCCTATGTCAAGGCTCCGCCCTCGTATGCTTACATCATATCGGGTCTTAGCCGCGAACCACGTGTGCTTATTGGTTCCGGAGGTTTCCGCATTCCATTCTTCGAACGACTCGACCGCGTGTACCTAGGACAGATAACGGTGGACATTAAAACCGAAGAGAGCGTGCCAACAACCGACTTTATCAACGTTGATGTTGACGCGGTGGCCAAAATTAGAGTGACGCCAAACGCAGAAGGAACACGCTTGGCCGCCAAAAACTTCCTCAACATGACACCCATGATGATTGCCGAACAGCTGCAAGACTCGCTGCAAGGTAACATGCGTGAGATTATCGGTACGCTAGATCTGCGCTCACTAAATACCGACCGCGATGGTTTTTCAGACCAGGTGATGCAGAAGGCACAACACGACATGGCCAAATTGGGTATCGAAATCATTTCGTGCAACATACAGAACGTTACCGATAAGGAAGGCCTTATACACGATTTGGGTGCCGACAATACCGCCAAGATTAAGAAAGACGCATCAATTAACCGCGCTATCGCCGAACGCGACGTGAAGATACAAGTGGCCCATGCCGACAAAGACGCCAACGATGCACGTGTGGATGCCGACACGGCCATTGCGATGAAGAACAACGACTTGGCCTTAAAGCGTGCCGAACTGAAAAGACAGGCCGACACTGCACAGGCTGATGCCGATGCCGCATACTCCATCCAACAGCAAGAACAACAGAAAACCATCAACATTAAGACGGTTGAGGCTGAGATTGAAAAGACCAAACGCCAACAAATCCTTTCGCAAGAACAAATCGTTATCCGACAAAACGAGCTGTCTGCCGAAGTGGAAAAACGTGCTGATGCGGAGAAATATCAAGTGCAGAAGAATGCAGAGGCCGACTTGGAACAACGCAAACGTATAGCCGAGGCACAACGCTACGAGGCCGAACAGCAGGCTATGGCACAAAACGCTGCATCGGATGCCACGCGCTATAAGCTGGAACAAGAGGCACAAGGTATCAAGGCCAAAGGCGAGGCCGAGGCTTATGCCATATTGAAGAAGGGTGAGGCTGAGGCACAAGCGATGGACAAGAAGGCCGAAGCCTATAAGAAATATAACAATGCTGCCGTTGCCCAGATGATGATTGAAGTGTTGCCGCAGATTGTAGAGAATGTGGCCAAGCCCATCAGTGCCATCAAAGACGTTAACATTTACAGCGGCGACGGCAATGGCATCAGCGCCATGAGTGGCAACGTGCCTGTGGCCATCAAGCAAGCGTTCGACGTATTGAAGTCGGCAACTGGCGTAGACATGGCCGACATCATGAAGGCTGGCTCAATTCAGGCCAAGACAACGAGGAACATTAACCTCAATGGCGAGGCACAAGAAGTGGTAGACGGCTTGAAAGATTAGCCCTTGCCACATTCTCCTTCATGGTCTTTGGCTAGTAGACGAGTTAACAAGTTGACGAATAGGCGTGTTAACAAGTTGACGAATAGGCGTGTTAACAAGTTGCCGAGTAGACAAAGCTGTTTGCCTAACTCGGAGCTCATTCACCATTTAACCCAAATTGGTTGTTGAGCCTGTGCAGATTTTTTTGCTTGTTGAGCGTATTGTCTGTCTTATTCTTGCAGGCGTAGCGAGCTACGTCGAGAGAATAAGACAGACAATATGCCGACAAGCGAACAAATGATAAACAGGAAGCGACGGAAACAGCCTAAAACCATTGATAAGCGGTCTAATGAACCGATTGGAGTTAAACAAAAACGTTCTTTTGTAAGAGCCAGGTAAAATTGTCCACTCACAAAAGAGCGTTTTCATAAAGCCCAATGAAACAACGCGAGAATGGAATATTCCTTGTCCACTCCTCAACTTGTTAACTTGTCTACAAACCAAAGAGCGTATCTGCTAAACCTAAGCTTAACTACACTGTGTTTCCTGCAAACACAGCGTCTTTCTACATTCGTTTTTCGTTTGTTTGCAACTCGTTAGCAAGCGTGTGGTTAGCAACAAATAAAAGGACCTTGTTCATAGCGAATACGCATTATTCGTTGGAAAAATCACCCCAATTCAGCTTATCAATGTCAGCTATTTCAGACAGCTTGATAAGCTTTCTACGTTTTATTTTGCTCTTAGTCACCTTATAATGCTCCTCCTTTTCATTGTCATCGACGTTGAGATTTTCTTCGTACACCCTTGTGCGTGTAGAGAAGTTGATGTCTAAGTTATAATAAGTAACGTACCTAATGCAACGATTATGGTAATAACCAATCAACTCAAAATCGTTGTTTTGGTATCTAAAAATATAGTTCCAATACCCATATCTATTATGAGCAAAATAAATCTGCAACGTGTTTTTGCTGATTTCCAACTCCAATTCGGGTGCATCAGCTATTCCCCCATCCTCGTTTTCGGAAGAAAAACAAGTGTCGTTCCTTAATATCTGCTCATAACCATTCTTACGTTTAAAGAGAATGATAAGCCCACGCCGATTGCGATCGAGCCGCCCACGGCATTCGTCATCTACCCATTTACTCTTTTCAGTTCCCTTTATCATCAGCACCACGTCGGGCTTACCGTCTTTATTAAGGTCGCCCTTGTATTGTTGAAAAAGCGAATATCCTTTGGGAACAAACGCCTTAGGATCTGTTTTCAACTCCATTTTGGGTGCTGGGGCAAGCCTCACGCTGTTTCGCACGAGGCCTTGTTTGGACGTTGTGACCTTTAAACTTTCTTTTCTCGTTCCTCGAAAAGTGCGTTTTCTCGCCATGACAATGTTCGAGCAAACTCGACATTGTTCATTGGGCTTACGAAAACTTTCGCTTTTCGCTTGCTTGCAGCCCATTGTAAAGACCACAACTAGCAATAAATGATATTTCCTTAACATAACAATAGAGTGTCAATCATCCTTTGGTAAATCCAAATCAAGTTCGTCGAAGTCGGTTATCTCCGATAATTTGATGAGGTTTTTCCGCTTAAACTTGATAGTTTTCACCTTAAATTTCTCTTCCGCCTCATCATCATCTGCGTTAATATTCTCTTTATATACACAGGTGCGTGTAGAGAAATTAACATCCGTGATATAAAGAACAACTGGCCCGCGATCGTAACTACCAAAATAACCAATGAGTTCGAAATCGTTATTTTGGTATCTAAAAATGTATTTCCAATAGCCATAACGCCCATGGGCATAATGCAATATCAGGGTGTTATTCTTGATATAGAAGTCTAATTCGGGTGCGTAATACACACCTCCATCCTCGTTTTCGGAAGAAAAACACTCGTCGTTCTCGGCTATCAACTCGTATCCGCCATCGCGTTTAAAAAGGATGATAAGTCCGCGGCGATTGCGATCGAGCCGACCGCGGTATTCATGATCAACCCATTTGCTTTCCTCGGTTCCCTTTATCATCAGCACCACGTCCGGCTTGCCGTCCTTATTAAGATCGCCTTCGCATCCTGAAAACAATACATACCCATCGGGAATAAATTCCTCGGGATCTGCTTTCAGCTCCATTTGAGCCACAGCCACGGGTTTCACACTTGCTTGCACGGTGTCTTTTGTCGGTACCGTGTCTTTGCCACTTTCGTTTTTCGCTTGCTTGCAGCCCGTTATCAGGGCAACGGCAAACATCAAATAAAAAATCCTTAACATCATATGCACCTGCTATTCATCGTCTGGCAAACCTAAATCAAGTTCGTCGAAGTCGGTTATCTCCGATAATTTGATGAGGTTTTTCCGTTTAAATTTGATTGTTTTCACCTTAAATTCCTCTTCCGCCTCATCGTCATCTGCGTTAATATTCTCTTTATATACACAAGTACGCGTAGAATAGTTGACTTCGAGAATCCTAAGAGTAACAGGCCCTCTACTAGAATAACCATCATAACCTATCAGTTCGAAGTCGTTATTTTGGTATCTAAAGATATAGCTCCAATACCCATATCGGCCATGCAGGTAACTTATTATCAGTCTGTTTTTGTTTATCTCCAAACGTAATTCGGGTGCGTAATAAACGCCTCCATCCTCGTTTTCGGAAGAGAAACATTCGTCGTTCTCGGCTATCAACTCGTATCCGCCATCGCGTTTAAAAAGGATGATAAGTCCACGGCGATTGCGATCGAGCCGACCACGGTATTCATCATCCACCCATTTACTTTTATCGGTTCCCTTTATCATCAGCACCACGTCGGGCTTACCGTCCTTATTAAGGTCGCCTTCGTACCGAGAAAACAAATCATACCCTTCGGGAATAAATGCCAAAGGGTTGGTTTTCAAGTCTGTTTGAGCCACAGCCGCGGGTTTCACACTTGCTTGCACGGTGTCTTTTGTTGGCACCGTGTCTTTCCCACTTTCGTTTTTCGCTTGCTTACAGCCCATCATCAAGGCCACAACAAATAATAGGTAGAACGTTCGTTGCATAACTGGGGTTAGGTAATTGGTTATTTCAAACGCGGTGGAGAGGGTAAAGGCCACTTGTAATTACGCCTTATAGTGACAGAAAATACGGCTCTTAGTGCTATACGTACGATGCACTTAACATCCCCCTTCCATGCAAAGTTAATACATTTCTTTGTTTTTTACGTTTCAAATCCACATTCTTTTTGTCATCACGGTATAATGATTGTCCAATACGCTGTGTGTTAATGCTGCTTAGCATGTTTTCATACGGTTTGCCAACAGCGTATGTTTAAATGTTATTTGTATTACAAATTATTGTTGTCTCGCTAAAAGGTTTGAAACAGCAAATGTGGTGTTTGGGTTGTCTACAAATAGAAAAATGGTTCCACCTCTCACCAAAAGCTGGCCCCTCTCTGGTCTTCATAAGCGCGATATGGCGTACAGCCGATTGGGGTTAAAGGCGCAACTGGGTGAAACGTGAACGCCATACGCGCCTCGTAGCCCTATATCATTACGTCAGTAGAGGCTTAAAATTGTTCGCATCATTGCGCCCATCCTGTTTAGCCTTATCGCTTGTGCCGGCGCATAGCTGTTGTTCTTATCTTGTAAAACGCCTAATTGCGATTTGTTAATACGGTAAATACATTTTACAAACCACGTTCTTCGGCCGAACCATTCTAGAAGAAAACAACCGCTAAAAACCATATAAAATACGCCCAAACGATAAAATTTCGGCATTTTTTGAGTGCTTTTCCCTTCCGTTTTTGGCCATTTACTATGCTTTTGCATTTCTCTTTGAAGAATAATACTCCCAAATTTGCATCCGCAACTACTAGAAAATGGAGGTTAATCGCTAGTTGTTGCAACGCATTTTGCAGCAAAACGCATTGCATTTTGCAGCAAAACGCATTGCATTTTGCACCAAAACGCACTGCAATATGCACCAAAACGCAAGGCAAAATGCAACGAAACGCAAGGTAAAATACTGCAAAATGTAGCCAAAACCCACCAAAAACACTATTTTAAGCGTTATTTTAGGCATTTTGACCAATTGGAATGAAAAACTGCTTGGTGGCGTTTGGTTGAGCGTTTCATGTCGTTTAGCCTCCCTAATACGTGCTAAAAAGTATGTTTTTGTGCTTTATTTCTCGTAAACATCAATGGGTCAATTGGTTACAAACTTTAAAAATACGCGCGAAAATCCGCCCAATGCCTGGAAATTTTACGGCGAGGGCACTCATAATGTTAAATTTTGGTACAAATGTTTTACAATCTTATGGATGTTATTCAGAGCCATTGCATGACTTTGTTGAATTTAATCCTTGTGCCAGTAAAAGAGCACTTACACGGAAGAACTTTTGGGATGAATGATAGTCTGAAAGGGAAACTTACCTTTCGAAAACGAATTCCGCAACCGCCTATTGATGAGCATTGCGGATAGAGAAACCGAGCCGATTTGAAGTTTAGCGGACAGCAATAATTACAATTAAGCCAAACCTACATCATGTGGCCACCTTCCCAACAAGTCTACTACATCATTATCCACTATGTACCACCGCATGGGTACGCGCCCCAAACCTGTAAAATAATATAAAATTAACGCTTTAAATTTGCTTTCACATGCAATATAATCGCACAAACTGAGTTTGTTACTATATAAAAGACTAACAACTATGATGATGAATGAGGCATTGCCAATAATCATTGCTTTTCTACTAAGCGTGTGTTTTGGGTTCGTTTTCATCCCTGGAATACTGAATTTCTGCAAGGAGAAGAACATCTACGACATACCTAACCAACGAAAGGTGCACAAAACGTTGGTGCCCCGACTGGGCGGTTTGGCGTTCGTTCCTGCCATAACCTTGTCGATAATAGTAGCTGTTGGCGTAATGAGCGTTGGCTTTACCGAACCAAAGATACAAGTAAGCCTATGGAGCATGGCATTCTTGGCCAGTTTGTTGCTGGTTTATGCCACAGGCGTTGTAGACGATCTCATTGGGCTTAACGCACACGTGAAGTTTGCTGTGCAAGTTATTACAGCTTGCGCACTACCCCTTTGTGGTCTTTACGTAAACAACCTTTATGGTTTTATGGGCGTACACGAAGTGCCTTATTGGCTGGGATTTCCCCTCACTGTATTCATCATCGTGTTTATAGACAACGCCATGAACCTTATTGATGGTATCGATGGGTTGGCAGCCGGCTTGTCTATTCTGGCCCTTTTGGGCTTTCTGTTTGTCTTCGGCAATGCGCAACTCATTCCATACGCCGTCATTGTGGCCTCGGCTATCGGCATCCTAATACCCTACATGCGCTTTAACATCTGGGGTAAAGCCGAACAAAACCGTAAGATTTTCATGGGCGATTCGGGTAGTCTTACGCTAGGTTTCATCCTCGGTTTCCTGTTTGTGAAGTCAGCCATGCACAATCCACCGCTCATGGCGGCATCTCCCGAACGCTTTGTACTGGCTTATAGCCTGCTCGTTGTGCCTGTTTTCGATGTGGTTCGGGTTGTTTTGCATAGGCTCCGCACCCGTCAGCCCTTGTTCTCAGCCGACAAAAACCACATTCACCATAAGCTAATGCGCTTGGGAATGACTCAGCATCAAGCCCTAATATTTATTCTTGGTCTTGCCATTGCTTATATCACGATGAACCTGTTGCTCTTCCCCCTAGTCTCGATAACGGGCATCGTACTGATAGATGTGGCCACTTTCACCCTCTTTCAGCTTTTGCTTACTCGCAAAGTAGAACGAAAAGAATTGAAGATTGCAGCATGAAAAGATTGTTCGACCTCATCGTTTCGGCTCTTTGCCTCGTAATTTTCTCACCGCTCATCTTGCTTTGTGCCATCGCTATAAGACTAGACGATGGCCTACCTGTTATCTATACGCAAGAGCGTATAGGGCGCAAAGGAAAGCCTTTCTTTATCTATAAGTTCAGAACGATGCGCATGGATGCCGAAGAAAACGGCCCTATGGTACTGGAAGTAGACGGCGACGACCGACTTACACGTGTGGGTAAGTTTCTTCGCGAGCATCACCTTGACGAGTTGCCACAGCTTTGGAACGTGTTTAAGGGTGACATGTCCTTCATTGGGCCACGTCCCGAACGCCGTTTTTACATCGAACAGATTATGGCAAAAGATGCTCGTTACGAACAACTTTATGCCTTACGCCCTGGTGTAACGTCGTATGCAACGCTGTATAATGGCTATGCCGACAGCATCGAAAAGATGCTTAAACGCTTGGAACTCGACCTGTACTATCTGCAAAACCGCTCTTGGTGGATGGACACGCGCATTTTGGCCTGCACATTCTTTAAGATTGCAGGCGGCAAGAAGTTTTAGTTTCCCTCTCTCTTACGAGCCCTCATCAGTTCTATCTACCAACAATTCTTGGTTTCGTCTACCATCCTTCGTCGGCCTTATAGCCACAAACTTATTTCTAACAAGTAGCACGCCAGTTCGTAACCCACACATTCCCCACCCCATCTTCTTTGTTAAAAGAACTTTTCGCGGCAAAACTCCACTTTATTTTGCCAACAAATAAGAAAAATCGTAACTTTGCATTTACATAACATTCTAACATGGCATATGCAAAAGTTCATATCCTTAACATTGATAACACTTTCATGTCTTTCATCTTATGCTCAGGTGGAACAACAAAGTTCGTTACCCTCAAAAAATGACACAACAGCCATAGACAGTTCTGACTACTGGAGAAAACTCGACCTGAACGAGGTTATAGTCATTGCTGAAAAAACAGTGATTGACCATAAGCCCGACCGCATAGTTTATTATACTAAGAACGACCCATATGCAAAAGGGCTAAACGGAGTGGAAGTAATGCGCCGTCTTCCGCGTGTGTCTGTCGTAAACGAAGCAGTAAGCGTTGCAGGTAAAGCCAACGTTCGATACATCATTGACGGGCGATTGCTGGAAACTTCCGAAAGCGAAACCTTGATGAAACTAAAATCCCTGCGTGCAGACAACATCGAACGAATAGAACTTTTCACCCTAGCTCCTGCCAAATATCCTGCTGCCGACAACGTGTGTTATATCGCCATCAAGACAAAACGTGACGAAACACTTGGTGTAAGTGGCAACGTAGACGCCAACCTCATCGTCAAAGAAAGCCTCAATAGCTATTTTGGAGGCGGTATTAGGCAAGCAACAAAACGCGTGGACTACTCCATAGACCTTAATTTCAACCGAAACAAGGGTATCAACGACATCATTAGAGAGTACACTTTTGCCGACCACATTAAGCTGTCGCAACGTAGAAACGATTTCACCAACAAGCTTTTTAACCTTAACGCCTTGCTGAAATACAAGCCAACCGCTACAATTGAAACAGGCTTTATGCTTAACCTTGGCACAGAACGACTGAAAAACGAATTACAAGACCTAACAATCGACCGCGGACTTAACTTTCGTTCGCATGCCCATTCACCATCCAACCCCATTAATGCCACTACTCTAACAGGGTATGCCGATTGGAATTTAGACAACAAAGGCAAACTGTTGAGCCTAACATACAACTACTTTAACAAGACAACCAAGTCCACCTCGCACATTAGCACCACCGAAGGCGCATCGTCATCGATGATGAACAATTCAGGAAACAACAGCTACAAGATACACGCTGTCAAGCTAGACGCTACACTCCCTTTCAATGCCGTCAACATGGAAATAGGTGCAGCCTATACGTCTATTAGCAACACATCGGCCATAAGCACAGAAACCCTTACAGGTGGTGTGTGGACTAAGCTACTAGGACAAAACAATAACTTCCGTTATACAGAGAAAACAAACGCCGCTTACGTAAGCCTTTCGAAAGATCTTAGTCCCAAATGGTATGTTCAAGCTGGTCTTAGGTTCGAGCACACCCACCTTACGGGAAGGAATGTAGCCGAGCATAACAAACAATCTTACAACCGTCTTTTCCCCACACTCAACCTAAGTTATAGGGCGGAAACAGGCTATTCCCTATCCGCTGCTTATTCCATGGGGATTAACCGACCACGATTTAGCGACCTTAACCCATTTAGATATTACACCACAACTACCGATTACGTATCGGGTAACGCCTATTTGTCGGCAAGTATCACTCACAATGCCGAACTTTCTTTTAGCCATAAAGGACTGTATGCCGTTGCTTATGCCTACCAGTTGAAAGACGGCGTAGGCTATGTAACACGATTTACCCCAGACAACTCACAATACACAACTCCCCAAAACTACATCGACTATCGAAAATATGGTGTATATGCCAGCTATCAAAAGAACCTTACTGCATGGTGGAACGTGAAAGTGGGTGGTGAATTGTTTTATGCCAAGTCTCAATCTAGCATTGACGACAGTCAACCTTCCAACTCCACGAGTTGGAGTGGAAAACTAGAAGGAACTAGCGACGTCGCTTTCAACAGTCAACGCACGTTGCTTTTCACCATACAATATCTCCACATGTTTCCCCACGACGAAGATTTAGTTAGGTATAAAGCCCTTAGCTTGCTCAACGCAAGCCTGCGTTGGCAACTTATTAACGGCCGTCTCCAATTAAACCTCTCTGCAAGTGACCCCTTCTTACAAAACATTACGCGAGCCACAAAACGCTATTCAAACTATAACGAATATACAGAAACTGACGCACATGTACGCAACGTATCGCTCAAAATAACCTACCTGTTCGGCGGAAAGAGTGTGAGAGATGTATATAAGGATAACAAAGAAACGGAGTCTAACAGAAGTTATTAGGCCGTTTTTCGGCGAAACGAAAGAAAGAGTTCTTTTGCTAGCCGTTCCATTCCTTTTCATTGCCACCTTTTCTCAAAACCATTAATCTTGCATCAACTTGCTTTTATTACGTTTATTTTTTGTAAGTTTGCATCTATAATAACTAAACCTGTTTTTGCGATATGGAAATTAAAGACGGCCAAGGCACGACCAAAGCCACAGAAGTGCAAGGCCAAGATGTATTGAACCGCTTTTTTGAAGAACAATTGCAAATGTGGCCCGATGCCCAACAGCGTTTCAACGACTTGAAGGGCGTGTTGTTCAAAGCCGTAACATGCGCAGGCATGCCATTTTACGTGCAATGCAATCCTGCGCGCCTTGTTTCCACTGGCGCAAAGATTGATAAAGCCGCGCTGGCACAACGTCCCTGCTTTCTATGCGAAAAAAATAGGCCAGCGGTTCAAACGCAAATACCCATCGACAACGACTTCGAGTTGTTGGTTAACCCTTTCCCCATCCTGCCATTGCATTTCACCATACCCGCAAAAGTTCACCAACCGCAACTTATTCGCGAACACTATGGCAAGATGCGCCGACTACTTGAATGTTTCGAACACCTTACCGTGTTTTATAATGGGCCGAAATGCGGGGCATCTGCACCCGACCACATGCACCTGCAAGCAGGAACAGGCACCCATTTGCCCTTGCGCGACAACTGGGAACAGCTTTACAGCAATCGACAAACGCTGCTATCCTCACCCGACGGCTCTGAACTTGCAGCCATCAACAACTATGCTTGCCCTGCATTTGTCATCGTGGGTCGCGATGCCAAGGCCGACGTTACGCTCTTCGAAACCCTTTATAAGGCCTTACCGCAACGCGAAGACGAAACCGAACCGATGTTTAACATCTTGAAATGGCGCGAAGGCGAGATGTATATCACTGTGGTGATACCACGCGACAAACACCGCCCTGCCTGCTATTCGGCCGAAGGCGATGCGCAAATGCTCATCAGTCCGGGGGCGTTAGACATGGCAGGACTGGTTATCACGCCCCGAAAAGAAGACTTTGAACGCCTAAACACGGCCCTACTTGAATCTCTATATAAAGAGGTGGGCATGCCAACCACAACTTTCGAAGACGTGAAACGGAAAATAATGGGAGTATAATAGAGGAGTTAAGGAGTTATGGAGTTAAGGAGTTAAGCCAAATGTCTGTGAGGCTTTAAGCATATCTGTTCGTAAATTAACGAGTTAACAAGTGGACAGGTTAACAAGTTAATAAGTTAACAAGTGGACAAGTTAACAAGTTAACAAGTTGACGAACTGATAAGAGAACGAGATAACAAGCTGATAGTTCTTTTCACCATCACTAGTTGACAAGTTAACGAGACAACAAGTTAATAGGCGCAGCCATCTTTTCACCTTTTCACTTTTTCACCCTTTCACCTTTAAAAGCCCTTTCACCTTTAAAAGCCCTTTCACCTTTAAATAACAACTTATGAACCCAGAATACAACGAAACGCCCCAAGTATCGGTGGGCATTATGAACGGTACAGAAATCTTTTTCGTGCTAAACACGCCATATCAGGTTAACAACAGCGAAGCACAAGGCCAGCAAACGGTTTGCCTTAACAAAGGCCGCATTGTTTGGAACGGACAAGAATACGACCAGCTTACCTTCGAACCAACCTCAGCCGAGGCCAATTTCTCGCTCCACAACGTCACCATAGGCGTGAACTTCCATTGGGAGCAGCAACAAACGCAAACCTTTAAGGGTGCACTGCGCTTTGTGATAGACGGCAACAAGATTGTAGCCATCAACCAATTGTCGGTAGAAGACTATCTCGAAAGCGTCATTTCTAGTGAAATGAGTGCCACATCAAGCCCCGAATTACTGAAAGCCCACGCCGTTATATCGCGCAGTTGGCTGTTGGCACAGATACAAAACCGCGATAAGAAAACTGCATCAACAGGCCCCGCAGCCTTTGTGATGAACGAAAACGAGATAGTGAAATGGTACGACCGCGAAGATCACACGCTCTTCGACGTGTGCGCCGACGACCATTGCCAACGCTACCAAGGCATAACTAAGGCTACAAGCAAGCATGTTGCAGAGGCTGTGCAGGCCACACGCGGACAGGTGTTGCTGTCAGAAGAGGGAATTTGCGATGCCCGTTTTAGCAAATGTTGTGGCGGAATGGTAGAAGAATACCGTTATTGTTGGGAAGACGAAGACAAACCTTACCTTAAAGTGGTGCGCGACTTGCCTAACCCAACCGTAGACTTAGACCTAACCAACGAAACCAACAGCGGGGCTTGGATACGCTCTACCCCCGATGCCTTCTGCAATACACGCGACACACGCATCCTCTCGCAGGTTCTTAACGACTTCGACCAAACCACAAAGGACTTCTATCGCTGGCGCGTGGAATATACACAAGCACAGGTTGGCGAACTGCTAAAAAAGAAATTGGGCATTGATTTTGGCCTGATTACGGCCTTCGAACCCATCGAAAGGGGTAAGAGTGGGCGTTTGTCGCGCTTGAAAATCGTTGGAACAAAGCGCACACTAACGCTTGGCAAGGAACTGGAAATACGCCGCGCACTTAGCGAAAGCCACCTTTATAGTTCGGCATTCGTGGTAGACGTGGCCGAACGTGATACCGAAGGAGTTCCACTTCGTTTCGTCTTTACGGGCGCAGGATGGGGACATGGCGTGGGCCTGTGCCAGATTGGGGCGGCCGTGATGGGCGAAAAAGGGTACACCTACCATGAGATTTTGGCGCATTACTACCCAAGAGCCGAACAAAAACGCCTCTATCCGTAGATAGTTGTTTAAGGATATGAGCTGTTGAGGTTGCGGGTTGCTTAGTTGTTCAGTTCGTGAAGTATTGAATTGTAGAACTCAATGTTGTTCACAATAAAACTCACAGGCTAAACAACTCACAAACTCAGCAACTCACGTACTCAGCAACTCACGAGCTTATAAACTCACGAGCTTATAAACTCATAAACTAACATGACCACAAGCAAAGAAACACCGTGGAGATGGGTGCCCTCAATATACTTCGGCACGGGAACAGCACAAGCCGCCATCGCCACACTTGCGCTTTTGCTCTACAAGCAATTGGGATTGAGCAACGCAGAGATAACCCTCTACACGGGGTTGTTGTTTCTGCCGTGGCTGTTACGCCCGCTGTGGTCGCCGTTCTTAGGCCTCATTCGCACCCCACGTTGGTGGATTGTGTCCATGCAACTGATGCTTGGCGTTGCCTTGGGTGGCGTTGCCTTCACCATTCCCACCGCCCATTGGCTGCAAGGTACGTTCGCTTTTCTGGTGCTATTGGCCTTCGCATTAGCCGTTCATGAGACAGAAGCCGACGTGTTTTATCACGATACGGTTAAGGGCAGCACGCGTTCGGGCCTTTCTAGCATGCCAAACACATTCCGTTTGCTGGCCTTTATCTTCGTTCAAGGTTTCTTGGTGATGGTGGCAGGCAACCTACAACTGCTCTATCGCAATAGTATCAGCCTATCGTGGAGCCTTATTTTCTATTCCGTTGCAGGCCTTTTCATTCTTTCATGGTTATGGCACCGCATGGCGTTGCCCAGTCCTTATAACGAGTCCATCCACCTTTTAAGGCGACAACAGCGGCGCGAACAATTTGCAGAACGTTGGCAAGAGGTGAAGAAAGACATCTTTTCGCTCTTCGCCCAACATCCACGCCAACAACTTGCAGCCGTGTTTTGTTTCACGTTCTGTTTCTTATTGCCCGAAACGCTCACATCGAAGGTGGCCATGCTCTTTCTTGTAGACTCCAATCACAATGGCGGACTGGGACTGTCGCCACAAGAATTTGGCCTTACTTATGGAACAGTGGGCGTTGTAGGACTTGTCGCCGGCAGCTTGTTGGGCAAGGCTATCATTGCAACAAAAGGCTTACGAACCATAGTTTTGCCCTTATCTGTGGCCATTTTACTGCCCAATGCACTATATGTTTTGCTTAGCGAGACCCAGCCAACAAGCCTAGGCGCTATTAACCTTTGCATCTTCATCGGACAAACGAGCTTAGGTTTGGCCTTAGTTACCTATTGGACGGCTTTGAAAACCATCAGCAAAGCTTTGGGCAACCATACCGTTTACATCTTCCTTACATCCGTTTTGGCACTGGCCCAAATGGTTCCTAGCATGTTTTCGGGTGCATTGCAAGAGTGGCTTGGCTACAACAACCTCTTCTTAATAGCCCTCGCCTGCGGCGTTCTCTCGCTAGTGGGATGCGTTTGGATAAGGCCCATGCTGAAAAACAAAGGCAATGATGATGTAGAAAACAACAAAAACATAGACTTCTCTTAAACCCAAATCGGTAGTTAGAGCCAGTACAAAGGCTTTTGTACTGCCGCTACAAGCCTTTTGTAGTCGTGCTACAAGCACTTTGTAGTCGCACTACAAGGCTTTTGTACTACCACTACAAAAGGCTTGTAGCAAAGCGTACACAGACTAAGCCCGCTCCATAAGTAAGCCTTAAATATATCGGTTAGGGCTTTTTTCAGAAGCATTAACAGCGTATAATCCTCACCATAAAACACTTACGAGCCACCCAACAACGCCAATTCCTATTTCGAGCCAACGCCTTTCAACATACCATACATAAGCTTGGCAGTGTTGTCGGGTGCCACATCATCGCCCAACACCTTTTGCAAAAGGGCATAGTTGTTAAGCATTTCTTGGCGTGCCTCGCCGCCGGGCAATAGCGTTTGCAGGCAAAGGGCAATGCTGTCAATGGTAAAGCGGTCGGCAAACAGTTCGCTAACCACCTCCTTATTCATAATAAGATTTACCAGTGAAATGTATTCCACCTTGATAATATGGTTGAAAGCAAAACGGATGAGGCGTGGCACAGGCGTTTTATAACACACCACCTGCGGCACATTAAATAAGGCTGTTTCGAGCGTTGCCGTACCGCTTGTTACCAAAGCGGCTGTTGAATGCGCCAACAGCGGATAGGTTTGGTTCTTCACCAATCGCACTTGCGACCCACGAATGAAACCTTCGTAATACTCATCCGCAATGGAAGGCGCACCAGCCAACACAGCTTGATATTGCGGAAAACGTGCCGCCACCTGCATCATAGTCGGCAGATTGTCTTTTATCTCCTGCCGCCTGCTCCCTGCCAAAAGTGCCAATATGGGCTTATCAGCCTGCAATGCGTTTGCTTTACAAAACTGTTCGAAACCTTCGTTATAAGTGGAAAGGAAACTGCGAACCTCGTCGGCCGTTGGGTTTCCCACGTAATGGATGGGGTAATGGTGCTTTTTCTCAAAGAAATCAACCTCGAAAGGCAAGATGGAGAAAAGCTCGTCCACATCTCGCTTGATGTTTTTTATGCGGTATTCTTTCCACGCCCAAATCTTAGGCGAGATGTAATAATACACGGGGATGCGTGTCTTCGACTTCACAAACTTGGCGATATTGAGGTTAAAACCAGGGTAATCCACAAGTATAACCACATCAGGTGCCCACTCCACAATGTCTTTTTTGCAGAATGCCATATTGCGGAAGATGGTGCGCAGATGAAGTAACACGGGGATAAAGCCCATGTATGCCAATTCTTTAAAGTGCTTTACGCGCGTTCCACCAACGGCAGTCATGAGGTCGCCGCCAAAGAAACGGAACTCGGCCGCAGTGTCTACGGCTTGTAACGAACGCATAAGATGCGAGGCATGAAGGTCGCCAGAGGCCTCGCCTACAATTAAATAATAACGCATAAACTTTTAAAGGTGAAAGGGTGAAAAGGTGAAAAGGTGAAAGAGTGAAAGGGTGAAAGAGTGAAAGGGTGAAAAGGTGAAAGGGTGAAAAGGTGAAAAGGTGAAAAGATGGCTGCGCCTATTAACTTGTTATCTCGTTAACTCGTTAACTTGTCAACTAATTATGGTAAAGATGGCTGCGCCTTGTGATGAACGAGTTGGGCTAGTATAACTAGGAAGAATAGTGTTTCGAGGAGTAATAGAAAGCCTAGTGAACCAAAGAAATCTAGGAAAACTAGAAAGAATTGATAAGAAGGATAGCCTAACCAGCTTACTAAACCAAATGCTTACCCACTTGTAAACCCCTTTACTACCTACGCCTTACCACCTAATCTACTCACCACTTACTACTTACCACTAACTACTTACCACTAACTACTTACCACTTACTACTTACCACTTACTACTTACTACTTACTACTTTACTACTTACTACTTTCCCCTTACATCTCTTTCTCCCATGCCTTCATCCGTTGCAACGAGTCGTAGCAAGTAACGTCAATACGTGTGGGAACGATGGCCACATAGCCATTCTTCAAGGCCCAATGGTCGGTATCTTGCGCCTCAGGCTCATCGCTTTGGAAATGTCCAGCCATCCAAAAGTAGTCGTAACCATGAGGATGCGTTCGTTTCTCGCACTCGTTCACCCACGTACCCCTGTTCATTCGGCACACCTTCACCCCTTTAAACGTCTGCGCGCGTGGGAAATTCACGTTCAGGCACACCTCTTTGGGCAAGCTTTCGGCAAGCACACGGCTCACAATATCACGCACATAGGGACGCAAAGGCTCAAAGTCGGCATCCTCATCAGGGTCGGCAAGCGAAAAACCTACCGAAGGAAAACCCTTTAAGCATCCCTCAATAACCACGCCCATCGTTCCCGAATAGTGAACATTCACGGCGGCATTGTCGCCATGATTGATACCCGACAGAATGAGATCGGGTTGCCGTTCGGCAAATAACTCACTGAAAGCTAGTTTCACACAGTCGACAGGCGTTCCGTTACTCGACCACACTGGCGCTCCCGCCACATCCTTTCGCCTTTTAAGCAGTAAGGGTTTGGCCACCGAGAAGGCACCTGCAAACCCCGAGCGACCAGCATCGGGAGCACAAACAACCACATCGGCAAAGTCGGTAAGCATGGCCACCAGCGAGCGTAAGCCCTTGGCATGATAGCCATCGTCGTTAGATACTAATATAAGCGGTTTCTTTACTTCCATCTTTCTCCTTATTTTCGTTTACCAATCTGTTATCCAAGCATCTGCCAAAGGCCATTCCCAATGCAATGGCACGCGCATTTGCCAAACCCAACATCAGCTTGGCGCGCGGCCGTTTGCCTCTTCCGAAAAGCAAACAACCATCCCTTGGCCATTACATGCAAATGTATTTACTTACGCTTATAATGCTAAGTAAGCTTGAATATTTACATGCAAAAGTACGAAAAAAGCTTTAATATAGTGCTTTTTCATGTAAAATATGTATCTTTGCATTCTATTAAAAACAACCAGGAAAAAAAAGGTTATGGGAAAAATTATTGCATTAGCCAATCAAAAGGGCGGCGTGGGAAAGACAACCACAACAATTAATCTCGCTGCCTCGTTGGCTACACTAGAAAAAAGCGTGCTGGTGGTAGATGCCGACCCGCAGGCTAACTCTTCAAGCGGACTTGGAGTGGACCTCAACGACGTGGAATGCTCGCTCTACGAATGCATTATAGACCATGCTGACATACGCGACGCAATCTACACCACCGACATCGACGGTCTTGACATCATCCCTAGCCATATCAACCTTGTAGGTGCAGAGATAGAACTGCTCAACATCGAAAACCGTGAACGCGTATTTAAAACACTGCTCGACGGCATCAAGGGGGACTATGACTACATACTCATCGACTGTTCGCCATCGTTAGGTCTTATCACCGTGAACGCCCTTACCGCGGCCGACTCGGTTATCATCCCCGTTCAGTGCGAATACTTCGCGCTAGAAGGCATCAGCAAGTTGCTCAACACCATCAAAATCATCAAGAGCAAGCTGAATCCGAAGTTGGAAATTGAGGGTTTCTTGCTCACGATGTACGACAGCCGCTTGCGCTTGGCCAACCAAATCTACGATGAGGTAAAGCGACATTTCCAAGAATTGGTGTTCAAAACGGTGATACAACGCAATGTGAAACTGAGCGAAAGTCCAAGTCACGGCTTGCCCGTTATTCTCTACGACGCCGAGTCGACAGGCAGCAAAAACCACTTGGCACTGGCCAAGGAGATTATGGAAAAGGGAAACTAAACCGCCACAAGTCCCTTATCCATGCTGCAAAGGCAACAACTTGGCGCGGCCGACACACCAAATGCTGCGCAAAAAGACATTGGGACGTGGCATGCCCACGCTAGCTGCCCCAAAGGGCTTATGCAAAAGGCAAACATGCCGCCAACAACTATCAGAACACAGCTGAGAGCCTGACGGGCTATGACAAGCAGTTTACATCCTGCTGAAACTCGTCGGCCTGTCAACGTGTAACTCATAAACGAACATTTCTAAATGGCAGTACATAAGAAATTTAACGCCTTAGGCAGAGGACTCGATGCGCTTATCTCCACAGAGAGCGTGCGTCCGCAAGGCAGCTCCACCATCAACGAAATTCCGTTAGAGCAGATTGAACCCAACCCCAATCAGCCCCGACGAGAGTTTGACGAGGATGCTTTGCAAGAACTCGCCAACAGCATTAACGAGATTGGCATCATCCAACCCATCACCCTACGACAGGTTGAGGACAACAAATTCCAAATCATCGCAGGCGAAAGACGTTGGCGTGCTTCGCAATTGGCAGGCCTACAAGCCATACCTGCCTACATCCGTACCATCAAGGACGAGAGCATTATGGAACTGGCGTTGGTTGAAAACATCCAACGCGAAGACCTTAACGCCATCGAAATTGCATTGGCTTACGAGCATCTGCTTTCGGCCGAAGGCATGACTCAGGAACGAGTTTCGGAGCGCGTGGGCAAAAGTCGCACGGCTATCACCAACTACTTGCGACTACTTAAACTCCCCGCACAAGTGCAAATGGCTCTGCAAAAGAAAGAAATAGACATGGGACATGCCCGCGCATTGCTGGCCATAGATAGTCCGTCGCTACAAATAAAACTCTTTCGCGAGATACAAAAGCACGGCTACTCGGTTAGAAAGGTGGAAGAGTTGGCCCAAAAGCTAAAGAATGGCGAAGACATCCAAAGCGGAAAGAAAACCATTGCCACCAAAGCAGCGATGCCAGAAGAGGTTACCAGGATAAGGCAAAGGCTCTCCGACTTCCTCGACACCAAGGTCCAGATGACCTGCTCGCCCAAAGGTAAAGGGAAAATTAGCATCCCTTTCGCCAACGAAGAAGAGCTGGCGCGCATCATGGCTGCGTTTGATAAGCTAAAAGAACAATAAGCAAAAGGTGATAAAAATGAGTGCGAAGATTTCCAAACTGTTAATGACGATGGCTCTGCTGTCGCCCTTTGGCAGCGTTGCATCCATTGCACAAGGACATTTCGACGCCTCGAAAAGAACCCAATCACAGGGCGACACGCTCGCAACAACTATTGCAGATAGTGTGTTGACAGAAGAAAAAGACAGCCTGAAAACATCCCTTACACCGACACTACAAAAGAAGAAGGAGAAACGAAACTGGGATACATGGCGGCCTAATCCTAAACGCGCCATGTGGTTGGCCATCGTTCTGCCAGGCGCAGGACAAATTTATAACCGCAAATACTGGAAACTACCATTGGTGTATGGCGGTTTCGTGGGTTGCATTTACGCCATGCAATGGAACAACATGATGTTTCGCGACTACTCAAAAGCCTACCAAGACATTATGGACACCGACCCAACAACGCAAAGCTACAACCAGTTTTTGCACCTAGGCACAAGAATAACCGACCAAAACAAGGAGCAATATCAAAGTATCTTCAAAAGTCGTAAAGACCGCTACCGCCGTTGGCGCGACCTTAGTTTCTTCTGCCTGCTGGGCGTTTACGCCCTTTCCATCGTCGATGCATACGTAGACGCGTCGCTGTCTGAGTTCGACATCTCCGACGATCTCACACTTCGCGTAGAGCCTGCCGTGATGAATAGCCCCTTGGCAGGCACGTCTTTCAAGCCATCGGCCATCGGTCTGCATTGCAGTCTAACATTCTAAAATAAGCTATTAGGAGTAACGTACGCGCGTACAGATTGAATAATAAGAACAATGAAATACAGCATGAAAAGATTTAATTTTCTGTTAACCACCATGATGTTGAGCTGTGCGATGCCTGCATGGGCACAGCATAACAACGATGACAAAGAAATCACGGTGACAACAGCGAATGGCAAAAACGAAGTAATAGACTTGCCAGAGGGCATGACCTACGAACTAGACAGTCTGCTCAAACAATACAATGCGGAGAAATACCTTAGGCCTGCTACCGATTGTAACATGCCTAACGTTAATCCCAGTTTCCCAAAAGAGGTGTTCGTTGAAAGACTTAGCCGAATACCTACCGTTATCGAGATGCCCTATAACGACGTGGTGCAGAAGTTCATCGACCGTTATAGCGGAAAGTTGCGCCGTTCGGTAAGCTACGTTGTGGGCGCAAGCAACTTTTACATGCCCATTTTCGAAGAGGCACTCGAATCTTACGGACTGCCACTCGAACTGAAATACCTGCCCGTTATCGAATCTGCGCTTAACCCCAAGGCCGTTTCCAGGGCTGGTGCCACAGGCCTTTGGCAATTTATGCTGAGCACAGGAAAACACTACGGACTAACAGTCAACTCGCTTATCGACGAGCGCAGCGACATCGCCAAGTCATCGTACGCCGCCGCACACTACCTGAGCGACCTCTATCGCATATTCGGCGACTGGAACCTTGTTATCGCCGCATACAACGCAGGCCCCGAAAACATCAACAAAGCCATACATCGTGCCAAGGGCGAAAAGGATTATTGGAAAATCTACCCTTACCTTCCACGAGAGACGAGGGGATATGTGCCGGCCTTCATCGCTGCCAACTACATCATGAACTACTACTGCGAACACAACATCTGCCCCATGACGGCAACCTTGCCCGTAAAGACAGATACGGTAGTTGTTCATCGCGACATACACTTTAACCAACTGGCGGGTGTACTGGGTATCGACTTAGCAGAGCTCAAAACCCTCAATCCCCAATATCGCAAAGACATCGTTTGCGGTGCTTCTGCGCCTGCCACGCTCCGTTTGCCTGCTAGTATGGTTAACAAGTTTATCGACAAGCAAGAAGATATATTTGCCTACAACAGCGACGACTTGCTAACTAGAAGGCGTGAAGTGGAAGTGGCCGAGGCTCCTGCATCCTATTCGCCCACGCGCAGCAGCAAAAGCAGTAGCAGAAAGAACGAATCGAAAAAGGAAAGACGTAAACGCGAGAAACGCGAACGTCGCGAACGCGGTGATGACGGCGGCAAGAGCATCATGATTAAAGACGGAGACACACTCTCTGAAATTGCGAAACGCAACCACACCACCGTAAAACAGCTGAAGAAACTGAACAAAATCAGCGGCTCGAACATCAGATCCGGAAAGAAACTCAGAGTGAAGTAATAGCGTAACAACGCATTAGCTACACCATATTTATACAAAGGAAGGAGTTCTGTCAGATAAAACAACCGACGCCTTGAAAAACGGCTTCGCTATGCAACAGGTCTGACCGGACTCCTTTCGACTTTCTCCTAAGAAGGAAACAAAACAACAATGGGGCAACCCACAGACAACACAACACGAAAATTTGGGATAGCAACAAGGAGGGCAAGCCACAACCCCTAACATCAGTGTAAAGCCCATCCACCCGATTTTCAAAACAAGCGCACAACACATTCAGGCCCATTTTCATAACTTGCAGCGATATGACCGACCAAATTACGAGAGATAAAGAAAAAGAACAAGCAGAAGAACAGTTGGTGAACAATGCTTTCAAGCACTTGCTCGAAACCTACATGGCCTCGCCGCACCGCAAGAAAGAGGAGATTATCACCAAAGCTTTCAACTTCGCAAGAGAGGCCCACAAGGGCGTGCGTAGGCTCTCGGGCGAGCCTTACATCATGCACCCCATCGCTGTGGCGCAAATAGCCTGCGAGGAAATGGGCCTAGGCTCTACCAGTATCTGCGCCGCATTGCTGCACGATGTGGTTGAAGACACCGACTATACAGTTGAAGACATCGAGAACATTTTCGGCTCGAAGATAGCCCAAATCGTTGACGGGCTGACTAAAATATCTGGTGGAATATTCGGCGATAGAGCTTCGGCTCAGGCCGAAAACTTCAAGAAGTTGCTGCTAACCATGAGCGACGACATACGCGTGATACTCATTAAGATATGCGACCGCCTGCACAACATGCGCACCTTGGAAAGTCAAGCGCCCAACAAGCAATACAAGATAGCTGGCGAAACGCTTTACATCTATGCCCCTTTGGCCAATAGGCTCGGCCTGAACAAGATAAAAACCGAGCTAGAAAACCTCAGTTTCAAGTTCGAACACCCCGAAGAATACGCCTCTATCGAAGCTAAACTGGCCTCGACACAAGAGCAACGCGAAATTCTTTTCCAGCAATTTACCGACCCCATACGGCAAGCTCTCGACCAAATGGGCATACAATACGAGATAAAAGCGCGCATCAAGAGCCCCTACTCCATCTGGAATAAGATGCAAAGCAAGCATGTGGCCTTCGAAGAGATTTACGACATACTGGCTGTACGCATCATCTTCACCCCAAAAAACCAAGAAGAGGAAATCAACGAGAGCTTCAACATCTACGTAAAGATAAGTCAGCTATACAAATCTCACCCCGACAGACTGCGCGATTGGCTCAATCACCCCAAGGCAAACGGCTATCAAGCCTTGCACGTAACGCTGATGAGCAAGCAAGGACGCTGGATTGAAGTGCAGATAAGGAGCAACCGCATGGACGAAATAGCCGAACAAGGCTTTGCCGCACATTGGAAATACAAGGAAGGAGAAGAGATAACCGAGGACGAAGGCGAACTGAACGACTGGTTGCGAACCATCAAGGAGATTTTAGACGACCCACAGCCCGATGCAATGGACTTTCTCGATGCCATCAAACTGAATCTCTTTGCATCCGAGATTTTCGTGTTTACGCCGAAAGGAGAGATAAAGATGTTGCCCGCAGGATGCACCGCACTCGACTTCGCCTTTCAGTTGCACACTTTCCTTGGTAGCCATTGTATCGGCGCAAAGGTGAACCATCGCCTTGTTCCGCTTAGTCATCGTCTGCAAAGTGGTGATCAAGTGGAAATATTAACGTCTAAATCGCAACACGTAGACCCGTCGTGGATTAACTTCGTTTCTACGGCCAAGGCGCGCGGTAAGATACAAGCCATACTCAGGCGAGCCAACCGCGAACTGCAAAAGCAGGGAGAAAACATTCTGAAAGAATGGCTTGCCAAGCACAACTTGGAGCAAACAACGCCTATACTAGATAAACTTTGCGAACTGCACGAACTGCAAAAGCCCGAAGAACTACTGCAACACTTGGGCGACAGAACCGTTATCTTGGGTGAAAAAGACCTAGACGAAATTCTGGGTAAGAAGAAAAGCAACGTTAGCTTTAGCTGGTTGAAGCGCATGCCTTTCATGGGCCGCGAGAAACGCCGCAACAAAACGGAGAAAGACGAGCAAAACCTGCTTGTTGTGGGAAAGGACTTCAACAAGAAACTGCCCTGCATCATCACCGAAACATCGGTAGAACGCTACATCTTCCCTTCCTGTTGCCACCCCATTCCAGGCGACGACATCTTGGGTTACATCGACAATAAGGGTCGCATCGAAATTCATAAGCGCGCTTGCCCCGTTGCCAATCGGCTCAAATCAAGCTATGGCAACCGTATTCTCGACGCCAAATGGGACATGCACGGCAAGATGTTCTTCGAGGCAACGATAGAAATTCGCGGTATCGACCGTCATGGCTTGCTGCGCGATGTGGCCGAAGTTATTTCCAGTCAACTGAACATCGACATGCGCAAGCTTGTTATTTCGGGCGACGAAGGCGTGTTCGACGGAACCATCGAACTGCGTGTTCACGACAGAAACGAGACACAACAGATTATAGACAAACTGAAAGACATTGACGGCATTCACGAAGTGCAGCGTATTTTATAGGCATAAATAACATTGCACACAAGTGTTTCATATTGATGCTTTTTGGTTTAAGTCAGATTACGGGTACAAGAGTCTGACGTAATACCCTCTCGCCAACTGCTAATAAAACAAGTTAGCAGTTGGCGAGTTGTTTATCCCAAATTGGTTGTTAGAGCCTGTGCAGATTTTGTTTGGTTGTTGAGCACATT
>ERZ773049.187-NODE-187-length-39034-cov-14.355910_pt1 | contig 39034 bp, 42 predicted proteins | sample MGYA00580633_ERZ773049 | MGnify/ENA primary metagenome ERZ773049 (study PRJEB29015, sample SAMEA2737991) | human oral metagenome | biome: human oral; feature: human-associated habitat; material: dental | place: China | collected 2066 ...
TCTGATATAGGTTTTCCTGTATAGTTTTAGTATTATATCTAAATTCACATTCCTTAAGATGAAGCAAAAAATTCTCTTTCTTAATCCCTTTAAATTTAGCCAGTCTATGTTTAGCATATCCCCAGAAATTCTCAATACCGTTGATATGGTTTTTACCATTAGCAAATTCATTCTTTGAATGTTTTACTCTATAGTGAGCTTTAGCTCCGTAATCAACCAATCCATCATAAGCCTTCCAGAAATCAGAATAGATAGTAGAGCTATCAAGCTCGCTAAATTGCGATAGTATCGGTATCAGTTCATTAGCAGAGCAGTTTTAACTATCTGAGTATAGACCTTACCATCTCTTTTAAACATACCGAATACCGGCTGCTTTCCGCTTGCTCCTCTACCTCTTTTACCTCTTACTCTCTTAGCTCCGAAGTAACTTTCGTCAATCTCTATCTCGCCATTAAATTTGCTTATCTTTTCACATTCTTGAGAGATCAAAACTCTAATGCTTTTTAGAATCTTATTAATGGAAATTCTAGAAATCCCGGTTAAATTTGCTATTTTAGTAGCCTCTATATCCTCTGCAAAATACTTTAGAATTTTTCTAAATTTCTTTTCCGAAATTCGGGAACGAACTATATATTTATTTTTCATCGGCAGGATCATAGTTAAAAACTCCTTTGAAAGTTTTTAACTTATCTTGAGCCAAAATTTATAATCTTTGTTAATTAACAAGGCAAATAATTTTACTAAACAAGCAAACAAATTTGATAAAATCAAAAAAATCCCGCAATAACAAAACCAAGTGGTGCAAAAATTTTTTAAACCGAGTTATCTGGTATCTTACCGAGCACAGGATAAATACTTTTTTTAACCCAAACAATATTTTGTTTTTCTACTGTTGTATCTCGTTTATCCCAATAAACTTTATCATTATATAAATATACTTTTTCGGGTTTTCTAAATTTTCTAATAAAATCAATAAAAGCCCAAATATTGACTATTGGAAATGCTACAACCACAGAGCTAAATCTTGGATTTCTCATTTCATTTTTTAAAATTTCAAAAAACTCGCCACTATTCCAATCGACAACACCAGTAAAAAATACAATATAAATCATTATAGTGTTACATACAAGCAAAAATGTAAAACCATACATTATCATTATAAAGTTATTTTTAATGATGAGTGGAGCTTTATCATAATCTCTCATTTTAATCCTTTTTATTAAAATTTTTTATATTTAAATTTGCTAGGTTTTTTCTTATTTCGTTTTCTTGTTCAGAAGTTAAACTAAGAATTAATATTGTTGGGAAAATTTTAAATCTTCTTTTTCTAAAAATAGCCATCAATTCTGTAACTCCACAATATCCATACGAAAAAAATCTATCAATTTGTTTTGCATGTAACATAATTTTAAAACCAAAAATATCCTTATAAACCATTTTATCTTCATAAATTTCAAAATAATCAAAAAAGATTATCGAATATAAAATTTGTAAAACTATAAACGAAATATAGGCACAAAACATATTTAAAATCAGACTAAATATGCCAATATCAAAAACAAAATTTGGTATAGCAAATATTATCGGTATCCAAGCTATCAACAAATAAACAATTAAATCAAAAGCCACATAAAACGGATTTCTTTTATCAAGTCTATAAAGTAGTTTTAGTTCGTTTTGATTTTCCAAATTCGTATTTTCATCTAAATTTTGATTATTTTCCGAATTTTCTTTTAGTTTTTCCAAATTTTATCCTTTTTATAAAATTTTATTGTAAATTCAATCTCGGTCAGTATCGTTTGATACTGAATTTTATGAATTTACAAATTTAAACTTACTTTACAAATTCACACAATTAGTAAATTTAAATTTGCAAATTTGATATTTGGATCTGTTTGATCTGAATTAGCCCTCAGTTAACCCAAAATCCATGGCAGTCTTTTTTGTACCACAGCTTGTTAATTGTTCAATCCCCTATACCCCGCCCATGCTAGCTCTGCATATGTTTTTAGCGCCTCAAACTTTCTCATTTTCTATCCTTTCTGAAGAATTCTTCTATCATCTTTTGATTACATATATCCAAATACTTCTCCCTGCCGCTATCGCAAGATATCCCGTATCCTCTCGACTCGCTTCCAAAAGCCTTTATAAAGCTTTCGCCTAACGCTCCTTGGTATCTTACGTTTTCGTATATATTATCGGCTAGTATCCTACCCGTTTTTCTATCTTTTATGATTCCGCCGTAGTTAAAGCTTAGACCGATTAGGTCGTCAAGAAAGGTTTTGATATTTGGTGCCGGCTCTATGCGCCAGTCCGTCATCCTATTTTCTTTTTCCAATACCAACTCTATATCGGCTATCTCATCTTCATTGATTTCTTTACGAGCTACGCATTTGTCTTTGTAAATTTGCTTGAGATCTTTCATATTGTATTTTATGTAGCTTAATATTTTAGACGGTTTTATATTTATCATCGAGGCGTTTCTGTCATCAAATAACGATTTTATCTCTCTGATTATCTTATCATCACTTTCATGATTTGGTTGCAGTTGATTAAAAAATATATTTAATTCTTCATACGTTATCGGGATACTCTTTAAAAAGCCTCTTGTGCTTAACTTGGCTGATAAAAAGCACTCTTGTGCGGTATAGTCATCCAGATAAATTCTAAAATATTTACCGTTTGTGACAGGATTTTCGCTTTTTTCTTTATAATCTATGAAATTTACGTAGCCGTTTATCAAAGATATGAAATTCGCATCGGTCGTATTTGCAGGGAAATTTAGCCAATTGGTTGGATCTATCAAAGGAAAACCGCTTATATTCCATTCGACTATTTCTCTTTCTCCGGCATAGTAAGCGTGTATGGCGGGCTTTTCATAGACGTTTATCTTGGCATATTTAAAATCATAATAGGCCATAATTGCTTTAAGTACGACAATATCCCCGAAAAACACCATAAACCAAACAAAAAGCCAAAGTAGCTTGCGTTTGCCTTTAGGGGCGATTAGGGCGACAAAAAAGCTTATGGTAAAAAAAGCGGGTATTATGAAAAGAAATACTATACTGCGCATATCTAACCCTTATAAAAATACATATGCAAATTTGTAGAGCTCAAAGAGCTTTTTTAGTAGCAATATTTTATTGCTCTATATCTTAGCTCGTCATTAAATTTCATATAAATTCATCTGCTTGAATTTATGTGAAATTTTAAAAACTAGCTTGAGCATCTTAAAATTATTTTCGGTTTTTAAGTCTTTTCGGCTCTTCAAACTTCTGTTTTAATCAAGCTCTTTATAAACGGAATTTCGATGCATTCTATACGAAAGGGAATTAAGATTTTATAAAATGGCGTTTGAAATTTTGTTTTTATCGCCGCGACAAACGGGCGGTTTGATCCGCGATTTTCGGGAGCAAAAAGAGCGCTTTAAAAGCCCGCGAGGCGGAGCGAAATTTAGGCGTAACGGCGGCGTTTTGCTTTGCAATTTGAGTTAAAATTTGATATGATTGTGCGAAATTTATATTGAACGGCTTTTTAAAATGAATAAATTTATAACCCAAAAAATAGGCGCTCTTGCGGGCTTTAGCGATGAAATTTTAAAAATTTTAGCATCGTTTGGCGCGGACGTTTCGGACGTCGGGCTTGCTTTGCAAATTTCAAAAAATGCCCCCCTTGCGGATAAAATTTTAGATTTAGCCTTTTGCGGTTTGTCTAAATTTAGCGCCGAAGGGCTCGCGAGGCAAAATTTCGCCACCGTAGATGAGCGGTGCGATCTCCAAGGCACGGAGCCTATAAAGCACGGCTTGCAAGATGCCGCAGACGAGTGGCGGCAAAACGAGTGTACCTCGAGCGAGCAGAAAGGCACAGACTTAGCAGGGCAGGGCGACAGTCTTAAATTTAATCATTCAAATGACGCAAGCGGCGTGAACTGTAGCGACGAGAATTTTAAATTTAACCCCTCGCAAGCAGCAAGCGATACGCAGCGGCAAAATCAGCACATCGCCGCGAGGGCTGATTGCACGCTAGGTTCAAGCATTTCCGCGCAAGCCGAACGAGCGCATGGACGAGAGCCGATACAAGAGCAGGGGCAAGGACAGCAGCAAAAACAGGGGCAAGAATGGGGAGGGGCGCCGCAGCAGGGGCAAGAGCAGGGCGACACGGCGCTAAAAACGCTAAATTTACAGCGAGCGTTTGAGCTTTACGGGCGCGAGCAGATGCGGGCGTTTTTTCTATTCGCCGTATTTGACGCGATGCTAAAGCCGAGCCTGCAGGCGTATCGCATCGACCGCGAAAAGCTCACGCAGGTCTCGCTGCTGCGAAATCTGCTTATGTTTTCGTGGATCAAATCCTACCCGCAGATCGAGCAAAACATCCTTTCAAGCGTGATTTTAGTGGAGTTCGGGCGGGTTTTTATCGACGAGCAGGTGTGCGCGGCGGGCAAGGCGGAGGAATTTTACCACGCCATCAAAGGCTCGATCTTTCCGCAGGATTTTACCGACGTGGAGATGAAATTTTGCGGCACGAACCGCGAGAGCGTTTCGCACGCGCTATTTGCGCATTTCGGGCTAGAGCAGATCGCGCAGGACGCGCTGTATTCAAACGCCCCCGACGACGCGCCTTTTGAGAATAAATCCCGCTACGCGATGCTAAAGATCGCCAAAACCGCGGTCAATATTTACCATCATTTCGACGAGCTTAGTATCGACAACGCTTTAAATTTACTAGTCGAGTTCGGCTTCGAGCAAGAGGCGTTTTTAGAGGCGAAAGGCGAAATTTCGATATGAAAGAGCTCCTGCGCGCCTTTAACTCGGGCGTATTTGAAAAGGATCTTAGCGGCGAGCAAAAGGAACTCGTGCGCAACCTCCTAAATATCGGTGCTATCAGCGCGCACAAGGGTAAGCTCTATCTAAACGACGGCTATGTTTTCGGCAGGCTCGACATCGCGCGCGACGGCACGGGCTATCTGCAAAGCTTCGACGACCGCTTCAAAGCTGATCTCATCATCGAAAACAGATATTTAAGCGGCGTGCATCTGGGCGATCTGATCCTAGTAAAAATTTTAAGCTCAAGAAAGTCCCGTCTGCACGCAAAGGTGCTGATGTGCGTTAAACCTGCGTTCTTAACGAGCGTGGTTTATACCAAAAGCTTCGGGCGCGAAATTTTAGGCGTAAATGTCAAAACCGGCCTCGCAAATCCGCTCAAAGCCACGCAAAAATCGCTAAAGCAACTGCCGCCGAATACCCTTTTAAAGATCGATAATCTAACGAACGAAATTACCGAGGTGATCGGAAGCCTAGCCAATCCCTTCGTCGATGAGAAAATTTCTTTAGCGATCTACGATAAAAACGACGAATTTAACGAAGCGTGCAAGCAGCAAGCCGCGAGCTTCGGTAGCGAAGTGGACGAGGCGCTGTATCCGCAGCGCGTGGATTTGCAGCATCTGCCCTTTTGCACTATCGATCCTATCGACGCCAAGGACTTCGACGACGCGATCTATTTTGACGTAAAAGAGCGCACGCTTTACGTCGCGATCGCCGATGTGAGCGAATACGTAAGCGAATACTCGCCGATCGATAAGGAGGCGAAATTTCGCGGCTTTTCGATCTACTTCCCGCACCGATCCGTACCGATGCTGCCGCGCGAGCTTAGCGAAAACATCTGCTCGCTGATGCCTGATCTGCCGAGGCTGGCCTTTGTTTTTAAAATCTCTTTGGATGAAAATTTAAACCCGCAAAAGCAGGAGCTTTTCGAAGCGATCATAAGATCAAAGCGCCGCTTTAATTACGACGAGGTCGATGAAATTTTACGCACTCACAAGGCGTGCGAGCCTGAAATTTTAAGCTGGCTCTTGCCGCTTAATGAAATTTGCGAGCGACTGCGCCGCGCGAGGCTGAAGCGCGGATTTGATTTCCGCACCAAGGAGCTTCGCATCACGCTTGATGAATACGGTCTAATAAACTCCACTCGCTTTGAGACCGACACTCCGTCGCACAAACTCATCGAGGATTGTATGCTGCTAGCCAACAAAGCCGCTGCGGCGCGTATCGAGCGGGGCGTTTTTAGAAATCACGGCTCGGCCGAGCTTAAAAAAATTTACGCGCTGCTTGACGATCTGGCGCTGTTCGGCATCGACGCGCCGTATCAGAGCAACCTTGCCAAAATGATCGGCGAAATCCAAGCACAAGCCGATACTATGGGTATCCGCGAGGAGGTCGATAAGCTCATCATCAAGGCTCAAAAGCGCGCCGAGTACGGATCCGAATCGCGCGGGCATTTTGGGCTCGGATTTGATAACTACACGCACTTCACAAGTCCGATCAGGCGCTATTCCGATCTCATTTTGCACCGCCTGCTAAAGGCGCAGATGAGGGGGGATGAGAAATTTTATAATTACCTGCTTTTAAACATCGACGCGACGTGCGCGCGGTTAAACGAGCTCGAGCGCGAGGCGGATAAGGTTGCGTTTGATTTTATGGACCGAAAATTTGCGCGCTGGGCCGCGGAAAATTTGGGCAAAAAATTCCGCTGCTACATCGACGAAAACGGAAATTCCGTCACCGCAAAGCTAGATGACAAGCTAAAGGGGGCTAAAATTTTGATTTCAAATTTCGCCGGCGACATTTTAACACCCGTGCTAGTTGAGCTTACGGAGGCAAACATCGCTAGCGGAGTGATTTTAGGCAGGGTGGTGAGAAAAATCTGATGTATAGGAAAGAATTTGACGGGCTTATCGCAAGCGGCAGGGTGCCGAATTTCGTGCTTTTGCGCGGCGGAGACGATTTTTCAAACGAGCTTTACGTGCAGCGCCTGAAGCAAATTTACGCCGCGGAAAATTTTTTGAGTTTGTATTTTTTAGAGTATGATTTTGAGCAGGCGCGAAGCTTCTTGGAGCCCTCGCTTTTCGGCGGCAGCAACACGCTTCACATCAAAACCGCCTCGCTCATCAAAAAAGAGGAGCTGCGAAGGCTCATCGCGCTGTGCAAGGCGGACGCGAATAACCATCTGATCTATGAGCTAAACGATAGCGAAATTTCTGTGAGTGCGGATTTTATCAAGGAATTTGAACGAAATGAGGTTAGATTTTTCAAACCCTCGGGCGTGAATGAAGCCATAGCGCTGCTTGCGCAAAAATGCGAGATGTGCGGGCTTTTTGCAAACACCGCCGCGCTTAGTAGGATCTATGCCATCCACAACGAAAGCCTGAGCCTAAGCGCAAGCGAGATAGAAAAATTTGCAAGTCTGGGGCTTGAGCTTAGCCTGCAAAACGTAAATTTAATGGTTTATGGCCTTAGCGAGGTGAGCTACGACGAGCTTTTCGATAAAATTTTTGGACTAAGCGATTTTCGCGTAGATTTTTACAAAATGGCTCTGGGCGGCGGATACAACGAGATGGAGCTGATAAATTATTTCTACCGCCTGATTTATAGAATTTTTCGCCTACATGCTTACGTGAAAATAAACGGCAGATTTGATTTTAAGGCGGTTTTAGGCTATCAGCCGCCACCTTCCGTAGCCGCACAGATGCAGCGCTACGCCACTAGCTTTTCTACTCGGACGTTTTATAAAATTTTCGCTCACTTAAATGATTTGGAATTTGAACTCAAAAGCGAAAAGAACGTAGCGAAGGACGAGCTTTTGCTTGCATCGTTTTTGAGGTTGCAGCGCATGCTGCTAAGTTCGCTCGGGCAAAAAGCAAACATTAAGTGAAATTTTAGTAATATCCCTTCGCATTTTTTGCAAAATCCTTGCCCGCAGACCCCGTTTGCGAGCTAAAATCCATAAGGAGAATTTATGAGAAACTACGAGGTTTTATTCATCGTTAAGCCCACGCTTACAGACGATGAAGTTAAAACAAAAGTCGATTTCGTCAAAGAAATCATAACCAAAAACGGCGGAGAGATCGCTTCCGTAATCGAAATGGGCGCTAGAAAGCTAGCCTATAAGATCGACAAATATGAGCGCGGAGTTTATTTCGTAATCTATTTTAAGGCCGAGCCGAGCTTGATCTCCGAACTTGTTAGAAATCTGCGCATCACCGAAGATATCATTAGATTTTTGACCGTCAAATATGAGACTAAGCGTGAAATTTCCGCTTGGGACAAGCTAAGCAAAGGTATCAAACTAAGCCCTGCGAAAAAAGAGCGCGAGCCAAAAGCGCCGGTAGAGCCAAAAGAGCCTGAAGAAGCAGCCAAAGAGGGCGAATAAAGGATAAAATATGTTCAATAAAGTAGTTTTGGTAGGTAATTTGACTCGAGATATCGAGCTTAGATATCTGCAAACGGGTACCGCCGTAGGCAAAACTGGCATCGCCGTCACGCGCAGATACAATAGCTCAAACGGCGAGAAACGCGAAGAGACGTGCTTTATAGACATAGATTTTTTCGGTCGCACGGCCGAAATCGCAAATCAATACTTGCGAAAAGGCAGTAAAATTTTGATCGAAGGCCGCTTAAAGCTAGATCAGTGGCAGGATCAGAACGGACAGAACCGAAGCAAGCACTCCATTAGCGTAGATACGATGGAGATGTTAGGAAGCAATCAAGGTGGAAGCGGCGGCTATAATCAAGGCGGTAATTACGAGGGCGGCAATTATGGCGGAAGCTCCGGCGGCTATGGCGGCGGAAATTCTAACTATGGCGGCGGTAGTAATTACGGCGGCGGAAATAGCTATGCTAACAGACAGAACTCAAATCCTAGAGGCGCAAAAAACGATTATAACGCGCCTAAACAAAAAGAGCAGAGTTACGAAAGCACGATTCCGGAAGTCGATGTCGATGCCGATAAATACGATGACGGCAACGACACGATCCCATTTTAATTAAGGAAAAATCATGGCAGATAAGAGAAAATATACTAGAAAGTATTGCAAATTTACGGAGGCAAAGATCGAATTTATCGATTATAAGGACACGGCGCTGCTAAAGCACTGCCTAAGCGAGCGCTTTAAGATTATGCCGCGCCGCTTAACCGGCACTAGTAAAAAATACCAAGAGATGGTAGAAAAGGCTATCAAGCGCGCGCGCCAAGCAGCCCTTATACCTTACATCGTCGATCGCAAAGACGTAGTCACAAACCCATTCGAAAATCTTTAAATTTTAGCGGTGTAGAGCCGCTAAAATTCCCCCTATTTTAAACTCTAAATTTTAAAATTTAAGCCCGCTCTTATATATATAATTCCACCTATATTTTTTCAAAGGAGAAATTATGGCAGAGAATGAACATCCGGATCATTTAATGTGCCCATTTTGTGGCAAAGACGACATCAAATACGGAGCAATCGTATGCGGTGGGTGCCAGGCGGAGATATCTTATAGTAGAGCATGGTTCTTGAAATTTTTAATAGGCGTGGTATGTCTTGTTTTTGGAATACGTGTCCTTATAAGATTTGGTTTTTTAATTCAAGATGTTTTTCTTATCTCTATCGGTACGATTTTGGTTTTATATTCTTTTGCGCTAGCAAGAGATCATAGCCCGGAATTTCATAGGACTATGGAACATGTCGAATAGTCTTGCATATTTTTCATCGCCTAATCGGCGGTTAAATTCTAAAACTCTCCGATTGAATTTATAATCGGAGAGTCTCGCTATTTAAATTTTTAAAGGTTGCTTATGGACTTTTTATTAGGTCTCATTATTGCGGTAGCTACTTCACTTGAAGGGCTTGCGGTAGCGATTTTAATCGCTGCCGCTATGGTTATTTTCAGCGCTTTTAGTGCCACTATTGCTTTTGCCGCAGGATATATAGTATTTTGTATCGCGACCTGGTTATTATATGTAATTATTATATGCAATACGAATAATAGATTTATGATAATTGCGTCTCTTGCGGTAAGTTTGACTATGGGGTATTTAGCGGCTGATGCCGTTTATGAGAGAGAGCAGGCAAAGGATGCTGAGCGCAAAGTGCAGAAGCAACAAAATATGACGTAGCAAGATAAAGTCTATTATATCCAACGTAATTTGATGTTTAGCGGCTACGGCGTGACGATTGACGGTAAATGGGGCAAAAAGACTATGCAAGTGGCGCAGAAATATTCGGGCTCGTCCGCAACCTCGATCGACGAACTTTATGAGGCGGTCAGGGCTAAAAAAGAGGGCGAAAGATAAAATTTAAATCGCGAACAAAGTTCGTCTGGCTAAATTTTAAAATTTGCTAGTTTTTTTATATCTCTTATCTAGCGCGCTTTTAAATGCAACGTAGTGATTTCCAAAATTCTTTAGATTCGCTTGGAAGTTCAAATTTTAATATGATTTGAATGCTTTAAGGGCAGAAGGAAATCTGCTTGCATATGATGTCCAGAACTTAAATTTAGAGATTTTGCCTTAGAGGGTTTGGCGAATAACACTGCCGCCGAATGATTCTGGCTTAAATTTAATGGATTTCAGCTACAAGACACAGCGAAATTTACGTTACTTTGTGCCTTTTCTAAAAGCATAATGCCTCAGCACTCGAGCGAGCAAAATTTTATCTCTCATTGCTATTCTTTGACCTGAACATGCGACACATTCTAAGTCACGAAAAACTAAAATTTTTATACCTCCGAGGCTCGCATAGTTTGTCAAAAAGCTCGCGCCTAAATCAAAATCCATACCTCCCAAAACTTCGCTAGCTAATATTTTTAATTTTGGATTGTAAATGAGATAAATACCGAGGCGGCAATCTTTAGCGGATGAAATTTTATACGTAAAAAAACCGAGGTTTGGATTTGCTATGAAAGTTTCAATTTCTTAAACTCGCGGCTATATTTTCTTTGCGAAATCGCGTTAAATTTAAGGCTATCTATACTGGAGAAATTAACGGCGTATTCCTTCAAGCAAGCGAGAATGAAAGAGAAACGGTAATTGCCATTTTCGTAAAATATCTCACTCGTTATTATTTCGCCGGGCGCTGCGTCGCATCTTTGATCTGAGCTCATAACGCATTTTAGTTCATAATATCCATTTTGCAAATCTCCGATGTAAAATTTCAAATGCAACTTTTCATTAATTTGCTTTTTGGGTAGCAATAGCGCATCGTTGAAGCTTATGCCCGCAAAAATTCTTTCTAGCGTATGCATATTTTTATGCAGCCCTGCTAAATACGCCTCGTATCGCCGCTGCCTTAAGGTATATTCGCTATCTTTTATATTGCCCTTAATCCAATCTAAGTCAAAATATAGCACTTCAATCTCTTAGGTTTTAAATTTATCGCTGCCTGTTCGCTACAGCCCCAAGAAATTCTCATCGTTTTTGATCTTTTCGATGAGATCAAGCGTGGCGTAAAATTCGTCGTAGAAATATGGCATCTCGAGCTTGAAAAATTTAAAGCTTAGCCCTTCCAGCACCTTGAGCGAGTGTTTGTTTTTGAGCAAAAATATGAAAAACACCCCATCTTTTTCCAGCGCGTTGAGGTAGTTTATTTCGCTTATATTGGCGCGCAGGATCTCGGCGTCAAGGATGACGACGTCGGCTACGTAGATGAAGTCGTTTAGATGTCTCTTTGCGCTCTCCCAGTTGGAGTTTGGCATCACGTCGCAACCAAGCCCGTTCAAAAAATCTCGCAGCTCCTCGAAGATCGCGCGGTTTTTATGCGTGATGATGACGTTGTAGTCGTATTTTTTGGCGCTAAAGCTCTGCTGCGCGAAGCAGCTAAGCACGGCATTCATTTTGATAAAGGTTCCGCGCCCGTCGGCTCCAATACTCGGATGCGAACCGAGTGCACGCAAATGGGTCTGCGCCGAAGTAAGATACTCATCATCCGTCGTGCTAGCAGCGCTTTCTAGTGTACTTTTAAGCGCATAGGTGCGCGGATCCTTTAGCTCGCGATCGATACCTACTCGCACATCGAGCTTGATAGAGCTCATATTCGCTCTAAGTTCCTTGCTGCTAAATTCCACGCTTACGCGGATTGGTTCAGCGATATTTTGCAGGAAAAACTCGCACGCGTCAAAGACCGCGCTAGTGAGATTTAGCACCTCGCCGCCGTAGATACGCGGTAGCTGCGGTGGGAAGCTAAGATAGAGCGTACTGTCGTATTTCGTGCACTCCTCAAATAAAATTTCGCTTTGGAATTTTAAAATTTTTAAAATATCGATCTGCGCGATATCCTCACGTCTGGGCACGACGGAATCGCTTTCTTTGGCTTTAGGCGCAGCGGAGAAAATTTTGCCGCTTACGGCGGGCTTTTTAGCAAAAAATTTTCTTGCCGCAAAGCCTGCCGTCGCAGCCAATATTGCTAGCGCGCCTAAAACCACGGCTTTCATAGCACAAGCATCCCATCGCCATAGGAGTAGAAGCGGTATCTTTGCTCCACTGCGATGCGGTAGAGCTCAAGCGTGCGCTCAAGGCCGATGAAGCTCGCTACGAGCATTATCAGCGTGGATTTGGGCAGGTGAAAGTTCGTAAGCAGAAAATTTTGTCTTATCGGTGGATTGCCCGGGTGCAAAAACAGCTCGCAGATCCCGCTGCTTTGCCCGTTGCGCGCAAAATTTTCGATCGTTCGCGTAACGGTCGTGCCCACACCTAAAATTTTTCGCTCGCTTTTTAAAATTTGCGCGGTCTGCGGCGGGATGGAGTAGAGCTCGCCGTGCATTTTGTGATCGCGCAGATCCGCTACTTCCACGGGCTTGAAGGTGCCTGCGCCCACGTGCAGCGTGATGAAGTGGATCTCGTGATTTCGGCGTAAATCCGCGATCATCTCGCTATCAAAATGCAAGCTCGCGGTGGGTGCGGCGACGGCGCCTTGCTCGCGCGCGAATATGCTTTGATACCAGCTTGCGTCCTCCTTCGTATCTGCGCGCTTGATATACGGTGGCAGCGGCACGTGGCCGATACGTTCGCAAATTTCAAAAACATCATGGGTGTTTAGAGCCTTACCGCCCTGCTCAAACTGCACGATGCGAAGCCCGCCTTCCATCAGCTCGCAAACGCGCGCATTAAGGCCCGCCTCAAAGCTAAGCTCGCTGCCAGCTTTGACGCTGCCGCGAATATAGGCGCTAAATTTATTGCCCTCAAGCGGCGAGTTTAGCAGAAGCTCGATCTTGCCGCCGCTGTTTTTATGACCGAATAGGCGCGCCTTAATCACCCGCGTGTCGTTAAAAATAATATCGCAGGGCGGCAGGGCGTCCGCTAGATCGCCGAAGTGCGCGTGCGTGATCTGCTGCTTGGCGCGGTCATAGATCAGCAGGCGTGCGCTTTGTTTGGGCATCGCAGGCGCGCTTGCGATGAGCTCGCTAGGAAGCTCATAATCGTAGCTGCCAACTAAATTTAGATCCGCCATCTCACGCCTGCGCTACGTCCGTGGAATTTTCGCCTTCGTCATCCTCAGGCTTATACGGATTTATCATTTTGGCAATGAAGATCGAAAGCAGATAAAGCGCAATTAGCGGAGTTGCGAGCATAAACTGACTAAGCACGTCCGGCGGCGTCATCACCGCTGCAAAGATGAAAATAATGACGATTGCGTAGCGAAAAAAATCGCTCAGGCTTTTGTTTGTCACAAGCCCGATCTTAGCGAGGAAAAAGGTTACTATAGGAAGCTCGAAGCTGATACCAAATGCGACGACGAGCTTAGCAAAAAAGCCTACATATTCGCCGATTGTAGGCATCGCAGTAAATTGCTTGGCGCCAAAATTTACCAAGAAATTAAACGCGACAGGGATTACGAAAAAATAGCAAAACGCCGCGCCTAAAAAGAACATAATGCTCGCGCCGCTAACGAAGGGGATGACGTATTTTTTCTCGTTATCGTAAAGCCCAGGCGCTACGAAAAGCCACGCCTGCCAGAAAATTATCGGCATCGCTAGAAGCAGCGAGGTGAAAAACGATACCTTCATCGCGGTAAAAAACGTTTCGCCAAGCTGGGTAAAGATGATCTCACTGCCCTTAGGAAGCACGCGCACTAGCGGGCGGGTCATAAAGCCTAAAATATCTTCCCAAAAGCCGAAGCACGCGACGAAAAGGACGATGACGGAAAGCACGGAGATAACTAGGCGCTTGCGAAGCTCAGCTAGATGGGGTTTTAGCTCTTCAAACATTAAATTTCTCTCTCATTATGATTTTTGCGTATCGCTATTTTGTGCGGAATTTTGCGTAGGATTTCGCGCATCGCCGTTTAAATTTGCATTCGTATTTTGCGCGGCGCTTTTCGCTTCACTGCTTGCATTGGTATTTTGTGCGGAATTTCCCGCGCCGCCGTCCGTGCTCGGCATAAAATTTTTGCCTTTGTTTTCAGTGCCAGAATTCGCACTTTTGCTTTCAACGCCGGAATTTGTTACGATGTCGGCGGAGCCTTGCGTAGAGTTTGCGGCGCCAGCGGAGCTTTGCGCGGAATTTTCACCGCTTGAATTTGCTTTTAAATTTGCCGTCTCGCTCTGTTTTTGTGCCGAGACCTCCGCAGAGTTTAGCGCGTCTTTGGTGGCGTCCGAGCTAAGCGTTTCTTTAAGCGAGCTTTTCGCGTCTTTTAGCCCCGCATTTAGCGTCTCCTTGACCGAGTCGATACCGCCTTTTATCTCGTCGAGCTCCTCAAATGTGAGCTTTTTGCGCACGCCCTCGCTTGCTTGCGTGATACTCTCTTTATATTTTTTGGCATCCTCTTTGAGCTCGGCGATGCGAAGCTCCTGATCAAAGCTCGATTTTGCGTCGTTGATAGTTTTTTTGATGACTTTGAAGTATTTCGCGAGCTCGACCAACACTTTCGGAAGCTTTTCGGGCCCCAGCACGATTATCGCGATGATTAAAATGACCGTAATTTCAGGCATACTGATACCAAACATAAAATTTCCTAACGTAAAAAGTGGCGTATTGTAACTAAAATTTCATTAATCTTAAATTTAGCGCCCGCGGCGGCTTTCTTGCGTGATAAAAAGCGCAATCTCGTCGGCGAGCAAAAAGTTAGGATTATAAAATTTACCTTCGCCGAATTTCAGCTTTTTTGCCCGCACGAGCAGCTGCGCGTTACTTAGCTCCGCGGCGTCTAAAATTTGCGCGTCCACGCCCAAAACGCAGCGCAGCCCGAGAAATATACGCTCAAGCTTTTTGTCTTGCGCGCTTAGAGCTTCGCGCTGTTTTTGCAGCGGATCTGCAATGTAATCTCGCAAATTTTTAGGCGAGCTAAGGCGCACCTGTCCGCTAGTTCCGACCGCAAATGCCCCGAATCCCGCGTAATCCTCGCCGCGCCAGTAAGCCAGATTGTGCTTACAGCGCAGTCCGCGCACGGCAAAATTTGAAATTTCATACTGGCTAAAGCCGTTATCCGCCGCAAGAGCAAAGAGAAATTTAGCTAGAGCCGCGCTTTCTCTTTTAAAGCTTTCGCGCCCGAAAAAGGGCGTGTTTTCCTCGAGACTTAGCGCATAAGCGCTTAGATGCGGCACTTCGCAGCGCGCAAGCTCATCCATTTCAAATTTTAAATTCCTTTTATCGTCAAATTTGCTCGCATAGATTAGATCCAAATTTATATTATCAAAGCCCGCTGCTTTGGCATTTTGCACCGCGAGAAAAATCTGCGCCGCACTGTGCGCGCGACCGAGGAACTTTAGCTTGGCATCGTTGAAGCTCTGTGCGCCGAAGCTGATGCGATTTACGCCGAGACCGCGCATCGCCCTAAGCCAAGCCGGGTGAGCGGAGTTTGGGTTGGCTTCCGAGCTGATTTCGGCTTTAGCGGCGAAATGCGGCGCAAGCAGTGCAAAAATTTCGTCGTAAATCCCCGCATCTACGGCGCTTGGCGTGCCTCCGCCGATGAAAAGCGTGGAGATTTGTGCGTGCGGATTTTTCGCCAAAAAATCGCGCACTTCAAGCTCTAGCGCGTGAAAGTAGCTTTTTGCGAGGCTAAACTTATCGCTGAAGGAGCCAAAGGCGCAATACGGGCATTTTGAGGTGCAAAACGGCACGTGGATGTAGATGTGCAAGGGCAGTCCTATGGGCTAAATTTACGTCGCAAAATTTAGCGAATTAATTTGAAAATTTATATAAATTTTAAGCCTCTTAACGCAAATTTTAATATTTTTAGGTAGAATTTTGAGAAATTTTTTGTGAGAAAACGAGATGGAAAAAGAGAAAAATTACAGACCGAATGTCGCTGCAATCGTACTTTCGCCCTCGTATCCGTTTAATTGCGAAATATTAATCGCGCAACGAAGCGACATCAAAGGCGCTTGGCAGTTTCCTCAAGGCGGTATCGACGATGGTGAGACGCCTAAGATGGCGATCCGCAGAGAGCTAGGCGAGGAGATCGGAACAAGCAAAGTCGATATCATCGCTGAGTGCCCAAAGTGGCTAAGCTACGATTTTCCCGATGGAGTAGCTCAAAAGATGCGCCCATACGACGGGCAAATTCAAAGGTATTTTTTAGTACGATTGCGAAATTTGGCTGATCTGAACATCAATACTAAACTTCCGGAGTTCGACGCATTTAAATTCGTAGGCGCAAATGAGGTTTTAAGGCACGTAAATCACTTCAAAAAGCCGATTTACGCGACGGTTTTAAAATATTTTAAAGAGGAGGGCTACATTTAATGCTGATCGTTCAAAAATACGGCGGTACGAGCGTCGGCACGCTAGAGCGGATCGAGGCGGTCGCGCAGCGCGTGATAAAGACTAAAAACGAAGGACACGATGTCGCGGTAATCGTCTCTGCGATGAGCGGCGTTACCAATCAGCTCATCGAGCAGGCGGAATTTTTTACTAAAACTCCCGTAGGCAGAGAGATGGATGTGCTGCTAAGCTCGGGCGAGCGCGTCACGAGCGCACTTTTAGCTATCGCGCTAAACGCCAAGGGCTATGCTGCGATCGCATTTAGCGGGCGTGGTGCGGGCATCGTGACGGATAATTTTCACACCAAAGCTCGCATCGTCTCGATCGATCCAAAAAGCATGCAAGAGGCGCTAAAGCAGGGCAAAATCGTCGTCGTCGCGGGCTTTCAAGGTATCAGCACCGCAGGCGAAGTAACTACGCTCGGGCGAGGCGGAAGCGATCTTAGCGCAGTCGCCGTCGCAGGAGCGCTGAATGCCGATCTGTGCGAAATTTACACCGATGTAGACGGCGTATATACGACCGATCCGCGCATCGAGCCCAAAGCCAAGAAGCTTGATCGCATCAGCTACGACGAGATGCTTGAGCTTGCGAGCTTGGGGGCGAAGGTTTTGCAAAATCGAAGCGTTGAGCTTGCGAAGAAATTAAACGTAAATTTGGTGACGCGAAGCAGTTTTAACGATCATGAAGGAACACTCATAACAGGAGAAGAAAAGATGGAAGATGCGGTAATTAGCGGCATTGCACTGGATAAAAATCAAGCAAGAATTACGATTAGAAACGTAGAGGATCGCCCCGGCGTCGCGGCTGAAATTTTCTCCGCGCTTGCAAGCAAGGAGATCAACGTCGATATGATCGTGCAAAATATCGGACGAAACGGCGAGACGAATTTGGGCTTTACCGTGCCGCAAAACGAGCTAGAGACGGCCTATAGGGTAATGAAAGAGGTAAATCCAAATCCGAATTCCATCATCGAATCGGACGCCGATATCGTAAAGGTTTCTTTGGTAGGCGTGGGTATGAAAAGCCACAGCGGCATAGCCAGCAAGGCGTTTAAGACGCTTGCGGACGAAGGGATAAATATCCAGATGATCTCCACGAGCGAGATTAAAATTTCGATGATCGTAGAGGCTAAATACGGCGAGCTCGCCGTGCGCGCGCTGCATAAAGCCTACGATTTGGATAAATAATGCAGGATCTGCACACTTGGAGCGTTACGGCGATGCGCTCCGAGCCTGGACTTGAGTGGCTTGAGGATCGCAAGGAGGACTGGACTCCGCTTTTGGCTTCAAAGCTCAAATTCCTCCACGACGGCTTTGCTTTCATCGTCATCTGCGACGATGAGCGAAGCTGGTTTAGCGAATACATCATCAAAAAGATCAACTCCTCTACCAACTCACGCCCGCTGCTACCGTTTTTTTCGCTGCGCTCGCTTTATCGCGGCGGCGTAAATAGCCTAGAGGACGCGCTGCTGCTAAACGATATGCTAAGCCTTGCGTTTGCCAACGGCTTTATATATTTTTACATCGGCAACGGCAACCATCCGCTAGCCAAGATCGCCAAAAGCCACGAGGATAGCTATCTGTGGCTCATCGACGAGAGGCTGCAAAACAGCTTCTATATGAGCGAGAGCGATCCGAGCCTGGATCTCAAACTTATCCAGCTTTTTAAAATTTTAGACAAAAGCATCGACGCCGTGCTTTTTGACGAAGTGGTGCTTTGAAAATCATAAATCAGATCATTTTAACGGGCGATTATGAGGGCTTTAAAGATAAAATTTTAGCCGAAATTCCGCGCAAAAATTTAAGGTTTTTCGAAAGCATCGAGCTTAAGATCGACGAGGCGCGAAAGATTATAGACGAAGCCTATGTCGCCGAGCGTGAGGATAAGATCATCGTCATCGCCGCTACGAAATTCGGCGAGGAGGCGCAAAACGCCCTGCTTAAAATTTTAGAGGAGCCGCCTAAAAATACGGTATTTTTCCTGATCACCCCTTTTATCAACGCCCTGCTGCCTACCATCCGCTCGCGCCTGATCGTGCAAAATCTCTGCGTGCGAAAGCCGAGATACCGCACCGGGCTAAGCTTAGCCAGACTTAGCCTAAAGGAAGCGGTGGAGTTTATCGACGCACAGATTGCGCTGGAGCGCAAGGGCGAGCTGGATAAAACAGCGCTAAAAGCGCTCATCGGCGAGATCGCGCTAGAGTGCTTCGAAGCGGGCGTCAGGCTAAGCGGCGATGAGCTGCAGCGGATTGACCGCCTAAGCTACCTCGCCGAGCACAACGCCAAAGCTCACGCCGTGCTTACTCCGTTACTGTTAATGATAGAGGAGAAAAGATGAAAATTTATAAAATTTCAAACGAGGCCGATTTCGCGCTGATTTGCGAGCGTATCGGCGTGCGAAATGCGGGACGGGCGATAATGCAGAAAAAATCGCGCCTAAACTTTTTCTATCTAAAAGATCTGCGAGCGCCCGCGGCGAATATTTTAAAACAAGATGCCCTTAGTATCGGCGCCGAGCTTGCATGCAACGAAGGGGTGATCCTGGGGCGCGACGATACGGACGCGGTTTTGATCGCAAATGACCGCCAGATCGAGGCTTTGGCGCAAAAGGAAGCGCTGCAGGATTTCGGGCTAAAAGAGCTCGCGAAATTTCTAAGCGAGAAATTTGCTAAGCCGCAAAGCTGCGAAATAATGGGTGTCGTCAATATCAACTCCGATAGCTTCAACCCCGCAAGCCGTGCGGCAAGCTTAAAAGAGGCGACCAATAAGATCGAAAAGATGATCGAGCAGGGCGCCGCTATCATCGACATCGGCGGCGTGAGCTCGCGCCCGGGCAGCCAGTACTGCGGCAGGGATGAGGAGTTTGCGCGCATAAAGGATGTCGTGAGCGAAATTTACCGCCTGCGTCTGCACGAAAAGGCTAAATTTAGCCTCGATAGCTTCGATGAGTATTGTTTAGAATTTGCGCTAGATCGGGGCTTTAGCATCATCAACGACATTAGCGCGAACCTCGCTCTTGCCCCTCTTGCGCTTCGCTACGACGCCGCTTACGTGCTGATGCACATGCAAGGAAAGCCGCAAAATATGCAGCTTGCGCCAAAATATGACGATCTGATGGGCGAGATCGATGAGTTTTTTGCGCAGAATTTGCAGCAGCTGCAAAGCGAGGGACTTAAAAAGATTATCCTTGACGTAGGCATCGGCTTTGGCAAGACCGCCGAGCAAAATTTGGTGCTGATTAAAAATTTGCAGCATTTTTTGCACTTCGGCTGTCCGCTGCTCGTGGGCGCGAGCAGAAAGAGCGTTATCGATTTTTACAGCCCCTCTGCGGTCGCGGATAGGCTCGCAGGCTCGCTGTATCTGCACCAAATCGCCGCTTTAAACGGCGCCGCGATCATCCGCACGCACGACGTTTTCGAGCACATTCAAATGCTAAATCTAATGCGCGCGATGGATCGGATTCTGCTATAGTAAAATTTCAAAAAACTTATCGGAATTCTGTGGAATTTTCTTGAAATTTCATGGCTTGGCAAGATTTTTATAAAACCCGCTTTTTATAGAATTTTAAAATTTGTCCGAGTCAAATCTTTATAATTTTTATAAATTCTACCAAAGAGCATTTTGCAAAATTTCATTAGAATTCTTTCGTGCTTGGTTTTTTTCTTGGAATTTATTGCGTGTCCGCTTCTAAAATTTTATCAAATTATGCGTTGGTGCTTAAATCTTAACAAATCTCGCGCTGAGGATTATTGTGGCCGATAAAAATTCTACGTAGCGAGCTATGTATGCGAACAGGCACAGCGCGTGAAATTTGCAAGCGGTGTGTATATTTTATAAAAAACGCCCACGCTGATCTACATTGCAAGCGAATCACGTGCATAAACAAAATCCTAAATCGCGCCACTATAATTTGCACCGCAAGCTTGCAATTTGATCAAATTTAGCGCGTATCAGCGGAACGACAAAACCGAACGAAAAGCGTGCGGCGCGGCAAATTTTAAATTTATTTTACGCGATGGCGTAGAGTTTTAAAATTTATTTTCTGCGATGGTGCAAAATTTCAAATTCATCTGCCGCAAAAACAGAGGCCTACCGCTTAAGTCGCAAATTTTAGTAACGGTAAAAACCGAAGCCTCCTACCGCTTGAAGTCGTGGATTTGTATATTCGCGCCATATTTTTTGCAAAGCTGCTGCACCTTTTCTTTCAGCTTCTCCTCGTCATAGCAGATGAGATCAATGTATGTGTGCTTCTGCCCGGTTGCACCGCCGATTATCTCCAGAAACGAGCCGCAGCTCTCCAGCTCCTCGTCCTCGATCTTGTTTCGCAGATCAAAGCCCGCCTGCATGTCGCCGCCGTTACCTACGCTAAGAAAGCAAAATTTGATGCCGAGCTCGAAGGCTTCGTTATAGATGTCGCGCTTGCCGCCTAAGTACTCGCCTATGAGATTTCGCAGGCAGGTTGTACCCACGACCACGTCCTCGCGCACCTCGCTACCGCGCGGCTGCATCTCGTAGCTGAAAAAATTCTTTAGCGGCTCTCGCGAAGCTCGCTCGCCGAATTTCTCATCGATCAGATCGGCAAATTCACTTAGCGGTACGCCTTTTTCCTCGGGCCCGGCCAGCACCTCAAGCTCGCCTAGCGTATTTATGATCGCCGTTTCGCCGATCATATTGTCAAGTAGGATAAAGCTAAGGTTATAAGCCTTGCCCTCATCCTGCGCGAGCAGAGCCGCTAGGTTTTCGTTGTAAATTTTAATATCCACGTCGCTTTCGTTAAACTGCGCGTAGATCATCGACTCCTCGGCGTTTACGTGCGTATCGTACATCTCGATCCCGCCGATACCTCGCGGCGCGCGCGGCTTTCCGAGCGTGCAGAGCATTTTGGACTCGAGCTGCCTAGGCATAGCGTTTTTGATGAAGCTTAGCCAAAATAATCGGTGTCTCATACCCTCCGGAGTTAGCACCAGATCGAGCCGCTCGCCCGCGAGCCCTGTCATAAAATAGGGCTCGGCAAGGCAGATGCGAAGCTTCTCGTCAGTCTTTTGCATCGCCTTTTCAAACTCTTCCGCCGCCAAATCGGCCTTTATCTCATCTACCATGCCGCTAAATTCCGCCCAAAATTTATCCACTCTGCCGGCAAAGGTGCTTGGAATTTGCGCTTTTTCAGCTTTTTTTTCTGAGCTAAATAACCCCACGGTCTCTCCTTTAATTAAATTTAAACGCAATTATAGCTAATTTTTGCGCGGGTGCGGAACGCAAGCCGTAAGACTGCTCTGCTCTTCTGCGCTCCGCTATACGGCTCGCGCGGTGAAATTTTACCCGCCATTTTAATCAGGCAAATGAAAGTAAATTTAAAATACAATACGAATCTCAACTAAATTTAAGGAGGGCAAATGGGACTATTTAAAAAACTATTCGGCGGCGATGACGCTGGCTCGAAAGATAGCGATAGCAAGGGCGCACAAGGCGGAAACGCCGCGAAAGAGAGCGAGCCCGTGTTTTACGCGGACGGCGAAGATGAGGCGATGCTAAAAGCATTTGAGCAGGCACGAAAGAGCTTTCGCTACTTCTGGCGCGAGCTATACTGGGAGCGCCTCCGCATCGTCCCGACACTTAGCTTTGCCTGCGTCAAAGTCGCCTTTTCGCAGGAGCTAAACGGCAACACCGAGGTCGAGCATATGTGGGTAAACGACGTGTATTTTGACGGCGAGCGCGTTTGCGGCGTGCTCGTAAACGACCCGAACGTGCTAAGCAACGTCAAAAACGGTGAGCAAGTCTCGGTGCCGCTAGAGCAGATCAGCGACTGGATGTTTGCGATAGAGGGCAAGACCTACGGCGGCTTTAGCGTGCAGGCGATGCGCAAAGCTATGAGCCAGAGCGAGCGCGCCGAGCACGACGAGGCGTGGGGGTTAAATTTCGGCGATCCTGACGTCGTGCTGGTGGCGTACGAACAGCAGGAACATCCGCAAAATTTAACCGAGCATCCGATGAGCGTCAATACGAAGAAGAATTTCGAGGAGCTTTTGCGTGAGTACCCGGAAGAGATCACGCGCACGGACGATGAGGGCTACACGATGCTGCACCACGAGGCAATCGCGGGCAATCTGACGAGGCTTGAGCTTTTGCTTGCTAAGGGTGCGGATAAAAACGCTAAAAATATCCACGGCAAAACCGCGCTTGATTATGCTAGAGCGCTCGGCTGGGATCACGTCGCGGAGGCGCTTAGCGAGTAGATAGCGTTTTGCAGTTATGCGGGCAGGCTAAATTTAGCTGTAAATTAAAATTTAGCCTGCGCCCTGTGCCTTTTTTTTACCCAAGCCAATAACCCGCAAATTCCTTTTAATCAAATTTAGGCAACATGAAGCTATTTTAAAATTTTACGAAAGCTGCATTTTAAAATTTTTTAGTAAAATAAAACGCAAAGGAGCTAAGATGGCGACGATCAATATACAGACACAAAACGATAACACCATAAAAGCTATAAAGGCTTTGCTACTACTTGATCCGACGGCGACTATAGTTTGCGACGAACCTATGCTAAGCGAATCCGATCAAAAAAAGCTCGACGAGATAATAGATCGATCGGACAAAGGCGAATTGAAGCTTTATAACGATGATGAGATAAAAGAAAGGCTAGCCGAAAAAGGGCTCGCGTGGTAATTTTATACTCTGAAAATTTCGTGAGCGAACTCGAAAATATCGCCAGTTTCATAGCTTTGCACAGCGAAGCTCGGGCTGATGATTTTATGCGCGAGCTCAAAAACTAAATCGAGAAAATCCCCTTTATGCCGTATCACTTTAGAAAAAATTTAAAACAAAACAGAAACGACGTCAGAGAGATGATCTTTTTCAGATCAAAAAGGACAGCATTATAATTCTATCCATCTTTAAATGCAATTTGACGCGCTTTAGCTAAAATTTTGATTTTACCCTCACGTGCACTGAAAGCGGCCGCCCAAAACCTTGCATTTCTCGCAGATCTGCACGTATATGACCCCCTCGCCCTGCACCAGCTCGCCGAATGGGATCTGCGCTAGGTCGTGGTCGGCACGGCAGAGCTCGACAGCCACGGCACGATCAGGCAGGGATTCGTCGAGATGAGTAACGTCCGGCTGGTCGAGGATATGACCGACCTCATCACGGCTCAGCGCGCGTATGAAGCCAACTCAAAGGCGATCACGACGAGCGACGATATGCTCTCGATCGTAAATAGCCTAAAAAGATAACCTAAAATAGGCTAAATTTACGCCGCTGCGCCTGAAACTGCCTTGCGGATTTCGGGTTTGGCGGCTTTTTAAATTTTGCCCGCTTTTGCCGTTAGGGAGTTAAATTTGAGCGGTGATCTTATACTGCGGCTCGCGAAAGCTAAATTTGAGCAAAATTCGGGCTCAATTTTACGAACGGCGCGGTTTTTATTTAAGGCGACTAAATTACCGCCTTTTAGCGTCCTAACTCACAATCCTTGCTCGTTTAGGATTTTATAATTATTACAACCGCCCTGATTGCCTAAATCGCAAGCCTTGCCGAAATACTCTTTTGCCGCTCCTTTATCTTGCCTTACGCCCTTACCATCATAATATAAAACCCCGAGATTAAAGCAAGCGTCTGCATATCCCATATCGCAAGCTTTAGAAAATAGTTCGCTCGCTTTTTTATAGTCCTGCTTTACGCCTTGTCCGTTAACATATAAAAGCCCGAGATTATGGCAACTGCCTGCCTCTCCCATATCGCAAGCTTTAGAAAATAGTTCGCTCGCTTTTTTATAGTCCTGCTTTACGCCTTGTCCGTTAACATATAAAAGCCCGAGATTATGGCAACTGCCTGCCTCTCCCATATCGCAAGCTTTAGAAAATAGTTCGCTCGCTTTTTTATAGTCCTGCTTTACGCCTTGTCCGTTAACATATAAAACCCCGAGATTAGAGCAACTAATTGCATTTCCGCTATCGCAAGCTTTAGAAAATAGTTCGCTCGCTTTTTTATAATCCTGCTTTACGCCTTGTCCGTTAACATATAAAAGCCCGAGATTATGGCAACTGCCTGCCTCTCCCATATCGCAAGCTTTAGAAAATAGTTCGCTCGCTTTTTTATAATCCTGCTTTACGCCTTGTCCGTTAACATATAAAAGCCCGAGATTATGGCAACTGCCTGCCTCTCCCATATCGCAAGCTTTAGAAAATAGTTCGCTCGCTTTTTTATAGTCCTGCTTTACGCCTTGTCCGTTAACATATAAAACCCCGAGGGAACCGCAACTAATTGCATTTCCGTCGTCGCACGCTTTTTGTAGTGCCCCTATATCCTCACCCGCCGCAAACAAAACCATAGCGCAGGCGAGCGCCGCGATTAATCTTTTCATAAATTTACTCCTGCCAAAATTTTTATCGGTATTTTATAAAATTTAACATTAAAAAAAAGGTAAATTGACGTTAAAGGTTTGAAATTTGAGCAAGCCTTTTTTGCCGAGTTTGCTCAAAATCGTACCGTAAAGAAAGCCGTCAAATTTAGCCTATTTAGGGTAAATTGAGCGCCAAACGCCGCCGCAAAAACCCGAATAGCCGCCCTAAAACCCGTAAATTTGCTCGCTTGCACCCAGAAATTTACCGCCGATAAACCACGGAAAATTTGCCACGCATAAGATCGCATCGCTACTGCCATCATGTTTCCCCAAATCTTAGCGTAAAATTTCGCGATAGCGGTGCCGCAGCGACATAATCTCGTTGCCGCCACTATGCCGCGCCGCCCGCAGCGATATTGCGCCGATATAATTTCATTGCCGTAGCCTCGTTGTCGCAGCTATAGTTTCGTTACGATGTCGATAGAATTTCGCCACCGCCGATACTCTCATCGTCGCAGCAATGTCGCCTCGCTACCGCGCCCGTCGCAAAGTTTCAAATTTTACTTTTTATCGTGGTTTTTAACCAGATACTCGATGATATTTACCGCATTATCGATGCCGCAATACGACGTATCAATGCAGATATTGTAGTTTGCGGACGCGCCCCAGACTTGGTTGGTGTAGTATTGATGAAAGCTCATCCTGCCCGCGTCGCTGTTTTCCATATACTCTCGTGCGTCGGTATGGCCCTCTTTTTCTAATCTGGCGAGCTTAAACTCATCGCTCGCGCGTAGAAATACCGTCAGCAGATCCGGATGTCCGCGCAAGAAAAATCCCGCGCAGCGCCCAAGCACTATAACGTTGCCGCCCGAGACGATCTTTTCGTAGATTGCTACGATGCGGTCGCGCTTTTGCTCATTGGCTAGCTCGTTGTGCGAGATTGCCTGAAGTAGCGTATTTACGGGCATTTCGTTGTAGAACTCATACATCTGCTCGAAGCAGCCAAGCTCGTCTGCTTTGCGGAGCAGATCCGCCTTGGCTAGATAGGTATAGCCTAAGCGCTCGGCTAGTTTGCGCGCGGTTTCGCGCCCGCCTGCGCCCGTTTGTCTAGCGATCGAGATTATCATATTTTCTCCTTAGATGAAATGTGCAAAAATACCGGCACCGATGACGGTAAGAAGCCCCGTAACCGCCATCGCCAAAGAAGCCATCGCGCCCTCTACGTCACCGATCTCAAGAGCGCGCGCCGTTCCCATCGCGTGGCTTGCGCAGCCTAGGGCGATACCTTTTGCCATCGCCTTTTTGATGCCAAAAATTTTAAGTAGTGCCTCGCCAAATACACTGCCGATGATGCCCGTAGCGATGATGCAGGCCACCGTTAGTGTCACGATGCCGCCTAAGCTTTCGCTGATACCCATACCGATAGGCGCCGTGACAGATTTCGGTAGTAGCGTGACATACATTGTGTGATTTAGCCCAAATATCACCGACATCGCGTAGATGCTGCCTAGTCCTGCGATCATACCCGAAATCAGTCCTGCAAAAATAGCTAAAAAATTACTTCGCAAAAGCGCCAGCTGCTCGTATAGCGGTACGGCTAGACAGACGGTAATCGGCGTTAAGAAAAAGCTAATGTGCGAGGCGCTTGTGTTAAATTTCTCGTATGGAATTTTAAAGATTAAAAGCACGCAGACGGTAAGCACGATACCGATTAGAAGCGGGTTGAAAATCGTTAACTTAAAGCGCTTTTTTAGATAAAGTCCCAGCTCGAATGAGCCTAGGCATAAAAATACGCCGAAAAAAGCGGAGTTCATTAAAATTTCTCTCATTTTTTGTCGTCTCCGGATAGAATTTCGCGCTCCAGTTTCGCATCCACGCCCTTTGTATTCGCGCCGTCTTGTTCGTGCGCGGCTGCGTAAAGCCTGCGCTTAACGCGGGCGAGGGCGATTTTATAAAAAATTTGCGTTACCGCGCCACTTGCACCGATGACTACTACCGTAGAGACTGCCGTAATCGCGATGATTGCGAAAAGATGTTGGCGTAGCGCGTCGCCTGCGATGATGATCGCAGCGCCCGCAGGGATGAAAATCACTGGCATGATCTGCATAAAAAACGACACGGTTTCTCTGATCTGCGATACTTTGATGAGTTTGAAGATCAGGGCTAAAAGCATAATGACTAGCCCGTAGATGCTAGCGGGGATCGGCACAGGCACGAGCGCCGCCAAAATCTCCGCAACAAAAGATATTCCTAAAATCACGCTGAATTGGATTAAGTAGTTCAAAGCTTACCTCGGATTAAAATTTAGGGCTAAATTTAGCACTTTGCAGTTAAAATAGATATTAATCTTGCTAGGTTTGGGCGAAATTTTGCGGCAAAATTTAAAATTTTGATCGCAAGCAGGAGCGAGATTTCACTTCTAAAATTTCAAATTTTAATCGCTAATTTGTCTTTGTCGCCGCTTGAGTGAATTTTGATTGGGATTTCAAATTTTAAGCGGTTAGAATAAATTTTGATCGGAGTTTAAAATTTGGAGCTGCCTGTTAAGCTATCTGCGAGCCACTTGCGTGAATGAAATTTTATACACAATTCTGCGCCGAACTCTGCTCTCGACTTCAAGGCGCAAAAACACATCGCGCGGAGTAGCCAGGCGCACATTGGGTAGTACGAGTCGTGTGGAAGCTGCGCGAGCTGATGCAATCGTGCGGTAAATTTTAAAATTTCTGCGATCGAGCGTTTAAATTTGAGTTAAATTTCAGCAAATAAAAAAGCGCGCTTAATTTTAAAGAACGGGCAAGCGGGTGCTTAAATTAAGAAGTTCGCGCCGCTCGAGTTTAAATTTCACGATCCGCGTCTCGCGGATATGGGTGCTGTCGCTACTAAATTTTACGGCGCTGTTAAAATTTAATACCGCGTAAGACACGTCGCTAGCAAATTTTGCGGCGGGCGCGGTCGTATGAGCGACGGCTCGTTTTAGTCGGCTCGAAATCCACGTGTAGCAAATGACAAGTGCGGCGCGAATGCCATGCGCTGCGTATTTTAAAGGCTGGGAGCGGCCGCGACTCGCAGTACGATCAGCGTCGCAGTGCAAAGCCAAATTAAATAAAATTTCAAAAACCGATTTAGCGCCGCCGCCCGAGCAAAAAGCGCAGGCAAATCCCGCGCGAAGCTTAGCCTAGCTCGATTTTGACGCCGAGAGCTTTGCAGACCAGATCAAAAATTTCAATATCGACGTTGGGCGCGTATTCGTCCAAAACCGTGTAAACTTCGGCGCGCATATCCTCGTCGTGCCCCGGGTGCGAGCGCGAATACAGCTCGTCCGTGCGGCGCACGAGCGCGAGATTGTCGATATCTCGCTCGCGCATCGCCTGCTTGAGCCGCTTTGAAATTTGCCATTTGAAACTTTGCATTTTCGCTCCTTTAAATTTGTGCGATACTAGCCAAAAGGGCTTTAAAATTTAATTTCTTAAATCCGGCGACGCGTTTCGGCGCGATCAGCGAGCCTGCGTCGCTCGGTCTTGCGCTTGCAAATATAAACGAGCCGGGTTTAGATTAAGGTTTTATCGGCTAAATAGAAGATTATCTTTGCGTAAATAGCGCTAAATCTTGCAAAGCCAATGGGATTACTTCGCCGTGCGAAGCGCCTTCGTAGAGCTTAAACTCGCAAGAAAGCCCCTTTGTTTTTAAAATTTCAGCTAGATCGGCCGCTTTTAAAATTCCCGCTTTATCGGTTTTTCCTTTACGCATTTCACGTGAGCCGGCAACGAGCATTATGAATTTTGCTTTTAAATTTGATCTAAGCTTTCCCTCGTCTAGGGCATCTCTGATCAGCTGTGATTCGCCCCACCACAACGAAGGTGAGGCGATAAAAAACTCGTCGAAAATCCCATCGTCGCGCAGCAAAGCATAAATCCCGAATAGCCCGCCAAAAGAATGTCCGAAGTAAATTTTATCGCTTTTTGCCGTAGAGTATTTTTTCTCCACGAGCGGAAATAGTTCATCTTTTACGAAATCGTAAAATTCTCCCGCGCCGCCGCCGTTTGCATATTCTTCGCCGCTCGCCGCGGGCGTTAAATCTCTCGTGCGACGCTTAATATCATACGCTAGCGGGCTGTCGTATCCGATGCCTACTATAAGGACGGTTTTGCTTAATTTCGGCACCGCTTTTGCGTTTTGCTTTGCGCCATTCGCATAAATTTTCGCATAGGAGTTTAAAAGTATCGGAAACTGCGCGTTCGCATCAACCATAAAAACTACCCTATCGTAGCGAGCGACATTTTTTTGGCGAGCTATAAAAATTTTATATTTTTCGCCGCTCTTGCTTTTTAGAATAAAATCGCTCACGTTAAACATTTCGTGCGCAGCTCCACTTGCCTGCTCAATCTTTTGCGGCGGTTTTGCCCTCAGATCGCAAGCAAATAAGCACGCCAAAAATAGCGCGTCAAATACCGCAAGAAAACTTTTTGGGCTTACCATTTAGCGTTTACCTTAAACCAAAACCTCCTGCCTTCCTCGGGGTACCAATAGTAATTGCCGTCGTCTGCGAGACCCTCGTCGTATCGGACGTTATCAAAGATATTATAAGCGGTTAAATTTAGGCTCAGATTATCGTTTAAATCGTATTGTGCGCCCAAATCCGTAGTAAAAAGCTTTTTGTCGTTTTTGCTGACTCTATTGCCCGGACCGAATTGCACGCTTGTAAGCTCGCTTTCGTAATTAAGACCGATAAAGGTAGAAAACGGAGCGATAGGCCTATAACTAAGTGTCGCATGTGCGGCATGCTTCGGAGTAGCGGTCAGGGATTTGCCATCTAGCCTACTAAGATTGGTTTGACTAAATTTAACGGCGCCGTTTGGCGTATAGATCGTAGGATCCCCGGTTTCGATTTCGGAGTGGCTATAGGTGTAGTTCGCTTTGAAATTTAGCTTTTTAGTAATATCGTAATCGCCACTCAGCTCAACGCCGTAAACCTCGGCTCCTTCTATATTAAAATACGTTCCCCAACCAGGACAATTAACGCTCGGTGCGCTGGCGCAGCCTCTGTAAGCGGGAATCCTATTAATATTGCTGCCATCGGTATCTAAAATTTTATCTTTGAAGTCGTTTTTAAATAGCGTGATATTGCCGCGCAGATCGTCTGCATTGTCGTAATAAAGCCCGATCTCGTAGGTCGTGCTTTTCTCGGGCTTTAAATCCTCGTTACCGAAATCTATAATCCTCCAGCCGCCCTGAATCGTGCCTACTTCAGGCGAAATTTGATTGACGTTGGGAGTTTTATAACCGGTTGCGACGCCGCCTTTGATCGTCCAAGTGTCGCCTATATTAAACGTCGCGTAGGCTCTAGGAGAAAAGTGGTTGCCGAAGTATTCGTTATGCGTGAGCCTGCCGCCGAGCGTTAAAAATAGCGTATTTTCCAAAATTTCAATCTCGTCCTCTAAAAATCCCGCATGCTCGTTCATAGAAAATCGCTGCGGAGAGCGTAAATTTTGCCTGCTCGCGTTTGAAACGATAAAAGTCGTTCGCACATCTTGCTTGCTAAAATCATAGCCGAAGGTAAGCGTATTTATACCGAGATAAGTCGTAAATTTGGAATTAAAATTTCTATTTTTTACGATTGCGGGCGAAAGGCTATCAAAAATGCTCGTACGGCGAGTCTTATCCCAAAAATAACTTATATCAGCGCTTAAGCTTTCAAACTCGCCCAAATATCCGACGCCGTGATTTTCTCTTTTATATTTATAGTGATTTAATCCGCGCGCGTTGGGATAAACGGCGGTTTTACCAAGAGTTCTTGAATAATCGTGATTTTGCCTTCCGGTTTGAAAGTAAAATTTATTATTTTCATCCGGCGTTAGCCAAAGCTTGGCGTTAGAATCCGATTTATCGCTCTTTTGATAGCCTCCCTTATAGCCGTCCTCGTCGCGCAGCTTTTTATATCCCCACAGCTGAAGCGCCGCATACTGCCCGAAGGGAATATTGACGTAGGCTTCGCCCATCTTACCGTTTCCGATACCCTCGTGATCTTGGATAGTCGTAGATATGGCGGCGCTTCCGCTAAATTTAGAAAAATTCTTTTTCGTAATGATATTTATCACGCCGCCTACCGCATCGCTTCCGTAAAGTGAACTCATAGGTCCTCTAATCACTTCGATACGCTCGATCGCTCCTGCGGGCGGGATAAAATTCGAGTTCATATCGCCCGCTCCGCCTTTTGGGTTCGCCGCCGCAGAACTTACGCGTTTGCCGTCGATAAGCACAAGGGTTTGGGAGCTTTCCATTCCTCTGATGGATATCCCGCTTGCCGGGCCGTCGTCGCCTGCGATGACGCTGACGCCAGGCATTTTATTCGCGATATCGTGCAGCGAAGTGAAGCTGCTGCTTGATATCTCTTTATTATCCAAGGTGGAAATGGAGGCCGGCGCCTGCCTAATATCTTGGCGAAAGCCGCTCGCGCTTACTACGATTTCGCCAAGATTCGTGCTATTTGCGTCACTGCTTAGGTGTGAGCCTTCGACGCCGCATAAAATCGAAACGCTCGCACATATCGACAATGCGATAAATTTCGCCTTTTTAAAATACATATCTTTTTGCATTTTTGTTCCTCTATTTTGAAATTTAATCGCGGATTATAACTCAAAGCGGATAAATTTAATATTAATTATTAAAGTATTTTTATAGAATTAAATTTCACTAATAATTCCCCATTCCATCGATATTTTCATAAAAATTATTTTAAATAAAATACAGCATATAATCAAGAAATTGCTGTAAATAAGTAAAATTTTATAACGCCCGGTCTTAATTATCAAATCGTTTTGAAGAAATTTTGCATAGTTTTTGATTTTATCTGCTTTAAGAATCATTTTCGCTTTTGTGGACGTGTATATTTTAAACTATCGAAGGCATTACAAGCGGCAGCGCGAAAACGGCTTTGCTCTATTGATTTCGTGCATCCTGCGCTTGGAATAATTATAGACTTGGGATTAATATGCGATGTTTTTTAACACAATAGCTTCGTATGAATAAATTTATCTTACTAAGGGGCATAATCGCTTCGGCGCAATTTAAAATTTTGAGTAGTTTATATAGGCGGATTTAAATTTAAACTAGATTTATCAGCATGGCACAATCTGTCGAGGTTTTAAATTTAGAAGTAAAGAGTCAATCCAAATTTAAAATCCTGGCGCAAGAATGCAAAATAAGAAGATAAATTTAATGAGACCCCGCAAATTTATCTTAAAATTTAGCGGGATCAAATTTAGATTTACGCCGCAGGTGCGCTATTTTCGGCGTGAGCATCGTCAGAGTCTTTGGGCCTTAAAAGCCACTGCTTTGCAAAGATCAGCACGTAGATCGCAGCGCCGATGCCATAACTTGCGTATTCACTTGGGATAAACTCTATGAATTTTGCGCAGATATTAGGCACCAGCATTAGCGGCGTTACTAGCAGCAATAGCAGGCGCTCTATCGGGTTACATTTTGTTACGAACCAGCCCTGCAGCGAGGAGCTGAAAGCAAACATACCCACGATCGCCGTGGCAAAAATCAGCACGATTTGCAGTGGATCGCTGATCCAAACGATGCTCTTTGAATCCATCGGATCGCCGATGCTTTGGATCAAAAGCAGCTTATTGTTGAAGAAAAACGCAAACGGAAGCACCGCGGTGCGTAGATCATACACGAAGCCCTGAAGTCCCACGGTTACCGGATTTGCCTTTGCGATACCCGCCGCAGCGTATGCTGCAATACCCACTGGCGGGGTATCATCGGCTAAAATTCCAAAATAAAAGACAAAAAGATGCACTGCGATCGCAGGGATCAAAAAGCCGTTTTTGCCCGCTAGTATCAAAATCACTGGCGCGATTAAGCTTGAAACGACGATATAATTCGCCGTCGTAGGAAGTCCCATGCCCAAAATCAGGCTCATTATCGCAGTCATCAGAAGTATCAATACTATGCTATTTCCTGCGACCGCCTCCACGAGCTCTGAAAGAACCTGTCCCAGCCCGGTAAGCGAGATCGAGCCGATGATGATGCCCGCTAGCGCGGTGGCAACGGCGACCGTGACCATGTTTTTAGCAGCACCTACCATAGCCCAAAAGATATCGACAAAGCCGACGATAAAATCGGACTTGCCAACCTTTTCGCCAAATATCGTTTTTTTAGCGGGCTCTTGTACGATCATTATTAAAAATAGCACGCAAATCGAGTTAAATGCTGCAGAGATCGCGCTTTCTTTTAGAATCAATAGAGTAAAAAGAAGCACCAAAATCGGGATTATGTAATGAATGCCGCTAAATATAATTTTTAGCTTTGAAACCTTGGCGTAATCGCGGCTGCCGCGAAGTCCTAGCTTGCAGCTTTCAAGATGCACGATAAAAAATAACCCCGCGTAGCAGACGAAGGCTGGGATCACCGCCGCGATCATTACGTTGGTGTAGCTCATACCCAAAAATTCCGCGATTATAAACGCCGCAGCGCCCATGATAGGCGGCATAAGCTGCCCATTTACGCCCGCAGCGACCTCGATAGCGCCCGCCTTAGTGGCGGTAAGCCCCGCTTTTTTCATAAGCGGGATCGTAAAGGTACCCACCGTCACGACGTTTGCGGTCGAACTACCGCTTACCATTCCGGTTAGTCCGCTAGCGATTACGCTAGCCTTGGCAGGCCCTCCGCGGAAGCGACCTAAAATCGCAAACGCTACGTTTATAAAATACTGCCCCGCTCCGGCTCGCTCCAAAAGCGCGCCGAATAGCACGAACAGATAAATGAAGCTGGTGCTGACCCCCACTGGTACGCCAAATACGCCCTCTGTAGTTAAAAACATATGCCCTGCAAGCAGTTCAAAGCTTGCGCCGCGATGCGAGATGATATCGGGCATATAAGGACCGAAGTAGCAATACAGAAGAAAGGTAAAAGCGATAATACCAAGCGCTGGTCCCATCATACGACGACCTGCTTCAAAGAGTATGAAAATTCCGATAAACGACGCTACGATATCTCTGGTTAGATAATTTCCCGGGCGCTGCGCTAGCCCGTTAAATTCTATTGCAGGATACAAGATCGCGGCGACTCCGACGATTAATAAAATATAATCGTAAAACGGGATGTAAAAATGTGCCTTAGAGCGCGGGCGAAACGGAAAAAGCGAAAAAATTATAAAAATGGCGAACGCCAAGTGGATTGAGCGCGCGATATTCGTATTTAGCGTAAAATACGCGATGTAAAGCTGAAAGACCGACCACGAGAAGCAGACCAGCGTCACGAGCCAGAAGAGCTTTTTAGAGGTAAATTCTCTACTTTTTACCTCTAAAACCTGCTCGTCGTTTTGTGTAGATTTCTCCATCAACTAGCCTATTTCAGCAGCCCAGCTTCTTTATACACCGCCTCTGCTGCAGGATGAAGTGGCGCACTAAGCCCCTCTAAAAGAGATTCTTTGCTTACCAAATTTAGCGCAGGGTGTAGCTTTTTATACTCGTCGAAATTATCAAGTATAGCCTTAACTACCGCCCTAACCGCCTCGTCGCTTTGGCTAGCGTCGGTTACAAGCACAGCCTTTACGCCGATAGTCTGCGTATCGTGGTCTACGCCGTCATACATTTTCGCAGGGATCACGCCTTTGGCAAAATATGGATATTTTTCTAGAATTTTTTTGATATGCTCATCGTCGATGCTAACCAAGTCGATAGGAAGCGAAGTCGCCGCATCGGTGATATTTGCGGTTGGATGTCCTACGACGTAGAAGTATCCGTCAATCTTCTTATCTTTTAGCGCCATCGGGCATTCTTGCGCGGTTAAGACGCCGTGTTGGGCGAGCTTTTTAAGATCAAAGTCGTAGTTTTCAAAAACTATCGTACTGGTTAGCTCGTTGCCGCTACCTGGGTTTCCGATATTGATCTTTTTGCCCGCGGCGTCGCCGTAAGCTTTGATGCCGCTCTCTTTAGAAACTACGAAAGCTAAAAGCTCCGGATAGATCGAGATTACGGAGCGTAAATTTTTATCCGCCGCGCCTTGGAATTTGCCCGTACCGTTATATTTATCATAGACGACATCGCTTTGAACGAAGCCGAAATTTAGCTCTTTTTTAAGCACGTTATTGACGTTATATGTCGAGCCACCCGTCGATTGCACAGAGCATTTCATATTTTTATCCATATTTACCAAGCGGCAAATCGCGCCGCCTACCGGATAATAGGTTCCGGTCATACCGCCGGTGCCGATATTGATGAACTCCTTAGCGCCAGAAACGCTAGCTAGTAAGGCCAAACCGGCCAAAGCAACAGAAAATTTTTTCATCTTTGCTCCTTTTTGAGTTAAAAGTTTGAAAGTATTGCTAAATTTCTATAAAATTCTAATAAAAATAGATCGAATTTCGCGCAAATTTACGATTTTACACATCGTGGTGCAGGTGATTTAATATCAAATTAGGGTGGCGATCTACTCTCATATGCAGAATTTTACCGCGATAAAATTCTAAGCTTGAAATCCAAACGCCCGTGGATAAAATTTAACGCTATAAATTTCAAGTCTTAATAACTCACGCCGCTAAGATACAGCCCGTTCGGCGGAAAGGGGATTCTGCTAAGAGCTCGCGAGAAGCTGATCTTGCGCCCGCTCTGCACGGACTTTAGGGCATTTGCGACCATCAGCCGCACCTGCGCTCGCAAAAATCCGTTGGCTTTAAAATTTATCAAGGTTAAATTTCTAAAAGAGTAGGCGCGCGCGACGTAGAGCTCGCGCACAGGGCTTTTTATGTCGCTGCCGCTTTTCATAAACTCGCTAAAATCGTGCTCGCCGACGAAATTTGCAAGCGCAGCATTGAGCGCGGCAAGATCCACGCGCGGATAAAACACGCAAAAATCGCTAAGAAAGGGGCTAGGGCGTCCGTGGTTTAAAACATAGCGATAGCAGCGCGTCACAGCGTCGTAACGCGGATGAAAATCGCGCGGCACCGGGCTGATGTGTTGCACAAAAATATAGGGCGCGCAGTGGCGGTTTATGAGCTCTTTTAGACGCGACAGCTCCCAGTGCACGGTGCATTCGACGCAGCTTACCTGGCGCAGCGCGTGCACCCCTTTATCGGTGCGCGAGCTGCTTATCAGCGGCGCAAAGATACCCACGCGCCCCAAAGCCGCGCGCAGCACGTCCTCGACGCCGCGCCCGTGAGGCTGAGACTGCGAGCCGCTAAATTTCGAGCCGTCGTAGGAATAGACGAGCTTGAGCTTCACGCGTTCGGAGTTTACGCTCGCTGCGAAGTCGCTTGCAGGCGCGCTTTCAATAATATTTTTGAGTTCGGACACGTTTGCAGGAGTGTTTGCGGAAATGCCCGCTTTGTAGGCGGTATCTGCTTTGCGGGCGTCTGCGGGATGAATTGTGTAAATTTTTTCTATGCCTGCCGCACAAATATCCAAAGCGGCGGTATCGGCGGAATTTTTGCGGGCGGAATTTAAATTTGCCCCGCGCGCGGTCTTTTTGACGCAAACAGCGCTATAGCTTTGCTCGGAGCTTTCGTGATTCAGCTCACAATCAGGCGCAGTATGGATAGCCGTATCGCTCGCCGAGCTTACGAGAGCGGAATTTTTAAAATTTGAAAACCTGTCGTTTAAGATCAAAGCTTGCTCGCCGTTTTGCGCTTTGCATTTTAAATTTACGCTACGCAAAATTTTAGACGCGCTAGACTTGCTCGTCGAAATTTTATCCGCTAAATTTCGAGCGGACGAGCTTTTGTTTAAAATTTCGCCGCCGCAAAGCTCGGAGTCTTTTTCAGTATCTCGGGGCAATTTTGATCCTGTAATAAAGCAGCGAGCCGATAAGCGTAACGCCGAATGTCACGGGAAGCGCGATGCTTGGGTATTTAGAGAGCAGCATGATCATCGCGAAGTAGCTAAAAAGCACGCCGAAGATCCCCGCGTAAACGAAGCCCTTTTCATAGCGATAGGTCACGATGCCGAGGCTTAGCGCAAACAGGAAGCTCGCCAGCGGAAAGAGCGAGACGAGGGTGTAGATGCTAAATTCCTTCCTGCGCTTCTCGCTGCCGCTCATATCGCTCCAGTATCCGATCACGCCGCCTCCGCCGCGGATATTGCGGTCGCTTTGCGTGCGCAGGGTTAGGCTTTCAAACTCGCTTACGTGCCACTGCTCGCCGCCCATCGTGTAAATTTTGCCGTCGTGCAGCATCGCAGAAAAGCTCGCGTTTTCGTTTTTAAACTCGCCGCTGCGCGCTACGATCATCCGCTCATGATCCTGCGAGTTGCCCGGATTATACAGCACGAGATCCTTATACAGCGTGCTTGTGCCGTTGTTTTCCTGTGAGTCGATAAAAACGAGCCAGTCGGAGAATTTCTGCCCGAATTCGTTGGATTTGATATTTAGCGTCGCGCTGATCTTTTTGTAATCGATGAAATTGTCCTTTAAATTTTCGGCTATCGGCATCATAAAAAGCGATACGAAAAGCAGCGCCAAAGAGCACAGCGCGGCGCTTATGCCGAAAAACAGCGCGATCTTGCGCGTGGCGTAGCCGATGGTAAAAATGACGATGGTTTCGTTCTCTTTAGAGAGCCTAAAAAGCGAGATGCTAAGCGCTACGAAAAACGCGATCGGCACCGTAAATATGAGTATGCGCGGTAGCATGAAAAGATAGAGCTTGACTAGCTCTGAAAAATTTATCTCGATAAACGACGTAATGCGCGCGATCTGAAGGAAAAATACGATCGACATTATGATAAAAAGCGTGCTGAAAAGCGATGCGAACGAGCTTACGAAGTTGCTAAATAAATAGCGCTGCACCCTATCCATAAATGACGTCCAGAAGCCTTAAAATTTGATCTCTAAAAATAAAAGTAAGAAGCAGCCCCATCGATAAAAACGGCACGAAAGGCAGCTCGTAGCCCTTTTTGTGCGCGATGAGATATGCAGGCAGCGTCAAAATCGCGCCGATGTAGATCGAGATGCCGCCCAGCTTCCAGCCCAAAATCGCTCCCATAACGCCCGCGATAAAAATATCCGCGCTTCCCATCGCTTCGCGCTTTAGCACGAAGGTGACGATGAGGCGCAGCACGAAAAAAATCGCCGCGTATCCCGCCGCCGCGCCCACGCCGCTAAGATCAAAATCATACATCAGCGTATAAGCAAGCGAAAGCGCCGTAACTACGTAAAGAAGGCTCTCGGGCACGGCTTTATACTCAAAATCGATCGCCGAAAGCGCCATAAGCAATATGAAGCAAAGCCCGAGCACCGCGGCTTTTGCAAGATCAGGCTCGCCGAAATACGCTGCAAGCGCAAGCGCGCCGCCTAAAAGCTCGACGATCGGGTAGCGGATCGAAATTTTGGTTTTGCAAAAGGCGCATTTGCCGCCCAAAAAGAGCCACGAAAGTAGCGGAATGTTGTGGTAAAATTTTAAAGCGTGAGAGCATTTGGGGCAGTGCGATGCGGGGAAATTAACGCTCTGTCCGCGCGGCAGGCGGTAGATCAGGACGTTGCAAAACGAACCCACGCAGGTGCCGAATACCGCAAAAATCACGCCGTAAACGATATTTAAATCCATCTTTTTCCTTTGGAGCTTTAACTTTTTAAAATTTAATCAAACGCTTTATGGTAGCGAGAAATTTCTTAGTTTTCATTGATTTTTTGCCTCTCGTAAGGGAAAAATTTTACGAAAATCGCCGCTGCGCCTACGCAAAATAAAATAGCTATGAGCCCGGCGATTAGCGGCTCGCCCCATGCCTCATATAATCCGCCGAAAATCAAAAATCCCGCCACCAGTATCACGGCGTCCAAAAGATTGAAGTTCAAAGTATCTACGATCCATAAAAACATAATATATGCGCCTATCCCGCCGCCTGCGGATGCCAAAATCCCCATTTTATCGGGGATGAAAGCAAACGCTAGCATAAAAAACACAAGCAGGCAAATGTAGACCGCCAGTATAAATTTCTTGGGTTTTTTATACACGCTGCCGCATCTTGGGTATCTTAGAGTTTTCATCGGCTTTTTTGTAAGCTTTTTGCCGCAACCGCTTTGTAGTGGGTTAAATAAAAATATGGTTACAAGAATGAATATTCAGCTTGATGTAATGGGAAAATATGAGAAAAAGGATATAATAGGATGGATGAAATTGACAAATTAGAATTTGGAGGATAAAATGAAAAAAATAGTAGCGATTAATGCTGGACCAAGAAAAGGATGGAATACAGAT
>ERZ773049.194-NODE-194-length-38322-cov-17.517313_pt1 | contig 38322 bp, 33 predicted proteins | sample MGYA00580633_ERZ773049 | MGnify/ENA primary metagenome ERZ773049 (study PRJEB29015, sample SAMEA2737991) | human oral metagenome | biome: human oral; feature: human-associated habitat; material: dental | place: China | collected 2066 ...
TAAATAACGCCGAAGCGATCGCGGTGCACGGCGATAAATTTGAAATTTTAGGGCGGTAAATTTAGGCGCGCGGCGTTCTAAAAGCGCGTTAAATTTAGAAAAACGGCGTATGAAATTTTACGCGCTAAAGCCTGCGTAAAATTTTAAAATTTAAAAACGGCGGCGGCTGAAAGGCGAGCCGAAAATGCGGCGACAGCAGGCTAAATTTAACCGCCGTGAACGCTAAATTTAAAAGCAAAAGCGAGCAAATTTTAAGCTTAAGGAGCGCTTATGGATTACTTTAAACCATTTTTCATAAAAATCGCAGGGGGCGCCAGAGATGACGATCACACGAGCGCGCACGACGAGGTGGTGACGCCCCTGCTTGCTGGTGCGCTGGAAGCATACGTTTACCGCGGACTTAGCCATGAGACGCAAAGCATAAACAGGGCGGGCGAGCTCATCAGCGTCGTGCACGAGCCGTTTGTTTTGGCGAGCTTCAACTTTCTCGTGCGCGAGCGGGGCAAATTTCGCCTCGATCTCTCGCGCGAATGCGTAAACGGCGCCGAGATCTTTTGGAACGCTTGCAGTTTTAGGCGCGGCTCGGTCGTTGTTTTGCTTGATGGCGAGTTTGATCTGGCGCCTATTTTGCGCCGCTGCGCCGAGATAAGCATAGACGAGACGCCAAATATGGGCAACAGCCCCGCGGCGACCAAGCTTGCCAAGCGTGCCATGAGCGAAGGGCGGATCGCAGTGCTTTTTAGCGCATCAAATGGGATAGGGTGGATGGATATCTACGCTCCTGAGGCGGTACAGGCTAAAATTTTAAAACTTGCGGATGAGATAAACGGGGATGAAATTTAAAATTTAAAAGCAGGTCTTTGCATTAAATTTTACGCCAGATAGGCATTATGTACCCATGTGTGCGCAGACAAAAACAGAGGTCGCGAAAATAAGTTTCGCACCTATCGCCCTCTTCTTCTTGCCAAAAGATAAAACAAAATGATCGCCGCCAAAACCACCGCGATTGCGGCGTAAATTTTACCCATGCCGCCGTAGCTTTTGGAGTCGTCGCTTAAATACAGGTTTATTATCGCGCCGTTATCAGTCGAAATTTCAAGCTTTGCGCCCTTTGCGCCGTTTAGCTTTACGCGCAGCATATTCGCCGCAGGGCTTGAAATTTCGGGCTTATCCATAAAAGAGTAGCTGGTTTTGTAGCTTTTCATCAAATCGTTGCAGTCTTTCGGGGTTACGAATATGTCGTAAAACGCGCCGTTTTTCACGCTCAAATTTTCTCCGCCTTGCACGACGAAGTATCTAAATTTAGGCGCCTGCGTGATAAACTCCCACCGCAGCGTCTTTTGCTTCCCGCCCTGCTCGTAATTAAACTCCGCGCCGTATTTGGTGTCAAATTTAAAAACCTCTCTGCTGAAAAGTACGAACTGCCTATCGCTTAAAATGGCGTTAGGATCGGAGTTTTTGTCTAAAATTTTAACGTTTTGAAGCTCTCTGCCGCCTTCGTAAATTTTAAAACTTTTCATCGCTACGGGCGGCTGGGCGGAATTAAATTCCACGCTTACGGGATTTGCGGTGATTTTACACTCTGGCATGGGGTCTGGAATTTCGTTGCTGAAAAATGCGAGCGCGGGCTCGTCGTTCGGGTAATAGACATAGGGGCGCGAGTTTAGCGCGGTGGCGCCTTTGAACTTATCCTCCCTCATCCGTAGCGTTTCATTTTTACACATCCCCAGTAGAAATTTACCGCTTCCTTCGTCGTTTAAATTCCGCAAACAAAAGGCATTGAGGCGCGAATTTCCCATCTCAAAAACGTAGCTACTTTTTTTGCCGTGCTCAAAATAGCCGATGCCGATCTCATCCGAGGCGAAATCCAAAAATGCAAATCTATGGTAAATCGCGCTTAAAAGCCCGTCGATCGCGCTTTTTAGATCGCTTGAGTTATAGGATAAATTTTCACTCACGACGGCATTATAGCCTGCGTAAAAAGCGCGCTTTGACGGATTTTCGCCCGTAAAATTCGGTCTGCCCTGGGTCTCGTCGTGCGACATCGCCTCGTTTGCGACGACATATTTTGCGTGATTAAGCGCGGAGATATTTAAAATTTCATTCTGCGCAAAGTAGTTTAACCCCGATTTTGCGCGCACATTGTTGATGTAGCTTAGCGGATCGTCGTAAAAGGAAAAGCCGCTCATCGCAACGAGCGGCTGTTTTAAATTTGAAGGGGTGTTTTCGCATGCGGCAAAAAGCGCGCAAATCGCCCCGAGGCCCAGGAGCCTAAGCCGTAGGGCCCGCTTTAGCAAACTCGACCCCTTCTTTTACGTCCTCGTAGCGTTTAAAATTCTCTTCAAACATCTTTGCTAGCTTATCTCGCGTGATCTTATATTCCGCCGGGTGCGTCCACGTATTGATAGGATTTAACAGCTTCGTCTCGACGCCTGCTAGCTCTTTTGGGATCGCAAGGTTAAATTTTTCAAAATTTTCAAATTCGCACTTTTTGATGCTGCCGTCAAGGATCGCGTTTATGCATGCGCGAGTGGCTTTTATACTCATTCGCTTGCCTACGCCGTACGCGCCGCCGCTCCAGCCTGTGTTTACGAGATAGACGCTAACATTATGCTTATCGATCTTTTCGCCTAGCAGCTTAGCGTAAACGGTCGGATGCAGCGGCATAAACGGCTCGCCAAAGCACGCGCTAAATGTCGCCACGGGCTCGGTGATACCGCGCTCGGTGCCTGCGACTTTGGCCGTATAGCCGCTTAGGAAATAATACATCGCCTGCTCTTTGGTTAGCTTTGCGACCGGAGGCAAAACGCCGAATGCGTCGGCTGTTAGGAAGATGATATTTTTCGGATGGCCGCCCGCAGAGCTTGGCTCATAGTTATCGATATGATAGATCGGGTAGCTGACGCGGGTGTTTTCGGTCTTGCTGCCGTCTTTGTAGTCCACGACGCCAGCCTCATTGGCGACCACGTTTTCAAGTAGCGCGTCGCGTTTGATCGCCGCGTAAATTTCAGGCTCGCTGCTCGGATCTAAATTTATGCACTTCGCGTAGCAGCCGCCCTCGAAGTTAAATATCCCCTCATCGTCCCAGCCGTGCTCGTCGTCGCCGATTAGCTTGCGGTTTGGATCGGTCGAGAGCGTCGTTTTGCCCGTGCCGCTTAGACCGAAAAATAGCGCCGTGTCGCCATCCTTGCCCACGTTTGCCGAGCAGTGCATCGACATCTTGCCCGCAAGCGGCAACCAGTAGTTCATCATCGAAAAAATGCCCTTTTTCATCTCGCCGCCGTACCACGTACCGCCGATAACCGCGACGTTTTCCTCGACGTTAAAGATAACGAAAACGTCGGAATGCAGCCCGTCGCTGGCGTAGTCCTCGTTTTTGCATTTACAAGCGTTGTAAACGACGAAATCCGGATGAAATTCCGCTAGCTCGCTCTTGCTTGGGCGGATGAACATATTTTTAACAAAATGCGCCTGCCACGCGACTTCGGTTACGAAGCGAACCGATTTTTTGCTCTTTTCGCTCGCGCCGCAAAATGCATCTTGGATAAAGATTTCCTTACCGCTTAGTTGGGCTTTGGCTTTAGCTAAAAGCTTATCGAAAAGCTCTTTTGAGATAGGCTGATTTATCTTGCCCCAGGCGATGTATTTTTGGCTCGGATCTTGTTTTACGAAGTACTTATCCTTGGGGCTGCGACCCGTAAAGATGCCAGTATCGACCATAAAGGTACCGTTGCTTGACACGCGCCCTTCATTCATCGCCTTTTCAAGCTCGAAAAGCTCGTCGTAGCTTAGGTTGTAGTTGATTTTTTTGATATTTTTAAGACCTAGTTTATCCAGATCGTTCGGAGTTGTCATTTTGCGTCCTTTTTAAATTAAATTTTGATAAAAGATTGCGCTATTATAGCTTAAAATTTAGGTGAGCTCGCTTAAGCACCGAGGATGGTCGCCATGAAATTTAGGCGGGAGTGCCGCCTAAATTTTAGAGCTTATCTTAAAATCGCGAGCACTTGATCAGCATCGACCGTATCGCCCTGGGCAACTAAAATTTTATCGATTATGCCATCACGCGGGCTTTCGATATTTATCTCCATCTTCATCGCTTCAAGAACGATGACATTCTGCCCCGCCTTAACAGCGTCGCCTTCCTTTATTAAAATTTTAAATACGTTGCTAGGAAGCGTCGCTTTTATATCGTTGTCGTCCGTACCGCTTGCCTTGCTTTCAGGAGCGGTTTGCACTTGCGGCTTTGCGGGCGCTGAGGTATCGAAGCTGACGTCGTATCGATCGCCGTTTACGAGCACGTTTTGCCCAGCGAATTCTACGCTGTAAATTTTGCCGTTAATCTTAACGTCAAATTTACCGTTTTTAGAAATACCGCTTTGATGACTTGCGGCGGGTGCTACGTCCTCTTTTTTGCGGCTCATGAGCTTGCCCTCGCCTTTTAAAAACGCGATACCCTTTTCTTTGCACGCAAGCGCGATAAATATGTTCTCCTCGCTAGGCTCAATGCCCTGCTCGCGTAGAATCTTCTGCGCATACGCGACGCTCTTGCTATCGTCGGCATCGGCTATATCTACGGCGTGTTTAGTCGTAGGCTGTAGTCCCAGCTGCTCGGCGGTGAGCTTAATCACGCCGTCATCCGGCTTAACGGGCGTTTTGCCGAAATAACCTAACACCATCTTGCCGTAGCCCTCGGCGATCTTTTTCCACGGGCCGAACATTACGTTGTTAAACGCCTGCTGGAAATAAAACTGGCTAACCGGCGTTACGCTCGTGCCGAAGCCGCCCTTTTCGACGACTTCGCGCATAGCCTTGATGACGGCTGGGAATTTGTCTAAAATTTTATTATCGCGCATCATCTGAGTGTTTGCCGTAAGCGCGCCTCCGGGCATCGGCGAAAACGGAATGAGTGGGCTTACCTGCGTAGCTTCTGGCGGCATGAAGTAATCCTTCAAGCACTCGCCCAAAACCTCTTCGTATTTTAAAATTTTCTCTGCATCCAGTCCCAGGTCGAAATTTTGCCCCTTCGTCGCGTGCAACAACGTAAGAATGTCCGGCTGGCTAGTGCCGCCGCTTACGGGATGCGCGGCAAGGTCGATGCCGTCTACGCCCGCAACGAGCGCAGCCTGATAGCACGCGACGCTAACGCCCGCCGTCTCGTGAGTGTGCAGGCGGATATGCACGCCGTCGCTTAAAATTTTACGCGCGCGCTTGATCGTCTCATAGACCTTCTGCGGGCTACTGGTGCCGCTTGCGTCTTTGAAGCAGACGCTGTCAAACGGGATCTGCGCGTCTAAAATTTGACGCAGAATCCTCTCGTAAAACGCCGCATCGTGCGCACCGCTACATCCAGGCGGTAGATCCATCATCGTAACCACGACTTCGTGTTTAAGGCCGTGACGATGTATGCACTCGCCGCTAAATTTTAAATTTTCCACGTCGTTTAGCGCGTCGAAATTTCGAATCGTCGTCGTGCCATGCTTGGCAAAAAGCTTAGCGTGCAGATCGATGATCTCGCGGCTGCCGGTATCGAGCGTGACGGTATTTACGCCGCGGCTAAGGGTTTGCAGGTTCGCCTCAGGCCCCACGATGCTTCTAAATTTATCCATCATCTCAAAGGCGTCTTCGTTTAGGTAAAAATACAGGCTCTGAAACCGCGCGCCGCCGCCGAACTCAAAGTGCGTGATGCCCGCGTCTTTGGCCGCGCTAACGGCAGGCAAAAAGTCCGCCATCGCCACGCGCGCGCCAAAAACCGACTGAAATCCGTCGCGAAAGGTCGTATCCATAACGTCGATAAGCTTTTTAGCCATTTTTAGCTCCTAGGTTAAATTTAGCGTGAATTTTAATATTTCTAGCCTAAAAAAGCTTTTAAACCAAAAACCCCCGGAAAGATTGCGAGCGTTAATAGCACTAGAATTTGCAATAAAATAAAAGGTAGCACGCCCTTGTAAATATCCGTGGTATGGATTTGCGGCGGCGTCACGCCCTTTAAGAAAAATATCGAAAATCCAAATGGCGGCGTCATAAACGACGTTTGTAAATTTACAGCGATTAAGATCGCAAACCACACGGGATTGATATGCAAAGACTCTACTATCGGCAAAAGTATCGGTAAAATGATATATGAAATTTCGACATAATCGAGAAAAAACCCAAGCACTATGATAACTACCATCGTAAGCGCGATAAATCCCCATGCTTGACCAGGCAGATTTTCCATAAAATTTTTTACGACCTCATCTCCGCCCGTGTAAGAAAAAATCATCGAAAATGCCGTGGCGCCCATCAAAATCATAAAAACCATGCCCGAAATTTTAGCGGTATTTTTTAGCGCGTCATAGATCAGCCTAAACGAAAACGTGCGGTACAAAACAGCTAGCGCTATCGCACCCAAGCAGCCTACCGACGAGCTCTCCGTAGGCGTAGCGATGCCCGCAAAAATAGATCCTAAGACGAGCAAAATCAGCACGAGCACTGGCACGACGTTTTTAAGCGCGATAAAAATTTGCTTTGATTTGCTAAGCCCCTCTAGCGGCGGAACAGGCGGTGCATAATCTTTGCAAATATATGAAATAATCGCAATATAAATCACGTAAAAACCCACTAGCACGAGCCCAGGAATAACTGCTGCAGAAAAAAGATCACCCACAGAAACCGAAAGTATATCGCCTAAAATAATCAGCACGATAGAAGGCGGGATAATCTGCCCAAGCGTGCCCGCAGCAGCGATAGTGCCGGTAGCCAGTGGCTTATCATAGCCGTATTTCATCATCACGGGCAGACTGATAACGCCCATAGCGATGACAGTCGCGCCCACTATGCCCGTCGTAGCCGCAAGTAGCGCGCCCACCAAAACGGTGCTGATCGCCACGCCGCCTCGTACACCGCCGAATAAAAATGCCATCGACTCTAATAAGCGCTCCGCAAGGCGAGTCTTTTGCAAAATCATACCCATCAAAATAAAAAGCGGCACCGAGATTAACAGCTGATTTTCCATAATCGAGTAAATTCTATTAGGCATCAGTGAAAAAAACTGCCTGCTCATATCCTCGAAAGCTTCAGTTAAAATTTCAAAGCCCTGCGCGTAATCCCACGCCTCACTAAGTCCGTAGATAAAGCCGAAAATAACCGCTACAGCACCAAATGTAAACGCAACGGGAAAACCCAGTAAAAGCATAAAAAGCGCTACCGCAAACATCACTATGCCTATCATAGCTCGCCACCTTTTATCTCGCCGTGGCAAAATTCCGCCCAAGCGCGAAAAGTGTGAAATTTATAGAATTTTAAATTTAAGCTCATTCTGCCCTCACACACTCTGTGCGCCCGAAGAATTCCCACTAAGAAATTCCGAGCCTTTGTTTTCCCTAACATCAAGCAGGGCGTTAATATTTTTAATCAAAAATCCAAATGCGTAGATAAATAAAAACGCATAGCTAAGCGTGATTGCGGACTTGATGATCCAAAGATGCTGCATACCGCCGGGATTAGCACTGGCCTCATGGCTCGTATAAGCCTCGCTCACGTAATCGATCGAAAAAAACGCCACGAGCGCTACGAAAGGCAAAATGAAAAATATCGTGCCTAAGATATTTATGAGCGCTTTTGCAGTGGGATTAAATTTTTCGTAAAAAATATCCACGCGAACGTGTGCGTTTTCTTTAAGCGCATAGGTCACACCGAATAAAAACATCGCCGAATATAGCCACCATGTAAGTTCTTGCATAGCGACGGAATTTGCGGTGGGAAAAAGATAGCGCGCCACAACATTGTAAAAAACGACTATAACTAAAAGCGCCAAAAATACGATACTTAATACGCCTAAGATATTTGCGAACGCATCAAAAGCTCTTTCTAATCTGCGTAAAAAACTCTTCAAAATTTTACCCTTTGCTTGAAATTTTTGCTATAAAAGCTGGGATTTTAGCAAAAATATCTGCAATTTATTATAAAATTATGCGCAGAAAGGATTTTTATGATTTTAAAATTTCAAAACAAATACTCTAAAAAATTTCTCGCCTTTTGCGCTATTTGGGCGCTTTTTTGGCTAGCATTTTCATATTTTTTCTTGCAAAAATTCCTTTTTATCTATCCGGAAAGCTTTAGTATTCACGTTAGATTCGCACTTTGCGCCATAGCGCTAGGAACGGTGATTTTAGCGGTTTGCGGCAAGAGCGTTTACGGCGCGATCTACGGATATGCGGTGTGGTTTTACGGCGCGGCGCTGGGATTCGCCTCGTCGTTAAATTTAGTCAAAATCCGCGTCGTATTGCGCGAAGACGGCGAAATGGGAGGGATAAGCGGCTGCGGCGGAGCGGTGAAATTTTTAAATTTCGATCTAAGCGCGGTGCCGATTTTTAAGCCATTTAACAGCTGCGCATTCGATGTACCGGCGGTGCCGACCAATATAACGCTAGACGGACTGCAAGCCAAACTAACGGCGCTTTATAGCGGAGGTTGGTATCTATTCCCGGCAAGTAAAAGCGTGGATCTGGCGCAATTTTGGAGTTTTATCTTTATATTTTTCGCAATTATTTGGACGATTGGAATTTTTCTTGGGTTTTTGAATAAGAAGGCGCAGAGGTAGCCTCTGCGCCAAAGAAGTTACTGTGTAATAATTAGCAAAGCATCAGACGAATATACAGTATTTATATTCTTTAGTCCCGGCATCTCCCATACGTGAGCACATAGGCCATCTGTACTCTTTTTAAGAGTAACCTTATTTTTGCTATCGACAGTGTATGTAGCACAAACCTTATTCTTTGCGGTAATAGGATTTTTAACATTCGTCATGTTATTAAAACCTGTCGTGCTATTATCATACTCGCCTTGCGAAGTATAATAAGCCATTAGATCAGTCAGTGATGTAGATACGTTCTGCGCTGCTCTAACGACTTCCGCATCGTCGCGCGTAGCTGCTAGTTTTGGAATGGCAATTGCCGCCAAAACACCTAAAATCACGATCACGAAAATTAATTCGATCATAGTAAAGCCCTTCATGTTTTTATCCTTTGATAAAAAATTTTTGGACTTATATTATAGAGTGTTTACTATAAATTTAACTTAAAAGTTCTTTGCGAATTCTAACATTTCAGATAAATTTTTTATCGCATTCGCGCCGACCGCCACATAATGGTTATTTATCAGGCTTTTTCCGTTATAAAGCGGCGCCTTCATCGTCTTTAGATCCACTACCGCTCCGCCGCTTTGATGCAGCAAAAAATCTCCCGCGGCGATGTCCCAAAGCGAGCAGTCGCTAAATCTCGCATACGCGCTGGCACCCCCCTCAGCTAAGATGCAAAATTTTATCGCAGAGCCTTTGCGCACGAGCTGCATTTTAAATTTTTGCGCAAATTGCGGATATTTTTCGGATTTGCTATGTCGGCCGTGCATGAAGATTTGCGGCGCGCTAGTGGGACGAGCGAGCAGCACGCCATTTTTATAAACTCCGCCGCCGTTTGAGCTGTATACGTCGCCGCTTACAGGCACGCTGATCGTCGCTAAAATCGGGCGCCCATGCTCGATCAGCGCGATGCAGACGCAAAACTCGCCGTTGCGCGCGATAAACTCCTTCGTGCCGTCCAGCGGATCTATCAGCCAAAATCTCTCCTCGTTCATGCGCCGCTTGCTATCCAGCACGCACTCTTCCGAGCAGATTGCGATGCCGCTAGGCTCTAGGGTGCGCATTATCGCATCGTTTGCCGCAAGATCGGCATTCGTAAGCGGCGATCTGTCCGCTTTAACAAAGACATCGAATTTGTCGTAATTTTGCATTATTGCGGCGTTTGCCTTTTTTGCGGCGTCCGTCGCGAGCATTAAAAGCTCGTTTAAATCCATCTGCACCCCTTTAAATTTAAGGTAATTTTACTAAATTTAAAATTTTAATAGTCTAAATTTACGCAAATAAAAAAACAGGCAAAATTTCAAAACCCTTTAGAATTTTAATATTCTTTTTTATATAATTGCTAAAATTTTTTAAAGGATCAACATGACCCCAGTCGTATTAGATAGCGTTAAACACGCGGATTTGAAATATCACGCAGACGCATTTCCCACCGCGCCTTTCGTACCGGTGATCGCGCCGGAGATCCCGTTTTGCGCGGACAACCTCGTTATCGTATTTACCATTGAAAAAGAACCCAAAATGGTGGCGCTGCTAGGGCGCACCAAAAACGTTCTAATCGATAAGGATTATAAAGGAACGGTGCCTTCTTCGGTGCAGAATTATCCGTTTTTCCTAGCCCAGATCGGCGAGCAGACGGCGATCTGCTTCGACAAAGACGCACAGCAGATCAAAGGCGACGGTGAGGCGCTTTTTAAAGACGGCAAGCCGACGCCGTTTTTGGAAAATTTAAAAGAGGTGATGAAAAATTACGCCGATTTAGATATGCGCACGCGCGTTGCGGCGGCGGAATTCCAAAAGGCGGGGATTTTAGAGGCCAAGGAGCTCGGCATCAACTCTAGCGGCAAGGAATCGTCTCTGCTAAACGGCTTTTCGGTCGTAAATCGCGAAAAGCTTTTGAAGCTAAGCGATAAAAAGCTTGCGGATTTTGCGCGCCGCGGATATCTGGAGCTAGCGTATTTCCATCTAAAAAGCCTTGCAAATTTTCAGCGCCTAGGCGATAAGATCATGCAGCTCGATCCGCCGATTACGCCGAAAGAAGCGAAAAAATAGGCGTTTTGCTTCTTGAATAGCTCGAAATCCTTAAAATTTTTATGATTTGACGTCGCGGAATTTAATTCCTAAAAGCAATATTGTGCAAAATTGTCGCAAGTATTTTACGGCGCAAGTTGTTTTTATAAATACCCAATTAAGCTTATCTAGTAGAATAAGCCTTAGAGCCTAAATGATTTTATTTGTAGCTAAGATTAAACGTACTGCGAGTCTGATCGTATAATTTTGCCATAAAAATTTTATGGCAAAATTTATCACCCTGCGCACGCAGGATTTTACACATAAAATTTCAAGCCCAAATTTTTGCATAAAATTCTATTAAATTCTTAATTTCTTTCAAGTAGATAAATTTATAAAATTTAAAATATGCATAACAAAAAATATTTTATGCATCAAAAAAATGAAATTTTGCAAGTTTACCTAAAAATTCTATGAATAGTAAAATTTAAATAACCCCCCCCATAAAAATTACATGCCTCAAAACACAGGCAAGTAAAATCAAGACCGAATTCTAAAAGCAAATTAAGCCCGCAACGTATTTTTTAACTCCGTCATTACAATGAATCGAATTTTACGCGGGAATCAAACGCACGAATTAAATTCTGCACGAAATTTTATTCAACCAAGAATTCCTTCTTATCGATCGTGCCATGATAAAAAATCCCGAGCGTATCATCAAAGGTCTTATCCAAAAATCCATCTTTTTTTAGTCCTGCTAAAGATGTATTGATTAGCTCTAGCAGTGCATTATTGCCCTTCTGCACGGCGATTGCGTTGTAAGTTTGCTTACCTAGACCATCCAAAGCAACCTGCGTTTTATTATCGATGATCGCGTATGCATGCAGGATTAGATTATCATCGACGTGCACGGCATTTTTCGCCCTTTTGAAAGCGCGGTAACATTTAGCCGAACTGGCGCAAAAGTTTAAATTCTTTCTGAAGCCCGCTTTGCGTAAGAAATTGTGAATAGGAGAGTGTTTGATGACGAAAATCCTCTTTTTGCGGAGTTGATCGAAGCTCGTGATATTTTCGTCTTTTTTGGCTAGCACACCTACCTGCACCTTAAAATAAGGCTCCGAAAAATCTACTTTTTTCGCTCGCGTGGGCGTAGGAGTAAAGGTCGCAATCACCATATCCGCTTCATTGCGCTGTAAAGCGCTAATGCGTCTTGAAGCCGTGATCGGGATAAATTTTACCTTGCCAGGATTATCGCCGAAAATCTCCTTACCGAGCTTTTCGCCAAGAGCAATCTCAAATCCCCTATATTTGCCGTCTACGAGCGCACTAAACGGCGGCTGATCGTTATATACACCGATGCGAACGAGCCTATCTTTTTTGATCTGGTCCAAAGAATTTGCAGATAGAAAACCAAGTAGCAGAGCCGCCAAAACAAATACTTTCATTTGCTCCCCTTTTAGTTGAAATAAGGCGCAATTATAATAAAAAGAAATTATAGCCAGCTAAAATTCTGCGATTTATGGCGCATTTTCATCTAAATTTATGAAAAGATGAAATTTGCGGAGAAATTCTATGTCCAATTTACAAACGAAATCTCATAAAAAACTTACACGAGCGAAATAAGGCGTTTTTAACTAAATTTATAGACAAAATTTTACGGATGGACTTCACGTTAAAAAACCTTAGCGAAATTTGCGATATTCTTAAAAGTAAACGGCGAAATTCTACGCAGATTTAGCGTCTAATTGCGAATTTAGCTAAGGGGCGAAATTTAGCACTGCATCAATTATACAGAAGCCAAGCTCTTAAAATTTCGTAAAGACCAAGCCAAGATGAAACGTAGCGACCGATAAGCCTAGATCGGCATTACGCGGATGTTTGGGCTAAGGTTTTCTTGCAAGACGTTTTCTATCGCATACAGCGTACCGCTCGCACCGCTGGCGCAGCCGCTACAAGCGCCTAAGTAGCGGATGTAGATATCGGTTTTGCCGTCGTCTGCAGGCCTGATGTCGATGACGTCGAGATTACCGCCATCCATCTGGAGCATCGGGCGGATATCCTCGTCAAGCACCCCTTCGACCGCTTTAAATTTACCGATCAAATTTAACTGCTCAAAGCTCATCTCGGCTCCCACTTTCACGTTATTAGCGGCACTCGCCTCGGCTTGAGCTTGAAGCCTCTCTCGCTCCATCTCCTCTCTGGTTTGCTTTAAAATATCGACCAAATAGTAATCCTTCTCCTCGTGTCCGCCCGGGCGCACGCAGGATTTACAAAACGCACCTGCTTTGGTGTATTGCGTGATCTCTTCAACCGTATGAAGATCGTTTAATCGGATCACCTCTTTGATCGTGCCGAGGCTCACGCGCGCGCAGTCGCACACGATGATCTCGTCCTCGAAATGCGCGGGATCGACGCCCTTATAATTCGCAGCGGCCTGCTTGATGACGTCGTATGCCATTACAGAGCAGTGCATCTTTTGCGGCGGCACGGCGGGCTCATCGGGATTGTCGCGCATCGCGTGCTCTACGTCTAAATTTGTAATCTTTACCGCTTGATCGACGGTCTTTCCGATACAAAGCTCAGCCATCGTATCCGAACTCGCAATCGCCGTGCCGCAGCCGAAGCTTTTAAATTTAGCGTCTAAAATTCTATCGGTCTTAGGATCGATCAACCAATACAGCCGCACCGCATCGCCGCAACTCTCGGCGCCGAAGTCCGCGACCACGAGCTTGCCGCCTCTAGCCTTTGCCTCCTCCTCGGTGATCTCGCCCATATAGCGAGGATTATTCATGCGATCCTGCACTTTTTGCGAGTATTGCTCCCAGATCGAGCCGTTTATCAAACTGTTTTTTGCCATTTTTTATCCTTTATTTTTCTCATAACCTTGCGGCGCGTAAGCAAATGTGCTTGAAATCCCGCGCAGACGGGCGATAGCTTTACCTATATGCTCGATCGCGTAATCGATCTCCGCCTCCGTCGTAAAGCGCGACAGTGAAAGCCTTAGCGCCGTATGCGCCAGCTCCTTATCCGCGCCGATCGCTTCCATTATCGGGTTATTCTCAAGCGCCTCGCTCGCACATGCAGAGCCAGTAGAAGCGGCTATGCCCGCTTTATTTAGATCCCACAGCATCGCCTCTCCTTCGACGCCTTGGATAGAGGCGAGGATGGTGTTTGGCACGCGAATGCTGCGATCACCCACGACGCTGACGTTTGAAATTTGCAAAAGCGCATCCTCCAGCTTATCGCGAAGTCTACTTACCTGAGTGCGCTCAAAATCCATAAATTTATTTGCTAGCTCCAAAGCCTTACCGAGCCCCACGATGCCTGCGACGTTTAGCGTGCCGCTGCGGCGTCCGCCCATGTGTTCTCCGCCGTGAAGCAGGCTCGTAAGCGGCTTGCTATCTTTAATGTAGAGCGCGCCGACACCCTTTGGAGCGTGAAATTTATGCCCGGAAAGGCTTAAAAAATCCACGTCGGCATCGCGCACGTTTACCTTTATCTTACCTATCGCTTGCACCGCGTCGGCATGATATAGCGCGCCATGCTCGTGTGCGATTTGTGCGATTTTTTTTACGGGGAAGATCGTGCCGGTTTCGTTATTTGCCCACATCACGCTAACGAGCGCAGTTTTGTCGTCGATCTTTTCGCTAAGCTCGTCAAGATCGATTAGTCCGTCTTTATCGACGCCGAGGCGAGTGATCTTTACGCCGCAAATTTTTTCTAAAAAAGCACAGGTCGCGCTGATTGCAGGGTGCTCAACGGAGCTTATGATGATATTATCCTTCTCGCCGGTTAGAATTTTATCGTAGTAAATTCCTTTTAAAACCCAGTTATTGCTCTCGGTCGCACAGCTTGTGATGACGATATCGTCCGCATCCGCAGCGCCGAGTCCCGCATAGAGCCTATCCATCGCGGCTCTTAGCGCGGGGTGAGTCTCGCTGCCGAAGCTGTGAAGGGAGTTTGGATTGCCGTATTTATCGCAAAAAAACGGCTTCATCTCCTCGAAAACCTCGGGATCGACCATCGTAGTGGCGTTATTATCCAAATAAACGCGCTGCATAAAATTCCTTTCTAAAATTTGTCTGAAATTTAATCAGACAATTTCGCTCTTTTATCAATTTCGCACGATAATATAACATAATTGCTAAATTTTTCTTTAACGCTTGCCGTTTTAAAAACCGAAAGTTTTCGGAGAATTTATTAGATCGAAAAATTCCTTACGCGTGTCGTTTCGGCTGATAAAAAGCCCTCGCAGTGCCGACGTAGTCGTGGTCGAGTTGATCTTTTGCACGCCGCGCATCTCCATGCACATATGCCGCGCCTGCAGCACCACGCCCACGCCGAGCGGATGGATCACCTCTTGGATAGCGCTTGCGATCTGTTCGGTAAGCTGCTCTTGGATCTGCAGCCTGCGCGCGAAAATATTTACCATACGCGGAATTTTACTGAGCCCCACGACCTTTTTATTCGGAATATACGCGACGTGCGCGCGCCCTATAATCGGCAGCAGATGGTGCTCGCAGAGACTATAAAATTCTATATCTTTTATCAAAACCATCTCATTGTTGCTACTCTCAAACAGCGCGTCGTTTAAAATTTCTTTTGGATCCAGCTCGTAGCCGCTAGTTAGAAACTCATAGGCTTTAGCTACGCGCTCGGGCGTCTTTGCAAGCCCGTCGCGTTTCGGATCCTCGCCTAAAATTTCAAGCATCTGCGACACGCAGTTTTCAAATTTAGCTCGGCTTTTTTCGTCCATTTTTAGCAATTCCTTAAAGATCGATGCGCGATATTACTCAAAAACCCCTTTTATAACGCTGATAAATTTTAAAATTTCGCGCGAAATTTTATCAATCTCATTATGTTAATGATAATATATTTAAATTTAAGAAATTTTTGTTTAAAATCCGCCGTTTCGATAAGCTTTATCTACAAGGAGTTCGGTAATGAAATTTAAGATGAGTTTTGGTGCGGCTTTGGCGCTTTTTTCCTTTGCTTGCGCCGAACAAAACGCCGCGGCAAGCTCCGCCTCGGGCGAAAACCTAGGCGATATCGAGGTCGTAGAATGGGCGAATAACGACGACGGCTACCGTGCCGTACGCAGCGAGATCGGCAAGACGACTAAGAGAATTTTAGAAATTCCGCAGACCGTAAATGTCGTAACGCAGCAGCATCTAAAGGACAAAAAGCCAGAGACCCTAGCCGAATCGCTGCAAAACGTAAGCGGCATAAGCTATGCAAATACGACGGGAAATATTTTCGATGCGATCATCAAGCGTGGCTTCGGCGAGGGTCGCGACGGCTCGATTATGCGCAACGGCGTGCCGGGCGCCGTGATGCACAACTATAATAAAACTATTCAATCCGTCGAGGTTCTAAAAGGGCCCGCGAGCATGCTCTACGGCGCGCAGCAACCGGGCGGCGTCATAAACATGGTAACCAAAAAGCCGCAGTATGAGTTTATAAATGAAATTTGGGGCGGGCTGGGCAATCGCAACTATTGGGACGCGGGATTTGATACTACAGGACCGATCGCAGACAGCGGCTTTGCGTATAGATTTATATTCGATTACTACGCGAAGGATTATTGGCGAAATTTCGGCGGTATAAAAAACACGCTCTTTGCGCCGTCGCTTGCGTATCAAGGAGACGATTATTCGATAAGCTTAGGCTACACCCATAGCCGCTCTACCGATCCGGTGGATCGCGGCGCATTTTTGGTGCCGAGTACGGGTAAAATTTACGGCAGTGGTAAAGTCCGCTTCGACGAGCCGGTAAATAAACTACAAAGCAAACTCGATACGGTTGATTTCGGCTTTGAGAAGGAATTTAACGAGGATTGGATATTAAAAGGCGCCTACGCTTTCTCGCGCAGCAAGCACGAATACGGCTACGTCCGTCCGAACAATCCATTCACGCCCCAAGGCCTTATCGGCACGACGCGATCGTATAACTACTACGATAATTTCATACACCGCACGCACGCAGCAAGCGTCACGCTAAACGGCAAATTTGAAACGGGCCCGCTTAAGTACGACATTCTTTTCGGCACGGATTACAAAAACTACTACAGATACCGCCCAGGCGCGCTAAAAGGCACCGCAGGACGCATCAATATGCTTACCGGGCAGACCGCTTCGGGTGCCGTCTTAACGAACGATAGAGAGCCAAAAATACAATATCAAAAGCTAAGAACGATCGGGCTTTACACCCAAGATAATATAAATTTAACCGACGAGTTGATACTTTCTTTGGGCGTGCGTAGGGAATTTTACGATCAAGTAGCCAAGCAAAGCTGGCAAGGACCGAACAACACCGATCAGAAAAAGGCCGCTACGACCTATCAGGGCGGGCTTTTGTACCTGTTAAGCCCGCAGTGGTCGGTATATACTAACTACGCGCAAAGCTTCACGCCGCAGATGTCCATAGGCGAGGCGATAGGCGGCGATCTAAAGCCGGAGGAAGGCAAATCCGTGGAGCTCGGCACTAAATTTCAAAACGATCGCGTCACTGCAGGCGCGGCGGTGTTTAATATCGATAAAAAAAACATCCTGCGGACGGTAAATAATATAAGCGAGACGATCGGCAAGGCTCGCTCGCGAGGATTTGAGCTCGATATAAACGGGCGCGTGACGCAGGGGCTTAGCATGTCGGCAAGCTACGCATACACCAAAACGAGGGTGCGCGAGGACGACGGCGCTTTTGCGGTGCTAATCGGCAAACCGCTGGAAGCGACGCCGAAGCACCAAGCAAGCCTATTTGCCAACTACGATTTCGCACATCTAGGCGCAAAGGGGCTTAGGCTCGGCGGCGGCGCGCGATACTTCGGTTCGTGGTACACCTACTATATGCGCACGAACCTACCGAGCGTGCCCGCAGGAACGGCATTTAAGCTGCCTCACGCCGTAGTTTATGACGCCTTCGTGAGCTACGATACTAAAATTTCGGGCTATGATACGAATTTTTCGTTCAACGTCAAAAATTTGACCGACAAAAAATACTATACCTCATCCTCGACTGGCACAACCACAAGCGTGATACCTATTCAAATGGGCTACGCGCGGCAGTTTATGTTTAACGTATCGGTAAAATTTTAGCCTCAAGCCCGCTTTAAATTTCAAGGCGGGCTTTTAAAAATTTTAAAATTTAAAAGCCGCGAGCCGCTTAGGCTCGGCAAATTTTAGGAATTTATACTTTAAATAAGAAATTTTTTGATATATTACAAGCTATTTTTAAATTTTCTAAAGGAATTTTATGGAAGTAAAAGCAAAAATGAAAGACGCCGCGAATGCGGTAGCTGCGAGCAAGATCGAAGCAAAGCAGATCGCGGCAAAAGTAGAAGAGCTAGCCAAAAAGGCCTCCAAGCAGCTAAGAATCGATGGATTCAGACAGGGTAAAGTGCCTACCGCGGTGGTTTTGAAGCGATACGGCAAGCAGCTTGAGAGCGATGCAAAGCAGGAACTTCTTAAAGATATGATCGATCAGTCTCTTAAAATTTTAAAGAAAAAACAAGATGAAATTTTATCCGAGCCGGTCTTTTCTAAATTTGACGAAAAAGAAGGCGACATCGACGTTGAGATCGAAATTTCTTTCAGACCCGAAGTTAGCGTCGAGGGATACGAGGAGCTGATCCCGAAATTTAGCAGTCCGCGCGTTACTCAAAAAGAGATCGACGAGAAAGTGGCGGAATTTTTGCAGATGATCGCGCCGCTTTCAAAGACCAACAAAAAAATTCTAGCCAAAGACGATTTTGCAAAATTTGATTTCGAAGGCTTCGTGGACGGCAAGCCATTCGACGGCGGCAAGGCGCAGGATTACGTACTTCAAATCGGCTCAAATCAATTTATCCCTGGCTTTGAAGACGGTATGATCGGACTTAGAGTGGGCGAGGAGCGCGACGTAGCGGTTAAATTCCCCGAGAATTACGGCGCAAAAAATTTAGCCGGCAAGGACGCGATCTTTAAAGTTAAGCTTCATGAAATTCAGGCTAAAAAACCTGCCAAAGAGCTCGGCGAGGAGGAGCTAAAGCAAGCGCTTCCGGGCGAGAAAGAGCCGAGCAAGGAGAAATTTGAAGCGCGCATCAAAGAGCGCATCAAAAACGATAAGCTTCAAAAGCTGATAAATGAGGATCTAAAGCCTAAATTTGCCGACGCGCTCGCCGAAAAATTTAACTTCGCGCTTCCAAAAGCGATCGTCGAGCAGGAGATTAATTTGCAGTTTAACAATGCCTGGAGCGGCTTTTCAAAAGAGCAGATCGAGGAATTTAAAAACAACAAAGACGCCCTGGATAAAAAGCGCGAAGAGTTTAGAAAGGCTGCCGAAAACAGCGTAAAACTGACATTCCTAATCGACGAGCTAGCCAAAAAGCGCAAGATCGACGTGAGCGATCAGGAGCTCGTTCAGGCGGTCTATATGGAGGCCTACACCTACGGCGCAAACCCGAAAGAGTACCTAGATAGATACCGCAACAACGGCATGCTTCCCGCCGTCAAAATGGCGCTGATCGAGGAGAAACTATTTAACGATATTTTCTCCAAACAGGGCAAAAAAGAAGAGAAGGGCGAATAGATGGTGATTCCTTACGTTATCGAACAAACTAGTCGCGGAGAGCGCAGCTACGACATCTACTCGAGGCTGTTAAAAGACCGTATCGTAATGCTTAGCGGCGAGATCGACGACGCAGTGGCAAGCTCGATCGTCGCGCAGCTTCTGTTTTTGGAGGCGGAGGATCCGGATAAGGATATCTATCTATACATCAACTCCCCGGGCGGCGTGGTTACGAGCGGATTTAGCATTTATGATACTATGAATTACATTAAGCCCGACGTAAGCACGATCTGTATCGGTCAAGCGGCATCGATGGGGGCGTTTTTGCTAAGCTGCGGCGCCAAAGGCAAACGCTACGCGCTTCCAAACTCGCGCATAATGATCCACCAGCCCCTCGGCGGTGCACAGGGTCAGGCTACCGACATCGAGATCCAAGCCAAAGAAATTTTACGAATGAAAGAAATTCTAAACAACATCCTTTCGCAAAATTCCGGCAAAGATCTCGCGCAGGTCGAAAAGGACACCGATCGCGACTTTTTTATGAGCGCCGATGATGCCGTGCAATACGGACTGATCGACCAAGTACTTCAAAAGAGCTTTAAATAGATGATCCTGGACGTCCTTACCTATCCGAATAAAAAGCTTTATCAAAGATCGACCGAGGTCGTGAAATTCGACGCGGCACTGGGCGAGCTTTTGGACGATATGTATGAGACGATGATCGCAAAAAACGGCATAGGCCTTGCCGCCATCCAGGTAGGCAGGCCCGTGCGCGCTTTGATCATAAATTTAGCCAATGAGGAAAAAATCCAAGACAAAAAAGACCTCATCGAGATCATCAATCCGCAAATTTTAAAAAAGGAAGGCGAGGTCGTATTTCAGGAGGGCTGCCTGTCGGTGCCCGGCTTTTATGAGGACGTCACACGCGCCGAGTTTATCACGGTGCAGTTTCAAGACCGCGCCGGCAATACCCAGCAAATGGACGCTAGCGAACTGCTAGCCGTCTGTATCCAGCACGAGATGGACCACCTCGACGGACATCTTTTCATCGAGCGCATCGGATACAATAAACGCAAAAAATTTGATAAAGAATTCAAAAAAAGCCTAAAAGAAAAATCGAAATGAAGTCCCTAAAATGCGCTGCCTTCACGGATGCTCTGATCCCTGTAGAGGTTGAGTCGACATTCGTGCGGGGGCTGCCGGGATTTAATATCGTTGGCCTTGCGGGCGCTACGATAAAAGAGAGCGAAAGCCGCGTAAAAGCGGCGCTTGTGAGCCTAAATTTTAAATTTCCCGCGTCCAAAATCATCATAAATCTCTCCCCCTCCGACACGCCCAAAAACGGCTCGCACTTCGATCTTGCGATCGCGCTTCTCATCGCGCTGCAAAAAGAGCGCATCGACGGCGATTTCTTCGTCTTTGGCGAGCTCGGTTTAGACGGCAGCTTAAAGAGTACGGCGAGCCTCTTTTCGATCCTGCTTTTTTTAAGCACGAAGGCGAAGCGCGCTAAAATTTTAGTGCCGCAAAGCATTGCTCTAAAAGCCTGCACGATCCCAAACTACGACGTTTATGCCGTGGGTAGCCTAAGCGACGCGGTCAGATTTTTTTTAGACGAGGAATTCGCCGCAAGCAGGCTCATGCGAGAAACCCATCCGCTTTTTAAAAACGTCGTGGAGATTGACGGGCAAATTTACGTTCCCAACCGCGATTTTTCGCTTGATTTCAAAGACGTCAAAGGGCAAAAGCGCGCCAAACGCGCGAGCCTGATCGCCGCATGCGGCATGCACAACATCCTCTTTGAGGGCAGCCCAGGCTGCGGCAAAAGTATGTGCGCCAAGCGGATAGCTAGAATTCTGCCGCCGCAGAGCCTGGGCGAAGTGCTGCTCTCGTGCGCCTACGAGTCGTTAAATAACAAAGACGTCGATTTTAGCGCACTGCGCCCCTTCCGATCGCCGCATCACACCAGCACGCGCAGCTCGATTTTCGGCGGCGGCAGTAGCGGCGCAAAGATCGGCGAGGTCGCGCTCGCAAACGGCGGCGAGCTGTTTTTCGACGAGCTGCCGCACTTCGGCAAACAAATTTTAGAAAGCCTGCGCGAGCCGCTGGAGGATAATAGAATTTTAATTTCGCGCGTAAATTCCAAAGTCGAATACCAAACGAAATTTATCTTCGTCGCGGCGCAAAATCCCTGCCCGTGCGGAAATCTATTCTCTAAAAACCTCACCTGCACCTGCTCGCTAAACGACATCAGGCGCTACAAAAACACGATCTCCGCGCCGCTGCTCGATCGCATCGACATATATGTCGCGATGGACGAGACCGGCGCAGACGACAGAAGCGACGTTTGTAGCGAGGAGATGGCGGATGCGGTGCTGCGGGCGTTTCGCGTGCAAAAGGCTCGCGGACAGAGCGAGCTAAACGCAAAGCTGCGCGACGAGGAGACCGAAAAATTTTGCGTCTGCGAAAGCGCGGCGCGGGAGGTTTTGCAAACGGCGATTACCCGCTACGATCTTTCGCAGCGCGGCGTAAATAAGACGCTAAAGCTTGCCCGCACTATCGCCGATCTAGCAGGCGCCGAAATCATCGCCAAAGCGCATATTTTGGAGGCTCTTAGCTTTCGCATAAGGAGCGAAATTTGAAAAAAATTTTCTTTAGCACCGAGGAGCTCGACGCGCGAGCTAGCGCAAAATTTGGACTTGGCGAGCAAATTTTAATGGAAAATGCCGCTTGCAAGATCGAGCGCGAGATCAGAAAGCGGCTCAAAAAGGGCTCGCGCGTTTTGGCACTTTGCGGCGGCGGAAACAACGGCGCAGACGCGATGGTGGCACTACGAAGGCTAAGCGGCGATTTTAGCTGCACGGCGCTTTGCGTGCTGGAAAATAGAAGCGCGGCGGGCAAATTTCAAGCTGATGCGGCGCGGGCTGCGGGGGTTAAGCTTATCGATATCGCGAGCGCGAAAGACGATTGCGGGCACGTAGAGGGCGCGTCTAGCAAGGATGCCTGCGCGCATGAAAGCGTAGGCGGCTCCTATTTAAAAGACGCTGGCGCGAGCGAGCCGCGGCGCGAGCTCGAAAGCCTAAGCAACGCGGGCATTATGGGCGGCGGCGATAAATTAAGCACGAAATTTAAGGGCTCAAAATTTACAAGCGCTAAATTTGAAACCGTGGGGCATGGCAGCGATTTCGGCAAACTAGGCAACGATTGCGGCGAACCGCGCATCCTGCACTATGAGATTACGAGCGCAGACTGCATAATCGACGGGATTTTCGGCAGCGGTCTAAACAAAGCCTTAAGCTCTGAAATTTGTGAAATTTTATCTCTCGCAAATAGCTCAAAATCCCTAAAAATCGCAGTCGATATTCCAAGCGGTATCGATAAAAGCGGGCGCATTTTAGGCGGTGCATTTTGCGCGGATCTGACGATCGCGATGGGCGCGCTGAAGCTCGCGCTGTTTTCGGACGGCGCGAAGGATTATGTAGGGCGGATCAAGGTCGCAAATCTTGGAATTTCGCGCTCAAATTTTGAGGGGCGGAGCGAATATTTTCTGCTTCAAAAAAGCGATCTGAAGCTGCCGCTGCGCAGGAAACAAAACACCAACAAGGGCGACTTCGGGCACACCTACGTAGTAAGCGGGCAGATGAGCGGAGCGGCGCAGATGGCGGCTCTGGCGGCTCACGCGATCGGCAGCGGGCTCGTTAGCGTCGTTAGTGATGGGCCGTTAAATTTAAGCCCGATTTTGATGCAAAAAAGCTCATTCAATGCCGCGCGGGTCGTAGTCTGCGGCTGCGGCCTTGGAGAGCGGAAGATCGATCTTGCCGCGCTGCGGGGCAAAAGCTGCGTCATCGACGCCGATCTATGCTACGAGAGCGAAATTTTAAGCCTGCTAAACGCCAATTCAAATTTAATCCTAACGCCCCATCCGAAGGAATTCTGCTCGCTTTTAAAGATCGCGGGCATCGCAGATCTTAGCGTGAGCGAGCTGCAAGAGCGGCGCTTCGAGCTTGCGCGGGCGTGGAGCGAGAAATTTAGCGGCGTGCTCGTGCTAAAGGGCGCAAACACGCTCATCGCTCAAGCGGGCGTCATCTACGTCTGCGACAAAGGTAGCGTCGCGCTCGCAAAAGGCGGCAGCGGCGACGTGCTCGCAGGGCTCATCGGCGGGCTACTCGCGCAAGGCTACTCGCCTCTGCAAGCCTCAATCTGCGGCGTCCTAGCCCACGCACTCGCCGCGCGAGCCTTCGCCAAAAACTCCTACGCGCTAAATCCGCTCGATCTCATCGAGGAGGTAAAATGGTTGTGAAAAAGCTCGCCGTGCTTTTTAGCGGTAGCGGTTCAAATTTAGAGGCGATCTTGCAGAAGCTGCACGGCAAAATTTTTGGCGAAACCAAGATCGAAGTCGCGCTAACGCTAAGCAACAAAGCTAACGCAGGCGGCATAGCAAAGGCTGCAAAATTCGGGCTTAAAAGTGTGATCCTAAATCACAAAGACTTCGCTAGCCGCGAGGAATTTGACGCCGCACTCGTGCGCGAGATCGAAAAAAGCGGCGCGGATCTTACGGTGCTTGCGGGCTTTATGCGGATTCTCACGCCCGTTTTTACGAGCAGAGTTCGCGCGATAAATTTGCACCCGTCGCTACTGCCGCTTTTTAAGGGCGCGCACGCGATAAAAGAGAGCTTTGAGAGCGATATGAAGGTAGGCGGCGTGAGCGTGCACTGGGTCAGCGAGGAGCTAGACGGCGGCGCGATCATCGCTCAGCGAGCGTTTGAAAAGAGCGCGGGAATGAGCCTTGAGGCTTACGAAGCCAAAATCCACGAAATCGAGCATGAGCTATTGCCGCAGGTGATCGTAGAAATTTTGTGCCGAAGCTAAATTTTGCGCGGAATTTAAAGAGCGAAATTCCGCGGAATTTTGTAAATTTTAAAGCTTAGCCGTTTAAATTTAGAGGCGGGTTCGAAGCTAAGCTTTAAAATTTGCTAGCTAAATTTAGAAAGAGAAAGATGACCGCAAACGAATTGGAAAAACTAAGGCTCGGCATCCTGGATGAGGCGGAGCAGCGCAAAGGCACGGCGTTTTCGATAATAGCACTAGCGGTGCTGGCCTCGGCGCTGTGGCTATTTTTCAATTTTAGAGATCAAAATGCAGCAATGGGCCTCTGCTGGATCATAGTGGCATTTAGCTGCGGCAGCATCTCTTATAGAGTAGTGAATAAAGATGCAAATATAATGCGCGTATTTATCTTTTGCATCTTGCTGGGGATACTTGCCAAAGGCGTAGAAATGTGCGAGAATGATGCCTTACGCTTCATCATCGCACTCGTAACCATCTGCCTTTCTTTGTTTAATATCGCGGATGCCGCACTGGAGCGGATCAAACACAACAGATCCAAAAAATTCGTCCGCGCCTTTAAACAACAATATATCGCGCCCTATATCGCAAGCCTAGGCTACCGCTACGAAATTTCAGGCTCGTTTAGGCCGGCGTATCTGCGCGCGAGCGGTCTATTTGTGGATGGCATAAGCTATTTTGATTGCGAAGATAAAATTTCCGGCGTTTATGACGGAGTATTTTTCAGCTTTGCGGATGTATGCGTGACTCATACTGACGAACGACGTAGCAGCAGGGGGATCTTTTTCTACGCAGAATTTAAAAAGCGCGTAAACTCGGTGGCGGTGATCCTGCCTTCGCTCAGCGCGAGACCAACACTCGGCGGACTTAAGAAGATCGCGATGGACGATAGCGAGTTTAGCTCCGCGTTTAGCGTATATAGCGCCGATGCCGTGTCTGCAATGTACGCCCTCACGCCCGCCTTTATGCGGCGCTTGCTTCGCTTTAGAAGCGGTGCCGGCGGACCGATCAGATTAAGCTTTTCGGATAGAAACATCTGCATTTTCATCCACACGGGACACGATAGCTTCGAGCCTAGCGTAGATCGCAGCGTACTTAGCGCAGGTCCTGCCGCGTCTATCAAGCACGAGCTTTTATTCTTTCTATCCATAGTAAAAAGTCTAAAATTAAACGAAAATATCTGGCAGAATTAAATTTTGAATTTTACCTTAAATCCGCAAATACGGAGGCTTTGCGCCGCCGCGAAATTTTAAAATTTAAAAGTACTCTTCCCGGCTCGGCGCCGCTATGATTTAGAATTTTCGCGACAAGGTCTATTATATTTGCGGCGGAGAGCGAAGTTTGAAACCTATCGCGACGAAATTCCATGCGATTTATAAATTTTTGCGGTCCGCATAGAGGAATTGAGCAAAGATGGATACTGATATGGCGATGATTGCACCGTACGCTTTCCATAAGGAGATTACCACGCTGCCTATAATCGTGCCGCAAACACTACTTTTACCATCGCGAGCCCGCGTCAAAAAAATTAAGTGCCGATCGCGGCAATGATAGAAGAGGTAATTTACTCATATTTTCATCGTTCATTTCGCCATCCTAATGCTTTTAAAAATCGACGATTAAAAAGCTCACACAAAAGCCGACCACACATTTAATCTGCCTCCAAGCATTTTTAAGCGACAATACGAAAATCAAATTTTCGGAGTCCTTATGACGATTTACGAGCTAAAGCCCAAATTTCAAAATTTACTTCGTCCGTTAGTAAGACGTCTTTACGGCGCGGGCGTCAGCGCAAATCAAGTCACGATCACAGCCTGCGTCATTTCCGTTCTGCTGGGCGGACTTCTGATAAAATTCGCCGAAATTTCGACGCTATTCTTTCTGCTGCCCGTTTGGATGTTTTTGCGTATGGCGCTAAATGCCATCGACGGCATGCTGGCTCGCGAGCTTAATCAAAAAAGCCCGCTGGGCGGCTACCTAAACGAAGCCACGGACGTCATCTCGGACGCCGCGCTGTATCTGCCGTTTGCCTTCGTGGCGCCGTTTGACTGGGGCGTTATCGCGCTCGTTATCTTTCTATCTTTTATGAGTGAGTTTTTGGGCGTCCTAGGGCAGGTGCACGGTTGCGGCAGGCGATACGACGGGCCTATGGGCAAGAGCGACCGCGCGTTTATATTCGGGCTTATCGGTACGGTATATGCGCTATCTGGGCGACTACCGGAGTGGCTTAGCTGGGTACTTTACGCCGCGATATTTTTACTTGCGCTTACTTGTGCAAACCGCGTAAGGATGGGACTAAAAAGCGTGGAATAAGGCGCCTCGGACGAGGATAAATTTAATAGCTATCTCTAAAATCGACGCAAGATAAATTCGCCTAAATTTGATATAATTGCAAAAGTTTTAAGCTCGCCTCGACGCGGGCACGCAATAATTATAAATTTGATCTTGTTTAAATTTACGAGATTTTTTGAGGCGAGGATAAAATATCACGGCGAATTTGTCCGCTTAATTTAGACGCTTTAAAAGACGCTAGGCGCGCAAAACGCGTCGGTTGATTTCGAGCGTTTTATCAAAGTCGGTGAAATTAAAGGCAAGTAGCAAAAGCGGCAAATTGCAGGCGTTACTTAAAACCGTATCAGCTTTAATCGCCTCAAATTCATGTCTAAACGCTCGTTTTCGGCATGATGGGCGAGAAGCTTATTCGCTGCACGCAACCGTAAAATTGAGGGCACCGCAAAAAGTGAATTTGAAAAGTAAAAGAGTAAAAAGGATACAAGATGAAAGAGTTTTTAGCTGTAGCACTTGATTTTATCCTTTGCCGTATTACTATATTTATCACGGGCGTACGGCCGCCGCAGGAGCTTTTAAACATCGGCGAGGGTACTAAAATTTACTATGCAAACCACGCCAGTCACGGCGATTTTTTGCTGATTTTCGTCTCGCTGCCGTATCGCGTGAGAAAGCGCGTGCGCCCAGTCGCGGCGACGGAGTACTGGGAGAGCGGGCCCGTGCGCAGATTTCTTGCTAAAAACGTGTTTAATATGGTGCTAATAAGTCGCCGCAAAGATCCGTTAGAGGCGCTAACGCAAATGAACGAGGCGCTGCAGACCCACTCTCTCATCATCTTTCCCGAAGGCACGCGCAAGATGGACGACGATCTCGCGCTACAGCCGTTTAAAAGCGGGATATTTCGCCTGGCGCAGCAGTGTCCTGACGTCCCGCTAGTGCCCGTATGGATCAAAAATGCGCGCAACGTCCTACCTAAAGGCTTTATGATACCCATTCCGCTGCTTTGCGAGCTGATAGTGGGCGAGGAGATAACCTACGGCGGCGAGGGCAAGGGCGAGTTTTTACAAAAGGCGCAGGACGCGCTGCTAGCGATGAGCGATACGCAAAATGATAGAACGAAAGCCTAGCATGGTAGCTTTGACGAGAGCGGTAAATTTAAGCCCCGCAAATCCGTCAAGCGCGCGAGAAAATTCGGCCGATATTTTTTGCGACAGCTTGGAGCTTGGAGATAAAATTTGCAGCGCTCATCGCAAAGAATTTAAGCGCGAGATAAAGCGGTCAAACGAGCGAGGTAAATTTGCGACCGATTTTTACGACAAATTTGACGGCGAGTCTTTTAAAGCAGCAGCCGAAAACGTCAAATTTAAGCGCGAAATACGGGCTAAAACGCTCGCCACGCCGCAAATCAAATTTAACCCAAATGCAGGCTCAAAGCGCGAGCATTTCTGGCTAACAAATTTAACCAATCAAGCCGTCCGCGCGACAAACCAAACGCGCGCAAATTTGACTCGCTCGGATAGCTCCTGCGTAGGCGTCAAATTTAGCTTCAAATTTAACCAAAAGGCCCTAAAATGAACCCGCAAAATCATATCTTAAATCTATTTTTAGGACTCATCGCGGTGCTTGTCGTCTCTAGTGTCGTGGCTTTTATCCTAAAGGCCAAATTTGGCGCCGAGAACAAAACCATCTCAAATTTGACCTCGCGCATAAACGCCTGGTGGGCGATGATTTTGGTCATTTTTGCGTTTACGTATATGGGCAAAAACGCCGTAATATTTTTGTTTTTGCTCGTATCTTTTGCCGCTTTGCGCGAGTTTTTGTCGCTCATCTACATCCGCAGGGGCGATCACATCACGCTCGTGGCGTGTTTTTACGTGATTTTGCCCATGCAGTATATATTTATCTATGCTGATTGGTACGCGATGGCGATGATATTTATCCCGGTTTACGGATTTTTGTTTTTACCGATTTTAGCGGCCATTTGCGGCGATGCGGCATACTTTTTGGAGCGCTCGACGAAGATCCAGTGGGCGCTGATGATCTGCGTGTTTTGTATCTCGCATATCCCCGCGCTTCTTTTGCTGGATCTTAAGCGTGGCAGCGGCATGGAGCTGATGCTGTTTTTGATCCTGGTCGTGCAATCTAGCGACGTGCTGCAGTACGTCTGGGGCAAGCTTTTTGGTAAACGCAAGATCGCTCCTAGCATCAGCCCGTCTAAGACTGTGGTCGGCTTTGTGGGAGGGGTTCTTAGCGCTAGTACGCTGGCCGCGTGTCTGCATTATCTCACGCCCTTTGGCGCGGTGGGGGCGTTTTTTATCGGGCTTGCCGTTTGCATGATGGGCTTTTTAGGAGGGCTTGTTATGTCTGCGATCAAGCGCGATCTGGGCGTCAAAGACTGGGGCTACATGATCAGCGGGCACGGCGGGATGCTTGACCGTATGGACTCGCTATGCTTTGCGGCGCCGATATTTTTTCACATAGTTAGATATTTTTACGCGTGAGGTTTTGATGAAAATTTGGAGCAAAATTTTACTTTTAGCGCTCGCGGCAAATTTAGCCTTTGCATTTTCGGCCCAAAAGCTCGTGCAAGACGCTAGAGCGCAGGTCGGGCAGACGCTGTTTTACGATCCTTCGTACGAGAGGCTAGCCTATCCGATGGGCGATGTGGATATGATAAAAGGCGTTTGCACCGACGTCGTGGTTAGGGCGCTGCGCGGGCAGGACGTCGATTTGCAGCGGCTCATCCACGAGGATATGAGCGCAAATTTTAGCGCCTATCCTAAAAACTGGGGCGCGAAAAAGACCGACAAAAACATCGATCATCGCCGCGTACCAAACATCGCAACCTACCTAAAACGCAAGGGTTACGAGGCAAAGGGCGAGTTTAAAGCCGGCGATATCGTGACGTGGCGGCTGGATAACGGCAGGCCGCACATCGGCATAGTTTCGGATAAATTTGCCGCTAGCAAAACCCCGCTCGTGATCCACAATATCGGGCTTGGCGCGCAGGAAGAGGACGTGCTAAAGAGTTACGAGATAACGGGGCATTTTAGGATAAAATAAGCGTAAAAATCGATAAATTTAAGCAAGAAAGGCGAAAAATGGAGTTTAAAGAGAGCTATTTTATAACCAGCGACGGGGCGAGGATATTTTACAGATACCGCCTGGCTAGCGACGTAGCGTGCGAAAACCAGAGCGCATACGAAATAAATTTGAGCGAGGACGGTAAATTTGACGGATCAAATTTAAGCGCCGGGACCGCAAACGAAACATCAAATTTGACCGACGAGCAAATAGGCGGCGCGGATGAAAATACGGAGCTAAATTTAAACAGCGAAGGTAAATCGGACGAGCAAAATTTATCAAACGGCGACGAAAATTCGGACTCAAATTTAAACGAAGCTAGCAAATGCGGCACGTCAAATTTGAGCGAGACGCCGAGCGAAAACGCCGAACAAAATCTCAAATTTAAAGCCGCGCCGAATGCCAAAGCCGTAGCGATATTTCACCGCGGACACGAGCACTCGGGCAGGACGACGCACGTGGCGGACGGGCTAGCGGATGAGAGTTTTAGCTATTTTGCGTGGGATCAGCGCGGACACGGCAGGAGCGACGGAGAGCGGGGCGACGCGCCAAGTATCGGCCGCCTCATCGCCGACGTGGACGAGTTTGTGGCGCACATCGAGCAGAGATTTGGCTTTGAGACGCAAAATCTAGCCGTGATAGCCCAGAGCGTGGGCGCGGTGCTGGTCTCGGCGTGGTTGCACGACTACGCTGTGCGCGTTCGCTGCGCGGTGCTAGCTAGTCCGGCGTTTAGCGTGAAGCTTTACGTACCGTTTGCTAGGGCTGGGCTAAAGGCGCTCTACTCCTCGCGCGGAAATTTTTTCGTAAACAGCTACGTCAGGGCGCACTATCTCACGCACGACAAGGATCGCCAGGCCAGCTACGACGCCGACTCGCTCATCACTCGCGCGATCTCGGTGCGCATACTGCTGGAGCTTTACGAGGCGGCGCAGCGCGTGGTTTCGGATGCCGCCGCGATTACGACGCCTACGCTGCTGCTGATCTCGGGCGATGATTGGGTCGTGGAGCATGCCCCGCAGCACGAGTTTTACAACGCTCTTGGCGCGCGGGTAAAAAGGCGCGAGATTTTAGAGGGATTTTACCACGATACGCTGGGCGAGAGCGAGCGGGAGAGGGCGTTTGAGATCGTGCGCGAGTTCGTCGGTGAGAGGTTTAGCGCGCCTTTTAGCGAGGTGGACTGCACGCACGCGGACGAATACGGCTTTAGCCGCGAGGAGGCCGATAGGCTGGCTACGCCACTGCCGAGATTTAGCCCGAAAAATTTGCGATTTAAATTTCAGCGGATATTTATGCAGGCGGTTTCGCCGTGGGTCGGCGGACTAAAGATCGGCGAAAACACGGGCTACGATAGCGGCAGTACGCTTGACTACGTCTACCGAAACGAGCCGCAAGGGGCGAATAAATTTTTCAAATTTATCGACAAATTTTACCTAAACGCCATCGGCTGGCGTGGCATCAGAGAGCGCAAGCGAAATATCAAGCTAGCCATCGATCAAGCCGTCGCAAAGCTGCAGGAGCGCGGCGAGCCGCTACGACTGCTAGACATCGCCTCGGGGCACGGCAGATACATACTAGACGCCGCGCAGGGGCATAAATTTGAGCGCATAACGCTACGCGACTACAGCGACATAAACGTAAAAGCCGGCAGTGAAATGATAAAAGAGCGCGGGCTGCAGGACGTCGCGAGCTTTACGCAGGCAAATGCGTTTGAAGCCGCTAGCTACGATGGTCTGCAGGACGCATATACGCTAGGCGTCGTGTCGGGACTGTTTGAGCTTTTTCCTGATAACTCAGTCGTGCGCACCGCGCTACAAGGCTTTTCAAGCAGCGTAAAAAGCGGCGGCTACCTCATCTACACCAACCAGCCGTGGCACCCGCAGCTCGAGATGATCGCGCGCGCTCTATCTAGCCACAGGCAGGGTGCGGCGTGGATCATGCGCCGCCGTAGCCAAGCCGAGATGGATCAGCTCGTGGAAAATGCGGGATTTAAAAAAGTAAAAGAGTGGATAGATGGGGATGGGATATTTAGCGTTAGTTTAGCTGTTAAAATTTAGCGGCTCGTCTCGTGAGTGCTTTTCCGAGATTTCGCAAAATTTTCGCTCCGCAGGCTATAGCCTAGCGCACGCTCAATTTTGCTTCAAAACTCGAAAAATCATCTCGCGATACTTCGCCTTATCGTTTTACGTTTAAATTTGAACTCAAATTTTGTAAATTTGAGTTGCCGAGACCCGTACCGCAAAAATGCTAAATTTAAATTTGCGACGCTTTGCATCAGCAAAGCAGTGTCGCTACATCATCTCACGTCGTAGGGGTTGGGGGATCGTTAAGGGGGAAGGGAGCTCTTTTGCTTCGCTAGCGCTCGCAACTGCTAGCAGAGCGTAATTCAAGCCCCTTCCCCCTTAACAAAAAAGATTGACTTGCACAAAAAGTTTAATTCATAACGATAAATTTGACTAATTCAAATTTAGTACCTTAAAGATGCGGGTCTCGGTGCGTAAAGTTTACAAATTTGCGTCAAGCAAACGATCTCGGACCGATAAATCCGTAAAAACGCAAATCCGCTAAAATTTGATAGAATTAGCAAAAAAGGCAAAAATGAAAACAAAACCGTTTTTATCGCAGCTGGCCGCGCTAGTCGTCGTTGCGGCGATATTTTACGCTAGCTACAGCGCTACAAACGCCCTCGCGAGCGCTCGCGCGAACGTGCCCGAGATTTATTTCGCGTGGGAGCGCGCACTGCCGTTTTGGGCGTGGAGTATCGTGCCGTACTGGTCGCTAAATTTACTCTACGCTCTTGGATTTTTCCTCTGCCGTGACGCTAGGGAGCTCGCGCGCTACGTTACGCAGCTGCTAGCCGCGCAGATGATCGCGACGCTGTTTTTTATCGCTTTTCCTCTGCAAATGTCGTGGGAGAAGCCCGCGGTTTCGGGCCTTAGCGGCTTTTTGTTCTCAAGCCTCGCCGCCTTTGACCTCCCGTTTAATCAAGCTCCGTCGCTACACATCATACTTTGCGTCGTGGTGGGCGCATTTTACCTTCGCAAGGCGCGCGCGGTTTGGCTCAAGGCGGCGCTATATCTAGGGCTTGCGTTTTTGACGCTTTTTGGGGCGATTTTGGGAGCTAAAATTTGGGGCGCGTGGATGCTGTGGCTATCGTGGGCGAGCTTTAGTTTCGCGCTGGTTGCTTGCGGTTATGCGTTTTTAGGCGCGGGAGTTTTTGCTAAAAACGGGCAAGGCCGTCACGCCGCCACGGCTAAAGCTTTACTTTTCCCCTATCTTTGCGTAGCGCGGTTAAATGCGCTTTTTTGGCTGCGCGGACGCCGGCTTTCAGACGAGATTTTACCCGGGCTGTATCTAGGCTCGGTTAAGCAGGCGGGCAAATTTGACGCGGTGCTGGACTGTGCGGCCGAGTTTGAGCGGCCTGGTGGCGCGCAAATTTATGCGAGCCTACCTATGCTAGATATGATAACGCCGAGCGCGGACGAGCTAAAACGCGGCGCGGACGAACTCGATCAGCTCGTAAAAACGACTCTTTGCGGCGGCGAAAATTTGCAGCAAAGGGCGGCGGAGATAGGATCAAATTTTAGCGCCAAGGCAGGCTGCGCGCACGGGCGAGATTTTAAATTTCACGAGCAAGCGAGCCCGCGGGTAAATTTGCAAACGCGCGGCTCGGCAAACGAAAGCAAGATCGCCGAGACAGGGCAAATTCTCACGGACTCAAACGAACGAGCCGCCGAAGCAAACGATAAAAAGGTGCTAGTGTGCTGCGCGCTGGGCTACGGTAGGAGCGCGTCGGTGCTGCTTGCTTGGCTGGTGATTTACGCGAGACTAGGCTTTGACGAGGCGCTAAATTTGCTAAAATCTCGCCGCGAAAAGATCGCAGTCGCTAGCTCGCTGCGCGATCGGATAGCGCGGCTAGCCGCAGAAGCCCGCGTAAATTCGAAAGCGGAGTAAAGACCAGCTAAATTCGCAAAAGCAAGTGCGGCAAATTTAAGCGCGAAATAGGCGCAGGCTAAATTTGATCAAGTCCGGTTTGAGGGATCAAATTTAAAAATTTGCGGACAAAAAACAAGCGGCATTGCAAAATTCTCGGCGAAAATGAACGGGAATTTAACCAAAGGCAAACACCCAAAAAGAGGAGGGAAAATGACGAATGCGGAGCAAAACGAAAAATCGGCGCAAGGCGGGGAGCGGGAATGCCGCCAAAGTACGGACGATAGAGCCTTGGCGCTGGTTACGGCTAGATTTTTAGCGACGCACAGGCTGTTTTTTTTGTTAAATTTACTTCAGCTTGCCGTCTGTCTTACTATTTTTACGCATTTTGCCGTCATTACGGGCTTTTTAGCAGCTTTTACGGCTCTATTTTATCTGCACATTAGGCTGCATTTCGATACGCTGATTTTTAGAGATTTTGCAGAAGGAAGGCTTGATTACGGCAAATTTGACGCGGCGCTTGCGGAGCTAAATTTAGCTAGCAAGCCGCCTAAAATCCGCGATATGAAAAGTCGCTGCGCCGGAGCTTTGCGGCTATATAAATTAACGGCCGCGCTTACTCTCATCGTCGCAGTCGCGGCTTTAGCGGGCTACTATCTGGACTAAATTTGCTTACCCGCTTAGACGGTTACTGAACACCGATTTAGACGGTCGCGTCGGTTTGGCGCGTAAAATTCAACAACTGTTTTTCATGGCGAGATAAACGGGATAAAATTGATTGTTTTTGCGGACTATTTTTGTAGCGACTATTTTAAGCGATGAAACAGCAGTTAGTATCGCCGGCGCACCGTATTGAGCGCTTTTAAATTTGACGATTTCGTCGGTATTTTAAAATTTCAAAGCATAAAAAAATCCAGTGCAAAAAAGACGGAATGGACAACCGAGTAAGTTTAGTCGGGGCAAAATATACGAATTTCCTTTTATAGCACCACGACCTCGGTTTCCAGTTCGATACCGAATTCCTCAAAAACGCGGCTTTGCGCTAAATTTATGAGCGCAATCACATCCTCAAAGCTCGCACCGCCGAAATTTATGATGAAATTGGCGTGCTGCTCGCTAAATTTCGCGCCGCCGATCGCGTGGCCTTTAAGCCCCGCCGCTTCGATCAGCCTGCCCGCGGCGTCATTCGGCGGGTTTTTAAAGCAGCTTCCAAAGCTAGCTCCCTTTGGCTGGTTGGTGCGCTTGGCGGCGAAATCCGCGGCGAGTTCGGCATCAAAGCCGCGTGAAATTTTAAACTCGGCGCCCAAAATCGGCTCCTCGATCCCGCTTCTTCGGTAGCCGAAGCTTATCCGCTCGCGTTCCACCCAGCCGCGCCCCAGCCGCACGGCTAGCAGATCATCGCTAACGCTAACGCCGCAAAGCCCCGCGTTCATTTTTATTAGTCCGCCTAGCGTACCAGGGATATTTTGCAAAAACTCAAATCCGCCGATGTTTTGCTTTTTGGCGAAGTTGTAAATTTTGCCCGACTTCGTCGCAGCCCCGATGTTAAGGACATTGCCGCTTAAGCTTATGCGATCGAACTCCTCGCTTAGCATCGCAAGATGCGGCGGCGCGGGCGAGATGAGCAGATTGTTGCCACCGCCGATGATCGCGCCCCCCGCTATGCTCTCAAACTCCGCAAAATCGGCCTCGTCCTTTAAAATTTGCACCGCGAAGCTCCCGCCGATGCGCACGGAGGTGTATTTGCTAAAATCTATCTGCTTTGTTTCCAAATTTTTGCCTTTTAAATTTCATTTTTTGGTTTCATAAATTTAAAAATTTCACGCTCGCCGCGTATCATTTTAAAATTTAGCGATACCGTCGCACCACACAGTGCAAAACACGAACGCTATTTCAAAATTTAGCGACGCCACCGCGATTAAATTTAGCTCGCTTGCGATACGTTTTCAGCGGCGCGCTACGTCGCACGCACAGCTCACACCCTGCGGTATAAAATACAGCCGCGCAATGTAGCGCCGCGCTGCAAAATTTTATCGCTGCGTAGCCGTAAATTTAAGGCGTACAGATTGCACCGCGACAAATGGCGCTACAGCGTGGTCGATTGACGAAATTGGCGGCAAAATCACGGCAAGCTCGGCGTTAAATTTGCGCGCAAATTTTAAATCCACATTGCACTCCGCAGCTAAATCCAAAAGCGGCGATACATTACCGCTACGGCAAAAGCGATATAAAATTCTACCGCGCGTCTGCTTTTACGCCGAAGTAAAATTTTAGCCGAGGCGCAAACCTCTTAACGCCTAGAAATTTAGCCGAAACGAAGGGGTAGTGTTTCGAGCAAAATCAGCCGAAACAAGGCTCAAATTTCAGCTAAATTTTAACCTCGCCCGCCTTTACATAGGGTTTTGTCCGCCACAGTCTGCAAAACGGATCTCGTTATATTCGCGCGGAATAAAATTCTCCTGCGCGCTAATCGGCGCAGGGTAAAATCCGCGCTCGTAGCCAAGCGCAAAGAGCCTATTTACCGCCTTTAGCTGCGTTTCGTTCATCGAGACGGAGCTATCATTTGCGTAGAGATTTAGATAGGTTTTTAGCTTTTCTTTATCGACGCGGATCAAATTTCGCTCCATCAGCATGTGCGATAAAAATGGCTTATGCGCGGTGGCGATGCGCACGCCCCCCATTAGCACGCGCTCGCACTCGATGGCGTCCGTTATCGGTAGGCTACGGCGAACCGCCATGCCTCCTAGCGGTAGCGGCAGATTTTCGCCCGCTAGCTCGCTCCAGATGTCCCAGATCTCGCGTTCCACGCAAAGCTCGTCCGAAAAGTCCAAAATGCTCTCGTGTATCAGCACGCCCGCGTCCACCTCGCCGCTTAAAACCGCGCCCTCAATGTCGAGAAAGTTTTTATAAACTATGCGCGCCTGCGGGTATGCCATGCGAAAAAGCAGGGCGTTTGTCGTGTGCTTGCCGCTTAGCGCGACCTTAAAATTTCGCTTTAAAACCGCGCCCTTTTTCTTAACGAGCTTTGGTCCGTAGCCCTCGCCAAAGCTCACCGCCGTGCGCAAAAGCGCGTATTCGTCGCAGATAAGCGGATATAGCGCGAAGCTAATCGCCGTGGCTTCGTAAGTGCCCTTTAGCGCCTCGTCGTTTAGCGTCTGGATATCAAGCGCGGTGGCGCTAAGCTTTAGATTTTTCGAGCTTACCCAGCCAAAGTCAATCGCCTTATACATAAAAATATCGTCGGCGTCGGGCGAGTGAGCGACGTTTATATGCTTAAAAATCTTCAAATTTCATCCTTTTTGCTCCGCTTTTAATTTCGCGCGCGGCCTGATTTTTAAATGTTGCGAAATTATAGTGAAATTTTGCTACAGCCCTCATAAAAATGCGGAATTTCTAAAGAAAAACGTGAAAAACAGGGCCCGTTTAAGAGGCTAAATTTAACGCTTTAAGGCTTGCCGCGCAGAGCTTCTGCGCTCCTTAAAAATTTCAAATTCCGATGCCGCGCCGAATTTGGGCGAATAATCAAAAATTCATTTCAAATTTGGTAAAATCAGGTGAATTTATTTTTAAGGAAAAACATGGACGAGGGAAAGAAAAAGACGCTGGATGCGGCGCTAAAATCGATCGACAAGGCTTTCGGCAAGGGCACGCTCGTGCGACTAGGCGATAAGCAGGTCGAGCCGATAGACGCCATCTCTACGGGCTCGGTGGGGCTTGACATCGCGCTTGGCATCGGCGGCGTGCCGAAAGGGCGTATCATCGAGGTTTACGGGCCGGAAAGCTCGGGAAAGACGACGCTTACGCTTCACATCATCGCCGAGTGCCAAAAGGCGGGCGGAATTTGCGCATTCGTGGACGCCGAGCACGCGCTGGACGTCAAATACGCTTCAAATTTAGGCGTCGATACCGACAACCTCTACGTCAGCCAGCCCGACTTCGGCGAACAGGCGCTCGACATCGTAGAAACCTTAGCAAAGAGCGGCGCGATCGATCTTATCGTCGTAGATAGCGTCGCTGCGCTCACGCCGAAAAACGAGATCGAGGGCGACATGGGCGATCAGCACGTAGGGCTTCAGGCGCGACTTATGAGCCAGGCGCTGCGCAAACTCGCCGGCGTCGTGCACAAGATGAATACGACGGTGATCTTTATCAACCAAATCCGTATGAAGATCGGCGCGATGGGCTACGGCACACCAGAGACGACAACCGGCGGCAATGCGCTTAAATTTTACGCTTCGGTGCGCATCGATATACGCAAGATCGCTACTTTAAAACAAAACGAAGAGAGCATCGGCAACCGCGCCAAGGTCAAGGTCGTGAAAAACAAGGTGGCGCCGCCGTTTAAGATCGCGGAATTTGACATAATGTTCGGCAAAGGCATCAGCAAGGTGGGCGAGCTGATCGATTACGGCGTCAAGCTAGACATCGTCGATAAAAGCGGCGCATGGTTCAGCTACGGCGACACTAAGCTGGGTCAAGGTCGCGAAAATGCTAAAATTTATCTAGAGAATAACCCTGCCGTCGCTGAAGAGATCACGGCAAAAATCCGCGAGCAGATGGGTAGCGTAAATTTCAGCGCAGACGCGGACGATGAAGAAAATTTACAAAGTGGAGATGAATGATGATTTATATCGAAGATATTTATGCGATAGAGGTGCTAGATAGCCGTGGCAACCCGACCGTGAAAGCGACCGTGGCTCTAAGCGACGGCACCGTAGCAAGCGCGATAGTCCCAAGCGGCGCAAGCACGGGCAAACGCGAGGCGCTGGAGCTTCGCGACGGGGGCGATAGATACTGCGGCAAGGGCGTGCTAAAGGCGGTAGAAAACGTAAATTCTCAGATCGCGGAGGCTGTGATCGGGCTGGATGCGTTTGATCAAAAGGCGCTTGACGATGAGATGAGAGAGCTTGACGGCACCGATAACTACTCAAATTTAGGCGCGAACGCCGTGCTTGGCGTATCTATGGCGGTAGCGCGCGCGGCGGCAAAGAGCCTTGACGTGC
>ERZ773049.196-NODE-196-length-38212-cov-3.777446_pt1 | contig 38212 bp, 31 predicted proteins | sample MGYA00580633_ERZ773049 | MGnify/ENA primary metagenome ERZ773049 (study PRJEB29015, sample SAMEA2737991) | human oral metagenome | biome: human oral; feature: human-associated habitat; material: dental | place: China | collected 2066 ...
CGTGACGGGGATCCCACCGACGAAGGGCACGATGATATTGGCCACACCCTGCGCCACGAGCTCGGTATTGGAGCGGTGCCGCTCGCCGATGACCCCATCGGCGACGCTGGCCGAGAGGAGCGATTCGATGGCGCCGAGCAGCGCGATGGTGAAGGCAGGCGATATAAGGCGCTCCACCAGCTCCCAGCTCAGCTCGGGGGCAACGAGCGGAGGCAGGCTCGTGGAGATCTGATAGCGGTCGCCTATGGTCACCAGCTCAGTGATGCCGCAGTAGGTCTTCAGCACGTAGCCGAGGATCGTCATCACGACGATCGCGACCAGCGAGCCTGGGATAACCTTCGTCAGCCGTGGCGTCAGCTGGATGATGACGATACTCCCCAGGCCTACGGCGAGCGTCAGCCAATGGGTCTGCCCGAGGCTCGAGAGCAGGACGCCCCACTTGGGGACGAACTCCTTGGGCAGGCTCGTGAGGCCGAGGCCGAAGAGGTCATTGATCTGCGTGGTGAAGATCGTCACGGCGATCCCCGCCGTGAAGCCTAGGATGATGGGGTAGGGGATGAACTTGATCAGCGACCCCAGCCTCAGTGCTCCCATCAGTAGAAGCAGGATCCCTGCCATGAGCGTGGCGATAAGGAGGCCGCTCTGTCCATACTCCCCGATGATCCCGAGGACGATGATGATGAAGGCGCCCGTAGGCCCTCCGATCTGGACGGAGCTCCCCCCGAGGGCGGAGACGATGAGCCCCCCGAGGACGGCTGTGACGAGCCCTACTTCGGGCGACACTCCACTGGCGATAGCGAAGGCGATGGCCATGGGGAGGGCGACGATACCGACGATGAGTCCTGCCATCAGGTCTCGGGTAAGCGCCTGCTTCGTATAGCCTCGGAGGCTATCGACGATCATGGGGCGAAAGTTCAATTTGTTCATCATTAAGCTTACTTCTAGCCAACTGGTGTTTTGGGCATACAAAGATAAGGAAAAGCCCCCGTGCCTCTGGGGGTGCTGGCCTCGTGGGTAGGGCTTTCGCTCCGAAATCCTCTGGTGCAGTTGGCTCCCCTATACGTAGCATTGTCTCTACGTGTACTCCTCGTTGCACATTACGGACTCAGCATATCCTATTACCCGTCTAGCTAGGGTAGAGCCGGAAACAAGACAGGAGAAGGCAAGCGCCTTCTCCTGCTCGATTGTCCAAGGTAGCTCCTATGCTCAGGCGAGCTTCAGTATGCTTTGTCCGAAGCTATCCACGCATCATACAAAGGACCTTTCCCTACTTCTTTACCCGTTGTAGCGTACAGACCTCTGCCACATAGCCCCCCACATGGGGAATATAATCAGGGATGTTCGGAATCTCATCAATCGCAATAGTAGCTCCCCGACGTAGCACGATCGTATCTTGATCAGCATTCATATAGAGGTACACTTGGACTGCCGCCTGATAGGGCTTATCAGCTTCCCCATAGGAGAAGAGGACCATATAGGTATTAGGGTCTACAGCCTTTTTCTCCTTATCCCATCGAAAGTCAATGCCTCGGATGAAAGAAGTCCCAGGGATTAGGTCCCCGGTCGGCGTGGTAGCTGGCTTACCATTCTTAGTGATTGATAGTCCCAATCCCAGGGCATCAAACCAATAGTCTCCGAAGTGATCTACTTTCTTTTGCACCGCGATACGGACACGCCACTGGTAGTTCCCAACGCCAACGCCTTCCCATTCACCAGCGAACTTATCAAGGTCGTGGTGTAGGTCTATAAAGTAGTAGCCTCGAGGATTGTCTCCATTTTCTCTTGACACTCGTCGGTAGTCGCGCAAGGCTGCTACTCGCGTCTGAGCATAGCATACTTCGGTGAGGAGCAATAGAGAGAAGAAGAGTAAGGCTGAGACTGCCCTTACAGCAAACATTCCCGGTCGCTTCTTTGTGTTATTTGCAATCATGTCGGTTGTTAAATATTTCTTGATTACTGGATCTTTTATCCGCATTTCTTGGATCTCTAGGTTTTTCGCCGTAGATAGAATATCCCTCTGGCTGATCCTTCGTAAGATCAAAGAACATTAATCCAAGGATTCCCTTAAGCGAAGGATATTGATCGTGTAAATACTTTAAAATATACTGTTCTTCACGCGCAAGAAGTTCTTTCTGATTTTCATCTATCTTGTTGTTACCTGTCTCATCAATTTGCTTCGTTATCCACCTTCTCTGCTCGTATATTAAATGTTTAAAGGAGTTATCTTCCTTAGTAGCATCCTCATTTATGGGACCAAAAAGACTAATAAACTCTGAGGCGTCCTTAATCTTCTTATTGAGCGTCAAGATATACACCCCATGTTTACTGACAACACCTGTATAGTACTTGGATAAATCTATCTCTACAGGATTACCTGTCTTCTTTCTCTCATTCAACTCCCTGGATAGGTGTTTATATACGTGGGCTATAAAATTGCGAATGTCTGCCCAGGAGAAAGATTGATTGGAATACTTTCCTTCCTCGTCGGATGCGCCCTCCCAATATACGTGTGTATGTATCATTCCAATAAAGTCAAGGTCGTTTTCAGAAATCTTGATAACATCCTTTTCACCTTTAATATCCTTAAAGGTGCCATCCGGAAACTGTATGAATCCTCGTTCAATGCCATCTTGAGCGTCTTTACTCCTGACATAATCAAAGAGCTTCTTGATATGACTGTTCATTTGGGGTTCCTGGATCTTCATCCGATATTCACCACATGGAGGTGGCAGAATAGGCCCAATAGGAGTAGTCGGTTCATCAATGATGGGAGGAAGATTAGGGGCGTATCGAATACACGTATACTTCTCTGGGGATATACCTGGATTCCCTGACTCTGCTCTACTAAAGCGTCCCCAAAAGCCCACAGGAGGACCCGAAAATTGACCTTTAGGGTGGTCAAAATCTTCAAAGCTAAAGACTGGGACACAATTCTCAGGGTGGAATCGAGTACTCGAGCCTCCATCGACAACATTCATTTCGTCATCATAGAAATTCCCCACGGTAAAGCTATGAGCACGAGTACACTCATAAAGCTTTCCATTTATTACTTTACGAAAGCTCCGTGCTCCTGACGGTGGAGCATAGTACACGCCACTTTTTGCAACATGTCCTAGCCCCTTCTGCGTAAGGTAGTCAAAGAGCCATAGGTGATCATCGTAGACCTCTGCCCGATTTAGGAACTCAGATGAGATCTGAGTCCCGTGGTCAAGGTAAATTACCCAAATCCAATTGATCTCATCCTCCCCTTGAATATGGATCGGAATATAAACTGTCTCATTAACACCGACCTCACCTACATGTGAGACACCCCGCCATACTAAACGAGCCTTAACCTGAGAAAAGTGAGCTGCCATGCCTTTGGCTTCTGGCAGTTGCTTTATCGACTCCATTATTGCACGTAGGGTCTGATCGCTACCTGTGTAGTGAAACGTCTGTGCGACTAATTGATCAGGGGAGAGCTTAGACGCTTGTTGTGTTTCAATATCTGCGTCACTTCGGCATCCAGTAAAGAGGATGGAAACAAAAAGGAGCGATGTGTAAATGAGTCGCCAATTAGGAAGGCGATAGCTCATAGTAGTAAATCTGTGCATAGCAAGCATAGAGAGTATTACTTCGTGTGATCTATCTCCATCTAACTAGCCCATGAAGCTTCAGAGGACATCGCTCTATGGAGGTTTCAACTGCGAATATAGTTGATTAGAATAATACAAACAAGAGGGGCAAGGGATAGTGCTTGCTATTGTCGTTGTGGCGGTCGTTGATTAGGCTGAGGCAACTGATGGGGCTAGGGAGTTCATAAAATGAAGGAAGAGGATGGATGGAACAAAGCTAAGCAAGGTTGTCCTTCGAGCAATGTTATGCGTTAGACCTCGCTGGGGTGAAATGAGGGGCTTGGCCGTGAAGAAAAAGGAGGGCAAGACTACCCGCTCCCAGAGCGACTTCTCGGAGGGTCAAAAAGGACCCTACGGTAGGTCGCCGAAAAAACCTACTGTAGGTTGTCAAGGCGACCTACCGTGGGTCGTCGAGACGACCTACAGTAGGTTTTTTTCTGCCCCCTCAGAGAGCCCCCCGCCTCGCCCTAAGAGAATAGGAGGGGTCTGCACCCTCTATCGGCTTGCAAATGTGGCAGAAAATAGCGAAAATTGTAGTCCCAAAAGACCCGTGTGAAGGTGGGGCGGAGACGGACGTCTTCTCCCCACCCTCAGCGTGCATCAATGAGAGCAACATTATGATAGAAGAGAAGTACAAGGCCGTAGTCCTTGGCGCTGGCGAGAGTGGTGTCGGCGCAGCCCTATTATACCAGAGCCGTGGTATATCCGTCTTCGTCTCCGACTACGGGCACATCGCCCCAAAGTACAAGGCTGAGCTCGAGGAGCAAGGCATCCCCTACGAAGAAGGTACACATAGCACCGAACTGATCCTCCGTGCCGAGGAGATCGTCAAGAGCCCTGGTATCCCCGAGAAGGCGCCTATCATGGTGGCTATCCGTGAGCGTGGCATCCCCGTCATCTCCGAGATCGAGCTGGCAGGTCGCTACCTCAAGGGTAAGGTGATCGGTATCACGGGTAGCAATGGTAAGACCACGACGACCATGTGGCTACACCATATCCTCTCCGAGGCAGGGATGAAGCCCGGTCTGGCGGGGAACGTCGGCTTCAGCCTGGCCCGTCAAGTCATCCCTGACGACCAGCCCGAATACTTCGTCGTCGAGCTAAGTAGCTTCCAGCTGGATGATATGTACCGCTTCCGTGTGCACATCGCTCTGCTGATGAATATCACGCCCGACCACCTAGACCGCTACCACTACAACTTCGAGGAGTATGCTCTGGCCAAGATGCGCATCCTGCAGAATCAGACTGCAGAGGATGCCTTCATCTACTGGGGTGAAGACGAGTTCATCTCCCGCTATGTCATGGCTCATCAGCCTATGCCCATGCAGACGCTCCCCTTCCTGACCTATCCTCAGGTGGGCTCAGCAGCGGACAAGTCGGATGACAATGTGATGCGCCTCCACTTCGACGATCATCAGTTCGAGTTCCCCATCGATCAGCTTGCTCTCCAAGGTCCGCACAACCTGCAGAATGCTATGGCGGCCTCTATCGCAGCCCTTCGCCTCGGTGTCTCGACAGACGTCCTTACCCGTGCGCTCAAGGACTTCGTCAATGTCCCCCATCGACTAGAGAAGGTCGGTGTCCTCGACGGCGTACGCTATATCAATGACTCTAAGGCTACCAACGTCAGCTCCACCTACTACGCTCTTCGCACGATGACTACACCCTACGTGCTCATCCTCGGGGGCGAAGACAAGGGGAACGACTACATGGATATCACCGACCTCATCACTGCTGGTGCTCGAGGTCTGGTCTTCCTCACCACCGATGTACTCAAGCTCTACAAGAGCTTCCACGGCAAGGTCCCTCAGATCGCTTCTGCTCTCTCGATGGAGGAGGCTATAGAGCATGCCCGCCAGATGGCTCAGCCTGGGGATACCGTCCTGCTGTCACCTGCCTGTGCGAGCTTCGACCTCTTCCAGAGCTATATCCACCGTGGTGATTGCTTCCGAGAAGTCGTGCAGTCGCTGATCCAAGACGGGGAGAAGCATGTCTAGCGCCGTGCTTGACGCCCCCAAGAGTCGCTCTTGGTATCAGCGGATCTTCGCGGGGAATGGACTCCTGTGGTTCCTCTACTTCGTCCTGATCCTCGCCTCGCTGATCACCGTCTCGAGTGCGATCAGTTCGGAGTACTACAAGAGTATCTCCCGAGGGGGACTCAACCCCATCCTCAAGCATTCGCTGATGCTGGTCATCGGCGTAGCCTCGGCCATCGTCATGAGCATGCTCTCGGGCAAGGCCTACCGCTACGTCCTACCTCGGGTGAGCACACTCGTGATGCTGATCCTCTTCATTGCCCAGATCATCCTCGGGCATAGCGCCAATGGAGCGGAGCGCTGGATCAACCTCGGCTTCATCACCATCCAGCCGGCCGAATTCCTCCGTGTCTACATGGTCATCTGGGGGGCTTTCGTAGCGGGTAAGGATCAGGAAGAAGATCCCCGCAAGGTGAAGAGCTATGCCTTCTACTGGCTACGCATCCTGTTCTTCTCCATCTTCGTGATGCTGGGCAACCTGTCGACCTTCCTGATCTTCATCGCCTTCCTCTACCTCTATTCGTGGGTGCTGAAGGCGCCGAAGCGCTTCATGTACTGGGTGTCGGGGATAGGTGCTATCATGGCAGTGCTCTTCGCCCTCTATATCCTCTTCGCTCCAGAGAGCCTACTGGTCGGGCGTACCCTCACCTGGCACAATCGTATCCATGGTGCCCTCACCGAGCAGACGGATCGCTTCGCTATCACCGATGCCAACCGTCAGGAGCAGATGGGGCGTATGGCTATTGCTAATTCGCAGCTCATAGGGCGAGGTCCTGGGAAGAGTAAGATGCGTGACTCCCTCTCGCTGGCCTACTCCGACTACCTCTACGCCATCATCATCGAGGAATATGGAATCTTGGGACTTCTCTTCATCCCCAGCCTCTACTTCTGCTGGATGTTCTTCGCTTATCGGGAGGCCCGTAAGCAGACCAACGTCTACCGAAGCAACCTCATCAAGGGCTTCGGTATCCTCTACCCACTACAGGCTTTGGTCAATATGATCGTAGCCTCGGGGATCATCACTACGGGGCAGACCCTTCCGCTGATCAGCTATGGGGGCTCCTCGATCATCGCTACCAGCATGGCCTTCGGGATCATGATCGGGGCATCGCGCGTCGACAAGCCTAAGCGTGTCGAAGCTCCCGTCGAAGAGGCCGTAGTGGAGGACCTCCCTCTAGAGGATGATGCCATAGAGCCCAACGAAGACGAACAACTAGATACACTATGATACAGCGAGCCATCATTAGCGGTGGAGGCACCGGCGGGCATATCTTCCCCGCAGTCTCCATCGCCGAAGCTCTCCGCCGTCGCTACCCTGAGATAGATATCCTCTTCATCGGGGCAGAGGGACGCATGGAGATGCAGCGTGTGCCCCAAGCGGGCTTCCCCATCCGAGGACTGAAGATCCGAGGTCTTGACCGAAAGCATCTGTGGCGCAATGTGGGGGTCGTGCGTGACTTCCTGCGTGCACTCATCTCGGCTCGTGACATCATCCGAGAGTTCAAGCCTCAGATCGTCATCGGTGTCGGAGGCTATGCCAGTGCCCCGACGCTCAAGGCTGCTCAGAGCCTGGGTATCCCCACGCTCATCCAGGAACAGAACTCCTACGCCGGGGTGACGAATAAGTTCCTCGCACGGCGGGCCGATAAGATCTGTGTCGCTTATCCCGACATGGAGCGCTTCTTCCCCAAGGATAAGATCGTCCTGACGGGCAATCCCATTCGTCCTGCTATTGAGCACCTCAAGGCAGAGCGCCGAGAGGCCCTGGAGCACTTTGGTCTCCCTCTGGATACAGAGCGGGTGGTGGTCGTCGTGGGCGGTAGCTTAGGTGCTCGTAGTATCAATGAGAGCATCGGATCTCGCCTCAAGGATTGGGCGAACTCGGGTGTCGCCCTCATCTGGCAGACGGGGGTAGCCTTTGAGGAGAAAGCAAAAGAACTGCTGGCTGGCTACCACTTCCCCGTCTATTCATCCGCCTTCATCCAGCGCATGGATCTAGCCTATACCATAGCCGACGTCGTGGTCTCTCGTGCCGGAGCAAGTGCCATCTCTGAGCTCTGTCTCCTAGGTAAGCCGACGATCCTCGTACCCTCCCCTAATGTGGCTGAAGACCATCAGACGAAGAATGCCTTGGCTCTCTCGACACGTTCAGCAGCGATCCTCATCCCCGACAAGGAGGCAAGAGAGGAGCTGACCCCTCGGGCTATTGCGCTCGTCAAGGACGCTACGCAGTGTGCTTCGCTCTCCGAGGAGATACGTAAGCTTGCCCTCACCTCCGCTGCCGACAAGATCGTCGATGAGGTAGAGGCCCTGCTCTCCTCTAAGAAGGAGTAGCCGGTAGCTACCTGTACAAAAAGAGCCTCCCTACTTGCCGTCCTCGATCGAGGCGGACAAGTAGGGAGGCTCTATTATTTATGGTAGGCTTCAGTTTGGCTCTAAGGGTAGGGACTTAGAGAAAGCGCAGGTATTGGGCGATCGTCGGAGCGAAAAACCGGTGCTCCAGCTCGTGGACACGGTTCGCTAGCGTCTCTAGTGTGTCCCCTGCGTGCACAGGACAGGTAGCTTGCAGGAGGTGATGCCCGTGGTCGTAGTCTTCGTCTACGAGGTGGATGGTGATCCCGCTGTGGCTCCTGCCGGCCTCCAGCACAGCTCGGTGGACGTGTGCCCCGTACATCCCCTTGCCTCCGAACTCTGGGAGTAGGGCCGGATGGATGTTGATGATGCGCTGCGGATACTCCTCTATATATATAGGAGTGATCAGACAGAGGTAGCCGGCTAGGACGATGAGGTCGATCGCCTTCTCACGCATCAGAGCTAGAGGAGCCGTCCCTTCACGTAGCTCCTTGTTGGTGAAGTAGTGGCACGGGATGCCTAGGCGCTCCGCCCGCTCGACGACCCCAGCCTCTCGCTTATTGGTGAGGATGAGAGCCACCTCAGCCTCCCTAGTAGAGCGGAAATAGTGCACGATGGCTTCGGCGTTGGATCCGTTGCCAGAAGCGAGTATTGCTATTTGTTTCATAAATAGTTGTATCTTTGTGCACAGATGAAGCCTATCTGTGCAGTATCTGCTCAGCGCCTAGGACTAAGAGGTGAGGCTTCGGATGCATCAGCCCTGAGTGCTCTATAGGTACAAAGGTAACCGAATGCAAGTAAAGTAAGAATATTATAACCAAGTAAGAAACAGAATCATGTCACAGATCAACGACAAGGTAGTAGAAATCATCGTCGAAAAGCTTAACTGCGAAGCTAGCGAAGTAACTCCAGAAGCAAACTTCTCCAGCGACCTCGGTGCTGACTCCCTCGACACCGTAGAGCTCATCATGGAGTTCGAAAAGGCTTTTGATATCCAGATCCCCGACCAGGACGCTCAGGGTATCAAGACTGTCGGTGACGCTATCAGCTACATCGAAAGCAAGAAGGCTTAATCAGCCCTTTCTTTAGATATAAGGAATTCGCAGATGGAACTCAAAAGAGTCGTCATCACGGGAATAGGCGCTATCTCACCTCTCGGAGCTACGGCTCGCGAGACGTGGGAGGCTGTCATAGCAGGCAAGAGTGGGGCAGGACCCATCACACTCTTCGATGCCTCGAAGTTCAAGACTACGTTTGCTTGTGAGGTCAAGGATTTTGACGTCGCTAAGTATATCGATAAGAAAGAGGCTCGCCGCTTAGATCGCTATGCTCAATTTGCTATGGTGGCAGCTGAAGAGAGTATCGCCGATTCCAAGCTTGACGTAGAGAAGACAGATAGAAACCGTGTCGGGGTCATCATCGCCTCCGGTATCGGTGGGCTAGGTACCTTCGAAGAGGAGGTGCGTGGCTACAACGCAGAGTCTGGTCCTCGCTTCAACCCCTTCTTCATCCCTAAGATGATCTCTGATATCTCAGCAGGTCATGTGTCGATGAAGTATGGCTTCCATGGCCCTAACTATTCGACGGCTTCGGCTTGTGCTTCGTCCACGAATGCACTGATCGATGCTTGTCACCTCATCCGCCTAGGTAAGGCAGATGTGATCATCACTGGTGGGGCTGAAGCCTCTATCTGTGCTGCTGGTGTCGGTGGATTCAATGCTATGAATGCACTCTCCACACGCAACGATGATCCTCAGGGGGCTTCTCGTCCCTTCAGCGCTTCACGTGACGGCTTCGTCATGGGTGAAGGTGCTGCTTGCCTTGTGGTCGAGGAGCTCGAGCATGCTCTGGCTCGTGGTGCACACATCTATGCAGAGCTCGTCGGTACGGGCCTCTCTGCAGATGCTTACCACCTGACAGCTACCCACCCCGAAGGGCTGGGAGCTAAGCTCGTCATGCAGAATGCTCTTGAGGATGCTGGACTCACTCCCGAAGACATTGACTACATCAATGTACACGGGACGTCTACGCCTGTCGGGGATATCTCCGAGTCTAAGGCGATCAAGGAAGTCTTCGGTGATGCAGCGTATAAGCTGAATATCAGCTCTACCAAGTCCATGACGGGTCACCTCCTCGGGGCTGCTGGAGCTATCGAAGCTGTCTTTGCTCTGAAGTCAGTAGAAGAGGATATCGTACCTCCTACGATCAACCATGCTGCAGATGACGAAGATCCCGAGATCGACTATGCGCTGAACTTCACCTTCAACAAGGCTCAGCACCGTACCGTCCGCGCTGCTCTCTCGAATACGTTTGGTTTCGGTGGGCACAATGCGAGCGTGATCTTCAAGAAGTACGTCAAGTAACTCGCTCCACAAAAGCGTATCGTCAAAGATCTGGACTTAGCTCTATGATTATACGTATTGTGCGAGATGGACTCATGAGGCTCTTTGGGCGACGCCCCAAGGAGCCTCTCTTCCTACTCGTCGAGCTCCTTGGCTTCGAGCCTAGAGATCCCGAGCTCTATGATTTGGCATTCCGGCATAGCTCCATGAGTAAGCTCGACGCAGAGGGCTTCAAGGTCAATAATGAGCGCCTAGAGTTCCTCGGCGACTCAGTCCTTGCCACTGCGATGAGCCACTACCTCTATCGTCAGCACCCCCATTGGGATGAGGGCGAGATGAGCAAGCGTCGTGGTGCGATCGTCAAGCGGGCTGTGAACAACGCCGTGGCTCAACAGATGGGGCTTGATCGGCTCCTCCAGATCCGGCGAGAGGCTCGTCAGGGTAGCGCCGATATCTATGGTAATGCCCTTGAGGCACTCATCGGGGCGATCTTCCTCGATCACGGCTATGCGCGAGCCGAGTCCTTTGTCTTAACGAAGGTCCTCCCCCTCTTCCTTAAGCTGGAGGGAAGCCTTCGAGAGCAAACGACGAACTATAAGTCGCTCCTCCTCGAGTGGACACAGAAGCATCACCTCGTCCTAGACTTCAGGATGCTTCAGGAACCCAAGCGTGCTGGCGCCCTCTTCGTGTGTGCCGTCTACGTAGATGACCGCAAGGTGGGGGTGGGAAGTGGTCCCAATAAGAAGGTTGCACACCAAGATGCCGCCCATCGAGCTCTGCTAGCCTTGTGCCAAGCGGATGATTCGGTTGCGACAGAGCTGGGACTCGACTCCTAAGTGCTGGTAGACTTCGCCACAATGTGTAGATGCTCATTTAGACTAGGGCGAGGTCGGGCATGTGGATCAGACGGGATATGTGCCTGATGTCCTCCCTTTAGGGAGCAGATGTGGGGCGATTCTTGTAAATGAAGGGCGGGGAAAGGACTCTGGCGAGTTGTGAGTATTTGTAATTACATTAAAAAGCTATATCTTTGTCCCGTGTGTAAGTGTCCCTTTATGGCGCTTGCTCGGGCTCCACAGGTGTGTGGCGTAGCCTTGAAGCTTTGGTTGATGGGCTACCTCTTCCCCGAATCCTCCCACCTCCATCACGATGGCTTTGGGTGGTAAAAGGAGGGTCGGACTTCAGCTTTGCGAGAGGGGATTCCCTTAGTGGAGCTTGGTGTTTAATCCGATTACAGAACAGAAAACGTAATATATTATTTGAACATGATGTTAAAAAAGAGTTTAGTTGCAGCGGTTGCTTGCCTTGCTATGGCTCCAGCACTGCGCGCACAGCAGATGACTGACTCCGTCTATACGGTGGAAGTCAGAGACGCAGACAAGTACAGAGTCGAAACGAATAGATTTGGTGCTAACTGGTTCATCGGTATCGGTGCTGGTGCCCAGATGTATTTCGGTGACCACGACAAGCAGATGCGTTTCGTTGACCGCCTCACCCCTAACTTCGAACTTTACTTTGGTAAGTGGTTCACGCCTGGTCTCGGGATTCGTCTCGGCGCTAACGGCTATAAGATCAAGGGTGTTTCTGGTTGGACTGGCCACAATCTTGCCCATCCTAACGTAAACTACAAGAACTACGCAGGCTACATCGTGGACTGGAATCCTGCTACTCAGACGGGTAAGGTCTATCAGCATACTCCTGCTAATATTGGCTACCCTCTCTACGAAACGGAACAGCAGTATATCCACGCTCATGCTGATGTCCTCTTCAATCTCTCTCAGCTCATCTGTGGGTACAATGAAGATCGCGTCTACTCGCTGATTCCCTATGCAGGGCTTGGTTTTGCAGCTAGCCTTGAGAAGGCTTCTGTCTCTGGTGAGCATTCTCACGAGCTGTCTGCCAATGTTGGTATCCTAAACCGCTTCCGTGTTAGCCGTGCCCTCGATATCAACCTCGATATCCGTGGTGCCTTCTTCAATGACCACTTCGACCAGGAAGATGCCTCTCTCACTCCTCAGGGCAAGATTGCTCTAACTTCTGGTCGCTGGGGTGAAGGTCTTCTGACTGCTACGCTTGGTGTTAGCTACAATATCCCTCGTCGTGGTTGGGACCGTAGCACTAACACTACGATCCGTGTCAATGAGAATGTCCTCAACGATCTTCGTAACCGCCTTGGTGACCTCGAAAATCAGAACAACGACCTCCGTCGTCAGCTAGAGGCTGCTCTCAACCGTGAAGTTACTCCAGAGAATGTCGTTTCGGCTATTCCTCTCCTCGTAACCTTCCCAATCAACCGCTGGACGCTCAGCAACAAGGATCGTGTCAACCTCGGCTTCCTTGCTGATGCACTCAAGGCTAACCCCAAGCTCGTCTACTCAGTCACTGGGTTTGCTGATAAGGGAACCGGTAGCAAGAAGCGTAACATCTTCCTCGCTCGCAAGCGTGCTGAAGCTGTCTACGATTGCCTCGTGAAGGAATTCGGTGTATCCGAGTCTCAGCTCAAGAAGGATTCTCAGGGTGGCGTAGCTAACATGTACTACAACGACCCACGTTGCAGCCGTTCTGTTCTGAGCAAGGTGGCTGAATAAGAGTATCTCGCTATTCCTAGCCTCCCATTTGCTACGTCTATCGTGGCCAGGGTGGCACACAGAAGAATGATCTCCCTCTAGAAGCCTATGTAGCGTTTCTTGGGGGAGGTCATTCCTCTTTAATGATAGTACCTCATCTTCCTCTGCGGGTAGAAAATACTTCCCGATATATCAGGATAAGGTATAGGTAAGGGCTAACTCTTGCGTCTTATTTCTGCGGGTGATCTCTGCAATCGATCTCCAGAAAGATCGCTGGTAGTATGCCGCTCCCATAAGGATAGAGCTCTTGTGAATAGCTACTCTTTCTCTAGTGCGAACTCACCCATCCAGCTACTTTAGACTCGCTTCTTATGACTCCCCTTGTTTCGATTATTATTCCTGTCTACAAGGCCGAGCAGACCTTGCCGGCTTGCCTTGCTCAGCTGAAAGCTCAGACCTATCGTCATCTGCAGATCATCTTCGTTGATGACTGTAGCCCTGATGGTGGGCTTGTCTATTTAATGGGACAGAAGCCACAGCTTGAAGAGCTGGGGATAGAGGTCGATATTCTCCACCATGAAGTCAATCAAGGGGTAGCTTCGGCAAGAAATACAGGACTCTCCGCCGTGCGTGGTGAGTACATCTATTCCGTGGATGCAGATGATGAGCTGAATCCTCGGGCTATCCAGCTTTTTGTTGATCGGGCTCAGCAGACAGGAGCTGATATCATCGGATGTGAATATCACCTTTCTCAAGGATCTAGCCTACGTCATATTAGACAACCTGAAGTGAAGACTGGGATAGAGGCGTTGCATCAGATCTTTGCTGGGAAGATGAAGTGGAACCTCTGGCTCTTCATGATTCGCCGATCGCTGATGGATGCACTCGGTGCTTCACCTTTCTTGCCCGGGGTGAATATGGGCGAAGATCTCATGGTTATGGGAAAGCTCCTCTATCGAGCATCTTCGGTCTCGATTATCCATGAGCCTCTCTACACCTACGTTCGTTCTGATCAGCAGATCACGAATGTCTATCGCCCTGAGCATTGGCAACAGGTGGAGACGAATGTTCGGGAGCTAGAGTCTTACCTCACGACACATGAAGCCACACAAGAGTTAGAGCTCCTTCACTATCTGAAGCTCAACCTGAAGCTCCCTCTTCTCATCTCAACGCGACGTGAAGATTTTCGACGCTGGGGTGCGATGTACTCTGAGAGCAATGAGTATATCTTAAAGAACAAAGAGCTTCCTTTCCGTACCAAACTCCTACAGTATATGGCGGCCAAGAAGCAGTTCTGGTTTGTCGTCGTCTACAATAAGGTCATCATGCGATGGCTGTATAAAATCTTATACCGGTAGCCCTTAACTTCTATTGTCTATGAGGAAACTCCTCCTAATGATTCTTATAGGGGTACTGATCACATGCTCGTACTATTCCTTTGAATTAGCGGCTTTACCTAGTGGCCCCAACACAAAGATGATTGTGGCTGTCATGGGCCTAGTATGGTTTGCCTACGACAATCTCTTACGTCGTAGTCGTCGTGGTGTACAGTTACCTCAGGTGATGGTGGTTGGCTTGCTCTTTGCAGGCCTTTATTCCATCATTAATATTCTTGCCATTGAGGTCAATGGTACCGATGACTACACCTATGCCAATTACATCACGACTTTCCTGGTTTGGGTTTTTAGCGTCTATCCAGCTATCGCCTTAATGCGGATTACGCATGGTTCTGTTACACTCCCTATACTTACTCATTATCTTGTAGCAATAACTCTCTTCCAGTGCGCCACTGGGCTTATCATGGATAATAGTCCTGCTTTTGATGAGTTCAATAGTAAGATTGTTCTTTGGGAGCGGGATTTCTTTGATAGGATTGGTCGTATTCGTTGTTTTAGTACAGCGCTGGACTTTGGTGGAGTGCGATTTTCTCTTGTCCTCATTCTTATAATGGGAATGCTGGGGCGGGATGAGTCTGTCCGAAAAAGTAAGGGAGCGATGTTCTATCTACTGCTCTCTTTCTTTGTCATAGCCGGTATTGGGAATATGGTGGCTCGAACAACTACAGTTGGAGTCGTCGTGGGATTGGTGATCTTGGTGATCTCTATGTTTGGATCCGGACCAGGTTTGGGAGGCTCAAGATATATTATTGGACTATTCTTTGTCACTCTAGCCCTTGTTTCGGTTGTTGGAGTTTATCTATACAATACTGACGAATACTACTACAATCTTATACGCTTTGCTTTCGAGGGCTTCTTCAATCTCGTGGAGAAAGGTGAATTCACTACGGATTCAACTGAGGTATTGGAGACCATGTGGGAATGGCCTTCGGATACCAAGACTTGGATTATTGGAAGTGGCATTTATGACGCCTTTGCCTACGGGACTGACATCGGTTATTGCCGCTTGATTCTCTACTCTGGGCTTACGGGCTTTGTGGTCTTTGCACTGAGCTTTGTCTACTATGCCTACTTCTTTGCTCGGAAATACCCCCGTTATGTTTGGCTCTTTGTTGGCTATCTAGCGATGACATTCATTGTTTGGATGAAGGTATCTACGGACATCCTGATGATCTATGCTTTCTTCTTCTGGTTTACTGCTGAGGAGAGTGACCACATCAATGGTATCATCCCTGAAGAATCGACTGTCTCATGAGAATCGTCTACTGTATCCCCGCTACCTCCAACTCTGGGGGAATGGAGCGTGTCCTGACACGTAAGGTGAACTACCTAGCCGACCTTGGTCATGAGCTCATCATCATCACGACGGACCAGCGTGGTGCTAAGCCCTTCTTCCCGCTTGACGAGTCTGTCAAGCAGTATGACCTTGGGATCAACTATGATGAGAACAATGGTCAGGGTATCCTCTCCAAAGCCTTAGCCTACCCTCGTAAGAAGCGCTTGCATAAGCAGCGTCTACAAGCATTGCTCCTGAAGCTTCGTGCCGATATCGTGATCTCTATGTTTGGGGATGATTCCTCGTTCCTCCCGAAGATCAAGGACGGTAGCAAGAAGATCCTAGAGTACCACTTCTCCAAGCTAAAGCGCCTGCAGTATGGTCGTACAGGACTCTGGCGACTCGTAGATGTCCTGCGCACCAAGATGGATGAACGGACTGTGAAGCCCTTTGATCGCTTCGTCGTGTTGACAGCTGAAGACCAGGGCTACTGGGGGGCACTACCCAATATTCGAGTCATCCCTAATCCCCTTCCCTTTACTTCTGAGGAGACTTCTTCCTGCAAGTCAACTAAGGTCGTCGCTGTAGGGCGCTATGACTTCCAGAAGAACTTCTCTAAGCTCCTTCAGCTGTGGGCTCGTATTGCGCCACAGTTCCCCGAGTGGACGCTGGAGATCTATGGCAATGGCGCTCTGCGAGGCGAACTAGAGCAAGAGGTGAAGGAGCTGGGTATCTCCAGCTCAGTGACCCTTGCTCAGCCTACCCATCAGATGAAGGAGGTCTATCTCAGTGCCTCGATCTATGCGATGACCTCTCGTTACGAAGGCCTTCCTATGGTCTTGATCGAAGCGCAACAGATGGGGCTTCCTATCGTCTCCTTCGCCTGTCCTTGTGGGCCACGTGACGTGATCCATGATGGAGAAGACGGCTTCCTCATCCCTATGGGCGAGGATGATATCTTCCTCAAGGCCTTGACTACTCTGATGGCTTCAGAAGAGAAGCGTATCTGCATGGGTCAGCGTGCCCGAGAAGCTTCCGCCCGCTATGAAGTCGATGCTGTGATGAATAAGTGGCTCACGCTCTTCTCCGAGCTTGTCCCTACTAAGCCTACCACCGGACTATGAAGCAGATCGTCATCTCCGCAGTCAATCTCCGTAAGGGGGGCACACTCACGATCCTTCGCCAGTGCCTAGCCTTCCTCTCCGAGTGGGCCCCAGGTAAGGGCTATGAAGTGATCGCCCTAGTGCACCAGCGTGAGCTCGCTGACTACCCGAATATTCGCTATATCGAGATCCCCTGGGCTATCAAAGGCTGGGGGAAGCGCCTCTGGTGTGAGTACGTCACGATGGGGCGTATCGCTCGAGAGCTGGGGCCGATTGACCTTTGGCTCTCCCTTCATGATACGACGCCACGGGTGAAGGCCCGACGTCAGGCGGTCTATTGCCAGACTTCATTCCCCTTCCTCCGGTGGCGATGGAGCGACTTCCGCTTCGACAAGAAGATCCCGCTGTTTGCCATGTTCACTCGCTTTGCGTATCGGATTGGTATTCACAAAAATCGCTATCTTGTCGTCCAGCAGCAGTGGCTTAGAGAAGGCTTCAGCCAGATGTTTGGGCTTCCCGAAGATCGGTTCATCGTAGCACCTCCGCAGCGAGAGACCCTTCCACCCCAAGCGCCAGAAGAGGGAAGTGCAAGGCGTCCCTTTACCTTCCTCTACGCAGCTACAGCGGATGTCCATAAGAACTTTGAGCTCCTCTGCGAAGCTGCTCAGCGTCTAGAGAGCAAGGTCGGTAAGGATGCCTTCCGTGTAATCCTGACGATCGATGGCTCCGAGAATAAGTATGCCTCTTGGCTTCGTAAGACTTGGGGGCACGTCTCGAGCCTAGACTTCTCGGGCTTCATGACTAAGGAGCGCCTTCAGGCTACCTATGCGAGCACGGACTGCCTCGTCTTCCCTTCTCGCATCGAGACTTGGGGCTTGCCGATCTCGGAGTTCCTACCCTATGACCGGCCGATGCTCCTCTCTGATCTCCCCTTTGCTCACGAGACAGCAGCGGGTGCTCGTGAAGTAGGGTTCTTTGATTCTACCTCTGCCGATTCGCTTGCCCAGGCGATGGAGCGTGTCCTCTCGGGGGATCATAAGGGGCTGGCACCTGTCCATCCTCGCCCCCTACAGCAGCCCAAGGCAAGCTCTTGGGTCGAGCTCTTCGAGCTCCTTCTCTCCGAGGATTGAAGCAGCTTCTCTAGCTGACGAGATCCCTCCTCTTAGTCCCCATATGCATGGGGTGGATCGCAGACCCATTCATGGGTCGCTCCAGGGCCCCATGAATGGGTCACCCGTGGTACCCATGTATGGGTTCTTTTTCGGATGATGACAAAGGCTTTACGCCCTCATCCTTCCCGAAGCTCTTGAGCCAAGGTGGAGAAGTATGGAGCGGATCACTTGAGCGAGTATCTTACACGTTCTTCGAGGTGTAGTGATTAGCAAGGCTTTCTTCCAGCCCCACACCTGCATACTCGTATATATGGCACAACATGATGAAGGTATTACAACTTGGTAAGTTCTATCCCATCAAGGGTGGGGTAGAGAAGGTCATGGAGATTTTCACCGAGGGCTTAGCCGAACGAGGCTTCCCCTCCGATATGCTCTGTGTCTCTCGGAATGGCAATACAGAGAATGTCATCCTCTCCGAGCATGCGCGTGTCCTGCGCACCCAGAAGTTGGCTGAGATCGCTGCTACGATGATCTCTCCTCAGCTCATCTGGCGCCTGCGCTGTATCCGCCGTAAGTATGACATCATCCATGTGCACCATCCTGACCCGATGGCAGCCTTGGCCCTGTTCTTCTCAGGCTATAAGGGGAAGGTGGTCCTACATTGGCATAGCGATATCCTCAAGCAGAAATTCCTCCTCCGTTTCTTCAAGCCTCTTCAGAGCTGGTTGATACGGCGTGCGGACCTGATCCTTGGGACTACACCTGTCTATGTCGAGGAGTCACCCTTCCTCAAGGATGTGCAGCACAAGACTTCCTTCCTACCCATTGGTGTGGATCCTTATCCCTGGCTCTCTGATGAGATCAAGGATATCCGTGCTCAGTACCCTGGGAAGAAGATCATCTTCAGTATGGGGCGCCTCGTCTCTTACAAGGGCTATGAGTATCTCATCTCCGCAATGACTCATCTGCCCGAAGAGTATATCCTCTTGATCGGTAGTGATGGACCGCTCAAGGAGCAACTGCAGCAACAGATCGAAGAGCTTGGACTGAAGGATCGAGTGACCCTACTTGGTGGGCTCAAGGAGGAGAAGAAGCAGGCTTACTTCGGAGCTTGTGATGTCTTCTGTCTCAGCTCGGTCATGAAGACTGAAGCCTATGCGATTGTGCTCGTCGAAGCGATGTCGCTTGGACGTCCTGTGGTCGCTACTAAGATCCCAGAGTCTGGGGTCTCTTGGGTCAATGCCCATGAGGTGTCGGGACTCAATGTGCCAGTGCGTGATCCCGAAGCTTTAGCCGAGGCTATTCATAAGATCTGTGGAGATCCTGAGCTATGGAAGCGCTATAGCCAGGGGGCTCGACAGCGCTATGATGACATCTTCACTAAGGACGAGATGATCAACAACTTGATCGAGACTTATACCCAGTTACTCAATAACAATTAAAGTTCTATGAATGCATTCGAACGCGTGATTAAGAGAGCATGTGACTTCATCTTTGCTCTTATCGCCCTCCTTATCTTCTGGCCTGTGATGGTGATCATCGCTATCCTGATCAAGAGAGAAGATCCATCGGGAGATGTCATCTTCCGTCAAGTCCGCATAGGCTACAAGGGGAAGCCCTTCACTCTCTATAAGTTCCGCTCCATGCGAATGGATGCAGAGAAGGACAATCGTCCTCAGCTCTATAGTGATGGTGATAGTCGTCTGACGCGTGTCGGAGCATTCATCCGTGCTCACCATCTGGATGAGTTCCCACAGCTGTGGAATGTGCTTAAGGGAGAGATGTCGTTCGTGGGTCCTCGCCCTGAGCGCCAGTTCTTCATCGATCAGATCATGGAGCGCAACCCCGACTATGTACGCCTCTATGCCGTGCGTCCAGGACTCTTCTCCTACGCCACCCTGTACAATGGCTATACAGACACGATCGAGAAGATGCTTGAGCGCCTCCGTATGGACCTGGAATATCTTGACAACTACTCGCTCTTTACCGACGTCAAGATTATCACCCTTACGGCTATTTCCATTATATTTGGTAAGAAATTCTAAGCATAAATACTTTTCACGATAATGACCAAGAGATTACTTCGGATATGGGGGGGGGCTATGATGACCCTCGCACTCCTAACCCTCGCATCGTGTGACTCGGCTAAGCGTACGAACTACCTCCAAGATATCGAGGTCGCTAAGGCTTACGGCGTCAAGCATGATGTAGGGATCGTCGTCCAGAAGGGCGATAAGCTTCGTATCATAGTGTCTAGCCTCGCTTCTCCCGAGCTGGCTCTGCCTTTCAACTCTAGGCTTGCAGCTCCTCAGAGCACCGCCACGAGTGTACGTGCCGAAGCGCTCCTGAAGAACGGGCCTACGGTGGCTGCTGCCGATACCCTCAACTCTTACCTCGTTGATGCCGATGGCCAGATCCAGTTCCCTATCCTCGGTAATGTCTCCGTCGTGGGACTGAGCCTAGAGCAGGTAAGCGAGCACATTAGAAATCTCCTCGTCGGAGGCAACTACCTCAAGGACGCCCATGTCGTGACGAGCTTCGATAACCTGCGAGTTTACCTCCTTGGTGCCTTCGAAGTCAATCGTACGCTCTCTGGAAGTCAAGCTCAGCTCTTAGACCGAGGATCCTTCCATCTCGACAATGCACAGACGAATATCTTAGAATTACTGTCTCGAGCTGGAGGCTTATCTGATCAGGCTGACTACTCTAGGCTGAGTGTCATCCGACGTGTCGGTCGTGAGTACGTCTACTACCGCTTAGATATGCGCTCGAAGAGTATCTTTGATTCTCCAGCCTTCTACCTCCAGCAGAATGATATTATCTATGCTGAGTACAAGTATCGTACTCGAGATACTGATCAGAAGGTCAGCATGGCTCTTGGCTATGTTTCGACAGCCGCTTCTGCTATCCTCTCTGCCCTAGCTATTATTTCGGTCCTCAAGCGATAGATGCCTCATTATGCCTGAACAGCAAATAACTAATCGACCGAGTGACAAGGGTGCAGACCTAAACCTCGTCGATATCTTCATGTACCTCTATCGGTACAAGTTCCTCTACATCCTCTGTGTGGGGATCGTCGTTGCTCTTGCCCTCTACCGCAATGCACGCCAGCCCTTCACTTACGAAGGTCAAGTCAAGATCTTTATTCGTGATGCTTCACAGCGTACGATGGTAGATGACAATATGCTCCGCTACATGCGTAGCTCGCGACTTAATGTCTCCAACGAGCGTATTCAGCTTTCTTCTCGTCGCGTCATGCAACGTACGGTCAGACTCTCGGGAGCTAATGTCTTCTACAATGTCAAGAGTGGATTACGCACACTGGAACTCTATGATGAAGCTCCGTTTAAGGTGACTTTCTTGGATACGCTGGATGTCGCTAATACTTTCCGTGTGTCTTATCAAGATGCTAGCCATGTCTCGATTAAGCTCGGTAAGGACGGGCGGACACAGGTGATCCCTGTAGGAGAGCCTATCCGTATCGGAGAGACTCGCTTCATAGTAGAAGCAAGGAAGAGCTTTAATGCTCCTTGGGCTTATTCGGAGATCCAGGTGAGTCGTATCCCCTTTGTTGATGCTGTACGCTTCTATCAGCACTCTGTCGCTATAACTCAGCCTGAGGCGCAGACATCTACGCTCACTCTGACCCTCCGAGATAAGACCTTGAAGAGAGCACTTGATATCCTCTCAGCTCAGGTGATGGCCTACAATCAGGAGGAGGTAGAGATGCGTAACCAAGTCTCAAAGAATACTGCTGAGTTCGTCAACGAACGCTTGGAGGCTCTTAGCCGAGAACTGGGGGTTGTTGAGCAAGATATGACTCGCTTCTCAGCTCGTAATAAGACTATTGACTTCACCTCCAAGGTCGAGAGCTACAACGCTCGCTCCCTTGAGGAGGAAGATGCTTCCATCAAGATCGAGAAGCAGCTCAAGCTCGTCTCCTACATGCTCTCGCAGCTGAATAGCCCGAGTAAGCGCCACGAGCTCATGCCTCTGAATATCGCTATGCCCGACCCCGAGCTAGATGGCTACATCACGCAGTACAACCAGCTGAAGTTCCAGCGGGACAAGCTTGTCGAAAGCTCTGGTGGTAGTACGCAGAACCCCGTCATCGCTGAGTATGATGCCACGTTGGATCAACTTCGTAAGAGTGCAACCGAGATCCTGAACCAGCAGGCAAGCGCCCTAAGAGCTCGCCTCAAGAGTGTCGAGCGAGATCAGTCTGCCCTCTTCTCTAAGCTCCCTGATGTCACTGAGGAAGGTCGAGCCAAGGCTGACATTGATCGTCGCCTGGCTATCCAGGAAGGTCTGTACACAGAGCTCCTTAGCAAGCGTGAAGAGTATGCACTGCGCCAGTCTATGACCCAGGATAGCGCCTATATCCTGGATATGAATGATGCGCCTAACACGCCCCCTGTCAGCCCCAATACACTCCGAACGATCGTCCTCGCCTTATTGCTTGGGTTCGCCCTTCCTACGATCTTCTTGATCGTACGTCTCTTGACGGATAATAAGGTACGCACCCGCAAGGACATCCTGGATCGCCTCACTATTCCCTTCCTTGGGGATATTCCTAAGGAAGAGCGCTCCAAGTCTGGACAGCCTCGTGGTGTACGTGAGCAGGGTGGTGATGAGACGTCAGAAGCCTTCCGCGTCCTACGTGAGAATATGCGCTTCATGATCGGATCAGCAGCAGGGAAGACGAAGAAGATCATCTTTACCTCCTTCGGAGAATCAGCAGGTAAGTCCTATGTCTCCTACAACCTGGCTAAGACGCTTACTTTCTCTGGTCACCGCGTGGTACTTGTCGACTTAGACCTGCGTAAGGGGACACTCTCCCATCGTGCCGGTATCATCGGTAAGGGGGTCACCGAGTATCTCTCCGATCCGACGATACAGGTCGATCAGATCATTCGCAAGGACCCCAACGCTCCTAAGCTCTCTGTCATCGCTTCTGGAGCAGTACCTCCCAATCCTGCGGAGCTCCTCCTGGGCGAGCGTCTCGACGAGCTGGCAGATAAGCTCAGCGAACAGTTTGACTTCGTAGTCTTTGACAACGTGCCCTTCGGTAGTGTCGCTGATGCTGCTATCGCCAATCGTGTAGCAGACCTCACGATCTTCATCCTTCGTGCTGCTAAGCTCGACCGCCGTGCGCTCCCTGAGCTTCAGCGCTTGTACGATGATCATATCCTGACTAATATGGCCATCGTCCTCAACGGTGCTACCGAGAGCGGACACGGCTATGGCTATGGTTATGGCTACGGCTATGGCTATGGTTACGGCTATGGTTACGGGAACAAGAAGAAGAAAAAGACCTTGCTCCAGCGCCTAGGCATCCGCCGTTAAGTTTACTGAAGAGATACACTCCTCCATCCACTGGAGGGGTGTATCTCTTTCTACTTTATAGTCCGACTAAGGACAGAAGCTTTGTCCGTCTTGGAGATAGGGCTGCCGTCTGCTAAGGACGAGTACATCATCTACCCAAGAGGAAGGAGTGCCGTCTGTCAAGGATAGAAGCAACGTCTGCCACGAAGGTAGAGGTACTGTCTACCAAGGGTCGAAGCACAGTCTATCTCGGAGATAGAAGTGTCGTCCGCCAAGGATAGAGCTAACGTCTACCTCGGACATAAGGGTGCGATCAATCAAGGACAGTCGCATCACCCGTCTCGGCGGTAAAAGTACCATCCACCCAGGATCGAAGCATCCTTCATCACAGTTAGAAGCGCCATGGCTCACCGGCTTTACTCTTTCCCTGCTCTTAGCTACGACGTCGCTCTCTTACCCCGCATAGTGCTTGGGGGAGGGGTGAACTCGTCTAGCTTCAAGGCAAGAAGGCGTGAGGCGTCTAGCCCGCTATAAATGCTATGAGTTCCACCCGACCACTGCTCTCGGTACTCGTCCCCGTCTACAACGTCGCTCCCTATCTCGAGCAATGTCTAGACTCGATACTGAGCCAGCCCTATTCCTGTCTAGAGGTGCTCGTCATCGACGACGGCTCTACAGATGGGAGCGGAGCCCTATGCGATCGCTATGCGGAGCGGGACCAGCGCATCCGTGTCGTCCACCAGGCCAATGCTGGGCTCTCGGCAGCACGCAATGCAGCGATGGACCTGATGCAAGGGGAGTTCTTCACCTGTGTCGATTCGGACGACTGGCTGACGGCAGATGCCTTCTCTGCCCCTATGTCCTATCTCGAGGCGAACCCCCTCGTTGACGTCCTTGAGCTAGGCTATGTCGAGGTGAACTGTCGGACGGGTGAGGAGCGTCCCGTCCTTGCTCAAGGGGCTGAATTTACCTCGGAGGAAGCCCTCCGACACCTCGCTGATCTCTCCGGGGTCACAGGCATGGCCTGGGGGAAGATCTACCGCACCGAGACGATGGGCAGACTTCGCTTCCCTGTAGGGAGGCCTTATGAGGATACGCCCTTTGTCTTCGAAGCTCTAGCTCGGGCACATCGCTACCGCTACCTCTCTTGGCTTGGCTACCACTATCGGATAGCACGCTCGGGGAGCATCACAGAGAGCTATGACGGGCGCATCGTTTACCTCTTCGAGAACCTCCTAGATCTACGGCCTACGATCGAGGCGCTACAGGCGGACTACCTCCCCCTGCTCCATGAGACCCTCTATCGCCGGCTACTCATCTTCTCGCTCTGGGCTATGCGTCATGCGCAGACGGCTCCAGGGCTACTACCCCTCCTTCTCCCCTATACGAAGCGCTTGCGTAGCCTTAGTTACCCTAAGGGCTCTCAAGCTGACCGCCTTCGTCGTAGGCTTTTCCTCTCCTTCCCTCGCCTCTTTCTCTCCATCAAGCGATGCACAGGGCATCGCCGCTAAAGAGACTCATATACTGTATGGACCAGCAACTGACTTATTGTATTGCTCAGGAGTATATCCGATTGATTACCCCTTCGGCAGAGGCTACACGAGCTATACTGCCGAACTATGAGCCTTTCCATGTAGACGCCCTCCCCGAAGGAGCGTCGCTACTCTTCACCTTCACGGGGGGAGTCGACCTCTCCGCCCTGCCTCGCAAGGCCCTCTTAGAGGATAAGCTCTTCGACGGGGTACGAGCCTCTATCTACCATACCTCTGAGTCTCGCCTCCTGCTGGAGCTATCGACTCAGGAGCGCACGCACACGATGGTTATCGACCGAGATTGGCAGGAAGTCCAGTCCGACGTCCTGATGGATGATCCTTCGGACTTCTTCTTCATCAACCGCCTGGTCATGATCGTCTACGGAGTGGCGATAGCCCCGCATCATATGCTGAAGGTCCACGCTTCTGTGACGGAGCTAGAAGGCAATGCCCTCCTCTTCCTCGGTACCAGCGGTACGGGCAAGAGCACGCACAGCCGACTCTGGCGCAAGTTTGTCCCCGGGGCGACACTCCTCAATGACGACGAGCCGATCCTGCGTATCATGGAGGATGGCGAAGTGCGTGTCTTCGGATGCCCATGGAGCGGAAGTACTCCCTGCTACCGTAATGCCTCCGCTCACGTCACTGCGCTTGTCCACCTCCGACAGAGCCCAGAGAATAAGCTGACGAAGCTCCGTGGACGGGATAGCTTCGACTCGCTCTACTCCTCGACGGCTTTCCTGCATTCGGACAAGAAGCGCCACCTGGCTACCTTCGACACGGTAGCGGATGTACTGGAGCAGATCCCCGTCTACCGCCTGGATTGCCGTCCTGACGAAGAGGCCGTCCAGCTATCTCGCACGCTACTGCCCTAAGACGTATCGATGACTGGAGGAATAGGCCTAACAGCTCTGCAGAAGCAGAAGAAGATCCAGAGCGAACTCTTCTTCGCCGAGGTCCTGGATAGGATAGCGGCGGGGAAGCATCCTCGCCTCTTGCCTCGTGGCTCGAGTATGCGTCCCTTTATCCGAGGGGACAAGGATAAGATCGTGCTCTCTCAGCTGACAGAGGCTTCCTATGCAGTGGGTCGTATCGTCCTGGTGCACCTAGATCGGGGCTACCTCATCCACCGCATCACTCGCATCGACGGTCCTGTCTACACGCTCCGAGGAGACGGCAATCCCTACCAGCGGGAGCAGTGCACACGGGATCAGATCCTGGCAGAAGTGACCGTGGTCATCCGAGGCAAACGGGAGATCCTCCTAGGGAGTAAGCTCTGGAAGCGCTACGAGCGCTTCTGGCCGGCTAACGATACCCTCCGTCGCCTCTTCCTAGCCCTCTATCGGCGGACGCTCTACCGCTGGGGACTCTAGGGGAGAAGGCTTTCCAGGTTTCTGTCGCTACTGTTACCTCTAAGGAGGCGCTACTGCTACCTCCAAGCAAGCGCTAGTTGTGCCTCCCTCGTCGAATCAGGGCAACGGCTCGTAGCCTGCCCTTCGGCTTCTTCCCCCGCTTCACTACAGCTACCTGCAGACCTTCGGGTCCTGCAGGTAGCTTTTTTTAGTTCCGAGGTCAGGGGACTACCTTCTTTTGTATGGGCTCATCTCTGGTCTTAGCTCCTTGTGGCTTCTTCGGTGGACAGCGTTCCTTTACCTTGCTCCATGCTTAGTCTTGAGCCTACTTCTTCTCACCCTATTCCTGCGGAGAGGGTGAGCTCGACAAAGGAGAGATTCCCCCCAAGATCTTAGGCAAAATGAATATCTTTGCTCATGCTCATAAAGGCAATTTCTCCCTGCTCCATGCACAGAGAAGGCCTCGAGAAATTTCCTCTATCGACGACGATTCATCCCGCCTCTGCACCATGCATCGCTACATCTATCTCCTGCTCCTCATCGCTCTTGGCGGTCGTGGGGCTTACGCACAGCAGAGCTTCTCTGCTCCTGGGGGCTTCACTGTCCGTGTCGGAGACAGCCTACAGTTCGGACTTCCCGCTCCCGGTGAGAGCTATGCCTCTGTCTTCGATCGTCTCTCTCAGGAGCGAGTGGAGCTGCCTTCTCGCTTCAAGGAGGCTCTCCCCTTCAGCCGAGCCAAGGTAGAGGGCTACAAGCTCTTCGCTAGAGATACGACGACTTCCAAGCTCGATACTTTCCTCATCCTTCGGCATCCTTGCTTCCCCGAGGACTCGCTCTTCCTCGATCTTGGCTGGGCTGTCTCCTCGGGGGAAGTGTTGGTCTCCGATCCCACGCATACGCTTCTCTACCCCGAGGCCAAAGAGCTCACCCCCGACCTCTACGTGCCGGCCCTCCTCCGAGCGGGCTACCTTAGTCCAGGGGAGGAAGCGAAAGAACTCCATCTTGATATCCTCTCCATGATGAGAGGAGACAGCCTAGAGCCTGACTCCCTAGAGTATCAGCGAGTCGTGGCAAGGATCCCTCGGGAGCTCCAGCAGGTGGCCTCTACGCTCGACCCTGCGAAGGTATACTACGTGAGCTATCCCATCGTCTGTGCGGGCTACAATACAGAGTATGGAGGCTATCCTCTGGCAGATCTTTACACAGGTGGGTTGTTAGGGATAGCTCCCCGCTATCCGAGAGTCCTCTTTGCGATTGTTTTTGCTCTTCAGGGGTACATCCCCATTATACACGTACCTGCCGAGGTGGCTAAGCGCTATGAGGAGCGTTCACGTAGAGTCGGGAGCGATGTCCACTCACTCACAGGACGGCTCTACTTCCGTATGGTGCCCGTCTCGAAGACTACGCTGTCTGAGGTGGCACTTACGATCCCAGGTATGGAGATCGAGTGCCTTGGCTTGGATCTCTACGAGTTTGCTCACTGCGAGTACTACCATCTAGGCTCGGGTCGTGCCTTTACTCCCGATAAGTAGCCTGCCCGCTTACCTCCGTTTATTTCACCCTCCTTCTTCACCTTTCTCACCTATTATCCTCATGCCCCAGCGCCTCTTTCTCCTCGATGCTTACGCCCTCATCTACCGAGCCTACTATGCCTTTATTAAGTCCCCACGGATCGATACCAAAGGGCGTAATACCAGCGCCGTCTTCGGCTTCGTGCTTATGCTTGAAGATCTGCTGGGGAAGGAGAACCCCGACGAGATCGCTGTCGTCTTCGACCCTCCTGGGGGGACATTTAGGCATCGGGAATACCCCGAGTACAAGGCCCAGCGTGAAGAGACGCCCGAGGGGATACGCATAGCCGTACCGCTCATCCGGGAGCTCCTTCGTGCCTACCGCATTCCCGCCGTTGAAGTCCCAGACTACGAGGCGGATGACGTCATCGGTACGCTCAGTGTCCTCGCTGCAGAGGCAGGCCGTGAGGTCTACATGGTCACCCCGGATAAGGACTATGGCCAGCTAGTGACCGAGCAGGTGCGCATGTACCGCCCGATGCAGGGTGGAGGCTACGAAGTCTGGGGGCCAGAAGAGATTAAGGAGAAGTTCGGTCTCCAGTCGCCCCACCAAGTCATTGACTATCTTGCCCTCCTCGGGGATAAGGTGGACAACATCCCTGGCTGTAAGGGTATCGGGGAGAAGGGAGCACAGAAGCTCCTCGCCGAATACGGTAGCATCGACAGCCTCCTAGAGCACGCCTCCGAGATCAAGGGTGCTACAGGCAAGAAGATCCAAGAGGGGGCAGAGGCCATCCGTCTCTCCTACTACCTGGCTACGATCCGCAGGGATGTCCCGCTGGACTATACTCCGGGAGCGTTTGCCCAAGCGCCTAAGGACGAAGAGGCTGTGCGTAGGCTCTTCGAGGACCTGGAGTTCCGCACGCTCCTCTCCCGTGTCCTAGGGCCAGCCCGTCCCGCTGCCCCTAAGCCTCAGCCCGAACCAATGGGGGATCTTTTCGCCCAGCTTGAGGAGCGGGAGGAGGTCGAGACCCCTGACGCCTCCACCCTCCCAAAACTATCGATCGAAGTGCTCGATCGCTCTTCCCTCCCCGCCTTCGTCGCCCGTGCTCTAGGGGCGAGGACCCTAGCGCTTGACACCGAGACCACGGGCATCGATCCCCTGACCGCTGGGCTCGTCGCCATTACCTTTGCCCTAGATGCCGAGAAGACTTATTACCTCGACGTTCCTGCCGACGCCGAGGAGGCTCGCTCCCTCCTGCAGGAGCTCCGCCCCCTTTTCGCCCGTGAAGGCCTCCTCAAGGTAGGCCAGAATCTGAAGTACGACCTTCAGGTGCTCCGCTCCTACGGCGTCGAGGTCGCTGGGCCCTTCTTCGACACGATGATCGCCCACTATCTCCTCTATCCAGACATGCGTCACGGGCTTGATGAGTTGGCGGAGAAGTTCCTAGGCTATCGGATGATGCCCTTCGAGGAAATGATCGCACCCCAGACGACTAAGTCCTTCGACTTGAGGCTGGTCGAGCCGGAGCGCCTACAGTTCTACGCTGCCGAAGACACCCACATCACCTACCTCCTCTATGAGTACTTCGCCGCTCGCATGGAGAAGGCTGGACTCACGAAGCTCTTCGAGGAGATTGAGATGCCTCTGATGCTTGTTCTCCTAGGGATGGAGCGGGAAGGTGTGCGCTTGGACAAAGTGTGTCTTGCCCGTCAGGCCAAGGAGCTCCAGGAGGCTCTTGCCCTTCTCGAGGAAGAGATCAACACCCTCATCGGTCATCCGATCAATATCAACAGCAGTAAGCAGGTAGGCGAAGTGCTCTTCGACGAGCTCCAGATCGTCGACAAGCCCAAGAAGACTAAAACTGGAGGCTACACCACAAGCGAAGAGGTGCTGGAGAAGCTTCGAGATAAGCATCCCGTCGTAGGCAAGATCCTTGACTACCGAGGGGTGAAGAAGCTCCTCAGCACCTATGTCGAGTCCCTACCCGAACTGGTCTATCCCGATGGCAAGATCCACACCACCTTCAATCAGACCATCGCTGCTACCGGTCGCCTCTCTAGCAGTAATCCGAACATCCAGAACATCCCCATCCGCACCCCCGAAGGCCGTGCTATCCGTGAGGCCTTCGTACCGGACGAAGGCTGTACCTTCCTCAGTGCCGACTATTCACAGATCGAGCTGCGTCTGATGGCGCACTTCAGTCAAGACCCTGCCCTCATCGAGGCTTTCCGTGCGGGACAAGACGTCCATCAGGCTACGGCGGCCAAGATCTACGGCATCCCGCTTGAAGAGGTGTCACCCGACATGCGCCGTCGTGCCAAGACCGCCAACTTTGGTATCATCTACGGGATTTCGGCCTTTGGGCTCAGCGAACGGCTCTCTATCCCCCGCAAGGAGGCTAAAGAGCTTATCGACGGCTACTTTGCCTCGTATCCTGGGGTGGCTCGCTACATGACGGAGGTCATCGAGACCGCTAAGAAGCAGGGCTATGTGACGACGCTTCTCGACCGCCGTCGCCTCCTGCCCGACATCAATAGCGCCAATGCCGTCGTCCGAGGCTATGCCGAGCGCAATGCCATCAACGCCCCTCTGCAAGGCTCTGCCGCCGACCTGATCAAGATCGCCATGATTCGCCTAGACGAAGCGATCCGCCAGCGGGGTCTCCGTAGTCGCATGATCCTGCAGGTGCACGACGAACTGAACTTCAACGTCCCCTTCGCCGAACTCGAAGAGATGACCGAGCTTGTACGCACGACGATGGAGTCGATCTACCCTTCGCTTCTCGTTCCCCTCGAGGTCAGCATCGGTCACGGTCCCACGTGGCTCGCTGCCCACTAGCCCCGTCGCCTCCTCCCCGCCCAGTGGGCTCTTGTGTCCCCGTCCCCTCAACGCATCAGCGATAGCCCCCGTAGCGAAAGCCTCCTTTCGCTACGGGGGCTTCTCTCTTCTCTCCACCTTCTCTCTACTCACCCTGCTTTCGTCGTCTCTACCGAGGTACCAGTAGCGCCTCCCAAGAGGCGCTACTGGTACCTCCGATGAGGCGCTACTGTTGCTTCTTTTGTATTATTACTGTTGCTTCTAAGGTGTCGCTACTACTGCTTCTTTTGCTTTCTCTTTAACCCTCCTTCCGAAGAGAGAATCCCACTGCAACTAAGATACTTCTCCCGCCTCCTCCCCCTCGCTAAGACTAAGGCGAAACCTCATAAGATAGCTCTTGCCTGCACGTTCCGAAACCGCTACCTTTGCTCTGATACTAGCCCTCATTCATTACCTCCCTAATACATCTTCCTAGCTATGAGTAGCACTAGGACTTCATTCAGAGCATGGGTAAAAGACATGCACCAAGCGTGGTCAAGGCACATCGTCATCGTTTCCGTTGTAGCCGTGGCCTTCGGCATGCTCCAGAAGCCCCTCTTGGCACTACTCAGCTTCATCGAGTCGACTTGCTTAGCACATCTATCGCCAGATTGGTTCGGTGGATTAGTTCTCCTCCTTGTCGGCTACCTGATTAAGCGGGAATGGGATTATAGGAAGATCTATGTCCCTCGCTCCGTCTCTTTGTGGCTCTTTCTCCTGCTTGGGATCTATCTGTACTATAGGCATTGGGAAGGCTCTTTCTCCTTTTGGGCGATTCCTTACTTAGGGAAGCTGGCTTGGTCGGATCTCTTGCTATTCCCTTGGGGAGGGGCTGTAGCTATTACCCTCCGATCAAGGTCGAAGAAAGATTATTTGGGCATTGGTATTACTCTGGTTATACTTTGTGCTCTTGGTTATTTCTTACTTCAAGGGCAGAGGGAGACCTCATTAGGATGGCCTCTCGGGAGTATCGCCATAGCTTTGGTTTCTTGCCTATTAGGTTATCTCATTCTACAGCGATGGGGCTACAGGCTACAGCCAGAGATCAAGAAAGATGCTCAAAGGGAGACGGAGCTGAGTTCTCTAGCTATTGATACAGATAGTGCTATTGTAAGTGAGAAAGAGGACTGGTTGGGCTTCTCTAAGATGGCTTGGGTCGTGCACAGGAATCTGAAAGCGTTAGACCTGAGTAAGGTGTCTTTGACGGTCGGAGTTATTGCCCCTTGGGGAGGGGGTAAGAGTTCGTTTATCAACCTCTTGAGAAAACGATTAGAGAAGGATGGCGGGATCATTATTCCTTTCAATCCACGTGGCTCGAAGTCGATCTCCTCGATCCCAGAAGACTTCTTTGATGCCTTTGCGAAGGAGTTATCTCGGCATTACTTGGGCTTTGGTCTCCTACTTGCTCGGTACACCAAGCATCTAGGACTACTCAATCAGTATGAGTGGACTCGTCCCCTAGGATCTCTTCTCACGCTTGTTCTTCCAGGGAAAGAGCAGGAGGCCGTCAATCGTACCCTTAGAGAGCTCGGTAAGCGGGTATATGTCCTTCTTGATGATCTAGACCGTCTCTCAGGAGAAGAAATACTAGAAGTCCTCAAGCTTATGGATCGTAATGCCTCCTTCTCGAATACGGTCTTCATCGTAGCCTATGACAAGGCGTATGTGAACAATGTGCTGAAGAAACACCTAGATCACGGGCTTGCTCATTCCTTTATTGATAAGTATATCTCCTGGGAGATTCCCCTGCCAGAGCCAGATAAGGAAACGCTGGAGCGACTTGTAGGCGAGGCCTTGTCAAGGAAGGTATATGCAGCGTTAAGCTCTAGGTATAGACATGTCCAAAGGAGCTGGAGTCAGATCGGAGGTATAGTTGTGGAATCCTTGGATTCAGTACGTGACCTCAAGCGTTATCTTAATCTGGTTATCCCTCGCTATAATGGGGTCTTTAGAGCTGTGGATTGTGGAGATTTCTTCTTGCTCTATTTGCTTTGCTACAAAGATTTTAGTATTTACTTAGCTCTGCATTCAAGACGCATCTTACAACTAGATGTTTCGACCCATACCTATGTGCTTATCCCAAGTTATGAGGAAGAGCTGAAGCAAGTGTCTCAATGGAAAGGAAGTAAAAATATCCTGGAGAGGTTGTTCGCTACGAGCCCAGAAGAGGAAGAGTCGGTCCCGAGGTGGCTCCCTCTTCGCAATGTGTCGGGGTTTGATATCTATTTTAGGGGATTTAACAGCCTGGAAAGTATTCTTTACGGGCCGGTTTTATTGGAAATAATCCATTCAATGAGAAAGAGAACCCTTCTTAATGATATTGATGACCTGCTCAAGAATCAAGAGGTAGGGCATGTTGTTGATACCTTCCTCTATCTAGTGAGCTCTCCTTGTCAAGTGGGGGAAAATCGAGCAGAGGCAATTAAGGCTATGGCGTATATGGCCTTCACTGGGAACTTGCCCGAGATGGAGACTAAGATCCTGAAGAAGGAACTTTTTGAGTTCCTTTCTTTAGATCGGTATGAGAGGTATAAAGAGCTTGAGGTTGCTCCAGATCTTCCAAGCTATAAGTCCTTGTTGGAGCCAATGCTCACTTTTGTGGTTCAAGTGAACCCTCAATGGATATCTTCGATAATACATGACTTGTCTCAGGAAGGAAGTGTATTTCCCGGAGGGTGTACCTATAGTATAGAGGAACTATCTAAGCTACTGTCCGATCATCAGAAGAGCAAAGGAGCTCAGTAGAAGCTCAGCAATGGTATTTGGGAGGATCTCCTAAGCCATGTTTGTAAGAGGGATAGTAAGAGCTATGCCTAGTATCCTGCGTGGCTACTGAGCAACTTACCTCCTTGTCCCAGAAGTGTCTAACGGAGTGCGTATGGATGGTTTTATTTAGGGATATGATCCCCATTCTAGTATCGCAAAGCTTGAGCACGCTACTGCTCAGCGCTTACTTGTCCTGTAGGAGGAGTAGAGAAGTACACTTGATGTGTGGATGGACGAACAATAGATCCCCCAGCTAGATCTACCTTAGACTATGTGAGGAGTACCCCAAAGGATGAGCCTTGTAGGAGCTTTGAGCTCTTGCCTGATGAAGAGGCTGATTGGGAGAGCATCGACTATCTCTATCGGGCGGTCTTAGCCCAAGAGGAAAGGGAGCGTCAGCAAGCTAGCTCCGAGGGGTAAGGTTATGGCTCTACGGCGGGGGAGGTGGGACTTCCTCCTTTCCCTTGCTGGGGAAAAACACTACCGGCCAGCTCGCAGATGCGGGCTGGCCGGCTTTGTATGGGAGGGAGGATTGGTGCGCCTTACATCTTCACCATGCCACTGAAGCCCATGAAGGCCATGGCAAGGAGACCCGCTGAGATCAACGCAATGGGTATGCCCTTCATAGCGGGGGGCAGTTCGGTGCGACTGAGTTGCTCACGGATGCCAGCGAAGACTACTAGCGCCAGGGTGAAGCCTAAGGCAATGGAGATGGCGTAGACAATGCTCTCGAGGAGGTTGAAGTCCTTTTGGATGACTAGGATCGATACCCCGAGGACACAGCAGTTCGTAGTGATCAGGGGAAGGAAGACCCCGAGGGCTTGGTAGAGGGCGGGTGATACCTTCTTGAGGATGATCTCTACCATTTGCACCAAGGCGGCGATGACGAGGATGAAGGTGATGGTCTGCATGTACTCCATCCCTAGCGGCTCTAGTACGAACTTCTGGAGAAGGAAGGTGCACATCGTCGAGAGGGCTAGGACAAAGGTCACCGCAGCGCCCATGCCCAGCGCCGTGTCTACCTTCTTAGATACGCCGAGGAAGGGACAGATACCGAGGAACTGCGAGAGTACAACGTTGTTGACGAAGACCGCAGCGACAAAGAGGAGGAGGTAATGTGTCATGGGAGGATTACTTCTTGCTGCTGAGCTTATTCTTGAGGGCGATGAGGTAGCCTAGCACGAGGAAGGCTCCAGGAGCGAGGACGAAGAGGAGTGCTCCGTATTCCTTGGGTAGGATCTGTAGCGTGAAGACGGCACCACTGCCTAGGAGCTCACGTAGCAGACCCAGCACTGTCAGGGAGAGGGTGAACCCGAGGCCAATACCCACGCCGTCGAGGCACGAGTGGAGGACACCCTGCTTGGCTGCTACGGCTTCGGCACGACCGAGCACGATACAGTTCACGACGATCAAGGGGATGAAGAGCCCCAGCGAAGCGTAGAGGCTAGGGACGAAGGCCTGCATGAGCATCTGCACGATCGTCACAAAGCCTGCGATGACGACGATGAAGCTGGGGATGCGGACAGCGTCGGGGACGAGGCTCTTGATCAGGGAGATGACGGTATTGGAGCAGATGAGGACGAACATCGTCGCCAAGCCCATCGCCATACCATTGAGCGCTGAGGTCGTCGTGGCGAGCGTAGGGCACATACCGAGGAGGAGCACGAAGGTAGGGTTCTCCGTCGTGATGCCGTTGCGGATGATATCTAGCGGTTTCATAGGATCGAGGACTGAGGGTGGGGGGTTACTTCGATGCCGAGGAGTCGGCTGGCGCTACTGCGGGTGCTGGGTTGGGAGCTTCACCTACACTGCCTTCGAGGGAGGAGAAGGTGCGCCAGGCACGATTGACTGCGTCGAGGAAGGCACGGCTACTGATCGTCGCAGCGGTGATAGCGTCTACCTTCCCCCCATCCTTAGAGACGGTGAGAGGGGCTTCCTTCTTCATGTTCAGCCCACGTACATCGCGGATCCCAGAGCCTTCGCTCTTCTCGTGGTACCACTCGGGTATGCGAGATCCGAGACCAGGGCTCTCGGAGTGCTGGAGGACGGAGAAGTCTACGAGCTTACCCGTAGCATCGAAGCCGACCATCACACGGATAAGCCCGCTGAAGCCCTTCTGCGTGTAGCTCTCGATGGCAAAGCCTACCAGTGCCCCGCCTTTCTTAGCAGGGTAGACGGTGAGGCTGTCTGTCTCGCCCTCGGGGAGGACGAGCATCTTCTCCTCGAAAGGGTTATTATCGAAGGCGGGGGCCACGGCACGGATAGCCTCTACCTTAGCCTTCATCTCGGCCTCGGCGATGGGAGCCGTCGTCACGTGGTTGACGACAGCGAGGATCCCCGAGACGAGGACGCATATCCCTCCGAGGGAGAGGAGCATGTTGGGGAGTGTCGAACTGAGCTTCTTCATACGGCTAACGTCCACCGAAGTGCTTCGGACGGATATACATGTTGATCAGAGGAGTGAAGCTATTCATGATGAGGATAGCGAAGGACATCCCTTCGGGGTAGCTACCGAAGAGACGGATGAGGATCGTCAGTAGACCGATCAGCGCACCATAGAGGAGTTGGCCTCGGGCGCTCATGGGGCTCGTCACATAGTCCGTCGCCATGAAGATCGCCCCGAGCATCATACCGCCTGTCAGCAGGTGGAAGAGGGGCGAGGGATAGAGCGCTGGGTCAATGAGGTGCATGAGCCCAGAGAAGGCGAAGGCTGTCCCTAGTACGGCTACGGGGATGTGCCACGTGATCACTCGGCGATAGAGCAGGTACCCCAGCCCTAGCAGGAGCGCTAGCGCACTGACTTCGCCCAGACTACCGCCATGGATGCCGAAGAAGAGGTCCATGGACGAAGGGATCTGGTCCCAGCTCATGCCAGGAGCACCTGTCTGTATCCCCTTGGCAATGCCTAGCGGGGTCGCACTTGTGACAGCATCGGTATAGCTCATGTACTGTCCGGGCTGTGGCCAGAGTGTCATCTGAGCGGGATAGGCGATGAGGAGGAAGACACGCCCCACGAGTGCGGGGTTGAAGATATTCCCTCCGAGCCCTCCGAAGCTCATCTTCCCTACACCGATCGCCACCACTGCGCCGATGAGGATGATCCACCAAGGGAGGCTCGAGGGAAGGTTCATCCCGAGGAGAAGCCCAGTAAGAATGGCGGATCCATCGCCTATGGACGTAGGTCGCTTGTAGAGATACTTGGTGATAGCCCATTCGGTGACGACGCAGCCTAGGACACTTACTAGGAGCACGACGAAGGCACCGAGCCCGAAGGTGAAGAGCGAGACTAAGCACGCAGGCACTAGGGCGATGAGCACCGCATACATGTTGCGCTCTACGCTGTCACCGCTGTGGATATGAGGGGAGGGGGATATGATGAGACGATCCATGGGGATTAGCTTTTGCGGGCACGGATGATGGCGGAGACCTTCTGCTTGCCTGTACGTATGAAGTCAAGGAGAGGGCGATTAGAAGGGCAAGTGTAGCTACAGGACCCACACTCGATGCAGTCCACGATATAGCCCTTCTCGGTGGCTTCCCAGTCGGCATACTGGACATCCCGCATGAGGAAGGCGGGGTTAAGCCCCATAGGACAGACGGAGACACACTTGGCACAGCGGATACAGTTGCGCATGGGGCGACGGATGGACTCTTCACGGGGCAGGATGAGGATGCCCGAGGTGCCCTTGGTCACGGGAACTTCGGTGCTCAGTAGCGCCTTACCCATCATGGGGCCACCGCCGATGATCTTACCCGTGTCTTCGGGTAGACCGCCTGAGGCCGAGATGAGATGCCCTATGGGAGTGCCGATGCGAGCTCGGAAGTTCGAAGGGGCCTCTAGGTGCTTGCCTGTGACGGTAGTGATGCGCTCGACCAGAGGTTTCCTCTTCTGCACGGCTTCGTAGACCGCGAATACCGTCCCGACATTCTGCACGACAGCTCCAGCGGAGATGGGTAGGGCACCGCTCTTGATTTGCTTGCGAAGGACAGCGTCGATGAGCTGTTTCTCCCCGCCCTGAGGGTACTGCACCTTCAGGGGAAGGACCTCTGTCCCCTCGTAGTCCATAGCGAGCTGGGAGAGGTAGAGGATAGCGTCCTTCTTATTGTTCTCGATCCCAATGACGGCACGGCTTACCCCGAGGGCACGCTTGAGGATCTCTACGCCGACGAGGATCTCTTCGCCCTTGCTGAGCATGAGGGCATGGTCGCTGGTGAGGTAAGGTTCGCACTCTACAGCGTTGACGATCAAGACCTCGGCCTTAGCTCCTGGGGGAGGGGAGAGCTTGACATGGGTGGGGAAGGTCGCTCCTCCAAGTCCTACGATACCAGCAGCGGAGATGCGCTCGATGATCTCCCGTGGCTCTAGGCTACATGCCTTGACGAGCTCAGGGGTACGATCGATACCTTCTTCCCATTCTTCCTCTTCGCCAGAGACGCTGATGACGATGGCAGGGCGCTTGTAGCCCCCAGCGTCGAAGAAGCTGTCGATCTTAGTGACCTTACCCGTGACGGAGGAGTGGATGTTAGCGGAGATGAAGCCTCCAGTCTTAGCGATGACTGTACCGACTTTCACGAGGTCGCCCTTCTGCACGGTAGGGACGGCAGGAGCGCCGATGTGCTGGCCTATGGGGATGATGACCTCACGTGGTAGAGGGAGCTCTCTGATGGGCTGCTCTGCCGAAAGTTTGTTTTCGGGGGGATGGATACCACCGAGACGGAATGTACGTAGCATGTGTCGTAGGTGAGAGGTCTATAGGTTAGGCAGTAAGCGGTTCGGAGGGTGGTGTAGGAGTGGAAGGGGCTGTAGGCTCCTTCTCCTTCTTGGGGGCTTCTTCCTGAGGTTCCTTAGGCTTCGGCCTCCTTCTTGGGAGCCTCTTCCTTAGGCTTGGGAGGGGGGAAGCCGATCTCATGGATAGCGTTCGTCGGGCAGACGGAGACGCACTTACGGCAGAGGCGACACTTGGTGTGATCGATGTAGGAGAGGTTGTCGGCGATGGTGATGGCCTCGAACTTACACTCCTTGAAGCAGAGGCTACAGCCGATGCAGGCATTGCTGCAGGCCTTCTT
>ERZ773049.197-NODE-197-length-38150-cov-14.693372_pt1 | contig 38150 bp, 29 predicted proteins | sample MGYA00580633_ERZ773049 | MGnify/ENA primary metagenome ERZ773049 (study PRJEB29015, sample SAMEA2737991) | human oral metagenome | biome: human oral; feature: human-associated habitat; material: dental | place: China | collected 2066 ...
GTCCGGGCCCCCGTCCGTGCGCGAGCCGATCAGAGCCGGGCACCGGAGGCCACGTTCCCCGGCGAGCCGGTCTCGGCAACATGAGCGTCCCCGGTGGCGACGACGTCGGCCCCGAAGGTCCAGTCACCCTCCACCGTGAAGCGCTCGGCGTCCCGCAGCGACGGCGCCCCGGACGGGAAACGTGCGTCGAAGTCCTTGATCTTCTTGTAGTAGCGCGGATCGAGGCTCACGGTGCAGGCCCGTTCGGGAACCATCCGGAGCAGGCCGTTCTCATCGACCTCGTAGACGTCCGAGCGCAGCAGAAGCAGGTCATTGGTCGTTTTGACCGGAAGGAAGCGGCTGCGCGGGACCTCGACGGCGGTGGCGCCCTCGAAGGCCACCACTGCCGCCCCCATGGCCGTCTCCAACTGGATGACCGGGGTCGATGCGGGATCGGCGGGGTCGACCGTCTTGGAGTTCTTGATCAGGGGCAGGCCCAGGATGCCGCCCCGCTCCGTGAGGGTGTCGCGCAGGACGCGCAGGTCGAACCACAGGTTGTTGGTGTGGAAGAACGGGTGGCGGAACTGGTCGGTGAAGTAGCGCATCTGATCCGCCGGGGTCTGCGCAGTGTCGCGCAAGATGATGCGCCCGTCGCTCTTGCGGACGGCCAGGTGGCCGCCCTTGACGTCGGCAGGGGTGCGTCGGCACAGTTCCGGCGCGTACGGAGCCCCCGAGGCCGCGAACCATCCGGCGATGCGGGCCGACGGCGCAGCGCCCAGGTTGTCCGCGTTCGCGGTCATGGCATAGCGGTACCCGCGCTCCAGGAGGGCGTCCAGGACGCCGGACGCCACCAGGGCGGTGTAGATGTCGCCATGACCCGGCGGGCACCATTCCAGTGAGGGGTCCGCCTCCCAGGAGACCGGGGTGAGGTCGTCGGCGCGCAGCTTGGGCGCCCGGTTCTGCAGGAAGTCCAGAGGAAGGCCGTCCACCTCAATCTCGGGATGGCGCGCCAGGGCCTCCAGAGAGTCCTCCCGGGTGCGGAAGGAGTTCATGAGGATGAGCGGCAGGCTCACCTCGTAACGGCGGCGGGCCGCCACGATCTGCTCGACGATGAGGTCGAGGAAGGTCTTGCCATCGCGCACTGGCAGGAGCGTCTTAGCGCGGTCCAGGCCCATTGAGGTCCCCAAGCCGCCGTTGAGCTTGATGATGACGGTTCGGGCCAGGGCCTCTCGGGCCGCTTCCGGGTCGATCGCGACATCGTCGATGGAGTCGATATCCGTCAAGGGCTCGATGGTCTCCTCGGGGATGAGGCCCGTGGCCCCGGCCTCCAGGGACTGGTAGTAGTGGGTGAAGACAGTGATGGCCTGCTCGGCGACACCGGCGTCGCGCATCTTGTGCTGGGCGGCAGTGAGTCCGTTCTCGATCATGGCGCGAGCCTAGTGGGTTCTCTGAGCGGTGTCCGTCACCGCGGCCCTCTGCCTAGTCTTACGGAGTACTCGCCGGGAAGTTCTCCACAGGGCGTACTTCCCCTTTCTCCGAGGCGCCCCCTCTATCTACTCTCAGCGAGTTCTAACCATTCATCTGGAGGCCAGCATGTCAGCCCCCTATTATCCCGGCGCCCGCCCTCCGTTCGGCGGCGAGCTTCAGGAGATTCTGCGTCGCCTCGATCTCATGGAGCGCAAGATCGACTGGATCGCGCAACGGGTGGTCAAGCCCGCCCAGTCCCCAGCGCCGGCTACGGCGTCCGATTCCCGGTCGCACCCCAAGCCGGTTTCGGCTGAATCGTCGGAGACAGCCGGGCAGGACGCCGCAACGGCGGTCGATGAGCGCACGGAGCACGCGCCCGCGCAACAGGCGGCCGCCAAGGTCCCCGATCAGCCGGAGGCCGTCCGCCGGCCACCGGCCATTCCCCCGCAGGCCGCTGTTCCGCCCACCGTTCCACCAACCGTTTCGCCAACACTGCAGCGGCCGGTCCCCGCGCCTCAGGCCCGGCCCCAGACCGCTCACTCCGGCACTCCGAAGCCTGGGGCCTACGGCGCGTACGGCACATATGGACGTCCCGCCGATGCTCATCAGCCTCATCATCAGCCGCAGCTCCCGGCCGGCACCTCCAGCGCCTGGAACCGTATCCGTTCCGAGGGCAATGTTGGTCGTTATCTGCTGTCGGGCGCCGCAGCACTCCTGGTCGTCCTGGCGGCTGTCAGTCTCATCGCACTGGTCTGGGATCGCATCCCCGACCTGGTTAAGATCGGCCTCCTCGGCCTCATCGCCGCCGGGCTGCTCACCTCGGGAACGCTTGTGTCCAAGCGAGCCACGCGCCAGCGGGTCGCTGCTGCGACCTTGACCGGAACCGGTGGGGCGCTCGGCTTCGTGGCCATCATCGGTTCCGTCCTGCTGAACACGGGAGTGCCGGTTCTCCTCGCCTTCGCACTCATGGCGGCCTGGGCCATTGTTCTGCTGGTCACCGCCAGAACGACGAGCCAGATCTTCACGGCAGTCGTCTCCGGTCTGGGCACGCTGATCACCATCGGCTTCGCCTCGTGGCACACGACTGAGCATCCCGAGACGGTTGCTTTCACCTGGACACTCGTATGTCTGGACGTCCTCGCCCTGGCGGCCATCACCGCCTACCTCGCGCGCTCCTCGACCTCAATGCGCCTGGCCCCCTGGTTCCCAGTGACCGCAGTCCCCGCCACCATTATGACAGCGGCCTTCACTCCGGTCGGCGCACTGGCCCCCGCGTACGAGCCACTGTGCGTCATCCTCGTCTTCCTTCCCGCTGTTCTCATAGGAATCCAGGTGATGGATGCCGGTCCTCGACTCTATCGATCAGGATGGCGATGGGCGGCAGGACTCGACTGGTCCCTGGTCGGTCTTGTGGTGCTGATCGCTCAGTGCCGACTCGTAGGGGCCAGAGCGGGGGGAGAGAGTGTCGCAGTGCTGGTCAACGCCGGCGCGGCGGGTGCGCCCCTGCTGATCGGCGTGATCGGCGCGGTACTTCTGGTGAAGCCGTTGTCCCATGCCTGGCGCGGGCAAGTGGCGCCGGTGCACCTGGCCGTCGGCATTCTTGTCGGTCTTCTCTCGTCGTGGTCCGAGATACGCATGTTCCCGCTGGTCGTGATTGGCCTCATAGCAGCGGCGGCGCCCTGCGCACGTCTGCTTCACTCGGCAACGGTACCGGTGGTCTCGGGCTTCAGCGTCGTGGTGCTCCTCGGTCTGGTTCATCAGGCGGACGTGATGAGCCAGGCCTGCGCGCTCGCCGGTCTGGTGCTGACTCCAGTCGGGGCAGTTGTACTCGAACAACTGTTGGAGCGAGCCCCCCTCCCCCAGGAGGATGCTGGAATTCCCTGGAAGAACCACGAGCAGGAGCTCGCCGCAAGGCGCGTGAGCCTGAGCTGGGCCTCATGGATCCTCGCCGCCGACCTCGTTGTCCTCGCTCCCGTTCTTATCTCCCGTATATGGCCTCACCTGCATATCGGCATGCTGGCCGCAGGCGTGATCGCCATCGTGCTCGCGCGTCTGGGACTGGCCTCGCCCACTCCCACGCCCAGAACGCTGTTCACCGGAGCCCTGGTGGGACAGCGCGCCGGTGCCCGAGGGGCGACACCTGTGACGACCGAGCCTCCGCCGGCCATCTGGAGCGGATACGCATCGCTGTTCCTGGTCGCCCTGGCCGGACTCGCCGTCGCGACGCCACTGAGCAGCATGCTGTGGCAGACCCTGCTCGTCATTGTCGCGCTCAGCGTGATGACAACTGCGATATGGCTGCTGTGGCCGTGGCTGCGCCGCCCCCTCGAGACGATCGTCGCTGCCGCTCCCATGTCGGTTGTGCTGTGGTGGTCGATCTGGATTCTCCTGGGCGCGCGGATGACCGGTGCGCTCGTGAGCGTCATGGTGCTGGCCACCGGGGCGATGTGCATCGCGGTCGGCTTCAGTCTGCGAGTCACGGCACTGCGGCACTATGGCCTGGTGCTGGTGCTCGCATCGGTAATCAAATTGGCCGTGATGGATATCGGCAGCCAGAACTCGGTGACTCGCATTATCGCTCTGGGAATCGCCGGTCTGATCTGCTTCGGCCTGTCACTGGCCTACAACCGAATTGCGGCTGATGACAACAAAGACGCCAACGCGTCACCGCCTCCGCAGTCCGAATCCTCTGCAGCGCCTTCTTCCTATGGCAGGCCCGCGCCCCAGGCGGTGCCGTCGTCCGGCGGCTACACATACGGGTATCAGGGCAGCGACCCTGCAGACGACCGCAGGTTCCAACCGCCGCAGCAAGGGTAGACGCCCTGGGGATCAGCAGGGCAGTGCTGCAGCCCCGGACCGCTCTGCGATCCGGGGCTGCACTGACGACGCTAGACGACGCTAGCGGGCTCGGGCGAGCAGAAGCCGGTGCAAAGTCGCGTCTCCCGTCAACTCGGGATGGTAAGAGACGGCCATGATGGAACCCTGCTCCACTCCAACGACGCGTGGCAGTCCCCCGGGCTGGGCGGGATCGACGTAGGTCGAACACACGCTCACTCCCGCCCCTGTACGCGTCACTGCCGGAGCCCGGATGAAGGCCGCCGTCAGCCCGATGCCCTTCCACTCCACACGGGCGCTCGCAGAATCGACCTGGGGCCCGAAGGCATTGCGTTCAACATCGACATCGAGTACCCCGAGGGCGGCCAGGACGATGAGTCCCGCGCAGGTCCCCAGCGTGGGCAGACCCGACGCGGCTTCGGTCAAAGACTCGCGCAGCCCGGTCAGATTCAGCAGCTTCAGCAGGGTGGTCGATTCACCGCCTGGTAGTATGAGGGCGTCCAGACCGCGCATGTGCTCGGGGCGGCGTATGAGGACGGGGTCGTGGCCCAGATCCTTCACAAGGCCAGCGTGCTCGACGACTCCTCCCTGAAGCCCGAGGATACCGATCCTCACCAGCCGCGCTCCGCCAAGCGGTGAGGTGCGGGCAAGTCCGCCACATTGATGCCGACCATCGCCTCGCCCAGACTGCGCGAGGCCTCCAGAACGGCGGCGGGATCGTCGTACCAGGCCGTCGCACGCACGATCGCGGCGGCCCGACGGGCCGGGTTCCCTGACTTGAAGATGCCCGAACCCACGAAAACGCCGTCGGCGCCCAGCTGCATCATCATGGCCGCATCGGCGGGTGTGGCAACGCCGCCGGCCGTGAACAGGACGACGGGCAGCGCACCGGCCTCGGCGACTTCGCTCACCAGCTCGTAGGGGGCGGCGAGCTCCTTGGCCGCGACATAGAGCTCGTCCGCGCTCAAGTTCCTCAAGGCTGCGATTTCCTTGGTGATCGTGCGGATGTGGCGGGTGGCCTCGGAGACGTCGCCGGTGCCGGCCTCGCCCTTGGAGCGGATCATGGCCGCGCCCTCGCTGATCCGTCGCAGCGCTTCGCCGAGGTTGGTGGCTCCGCATACGAACGGGACGGTGAAGCGGTGCTTATTGATGTGGTGGGCGTAGTCGGCCGGCGAAAGCACCTCGGATTCGTCGATGAAATCGACCTTCAGCTCCTGAAGGACCTGAGCCTCGACGAAGTGCCCAATACGGGCCTTGGCCATGACCGGGATGGACACCGCCTCAATGATCTCAGAGATGAGATCGGGATCGCTCATACGGGCGACTCCGCCCTGCGCCCGGATATCAGCGGGCACGCGTTCAAGTGCCATGACGGCGACGGCGCCGGCGTCCTCTGCGATGCGGGCCTGCTCGGGCGTCACGACATCCATGATGACGCCGCCCTTGAGCATGTCGGCCAGTCCGCGTTTAACGAGTGGGGTTCCGGTGGACGGGGCCTGCGGGGATTCAGAGCTCTCAGAGCTCTCAGGGGCCTCAGGGCTCTCAGCGGTCTTAACACTATCGGTCATGAGCACGATGCTGCCCCTGGAAGTGGACTACCCTGAAGTCCACTTCCTGCCCATTCTTATGGACCACCTGACGCAGGAGTACGGACGTATGTTCGATTAGTAACGGGTACTCGGCTATTGGCAGGGGCGATGGACGTGCAGATCGACCGGAACCGATCCATTCCCACTCAGATCGTTGAGGACCTGCGCAGCCGCATCACAGATTCCCGTCTCGCACCGGGAGACCCTCTGCCCTCCACGCGCATTCTGGCGCGTGAGCTCGGGGTATCGCGCGGCAGCGTCGTCAGCGCCTATGAACAGCTCGCCGGCGAGGGTTTCCTTGTGGCCGGCCCTGGCGGCACCCGAGTGGACCCTTCGCTTCAGGTGCCCACTCCGCCATCCGTACGCCGTCGTCCCAGCCCCGGCGGCATCCCCGTGCAGGGCGATCTGAGACCGGGTGCTCCGGCTACGGGGCCGTTGACAACCGCATCGTGGCGCAGCGCATGGCGCATGGCGGCCGCCCACCCCACGGCGCACCCGTCTACGGGGTCGGAGCGTCTGCGCACTCTCATTGCCGAGCATGTACGGCTGACCCGATCCATACGCGTTGATCTCCACGATGTCGTCGTCACTTCCGGCGCCCGTGACGGACTGAGACTCGTCCTGGCCGCCCAGGATCGCACCGGTCGCCTGGCCGTGGAGGATCCCGGATATCCCTCCCTGCGCCATGTGCCCCGCGTCATGGGGTGGACACTCCAGCCGGTCGGCACCGATGCCGCCGGTATGAGTGCCAGTACCAGTGGGGAAACAGCCGACATCCTTCTAGTGACGCCCAACCATCAGTTCCCCACCGGAACCCAGATGCCGGCCGCGCGACGTTTCGCGCTGCTGGAAGCGGCCCGCCGCACCGGTGCGCTCCTCATCGAGGACGACTACGACTCTGAGCTGCGCTCGACTCATCCGCCTCTGCGGGCACTGGACACCGAGGGCCGGGTCGCCATGCTCGGTTCTTTCGCCAAGACCCTGACGCCTGCACTGTCCTTGGGGTACCTCATTGTGCCGCCATCGCTGCGCGAACGAGTCGCCGGCCTGTGTCTGCCGGTCTCCGGGGTCGTGCAGGATGCCATGGCCCACTACATGGAGGCCGGCGGGCTGCGCCGACACACAGCGCGCATGCGCAGGGAGTACCGATCGAGACGCGAGGCCTTCGTCAGGCTCTTCCCTGAAGGGGTTCCCATGGAGGGCGGACTCCACGCCATTGTGCCCCTGCGCGCGGGCAGCGACGAGCAGTCAGTCGTCGCCCGTTGCCGCGCACGAGGCTTGGCGGTGGAGGGCATGGCCGGCTACTGGTCGGCCCGTCGTCCGCACGCCTCTGGAATCGTCTTGGGCCTGGGAACCGGGTCGTTGGAGCGCCTGCGGGAGAGACTCGCCGTCCTGCGGAGCACTGTCGACGAGAGCTGAATATGGCTGAGAACAGCCGAGAGCCCGGCAAGCTTCCACCCGCCCCTCAGGCGTGGGCGCGCTTCAACATGGGGGCCAGGAAGCGACCGGTATAGGACTCCTCGGTCTGAGCGATCTTCTCGGGCGTGCCCGTGGCGACCACCGTGCCGCCTCCTCTGCCGCCTTCCGGCCCCATGTCGATGACCCAGTCGGCGTTGGCGATGACATCGAGGTTGTGCTCGATGACGATCACGGAATTTCCCTTGGCGACCAGTCCCTGGAGTACCCCGAGCAGCTTGCGGATGTCTTCGAAGTGCAGGCCGGTTGTCGGCTCGTCGAGTACATAGATGGTCCTTCCGGTGGACCGTCGCTGGAGCTCGGTGGCGAGCTTGACGCGTTGTGCCTCCCCGCCCGACAGGGTGGTGGCGGCCTGGCCGAGGCGCACATAGCCCAGACCGACCTCCACCAGCGTGTTGAGGTGACGGGCGATGATCGGGGTGGCGGCGAAGAAGTCGGCGGCCTGGCGGATCGTCATGTCCAGGACATCCGCGACCGTCTTGTCCTTGTAGCGGATCTCGAGGGTCTCCCGGTTGTAGCGCGCGCCGTTGCAGATCTCGCAGGGGACGTAGACGTCGGGCAGGAAGTTCATCTCGATTTTGAGCGTGCCGTCGCCCTTGCAGGCTTCGCAGCGTCCGCCCTTGACATTGAAGGAGAAGCGCCCGGGAGTGTATCCACGAACCTTGGACTCGGGTACCGCGGCGAAGATCTTGCGAATGTGGTCCCACACGCCTGTGTAGGTCGCGGGGTTGGAACGCGGTGTGCGTCCGATCGGCGATTGGTCGACGTGGACGACTTTGTCGAGATTGTCCAAGCCGCGCACGGTTTTATGGCGCCCCGGTACGCCACGGGCGCCATTGAGCCGATTGGCCAGGACCTGGTAGAGGATCGCATTGACCAGAGAGGATTTTCCCGAGCCGGAGACTCCGGTGACCGCGGTGAACACTCCGAGCGGGAAGGTGGCGGTGATGTCCTTGAGGTTGTTCTCACGCGCTCCGACGACGGTCAGTTCGCGGCCCTTGGACGGCTTGCGGCGGGTGGCTGGAATCTCGATGACACGGCGCCCGGCCAGGTAGTCGCCGGTGACCGAGCCGGAGGCGTCGGACAGGCCCTCCACCGCTCCGGAGTAGACGATCTCCCCGCCCCGCTCCCCCGCGCCCGGACCGATGTCCACAATCCAGTCGGCGGAGCGGATGGTGTCCTCATCATGCTCGACGACGATAAGGGTGTTGCCCAGGTCGCGCAGACGCTCCAAGGTCTCGATGAGGCGGGCGTTGTCGCGCTGGTGCAGTCCGATACTCGGCTCGTCCAGAACGTAGAGCACACCGACAAGACCGGAGCCGATCTGAGTGGCCAGACGGATGCGCTGCGCCTCTCCTCCCGACAGCGTGGCGGCCCCTCGGGACAGACTGAGGTAGTCAAGGCCGACGTCCACCAGGAACCCGAGGCGGGCGTTGATCTCCGCCAGCACGCTGCCGGCGATCTTCGCCGCCTGGCCGGTCAGTTTCAGATCTCGCAGAGTCTCGCGCGCCTCGCCGACGGGCAGATCGCACAATTGCGCGATCGAGCGGTCCCCCACGCGTACGGCCAGTACCTCGGGCTTGAGTCTGGCACCGTGGCAGGCCGGGCAGGGCACCTCGCGCATGTATCCCTGATAGCGCTCTTTGGACCATTCGGATTCGGTCTCGTCGTGCTTGCGCATGACGTAGTCGAGCACGCCCTCGAATCCGGTGGAGTAGATGCGCTCGCGTCCCCATCGGTTGCGGTACCTGACCTGAACCTCGTAGTCCTTGCCGCGCAGGATCGCGTCCTTGGCGCGTTGGGGCAGCGCCCGCCAGGGAGTGTTGACGTCGAAGGACAGCTCCTCGCCCAGGGCCTTGAGCTGGCGGGTGAAGTACTTCTGGTGGCCGGTCCACGGGGCGATGGCGCCCTCGGCGAGGGTGAGCTCCTCGTCGGGGACGACGAGCTCGGGATCGACCTCCAGCCGGGAGCCGATTCCCGTGCACACGGGGCAGGCGCCGTAAGGGGCGTTGAAGGAGAAGGTGCGGGGCTCCATCTCGTCGAGTTGCAGGGGGTGCTCATTGGGGCAGGCGCGCTTCTCGGAGAAGCGCCGCATCCGCCCCGGATCGCCCGCATCGAGGTCGACCAGGTCGATGAGGACCAGCCCGTCGGCCAGCTTCAGGGCGGTCTCGACTGAGTCGGTCAAACGCTGACGCATGCCCTCACGCACCACGAGACGGTCGACGACCACCTCGATGTCGTGCTTGAGCTTCTTGTTGAGCTCGGGGACTTCACCCAGACGATGGGTTTCGCCGTCTACGCGCACGCGGGAGAAGCCGCGGCCCTGGAGTTCAGTGAGCAGCTCGGAGTACTCGCCCTTGCGTCCCCGCACCACCGGTGCCAGGACCTGGAAGCGGGTGCCCTCGTCCATGGAGCGGACCTGGTCGACGATCTGCTGGGGTGTCTGGGAGGCGACGACGGCATCGCACGTCGGACAGTGCTGAACCCCGGCGCGGGAATAGAGCAGACGCAGGTAGTCGTAGACCTCGGTGACGGTCCCCACCGTTGAGCGGGGATTGCGGGAGGTGGACTTCTGGTCGATGGAGACCGCCGGAGACAGGCCCTCGATGAAATCGACGTCGGGCTTGTCCATCTGGCCGAGGAATTGGCGGGCGTAGGAGGACAGGGATTCGACGTAGCGGCGCTGCCCCTCGGCGAAGATCGTGTCGAAGGCCAGCGATGACTTCCCGGAGCCGGACAGGCCGGTGAAGACAATCATCTGATTGCGCGGGAGGTCGAGACTGACCCCTTTGAGATTATGCTCGCGGGCGCCACGGATGATGAGAGAGTCGTTCACGAGGTTCGAGTCTAGGAGCGACGAAGGTCGCATCAAACATCTGTTCGATGCGCGGTGGCGAGGGATTGCCCACTTGTCGGGCGCCCATGATCCGGTTGAGGTCGCTAGGCTCGACGCATGAGCAAGATCTATGCCGTCGAGTATCACTACGTCACCGATCGTGATGAGGAGATGGCCGAGCTCCGTCCCTCGCACCGCGCCTTCAACGGCGCTCTGGCTGACAGAGGCCTGCTACTCGCTGCGGGCCCCTATGTGGGCACGCACGACGCGCTCATCGTGGTGCGCGCCGATGATGAGGCGGGCGCGCTGAGCCTGCTTGAGGATGACCCGTTCCACAAGGCGGGCTTCATCGCCGAGCGCGTCCCCCGCGAATGGAACCCTGTGATCGGCCTCCTGGCCTGAGCGGGCGCCAGGGCCAATCGCGCTCGAGAACGGTGCCTGCGTCCCTCAACGCGGCTCTATCCCCGATGACGAGGCCCCGACCCTCGTGATCCGCCCCGAAGCCGCGTTGGCGGTGCAAGCCCTCGTCCATGACGATGCTCACGCACCTTCGAGTGTCCCGCCCCAGCCCGGTGCTCCGGAGACAGCCCGGCTCTGGCGTCGACACGGCGCATTGAGCGCGCCAGGTGTCCAAAACGGAGGAGATCAGCCCGGGCACCATGCAGCGCGACACTGAAGCACACCGAAATCACACCGAAAACACCAGGTCATCGCACGGTTTCCTGGAGACACCCACGTCATCGAGGCTTTAATCCCCTCCGTTTTGGACACACCCGGCCCAACAAGCCCCGCCAATCGCTTCCCCTCGAGAACGACGCCTAGAGGCCCACGTAGAGGCCCATGAGTAAGCCTCAGAGTCACTCGGAGCGCATGGCCGGGGGTACGTAGGAGTTCTCCATGGGGATCTCGCGGCCGGTTGGCGTGTCGAAAATATGAATGCCCTGTTCGTCACGGACTATTTGCAGATCAGACCCGACGGGCATATCCCAGATGCCGATAAGGGCGGGTTCAATGGCGCATAGGTCATTGAAGTCCACGATCTGCCAATTCGAAGAGTCGTTGAGGTAGTCCGAGGTGTCGATGTTGACTCATGATCTGCCAGCCGTTGTCCGCAGGAACCTGCGACTCGCCCCGCACCATCCAACGCACCAGCCCCTTCTGCTCGATGACATTGCGAGTGGCCAGGCAGGCCCCGGCCTTGGGGATGAATTCAATGTGCTCCATGGAACCTACGCCTTTCTCCGCTTTCTCTGTTAAACGCCTTGAGAATTTCTCTTATTGCACCCGAATCTCGAATCTCGGGCCACCCATGATCCCATGGATGGCCCGAGACGCGCGCGGCTATGGTCAGAACTGACCGTCGATGTCCGTCACGGCGATGACTTTCTCGTTGACGAACTCCTTGAGTCCGAGGTCGATGAGCTCACGACCGTACCCGGATCGCTTCACGCCGCCGAAGGGGATGTCTGCGGCCACGCCGGTGGGCTGATTGATGTACACCATGCCGGTGTCCAACCGGCGCGCCACGGACTGCGCACGGTGGATATCGGTCGAGAAGACCGAGCCGCCCAGGCCGAAGGGAGAGGAGTTGGCGATGCGAATGGCGTCATCCTCGTCCTCAGCCCGGAAGATCGAAGAGACTGGGCCGAAGAATTCCGTGTTGGCCGTCGAGGAGCCAACCGGGATATCCGTCATGATCGTCGGCGGGAAGAAGGCGCCCCGACCGGGAACTGCGCCCACTTCCTCGACGGTGACCCCCGCCTCGCGGGCCGATTGGACAAGACCGGTCAGCTCATCGACCGCCGACTGCGAGGACAGCGGCGCGAGAGTGGTGCCGGGATCCATCGGATCGCCGGCGACGAGCTTCGCGACCTCAGTGCGGTACTTCTCGACGAATTCCTCGTAGAGAGGCGCAACAACAATGATCCGCTTGGACGAGCAGCAGACCTGGCCGCAGTTCCAGTGACGGCCGAAAACCGCCCACGACACGGCCTTGTCCACGTCGGCGTCCTCCAGGACGATGAATGCGTCCGCTCCGCCCAGCTCCAGAGTGGACTTCTTGAGGTTCTTCGCGGCGACCGTCGCGACCGCTGCTCCAGCGCCCTCGGAGCCGGTGAACGCCGCTCCCCGGACGCGGACGTCGCCGAGAATCCGCTCCGAGGCCTCATAGGAGGCGAAGACGTTGACGATCAGGCCCTCAGTGCCACTGGCCTGGGCGAAGAGCCGCTCCATCAGCAGGGCCGACTGCGGCACGTTGGAGGCATGCTTCAGGATCAGGGTGTTACCGGCCGCCAGCTGGGGAGCTCCGATGCGAACCACCTGATAGAAGGGGAAGTTCCAGGGCTCGACGGCGTACAGGACGCCCTGGGGCTCGGCGATGAGTTGGACGTCGGTATCGCCGTATCCCGTCGCGGACAAGAACCGGGGCGTCAGCTGCTCGGCCGCATTGCGCACGTAGTAGCGCAGAATATCGACGCACAGGGCCACCTCGGCTTCGGCCTCCCCGATGAGCTTGCCCATCTCGAGGGTGAGTGTTTCGGCGTACTCGCGGCTTGAGGCCTCCAGCAGATCCGCGGCCTTGGCGAGGACCTTGAGACGCTCGGGCACGGGCTCCTTCCTCCAGGTGCGGAACGCGGAGTCGGCTTTGGCGATAGCGGCATCGACCTCGGCCTCGGTCGCAGTCGCGAAGGTCTTGACGACCTCTCCGGTATACGGGTTCGTAGTCTGATAGGCCATGGATCTTCTCCTTCGAGGATCTATGAGGTGGGGTCCTCCCCCAACCTATGCCGCTGATCCCGCCTCTGTCCGGAAAATGACGTCCTCAACTCGACTTCTGTGGTCCTGAGGATCGGTGCCGTCAATCGCGAGGCTCGGCACCCACCAGGCGTCGGCGCACGAGATGCACGATTTCGATCCCGAGCACAGCCGCACTACCGGCCACCACAATGGTCAGCCAGGTACCCGGATCCGGCCATGCCAGGACGAAGAACTCCCGCACTCCTGGTATGAGCACTCCCAGCACCGCCGCCCCTGCCATGAGGAGGACGAGGCCGAGTCGCCACCCCAGCAGGGGTCTGGCGGTCAGGGTGAGAAGCGACAAGCCCGAGACGACCAGCACCAGGGTGGCGGCGGTGGTGACCTGGGCCTGTTCGGCTCCCTCCAGGGCGAGCCACTGGCGCGCTGCAAGGGTCATGATTCCGGCGACCAGACCGGCCGGAACGGCGAGGGTGAGTACTCGGCGCAGAAAACCGGATCGGTAGCGCCGATCGTTGGGCGCCAGAGCCAGTGCGAATGCGGGAATACCGATCGTCAGGGAGGACACGATGGTGAGCTGTCGCGGCAGGAACGGGTAGCCGATCGCAGTGATGGCCACGACGACGGCGATGAGCGAGGCGTAGATCGTCTTGGCCAGGAACAAAGAGGCGATCCGTTCGGTATTGGCCATGACCCGGCGTCCTTCGGCGACCACACCGGGAAGCGCGGAGAACTCGCCGGACAGCAGAACCATGCGGGCAACGGCCTTGGTCGCGGGGGCGCCGTTGCCCATGGCGATACCCAGGTCGGCGTCCTTGAGGGCGAGGGAGTCGTTGACGCCGTCACCGGTCATGGCCACGGTGTGTCCTCGGCTTTGCAGCGCTTGGACGAGGGCGCGCTTCTGCTCCGGGACCACGCGTCCGAGTACCTGCGCGCCTTCGACGGCCTCGGCGAGCGCGTCCAGCGCGGTGGAATCGGTGGCCTCGGTGGGCAGTTCGCGCGCGTCGAGAGCCGTCGGCGCGCCTCCGCTCGGGGAGACCACTCCGGCATCGGCGGCGACTGCGGCCACAGTGGTCGGGTTGTCGCCGCTGATGATCTTGACATCAACTCCCTGGGCTCGGAAATAGGCCAGGGTCTGTGCGGCGTCCGGGCGGATCTGCTCGGAGAGCACCACCAGCCCGACTGCATGTCTGCCCTCCGGCAACTGCGCTTCGCCGTCGTCGTCCCGGCGGCAGGACTGCTGCGCACGGGCGATGGCGACGACGCGAACGCCGCCGGTGCTCAATCTCTGGGCGTGGACCAGAAGCTCCGGGCCGCCATCGGCGCCGGCGAAGAGGATCTCGGGCGCGCCCATGAGCCAGGTCTCCTCATCCAGCACGGCGGCTGACCACTTGCGTCGTGAGGAGAAGGCGATGGTGTCGTGGACACGGGGCTCGACGGACTCTGGGCCGGGCAGAGCGGTCCCATCGGTGGATGGACCTACGAGCCCTTCACGCACCGCCTTGGCGGTCGCATTGGGATCGGCGCCGCCTGTCAGGGCCAGCAGAGGCTCGCGCAGCGCCGTCGTGGCATCCACCAGCCCGCCCGCTCCGTCATCGGCCAACACATCGGTCAGGGCGATTCGACCGGTGGTGAGCGTGCCGGTCTTATCGAGGCAAAGGGTGTCGACCCGCGCGAGGACCTCGACGGCGGGCAGCTCCTGGACGAGCACCCGGCGGCGGGCCAGGGTCAGCGAGGCGGTGGCGAAATTGACGCTCGTGAGAAGGACGAGCCCCTGAGGAACCATGCCGACCACACCGGCGACGGAGGCCACCAGAGCGGTGCGCCACTGCCCCATGGCCGCGCCGGCGGAATCGGCTGCACTGGCAGCATTGGCAGCGCTGGAAGCACTGATGGCCGTGCCGTGCATCTGCGACCAGAGCAGCAGCAGCGCCACGGGCACGATCACCCAGGAAATCCATCGGAGTACCCGATTGGTGCCGACCTGAAGCTCGGAGGTCACGACCGAGTAGCGACGGGCCTCTCGGGCCAACCGGTTCGCGTAGGAAGCGGCCCCCACGGCGGTGGCCCTCGCCAGGGCGGTGCCCGCAGTCACCGTGGTTCCGGACAGAACGCGGTCGCCGGTGCGTGGGCGCACGGGATCGGATTCGCCGGTGAGGATGGACTCGTCGACCTCGAGCCCTTCCGCGTCGAGAACGGTGGCATCGGCCGGCACCTGTTCGCCGCTGCGCAGTCGCAGCACGTCGTCCAGGACGACATCGGCCACGGCGAGTTCGATCTCGCGCCCATCGCGCACGACGCATGCGGTTGGAGCATCCAGGAAAGCGAGGCGATCGAGCGCGCGCTTGGCGCGCACCTCCGCGATGGTACCCGTGGCGGTATTGAGGATCAGGACGAAGCCGAACAGGGCGTCGGCCCAATGGCCCACCGTGAGCACGATGATGAGGGCCGTGGCGAGGATGGCGTTGAAGATCGTGAAGATATTGGCGCGCAGGATGGCGGTCGTGGAACGGGAGGTGCGCACCCTGTAGGCGTTGGTGAGGCCGTCGCGCACGCGTGCGGCGACTTCGACGGCCGAGAGCCCCGTGTATTCCTGGAGGGCTTTTGTCTGGGTGCTCGTCTGACTCACCGGGCCAGCATGCCCGGCCTGCTCGCCGGATCCCAATGGGCGCCTCATCCGGGCCGCCGCGTATGGATGAGGCTCGTCACAGCCACGAGGAGAAGCGTGACGACGATCAGTCCCAATGAAAACTCAGTGGACGGCTCCGGGACGAACGTGATGGACCTGCCATCGGCGATGAACGGCAGTGTGTTCTCGTGCAGAGCGTGGTTGATGAGCTTGAGCCCGATGAAACCCAGGATGACGGCCAAACCGTATGGCAGATACACCAGCCGGGACAGCAGGCCGTCGATGAGGAAGAAGAGCTGGCGCAGCCCGAGCAGCGAGAAGGCCGTGGCGCTGAAAACGAGGAAGGGTTCGGAGGTCAGGCCGAAGATGGCCGGAATCGAGTCGAAGGCGAACATGAGGTCGGCAGTGCCCAGGGCGATCACGACGATGAGCAGGGGCGTGATCATCGTGCGCCCGGCATGGCGATGGACGAGCTTGTTGCCGACGAAGCCGTCGGTCGTGGGCAGCAGGTGCCGTACGAAACGAGTCACTGAATTGTCGACGTAGGCGGTGGGATCCTCTTCGGATTCCTCTCCCCCACGCGCGTCGAGGACCTGCTTGATGGCCGTGTAGACGAGGAACGCTCCGAAAATGTAGAAGACCCAGCTGAAGTGCTGGACGAGAGTCGCTCCCAGCAGGATGAAGAACAAGCGCAGGATCAATGCGGTGGCGATACCCAGCAGCAGCGCCTTCTGCTGGAATTCCCGCGGCACGCGGAAGGCGGACAGAATGAGGATGAAGACGAAGAGATTGTCAACGCTCAAGGACCACTCGGTGAGCCAGCCCGCATAGAACTGCCCCGCATAGGTCGTGCCGGCGCTTGCCCACACTGCCAGCCCGTAGACGACGGCCAGAGAGATGTAGCCGAGGGTCCAGCCGGTGGCCTCGCGCATGGATGGCGGATGCGGTTTACGAGCATGACCGATGAAATCGATCATCAGCAGAGTGACGACGATGACCGCCAGGGCGTACCAGGCCAGAGGGCTGACACTCATGCGCTGATGCTCCTCACAGGTATCACGCCGCGCTCAGACATCAATGGGTTCCGAGAGCCGGGCCGCATTCGGTTTGCTCCGGGATCGTCGGGACGCCAGTACGGAGGCGATGACGGTGATGAGAATGGTGACGACGATGAAGCCCAACGATGCGCTGATGGAGGGCTCGGCGATGACATCCCAATGCCGTCCCCCGTTGATGAAGGGCACCTCGTTGGTGTGCAGGGCGTGGTTGATGAGCTTCAGGCCGATGAAGCCCAGGATCGCGGCCAGGCCGTAGTGCAGGTAGACGAGGCGGTCCAGCAGGCCGTCGATGAGGAAGTAGAGCTGGCGCAGCCCGAGCAGCGAGAAGGCATTGGCCGCGAAGACGAGGTAGGGCTCAGCGGTCAGCGAGTAGATCGCCGGAATGGAATCGACGGCGAACATGACGTCGGCGGTGCCGATGGCGATGACGCACAGAAGCAGGGGCGTGATCATCGTGCGCCCGGCATGGCGATGGACGAGCTTCCCGCCCACGAAGCCGTCGGTCATGGGGATCATGCCGGAGACCAGGGTGACGAACCCCGAGGGCGTGTAGCCGTCGTCATGCTCCTCGGGCTTCTCGACGCCTTCCCGCGCCTGGGCGATGGCGGTCCACAGCAGCCAGGCGCCGAAGAGGTAGAACACCCAGGAGAAGTTCTCGATGAGGGCGGCACCCGCCAGAATGAAGAGCAGGCGCAGCACCAGCGCAATGACGATGCCGGCGAGCAGGACCTCCTGCTGATACTTCCGCGGCACCCGGAAGCTGGAGATCATGATGACGAAGACGAAGAGGTTGTCGATACTCAAGGACTTCTCGGTGATGTACCCCGCGAAGTACTCCTCGCCGTACTCGCCTCCCCACACGCCTGTGACGATGAGGCCGAAGACCACGGCCACGGCCACATATCCCACCGACCACCAGGCGGCCTCCCTCATGGTGGGCTCGTGGGGAGTCTTGACGTGACCGACGATATCCACCGCGATCATGGTCAGGATAATGGCGGCCAGAGCCAGCCATCCGAGGGCGTGGACGTCCACTAGTAGTACCTCCGGTACGACTCGAGTACCGGAGGTCTCCTCCCGCCATGGACTCAGGCCGCTGGGGCGGCCGTTGTGCTGGCCTGCGACGCCGGGGGCCGAGATCTCGTCCGGACGAGAGCCGGTCCGCCGTGATGACGACGTCGCTGTTGGTGGGAGTACTCCCCTCCGTATGCAGGTGCGTGCTGCGAGTCTAACGTTCCGAATGCCTCTTGGGTCCCACTCGGGACCTCCGGCACTGTGTCATCGGCTACGTCCTCAGTGGGCTGACAATTTGCTGGCAAGTGGCCGAAAAGCTTCAGACAGGGGTCCTCAGGCTGTGGCCCGCATGTCTCGCAGTTCTTTCTTCAGGTCCTGGATCTCGTCGCGCAGACGTGCGGCCAGTTCGAATTGGAGCTCCTCGGCCGCGGCATGCATCTGCTGGGTGAGCTCGTTGATGAGTTCTGCCAGATCGTTCTCCGCCGCCCCAGCGAGCTTCTCGCGCACTGTCGCCTCGGCGGCCTTCTTGCGGCGTCCGGCAACAGCCCGCTCTTCATGTCCCCGGTAACCGCCGGCCAGCAGCTCAGCGGTGTCGACGTCCTCGCGGGCCAGCATGTCGGTGACATCGGCGATCCTCTTGCGCAAGGGCTGCGGGTCGATCCCGTGGGCGTCGTTGTAGGCCAGCTGCTTGGTGCGTCGCCGCTCGGTCTCCTCAATGGCCTCCGCCATGGCGGGGGTGACCTGGTCCGCATACATGTGCACCTCACCCGAGACGTTGCGGGCGGCGCGGCCGACAGTCTGGATGAGGGAGCGGGTCGAGCGCAGGAAGCCCTCCTTGTCCGCGTCCAGGATGGATACCAGCGAGACCTCCGGCAGGTCCAGGCCCTCGCGCAGCAGGTTGATGCCCACCAGGACATCGAAGCGCCCCATGCGCAACTCGCGCAGGAGTTCCACGCGCCGCAGGGTGTCGACATCGGAGTGGAGGTACTCCACGCGCACTCCGCGCTCGGCCAGGTAGGTGGTCAGGTCCTCGGCCATGCGCTTGGTCAGGGTGGTCACCAGGATCCGCTCCTCGCGCTCAACCCGGGCGCGCACCTCCTCCAGCAGGTCGTCGATCTGCCCCTGCGTGGGTTTGACGACGATCTTGGGGTCGACCAGACCGGTGGGACGGATGATCTGCTCGACGACGCCGTCGCCCCGCTGCGTCTCGTAATCGCCGGGCGTGGCGGACAGGTAGACGGTCTGCCCGATGCGGTCCTCGAACTCGGCGAAGGTCAGTGGGCGGTTGTCCAGGGCACTGGGCAGACGGAAGCCGTGATCGACCAGTGTGCGCTTGCGGGAGGCGTCGCCCTCGTGCATCGCGCCGATCTGCGGAACGGTGACGTGGGACTCGTCAATAACCAGAAGGAAGTCCTCCGGGAAGTAGTCGAGCAGCGTGTTGGGCGGCGTGCCCGGGGAGCGGCCATCAATGTGCATGGAGTAGTTCTCCACGCCCGCGCACGTACCGATCTGGCCGAGCATCTCCAGGTCGTACGTGGTTCGCATGCGCAGGCGCTGAGCCTCCAGGAGTTTGCCGTCGCGCTCCAGGACGGCCAGGCGCTCCGCCAGTTCGGTCTCAATGCCCTCAATGGCTCGCTGAAGGCGTTCGGGTCCGGCGACGTAATGGGAGGCGGGGAAGACGAAGACCTGGTCGGTGGAGGCGATGACGTCCCCGGTCACGGGATGAAGGGTTGCCAGAGACTCGATCTCGTCTCCGAAGAACTCGATGCGGATGGCGAGCTCCTCGTACATGGGGATGATCTCCACGGTGTCCCCGCGCACCCGGAAGGTTCCCCGAGTGAAGTCGACATCATTGCGCGTGTACTGCATGGTGACGAAGCTGCGCAGAAGCTCGTCGCGGTCGATCTGGTCCCCCACGGCGAGTGGCGTCATGCGGTCGACATACTCCTGGGGCGTGCCCAGGCCGTAGATGCAGGAGACCGAGGAGACGACGACGACGTCCCGGCGGGTCAGCAGGGAGTTGGTGGCGCTGTGGCGTAAGCGTTCCACCTCGTCGTTGATGGAGGAGTCCTTCTCGATGAAGGTGTCCGTCTGGGGGACGTAGGCCTCGGGCTGGTAGTAGTCGTAATAGGAGACGAAGTACTCCACGGCGTTGTTGGGCAACAGCTCGCGGAATTCGGCGGCCATCTGCGCGGCCAGGGTCTTGTTGGGCTCCAGGATGAGAGTGGGTCGCTGAACCTGTTCGACCAGCCAGGCGGTGGTGGCGGACTTGCCGGTCCCGGTGGCGCCCAGCAGAACGATGTCCTTCTCCCCCGCGCTCAGCCGCTCGGTGAGCTCGGCGATGGCGGTGGGCTGGTCGCCGCTGGGCGAGTAGGGGCTGATGACCTCGAAGGGCTTGGCGGCGCGCTGGAGCTCGGTGACGGGACGCATGGGACCAGGCTACGCGGCCATGGCGGCCTCACCGCCGATGCGCTAGGCCTTCACCCTGCTACTTGTGCTACTTGTCGCTCCCGCCCCATTCGACAGCGGTGAAGCCGGTCCGAGCAGGCGCGGGGGTCAGGACTTGCTCGGGGACGGCGACAGTGCTTGCGGGTGCATCTCCAATGACGATGTAGACGCGGATGAACGTGGTCGGGCTGATCTCTTGGCCGCCGGACGTGAAGCGATAACGTGCGACGTCTGTGTATTGACTTCCCAGGAAGGTCACCAGTGCTGTGCCCCGCTCGGCAATCCGCGGCCCCCAGAACGTGATGAACTCAGCTGCCTCACGATCATTGAGCCCCAGGATGGCCAACTTGTCCTCCAGGAAGCCCGACTCCCGGCCCGCCTCGACGATGAAGCCCTCATCCTGAGAAAACGCCTTGGAAGCGTTCCCCTCCCAGAACAACGACGGATAGTGCCGCCCGGCCGAGTCGACCAGGTCCCCATCAGGGTGCGCAGTCACACTCCACGTCGCAGACCCATCCGCCCCCTGCTCCGGCTGCGGGTAGGTGTACGTGAGCCGCCCATCGAAGCTCAGCTCCACCGTCACATCAGTGATCGCCTCCGGGTAAAGATACAACACCGGCTTATAGGATTTCTCCTCATCACGCTTATAGGCTTTCTCCTCACGAAGGCCGCAGGCCGACAGCGTTATGAGCGCACCGACCTGACCGGCCAGAGCAAGCGCACCACGCCGACTCACCACACCAACCGAGATCTCTCGCAAGCCAGCCATGAGTATATGGATCCTTTCATACTGCTGGAAAGACAATCCAACGCTAGAACCGGTACCCGCTCACGACCATAGTAAGAACTGCCCATTCAAAGGCAAGAGAACCGCCTGCAAAAGGACGACGCGACTCGCCTAGTTAACAGCGATTCGATTCGCCCACAACCATTCGACCCCGTCTGCGAGGTCCTCCCGAGTACCGTTGTTGAGAAGCACGATATCGGCCACTTGGCGGCGCTCTTCATCCCCAGCTTGGCTGGCTATGCGGCTCTCGGCATCCTCACGTGTCAGACCTCGCCGCTGCAGCCGCGCCAGCCTCAGCGCGCGAGGTGTTTCAACAACCATGACGCAGTCGAAGAGGTCTTCCATTCCCTCCTCGACCAGCAGGGGCACGTCGTAGACAGCGACCCCTCCCGGTACTGCCGCCTCCATGCGCTGGGCCGCTGTCTGAGCGACTTGCGGCAGCATGATCGCTTCAAGCGTTCCACGAGCATCTGGATCATTGAAGACGCGCTCGGCTAGAAGCGCCCGATCCAGAGCACCGTCCGCGGTAAGAAGCTCCGCCCCGAATGCCGCGACGATCGCATCGAACCCGGGGGTGCCGGGCTCCACCACTTCGCGGGCAATGACATCAGCATCTACGATGTGCGCGTCGCGCGCAGCAAGCAGGCCTGCCACCGTCGACTTGCCCGAACCGATGCCGCCGGTCAGTCCTACACGCAGTGCTCGGTTGCCGCGCGGCACACTGAGTCTTCCAAGACCTGCCACAGCCGCGCGGCGGCGGCGGACCACATCGGCGAGCTCGACAATGAAAGCGCGCAGTACTTCGGCAACCGTCGGTGACGACATGATCTCCTGATCCGGCACGTGCACCAGGCCAACCACAGGCCGCGAGCCCTCGGCCATATCGGAGACGGCATCGAGCGCGGCATAGTTCGTAGCCATCTCGGCGTATTGCTCGGCGCCAGCAGTGTAGGTCACCGGTAGGCCCGCTGCTCTGAGTCGTCCCGCCAGAGCAGCTGTCGTCCATGCAGCGCGATACTGCGGCATCTCACCGGAAACGGAGTCCTCGCCACTCGCTTGAAATCCAATGTCGCCCGATATGCACACCGCAGCGTCATTCCGTGGTGTGCGTTCCGGGGCCATCGTTTGGGTCTGAAGCCCGACATGCACGACCACATCGGGTCGTAGGCGCTCGATAGTGCTGCCACCGGCTGCTGATGCTCCGTTAGAAGCTGCGGGAAGAAGCTCCCGAGTCAGGATCGCACTGCTTCCCACCAGTTCGATCATCTCCGGCAGGAGTCGGACGGCGTCCCACGGAGTAATGGAACTAGCCCTATCGAAGTGTTCAAAACCGGTGACATGGACTGTCACCGGGGCCTCAGCCACGTCTGAGCCCGCCGTAGCGCAGCTCTGAGGGCTGGTGGCGTCCTGCGTCTGCGTCATGCTGCGAGATTAGCGGTAAGAACGGCAACGGGTCACCCAAATGGTGCATGGACAAAGAGGGCCGACCTGTCAGGATAAACACAAGTGAGCCTGAGCACTGCAATCAGAACATTCAATTTATCCGTTGATACTCTTGCTCCGCCAGCCCCGCTAACTTGACCTAATAAAATTTTCCTGGGACTTTTCACCGCCACCGATGTGATGCCGTCCGGATCGGCCTCGGCCATAAGGGGCGATGAGCTGTTCGACCGCGGCGATCCGTTCAGTGACGCCACTGGGAACAGCCTTGCATTTATCGAGTTCGGCACGTGCTCGCCTGCATGTCTCTCTCGCGCTGGACGCACGAGCGGGCGCCAACTCGACTCCCTTGGCAGTGGCCTCGGCCAGCAGCGTCAGGGCGACGCAGCTCGTCTCCGGATCGCCGATGGCATCGGTTAGGACGGTGAGCCGTTCTTTCATGCGCGAGGTGCCCCAGTCCGCCATCTGCTCGTGCACCCGGAGCCAATGACCCCGTGCGGCTTCGGTGTCATTGTGGGCGCCGGCCGCTCGGGCGGCAGTGGCCAGGCTCGCGCAGGCCAGCTCGATCCATCCCTGCGATAGGCACAGCTCACTGGTATCGAGGGACTCCCGTTCGGCGCGCTCGGTAGCGCCCAGGGCCAGCAGCAGCCTGGCGAAGGAGATCCGCAGGTCGACAACGATCTCGAGCTGGCTGTCATCGGTGACGAGCTCCAACGACCGGCTGACCGTCTCCGCCGTTGTCATAGCGCGCTCGCGGACCGAGCCCAAACCATATCCTCGCGCTAGAACCAGCAGCTCATTGACCTCCTTGAGCAGAACATCCCGGCGCTGCAGGCGATGCTCGTCAACAGCGGTGCCGGTCACCGTGCCGTAGGAGCGTGATGCCAATCCGGAAGCCTCCCCGGCCATACGCGACTCCACCCGGTAGGACACTCCGTTATTGCCATTGCGCTCATCGAAGCGCACGCCAATGGCGCGCGCGAAAGTCGTCAGTGCGTCGTAGGCGCGCACCACGGTGTCCCAGCCGGTGACTTTCAGAGAGACGCCCCAGGAGGTCGTCCAGTTGATCGACGAGCCCAGAGCATTCGCGCCGTAGCCGGACCGGTTGGCCTCACGCAGAACGAGGCTGGCTCCCACCGCCGCATTGAGAAGGCCCCAGGCAGTGGTGTTGTCCGCGTTGGTGAGATCGGTATGCCGAAGGAGAGCCAGCCCTCGCTCCCATTGACCGGACAGCCCCAGATACTCCAACTCGTCGCCCAGGAGCGGTATGCGCAGCGAGGAGGGCACGTCGATGTGCCGCAGGGACATCAGAGCATCCTCGGCCTCGACCTTGCGCTTCTGGGCGAGGTACGGCAACAGGGAGGCCGCCAAGCTGCGGGAGGTGCCCGCCGGATCGGCCTCGGGGCGGTTGGGCACCCCGGAGGTGGTCCGGATGACACCGGAGAAGTCGTCGTGCATGCGAGCGGTCGCCAGCGTCGCACCGGTATCAGCATCATCGAAGGAGAACAGCCGGGCGACGCGCAGCTGTTCGAGCGCATCGGCCCGCTCGCCGAAAAAGGTGCACAGTTCTACCCGTGCGTATCGCAGGGGCAGGGCGGAGCGGCCTCCTGCGGCACGCAGCCGGCTGCACCGTTCAACGGCACGATCGATGTCCTCACGGGAACGCGTAGGGTCCTCTCCCAGCGCCGCGAGCCAGTCCCGGTCGAATTCCGCTAGAGCAGCAGCCAAGCGCTTGGCACTCTCCCCCGTCGGGAGCTGCTCGGGAGAGGTGTGCAGAAGCGCGTCGTAGATACCTGCCTGCACGACGGGTGAGCGAACATCTACGGGATCGGCAAACAGACCCGTGAGTTCGTCCCAGGTAGTCATCGTCTCCCCTTGTTCTTGGATCGAGTCCGCACGTCGGTGCGGACCAGTTCGAATGACAGCCTCACACACCAGCCGCGATATCGCGATGGGGAGCCGAGCCCGTCAAGGGCAAGGGCCCGCCCACCGGCAAGTGGACGGGCCCTCCCTACAGGGATTGTATCTTCCAAGAACTATCGGTTCAGTTCCCGGTCAGCTTCTCGCGCAAAGCGGCGAGCGCCTCGTCGGAGGCCAGGGTGCCGGTTGTCTCGGATGCGGTTGAGGAGTACGAAGTGGCGCCGGCCGGGGCCGCCGCCCCACTGGTCTCGGTGTCCTCCTCCAGGGCCTTGGCGACCTGAGCCTTGTGGGACTCCCACCTGGCGTGAGCGGCTGCATACTCGGCCTCCCAGGCCTCGCGCTGGGCATCGAAGCCCTCGAGCCACTCGTTGGTCTCCGGGTCGAAGCCCTCGGGGTACTTGTAGTTGCCGTTCTCGTCGTACTCCGCGGCCATGCCGTACAGCGAGGGGTCGAAGTCCTCGGAGTTGGGGTCCACGCCCTCATTGGCCTGCTTGAGGGACAGCGAGATGCGGCGGCGGTCCAGGTCGATGTCAATGACCTTGACGAAGACCTCGTCGCCGACCTTGGCGACCTGCTCGGGCACCTCCACGTGGCGCTGAGCCAGCTCGGAGATGTGGACGAGGCCCTCGATGCCGTCCTCGACGCGGACGAAGGCGCCGAAGGGAACCAGCTTGGTGACCTTGCCGGGAACAACCTGGCCAATGGCGTGGGTACGGGCGAATGCCTGCCACGGGTCCTCCTGGGTCGCCTTGAGCGACAGGGAGACGCGCTCGCGGTCGAAATCGACATCGAGAACCTCGACGGTGACCTCGGTACCGACCTCGACGACCTCGGAGGGGTGATCGATGTGCTTCCAGGACAGCTCGGACACGTGGACGAGACCGTCCACACCGCCCAAGTCCACGAAAGCGCCGAAATTGACGATGGAGGACACCACACCAGTGCGGACCTGACCCTTCTGAAGGGTCTGGAGGAAATTGGTGCGGACCTCGGACTGAGTCTGCTCGAGATAGGCGCGACGGGACAGCACCACGTTATTGCGGTTCTTGTCCAGCTCGATGATCTTGGCCTCGAGCTCACGGCCCACATAGGGCTGAAGATCGCGGACACGACGCATCTCGACCAGAGAGGCGGGCAGGAAACCGCGCAGGCCGATATCGAGGATGAGACCGCCCTTGACGACCTCGATGACGGAGCCGGTGACGACGCCGTCCTCCTCCTTGACCCGCTCGATGGTGCCCCATGCGCGCTCGTACTGGGCTCGCTTCTTGCTCAGGAGCAGACGGCCCTCTTTGTCCTCCTTCTGAAGCACCAGGGCTTCGATCTCGTCGCCGATCGAGACGATCTCGTCAGGATCGACGTCGTGCTTGATGGACAGCTCACGAGCGAGAATGACGCCCTCGGTCTTGTAGCCGATGTCCAGGAGGACCTCGTCGCGGTCGACCTTGACGACGGTGCCCTCGACGATGTCGCCGTCATCGAAGTACTTGATGGTCTCGTCGACGGCGGCGAGGATCTCCTCGGTCGAGCCGATGTCGTTGACGGCGACCGGGGCGGGGCTGGGCGTGGTGGTGGTCATTGAGTGGTTGCTCCGAATGCGGACAGATAGGTCGGGCTAGTAGGAACCATGAGCCCTCCGATCCCCCGAGCCAGCCCGGACTGATCTCGCGGAACGGCGGTGTGTCTTAATGACACCCAGGGGCCCACAACTCGGACTCTATCAGGACATACCCAGCGCGTAACCTGTTTGAGATCACCAAAGGGGGTCATAGGATCCGTGCAATCCCTCACTCCTGCTCGGATCGATGCGCCCCAGCGCATCTCCTGCCCCCCCAGGCCCTGGCGCCTCCCACTTTTCTGTGCTGCTATGTGCCGGCTGAGCGCCGGCTCAGTGTCGGCTCAATGCGCAGCCTCCCGCCAGGTGGCGCCCCGACCGACCGACACGTCCAGAGGGACGGCCAGATCTGCGGCGGCGCCCATCCGCTCACGCAGAATGCTCTCGACAGCGGTCGATTCGCCTGGGGCGACCTCGACGAGCAACTCGTCGTGGATCTGCAGGAGCAGTCGTGATGCCAGTCCCTGTTCCCCCAGGGACTGGGCTACGTCGATCATCGCCTTCTTGACGATGTCGGCCGCACTGCCCTGAATCGGAGCGTTGAGCGCAGCGCGCTCCGCCATCTCCCGACGCTGACGATTGTCGCTGGTCAGATCGGGCAGGTACCGGCGTCGACCGAACATGGTATGGGTGTAGCCGTCGCGCCTGGCCTGCTCGACAACGCCCTCAAGGTAATCGTGAACCCGACCGAAGCGGGCGAAATAGGCGTTCTTCAGGGCGGCCGCCTCTGCGTTGTCGATTCCCAACTGCTTGGCCAGCCCGTAAGTGGACAGTCCGTAGGCGAGCCCGTAACTCATGGCTTTGACGCGGCTGCGCTGCTCAGTAGTGACATCTGACATATCGATGTCGTGAACCAGGGCCGCCGCATAGCGGTGCAGGTCCTCACCACTGCGGAAAGCCTTGATGAGCGCCTCGTCTCCGGACAAATGGGCCATGATGCGCATTTCGATCTGGGAGTAGTCGGCCGTCATCAGGCACTCGTAATCGGGTCCCATGGTGAAGGCCTCGCGGATGCGCATGCCTTCACCATGGGCCGGGATGTTCTGCAGGTTGGGGTCCGTCGATGACAGCCGACCGGTGGCGGTGATCGTCTGCTGGAAGGTGGTGTGAATGCGCCCATCAGGGTGGATGGCCTTGCGCAGGCCCTCGACCGTCTGACGCAGCTTGATGGCGTCACGGTGCTCCAACAGGTTCTCCAGGAAGGGATGCCCCGTCTTGGCGTACAGATCAGCGAGAGCCCCGGCGTCGGTGGTGTAGCCGGTCTTGGTCCTGCGGGTCCTGGGCATGTCGAGTTCATCGAACAGGACTGTCTGAAGCTGTTTGGGGCTCGAGAGGTTGAGTTCATGGCCCGCCGCGGCGTAAGCGGCCTCGGCAGCGTGAGTCACGCGAGCGTCGAGCTCGGTCTCCCGTGCGATCAGCACGGTCTCATCAACAGCAATGCCCGCGTCCTCCATTTCGGCCAGGGTCGCGGCCACGGGCATCTCCAGTTCGGCGAAGAGCACCTCGGACTGCCGGCGACGGAGCTCTCGCTCCAGAACCTCAGCCAGTTCACCCTGAACAGCGGCGCGACGGGCGATGGCCATGGCCTGGGCCGGGATGGCGCCCATGTCCTCCGAGCCGGTCAGGGCATCCAGATCGAAAGCGGTCTGCGCCTCACCGCCCTGGTCGCCTTCGCCCACCGCGTCCAGGTCTATTCCCAGCCAGCGCTGCGCCAGAGAGTCGACGTCGTATCTGCGCTGCTCGGGACGACACAGGTAGCCGGCCAGAGCGGGATCGAAAATGACGCCGTCAAGGCTCAGACCACGGGCGCGCAGAGCGTGCCAGGCACCCTTGGCGTCGGTGACGATCAAGGGCACGTCGATGTCGCTGAGCAGGTCGGCCAGAGCCGTTTCGTCCTCCGGAGCGGCCAGAGCAGTGTCCACGACGACCGCTGTGCGGCCATCTGAGAGTGCAATCGCCGTGGCATCGGCTTGACCGGGATGCACAGTGCCGACGACCTCGAGACCGAGGGAACCGGTTCCCTCCCCGGTCTCGGCGTCGATCATCAGGCGATCGCCAAGCCACTGCCCCAGCGAGCCGAGAGTGATGTCGCGACCGAGCACGGCGACGTCAAGAGACTCAAGGCGGGCAGCAGGCGACTCCTGGCCGGTCCCATCCGCATTGTTGTCAGGGCCTTCGGCGTCTTCGGAGAATGTCAGGATTCGTTGAGCCCGCTGGTAAAGCGTGCGGAACTCCAGGGCATCCATGACACGTGCCAGTTCGGCGCGGTCGGCGGCCCGCAGGATCAGGTCTGCAGTGGGCGCCACATCCAGGTCGAGGTTGGTCACCAAGCGGTTCAGGCGACGGTTGCGCACAACGTCGCCCACATGATCGCGCAGCGACTGACCAGCCTTGCCCTTGATCCGGTCGGCATGAGCGATCACACCGTCCAGGCCGTCGTAGAGATTGATCCACTTCGCCGCGGTCTTGGGACCGACTCCGGGCACGCCCGGCAGGTTGTCGCTGGGCTCGCCCACCAGAGCAGCCAGCTGGGGGTAGCGCTGGGGCGGGACTCCGTACCGATCCTCGACCTCCCCGGGCGTCATGCGCCGCAGAGTGGACACCCCCTTGATCGGGTAGAGCACGGTGCAGCGGTCCGTCACCGTCTGGAAGGAGTCACGGTCCCCGGAGCATACGAGGACCTCCATCCCCTCGGCCTGGGCCGAGGCCGCCAGCGTGGCGAGAATGTCGTCCGCCTCATAGCCCGAAGCCGTCAAGGCGCGGACGTTCATCGCCTTCAGCACTTCTTCGATGAGCCCTACCTGTTCGACGAAGGGCGCCGGGGTCTCATCGCGGGTGCCCTTGTACTCGGCGTACTCCTGTGTGCGGAAGGTGCCGCCGGGCAGGTCGAATGCGACAGCGACGTGAGTCGGCTCCTCCTGTTCGATCAGCGACAGGAACATGGAGACGAAACCGTGAACCGCATTGGTGGGCTGCCCGGTGGATGTTGTGAAGCTGTCCACAGGCAGGGCGTAGAAGGCCCGAAAGGCCATGGAGTGTCCGTCGACGAGGAGAAGACGGCCGGTGGACTCGGGGGCGGGACTGGTCGCGGTGGTGCTCACCGTGCCAGCCTACGGGCATGAGCAGTGACCAGTTCCCGTCCTCCCGCTCCGCCGATGTGCCCGTGGCCTTTCCCGCTAAGGCCGTGCGCCCCTTCCCCGATCCGCGTCCCGCCGGTTCTGCCGTCAGTGCTGTCAGTGCCGTCGGGGCATCAGGGCTGGCGGATTCCGAGCGCGGAACTCTCATGACGACTCTGCGCATGGAGGTGCTGGAGCGCTCTGCAGAACGGACAGTCGTGCGCATGCCCGTCGACGGCGCCCGCCAGGTCCTGGGGATTCTGCACGGTGGTGCAAGCGCGGCCCTCATCGAGACGGCGGCCTCGGTAGCGGCGCGTGAGGCGGCTCCAGACGAGACGGTACCAGTGGGAACCGAACTCCAGATCAGCCACCTGCACCCCGCCCAGCGCGGCTGGGTGACGGCAGTGGCGACACCCGTCCACCACGGCAAGCGCACTGCTGTGTACGAGGTCAGGATCAGTGATGAGGATGGACGCGCGGTTGCCCGCGGCACTCTGCGCAGTCTCTACATCACCGCCCAGGAGAACTGAGAAGCGTCAGTCTCCGTTCTTCTTGGCGCCGACTTGCTCAATGACGGCATCGGCGACCTCGCGCATGGTCAGACGACGGTTCATGGAGGTCTTCTGCAGCCAGCGGAAGGCCTCGGGCTCACTTAGGCCCATTTTCTCCATAAGCAGGCCTTTGGCGCGGTCAACGCGTTTACGAGTCTCGAAACGGTCCTGCAGATCGGAGACCTCACTCTCCAGGGACTGGATCTCCTCGTGGCGCGACAGGGCGATCTCCAGGGCCGGGATCAGATCGGCAGGGGTGAAGGGCTTGACGACGTAAGCCATGGCGCCGGCGGACGAAGCGCGCTCGATGAGCTCGGTCTGCGAGAAGGCTGTGAGCATGACTACAGCGCAGCTGTGCTTGTCCAAGATACGCTCCGCCGCAGTAATGCCGTCCAGGACCGGCATTTTGACATCCATAACGCACAGGTCCAGCTCGTGCTCGTCGGCCAGACGAACAGCCTCCTCGCCGTCGGCGGCCTCGGCGACGACCGTATAGCCGGCCTCGGTGAGGGTCTCGACGATATCCAGACGGATCAGGGTCTCGTCCTCGGCGACGAGGACCCTGCGGGTTCGGGAGGTGCTTGACTCGTTGCTCACGGGCTGATCCTAGTATGGTGTACTCCGTTGCCGCGCGAGCAGGGCCCCGCCCTGTGAGCGTGACCACGCCTCCATAGCCCAATTGGCAGAGGCATCCGACTCAAAATCGGAGTGTTGTGGGTTCGAATCCCACTGGAGGTACCGAAGCAGCATGGGTATCGATGGATCTCAATGGATGCTGATGGATACCGATGGATACTGGCCGTGGTGGGCCCGCACCTGAAAGGCGCGGGCCCACCACAGTTCAGCCAGTAGAACCAGTAGAAACGGCCGGCCCGGCATCCGCCGGCTCCGGCCGTGACGTCAGTCGAACTCGCCCACCGTGTGAACACGAATCGAGTTCGTTGAACCGGCGGTGCCCGGAGGCATGCCCGCCACGATGATGACAGTGTCGCCGGCCTGGGCGAAGTGCTTGCGCTGAAGCAGGTCATCCACCTGGGCCACCATCTCATCGGTGTGCCTGACTTCGGGGACCTCGTAGCATTGCACGCCCCATGACACTGCCAGCTGGTTGCGAGTGGAGCGCAGAGGGGTGAATGCCAGCAATGGGAGGGGCGAGCGCAATCGCGACAACCGTCGAGCCGTGTCCCCGGACTGTGTGAAGGTCACCAGGTAGGTGACGTCGAGCTGCTCCCCCATTTCGGCAGCCGCGCGAGTCAGGGCGCCGGCGCGAGTCTGGGGGTAGGAGCCCAGCGGCGCAATGCGCTCACCGCCATGCGCTTCGACGTTCTCAATGATGTTGGCCATGGTGCGCACGGCCTCGATCGGATACGCACCAACGCTGGTCTCACCGGAGAGCATGACAGCGTCAGCGCCGTCGAGTATCGCATTGGCGCAGTCGGAGGCCTCGGCGCGGGTGGGACGCGGGTTCTGGATCATGGACTCGAGCACCTGCGTGGCCACGATGACCGGCTTGGCCTGTCGACGAGCCAGCTCAATGGCCCGCTTCTGAACCAGCGGCACGGCTTCCAGCGGCATCTCGACGCCCAGATCGCCGCGGGCGACCATAATGCCGTCGAAGGCGGAGACGATGTCGAAGAGGTTGTCCACCGCCTGAGGCTTCTCGATCTTCGCGATGACGGGGATGCGCACCCCGGTCTCGTCCATGATGTCGTGGACGTCCTTGATGTCGTCGGCATTGCGCACGAAGGACAGGGCGATGAGATCCGCGCCGATCTTGAGGGCCCAGCGCAGATCGTCCCGGTCCTTCTCGCTCAGGGCGGGAACGGACACGGCAACCCCGGGAAGATTGAGGCCCTTGTGGTTGGAGACGTAGCCGGGCACCTCGACCTTGGTGATGACATCGGTGTCGGTGACCGCCGTGACGCGCACCGCGACATTGCCGTCGTCGATGAGGAGGCGGTCCCCGGGACGGCAGTCTCCCGGCAGTCCCTTGAAAGTCGTCGAGACGCGCTTGACGGTGCCCAGGATGTCGTCCGTGGTGATGGTGAACTCATCACCCTTGTTGAGCATGACCTTCTGGTCGTTCACAAAGGTGCCCAGGCGGATCTTGGGGCCCTGCAGGTCGACGAGGATCGCCACGGGATTCCCAGAGGTTGCGGCGGCGTCCCGCACGCGAGCAATGACGTCCTCCTGGTCCTCAGCGCGTCCATGGGACCGGTTGATGCGGGCGACATTCATGCCGGCGTCCACCAGCGCCTGCACATTCTCAGGAGAATCGGTGGCCGGCCCCAGGGTGCATACGATCTTTGCTCTGCGCATGAGTCAAGCCTACACGTCCCGCGCCGTGGCCTCGGGCCGGCCCCGGCAGAATTCGGCTCGCGACCTTCGATGACGGATGATCCCAGCCCCGCGGCAACGATCCACACAGTGTTGGATTAAGTTGGAATGAAGTTGGACTGAAGTTAGATTCAAGTTGGGCTGAAAGCGGATAGGTAGCGGATCGTTGGCGTTCGTAGAACCGCCTCGCCGCTCTCCTCGGCGATCTCAGTCGCCCGCGTCGGGCTTCATCTCTGACTTCGTATGCGCCTCCTGAGGCTCCGGGCCCGCCGAAACTGATGTCTCAGCCATCTCGTTCGGCCTGTCCGCCGCCTCAGACTCAGCCCTGGGCCCATCGCCTTCTTCGGTGCCCTCGCTGATCGCATCACTGAGATGGCGGCGCGAGGTCATGACATAGCCGGCCAGCCCGATGAGGAAGACGAGGATCGAGGTCCACACGTTGAGGCGCAGCCCGAGGATGCGATGAGCCTCATCCACGCGCAGGAGCTCGATCCACACGCGCCCGGAGGTGTAGACCATGAGATAGGCCCACATGAGTCGACCGCCCACCGCCCCCTCACGGCGGGCCAGGAAGCGCCCGAGCCAGACGAGGAAGACGGCGCCCGCTGCATTCCACAGCGCCTCGTAGAGGAAGGTGGGGTGGAACAAAGTGCCCGGGGCGTACCCGACCGGCATGTGAGCCTTGTCGATCTCCAGACCCCAGGGCAGGGTGGTGGGCCCGCCGAACAGCTCCTGGTTGAAGTAGTTGCCGAAGCGCCCCAGCGCCTGGGCGACCAGGATCGTGGGAGCCGCGGCATCGTAGAAGGGGCCCAGTCGCAGTCCACGCCGTCGCAACATCCAGATGCCCGCCATGGCCCCGAAGGCGACACCGCCCCAGATTCCCAACCCGCCGTGCCAGATCTGCGGAATGAGCGCCGGATCCCCGCCCGGTCCGAAGTAGGCGTCCGGGGAGGTCACCACATGGTAGAGCCGCGCACCGACAATGCCGACCGGTACCGCGACCAGGGCGACGTCCAAAGCCGTCTCCTGCGGTCCGCCCAGCGCCCGATAGCGACGGTCGGACCACCACACCGCCACGAAAACGCCTGCAAGTATGCACAGGGCGTAGGCGCGCAGCGGGAACGGGCCGATGTGCCACACCCCCTGGGAGGGACTCGGAATCGAAGCGATGAGCACTCAGAGAACCTCTCGATGGGCGGAGGGGATAAGCGCGGGATGGCTGCCCGCAGCGACCAGTTCGGCGACGAACTGCTGGGGATCGGCCGAACGGATGACGGCTTCCCCGACAACGACGATATCGGCTCCCGCACGCGCATAACTCATGACATCATGTGGTCCTGACACCCCGCCGGTCGCCATGCGGGTCACCGCCTCAGGCAGTACCTCGGCGACCTGTTCGAAACGGGAGTGGTCAATGGCCCGAGTGTCGGGATCACGTGCATCGACCGACACGTAGCGCGCGCCCGCCGCCACTGCGGTCAATGCCTCGCGCCGCGAATGGGCCTCAACAACAGCCGTCATGCCCAAAGAATGAGTGCGCTCGACGAGGGACTCCAGGACCAGTGGCTTGAGACGCGCGTCCAGAACGAGCATGTCGGCCCCATGAGCACGCGCCTCGTGAACCTGGTAGGGGGTGACGATGACATCATTTGCCAGCACCGGGACATTCACGGCTTCGCGTACCGCATCCAGATCAGTCAACCGCCCATGAGATCGGACCGGTTCGGTGACGACGGACACACAAGCGGCCCCTCCAGCCTCGTAGAAGCGGGCGAGGACGGCCACGTCCCCCACCCCCGACAGGTCGGCGAATGTCGCAGTGGCGCGCTTGACCTCGGCGATGACCGACACAACTCGGCCGGGAGCCCGCAGCACCGACGCGACATCACGCGCAGCGGGAGCGGAACTAGTCTTCTCACGCAGCTCCTTCAACGGGGTCACCCGTTGGCGGGAGGCGACAGCGGACCGCGCAGCTGCGACCAGGTCATCGAATGCCATCACGGGACGCCACCTCCTGCATACGCGATACCGGAATCGTCGGGGACTCGCTCAGCAGATGTGCCGGCGGCGCCCACGAGGCCAATCGTCCTCGGGTGTGGGCGGCTGAGGCAAATCCGTTCAGTCGCCGGGACGCTCCCCCACGACTGCGCCGAGATCGCCTCCCGCCTGGAAACAGGTGCGCTCGCCCGTATGGCAAGCGGCCCCGACCTGATCCACTTCGATCAGCAGGGCGTCACCATCGCAGTCGAGGCGGACGGCCTTGACGTACTGGTGGTGGCCCGAGGTGTCCCCCTTGCGCCAGTACTCTCGGCGAGAGCGGGACCAGAACGTCACGCGGCCCTCGGTCAGCGTGCGATGCAGGGCCTCGTCATCCATCCATCCGACCATGAGCACCTCAAGAGTGTCGTACTGCTGAACGACAGCGGCGACGAGTCCTGATGCGTCGCGCTTGAGACGAGAGGAGATCGCGTGAGGAAGAGCCACGAGAGCGATTCTCTCACCACGCGCCTCCCGAACGGCCAACCGGCCACGTACTCGTATCCACGGCGGCATCGATGCACCGAGAACTATGAAGCCTTGAACCAGTCAACCGGCAGTGATAACCGCACTCATAACCGCGGTTCAGCCTGATGGCCCCAGGAGGGGACCCAGGTAGACCCACATTCCCGGCAGATTGCGCACGATGGCGAACACGCCGGCAAGGACGAAGAGCACCACCGCCTCATACGCGGATATGAAAGGACGATTGCTCCCGGCACGCCGATTGGTTAGCCATCGCAGCACGAGAAGAACTGCGAGCGCCTCAACCACCAGGGCGAAAGGGTTGTAGCCGATCGCCTCCGTCAGGCTCCCGTGTAGAAGCGCCCGAGTGGCCCGCGTGCCCCCGCACAAGGGACACCACATGCCAGTGATGCGGTGCACCGGGCACAGGTCGGGACTCGTCGCGGACAAGCGCAGGCCATTGAGAACAAGCAACATACCGGGCGCACAGGCCGCAGCCACCAGCACACCTAGGCGGAGACGGCGATGACCGCAGCCAGGCCCATCACTATCCATCAACATGTTCCGCACACGGAGACCGGCAGACTCCGGTCGCTCAGACTCACAGATTGTCGAGAATAAAGCTCATGATGCCGGTAGTCCAAGCGATAACAGTCCAGGCGATCGACACCACTCCCAGGACGAGACCAGCGATAGCCATGCCCTTGTTGGAGGCGCGTCCCTCGTTGGCGGCCTGTATACCGAGGAAGCCCAGCACCATTGCGGGAATACCGGTGAGCAGGCCGCAGCACACCAGACTGGCGATGCCCAGCCCCAGTGCCCATCCGCCCAGGGCGTTCTTCTCCGTTGATGGACCGTAAGGACTCATTCCCGGGGCATATACCCCGGGCTGCGGCTGGTTCGGGTACTGCGGATACCCGGAGTCGCTCGGATAGGAGCCCGGACCAGGCTGGCCGTTGTAAGGATCTTGATTCGGGTCGTAGCTCGTCATGAGAAAGACGCACCCTTTCACTTGGGGAACAATGCTCCGGCACTTCTCATGCTCCTGCTGCTGACAGCACGCATATATGCCAGGGTGAGGTTACACGCTCCGGCTGAGCAGCGCCGCTACTCGCCAGTGGGAGCTGACAATCCCCTCACAGGGTGCCCTGCCCCTCGCAAGGCGTCTTTGGCCGCGCCGATCGTCAGCGTGCCGTAGTGAAAGACGCTCGCCGCCAGCACCGCATCCGCGCCATGATCCGCCGCCGCGGCGAAATCCTCGGCTCGCCCCGCACCACCGGAGGCGATCAGCGGAACACGGACCTCACGCCGGACATCATCGAGCATCTGCAGGTCGAAACCGCCGGTCACGCCATCGGCGTCCATGGAGTTCAACAGGATCTCGCCCGCCCCCAGATCAGCGGCCCGCGCCGCCCACCGAACAGCATCAAGGCCGGTCGAACGGCGTCCGCCGTGAGTCGTGACCTCATATCCCGACGGGGTGCTCACGCCCTCCGGGCAGCGTCGTGCGTCCACCGATAGAACCACCACCTGATTGCCGAAGCGCTCAGCGACCTCGGACAGCAGTTCCGGCCGTTCAATAGCTGCGGTATTGATGCCCACCTTGTCCGCTCCTGCCCGCAGGAGGCGGTCGACATCCTCAACGCTGCGCACTCCCCCGCCCACGGTCAGTGGGACGAAGACCTGCTCCGCAGTCGCCGAGACGATGTCCAGCATGGTCGAACGGCCCTCGGCAGAGGCGGAGACGTCGAGAAAAGTGATCTCGTCGGCACCCTGGGCGTCGTAGCGCTTGGCGAGCTCCACCGGATCGCCGGCGTCCCGCAGACCCGTGAAGTTCACGCCCTTGACGACGCGCCCGTCTTTGACGTCGAGGCATGGGATGACACGGACGGCGACGCTCATGGTGACTCCTGAACGGATCGGCAGTGAGGGAACCGAGCCAGAGTAGCGTGAGCTCACTGCTCACCGGGCTACTGGCAGACTCTCGACTGGCCGCCGGCCGGCCGCTTGCCTACTGACTGGTGCCGGGACTGGCGCCCGGTGTCACATGCACGGTTCCGGGACCGTCATCGGGATTCGGAGTCGCGGGCACAGCGGCGTCGGTAAGCCCATCATCGGCGATCGCCAGGACATCTATCACCACGGCGACTGCGCCCTCGCCGGCGGCCTGATCGGCTGGGATGGAGATGACTAGCCTGCTGCCCACCTGGGCGTCGACCAATTGCTCCCTCACGCCTGCAAGTGCGTTGTTCATGTCAATGGTGCCGGGCAGTGTAGTCGCACCGTATGTGGTGGCCTGCTGCTGGCCATCAGTCCAATTCACAGTGGCGTACCGGGCCAGAACGACGCTGTCCGACTGAACCTGAGGGCCGTCTCCCTGCACGAGCACGGCTGCGGTCGAATGCGTGGGTACCGGGAGCCCCTGCACAGACAGGCCCACCGTGCCATCGGCGTTCGTCGTCACCGTCGGCATGCCCTCGACGGGCTGCTGGGATGTCCCCGTCGCGGTGGTGGGCAGAATGTCGATCACCGTGATCTCAGTGGTCTTGGTCTGATCCTCCTTGGTCCGTGGAGCACGGACGACGATTCGCGACCCCTCGGTGACTCCGGTGACCGCATTGGCGAGACTCTCACCGATCTTGTTGGGATCGAGTAGGCCTCGATATAGACGCGTGCCTGTTTTATTGCCGGTGACATTCGTGCCGTCGCCGCCGTCGAAAACCGCCACGGACAGCACGACGGCATCGCCTGCACCCAAGGCGCGTCCGTCGCCCGTGACGACCTGATCAGTGCTTATCGCAGAGGCCGGTGAGAGGTTTCCCTTGAGCGAGACGACGGGAACGGCGCCGACACGGCCGGCGACTTCCAGCACTGTGTCGAGCGGCCCGTCCGCATTGATGGAACCGCCCGGGGCCGCACCCGCTGAGCTGGCCGATCCGGCGCCGCCTCCCCACATGCGGGAGACCGCCAGGGGCGCTGCGACGATAGCCACTGCCGCTATGATCGCCAGAACAGCAGCAATATATCCTCGCGGTCTGGGGCGCCCCAAAGCGGCCCCTATCGCTCGTTGGGCACCCGTGGTGGTGGGAGGCTCATCGGAGGAGGGCGATGACTGCGCTGCCGGCGATAAGGCCTCAGCCGGTTCGGACACCGGAGCGGGGGCTGCGCTGCGCGGCGCCTCGGGAACCGGTTCTTCTGCGGGCGCTGTCGGGATCGGCTGCATCCAGGGCGGAGACAGCTCAGACGTCTCAGACGTCTCAATGGGCTGCGCGTGGCTCGGTGAGAAAGGCGAGGAATACGAAGGGTTCGAGGGAAGTGAGAGATCCGGCGACGGAGCGGGCTGAGTCCAGTTCGGGGCAGCCGATTCACCCGACTCAACAAAACCTGCCGAATCAACCGAACCAGTCGGACCCGCCGAATCACTGCCTCGGGAACCGGTGACCTCATTGGCCCGCTCCAGCTCACGCCTCTGACGACGCGTCAACGGCTGACCGTCCTGCCCCACTTGTGGCAGGCGCGTTGTGTTGCGGGAGGAGGGTGAGAAGGTAGTCATCGGTCCTTCCAGTCTGCCAGATGTCATCGTACGGCGTCTCAGACGCCGGTGGTCATGCCCGTGGCAAGCGTCTCGTTGGGAGCGTCCATGGCCGCCATGAGGGCATCGACACGCTCGTCAACGGCATTGAAGGGGTCGCGCAGTGCAACGGGCCGGGTACGACCATCGTCCAGGCGCAGGTTCACCCAATCGGCCGACAGGTCCCGGCGCAGGTCCTGCGCCCGTCCGATCGCCGTACCGCGCA
>ERZ773049.198-NODE-198-length-38124-cov-15.438047_pt1 | contig 38124 bp, 35 predicted proteins | sample MGYA00580633_ERZ773049 | MGnify/ENA primary metagenome ERZ773049 (study PRJEB29015, sample SAMEA2737991) | human oral metagenome | biome: human oral; feature: human-associated habitat; material: dental | place: China | collected 2066 ...
TTAGGAAGTAAATTTTTAAGCGCCTGAAGCTTGCCGCTTACTTTGCTGCCGCCCGTTACGGCTACAAAAGGACGTGCAGGATCTTTAATAAGGTCTTTGGCAAATTTTATCTCTTTTAGCAGCAAAAATCCCGCCGCCTTGTGCGCCTCATCGTAGAATTTCGTAATCGCCTCTACCGAAGCATGCGCGCGGTGGCATACGCCAAAAGCATCGTTGATATAAAATTCCGCGTAGCTCGCAAGCCTCTTAGCTAGTGCTTCATCATTTTTGCTCTCGCCCTTTTCAAAGCGCAGATTATCTAGTAGAAGCACTTCGCCCTTTTTAAGCGAATTTACCGCAGCTCCTGCCTCCTCGCCCGCGACATCAGAGACAAATTTTATCTCACGCTCCAAAAGCCTAGATAACCTCTTTACCACAGGCTTTAGGCTAAGTCTTTCTTCGTATCCGTTTTTCGGGCGCCCTAAGTGACTGGCCAAAATTACCGCACAGCCCTCGTCTAAGCAATATTTGATAGTAGGGATAGACGAACGAATGCGACGATCGTCCGTAATATTGCAAAACTCATCCATCGGCACGTTAAAATCGCACCTGATAAAAACGCGCGCGCCGTCTTTAAATTTCAAATCTTTAATCGAAAGAATTTCGCCCATCTTATTTCCTTCTTTGTGCCGCATATAGGGCTAAATCGATGAGGCGCTCACTATATCCCCACTCGTTGTCATACCAGCTCATCACTTTTATCAGATTGCCGTCAATTACCTGCGTGCAGTCGCTAGCTACGATGCTGGAGTATTCTGAAGTACAAAAATCGCTGCTAACGCGGCTATCGTCGTCTACGAGCAAAATTCCTTTCATCTCTTTAGCGGCATAGCGACGGAAAATTTCATTTAGCTCCTCGGCACTCGTCTGCTTGCGCGTTAGCACTGTTAGATCAACCATCGAAACGTTAGCCACCGGCACGCGCACCGATTGTCCGTGCATCTTACCGCTTAGCTGTGGAAGTACCTTACTAATCGCTTTTGCCGCGCCCGTCGTAGTCGGAGCAATATTAAGAGCAGCGGCGCGTGAACGGCGAAAGTCCTTGGCTTTTACATCGACTAGACTCTGTCCATGTGTATAGGCGTGAATCGTCGTCATCAGACCCTTTTCGATGCCAAGCTCATCGTCTAAAATTTTTGCAATCGGAGCCAGGCCGTTAGTGGTGCAGCTAGCATTTGAAATGACGCGCTGTCCTGCATAAGCGCCCTCATTAACGCCGATTACAAAAGTAGGCGTATCATCCTTGGCAGGCGCGCTCATTACGACTACGCCGATACCGTTATCTATGAATGGCTTGCATTTTTCGCTCGTTAAAAACGCACCAGTACATTCAAGCACAGCTTCTGCACCATCGCCGGCAAAATCAAGCTCCGCAGGCTCTCTGGTGGAATAGACGCGGATCTTTTTGCCGTCTACGGCTATGCATTCGTCGCTTAGAATTTCTACTTTTTTACGAAACTCGCCGTGAACGGTATCGTATTGAAGCAGGTATCTCGTAAGCTCGCGTTTAGCGGTATCGTTGATCGCCACAAGCTCTACATCGTCCCTGCTTAGCGCAATTCTAGCCGCGCACCTACCGATCCTTCCAAAGCCGTTGATTGCGATTTTTACTGCCATAAGGTTCTCCTTATTTGGGATGTTTTCAGCTGGAATTTTACTAAATTTGGGTTAATCTTTGATTAAATAAAAAGTCGCGAAATTTAGGATTTACTTTTTGGCTATATAATTCGCGAACTTTTTTTAAAGGAGAAAAAATGAGACGAATTGTATTCTCGTCATTAGCGGCAATCGCGATTTTAAGCGGATGCAGCCAACCTAAGGCCGATACGGCTCCGCAGCAAAAGCAAGAGTCTGTAGCGCATACGATCGTATTTCTGCTAGGAGAGACCGGGGATAAGCGCATCAGCCTTAGCTCGAACGATATGTTCGCAACGGGCGTGTTAACCGACGAAAAAGGCAAAAAGCATAATCTTAAACGCGCGGCTTCCGCAAGCGGTATAATGCTTACGAACGCCGAAGGCATCGAGCTTCTTTTCAAACGTGGAGAGGGAGTGTATACACCGGGAAAAGGCAAGAAGGATATTCCGGTAACTTACACCGAGCACGAGCACAAAAGCGGCGAAATGATGTAGCCGCGGCGGGGTTAAATTTAAGTGCCCTGAAAAGCGAATTAAATTTAACCCCTCATTTCTAATTTCGACTTCTTTATCCATAGCGAAATTTAACTCTCGTTTCGACCTCTTTGATCTGTGATGAAATTTAACCTTTTATTTTCGCTTCTTTCATCTACACAAATTGAGCTTTTTTGCGAATTTAAGTTTGTGCTCACCGAAAGCAAGCTCCGCGAGTTCAAAATCATTAAATTTTACGAAATATCCATTTGATCTGCGCTTTATCGGCGAATTTTTGATTTTCAACCAAATTTCACTTCAAATTCGCTAAACTGCGACGAAATTTTAGCAGGCCGGTGCAAATACGGCGCGAAATAGATAATTTAGCGAGATTGCCGCATGGATAGCATTAAATTTTACCTAAACGATTACGAAATTGAGGGTGAAAGCTTTACCGAAGTCGTCGTTGCGATAAACGGCGAGCCTCTGCTCGAGCTAATTAGGCGGCGCGAGCAAAGCTTTGCCGCAAAGGACGGGCAGGCTAGCATCGCGGGATGCTACGCCTACTTAAGCTTGATCGATTTTGAGGAGCTATTTTTGCGCACGGCGCTTGAAGCCGATTTGGCGCAAGATGAGCGGGATGTCGTCCTACTGGGCTGTCCGTGCGGGATCTGGGACTGCTGGTATCTCGCGCTTAAGATTAAATTTGAAACGGAGACGGTTAAGCTTTACGAGTTTAAAAACCCGCGCCGCAAAGATTGGCAGTATGGGCTTGAGTTTAAATTTGACCGCGTGAGCTTTGTGAGAGAAATTTCTAAAATCGCCTCTTTTGATAAGCTCTAAAATTTAGATCTAAATTTAGGAAATTTTAACGGCGCGATCGAAACTGCGGCGAAATAAACTCGTCTTAGGCTCGGTAAAATTTGGCTTTGAAGCCATAATAAGCTGTCGCGAGAGCTTATAGTATTAAAATTTTCGCCTTGCCGCTGCGCAATACATCCAGCAAAATATCATAAAATTTACCCAGCCTTAGCTTTAAAATTCCGCCCCTTTTGATAATCACGCAGACCCGCCCGCCCCGCTCGCCCAGCGCGTCATAGAGCGCGTCTAAATTTGCGACGTATTCGGGCTCGAAATTTAGCGCTGCGGCAAACAGCGCGAAAATTTGATCTTTGCGTCTGATCTTTGCGCCGTCGATGATGATCTTTGCGCCGCGGCACGTTTTAAAATTTAAACTCATTGCACGCGCTCGAAGCTTTCGTAATGATCGGCGGTGTAGAAGATCAGCCCGTCATTTGAAAATATCAGCCGCTTCGCGCCGCGCGCGCCGCCGCGATACTCGATGTCGCACTCGCGCCAGATCCGCCCCTTTTTATCAGGTAGTCTGCGCTCGAAATTGCCGAAACGATCGCCACCGATGCTCTTGCCGCGCGCGTATTTCCACAGATCGCCGCCCTGCCAGCCAAGCTCGCCGGCCTGCTTTTTCGTGATAAAATTTTGCGGCAAAGTGCCCGTGCGGCGGATATGGGCGCTCACGCACTCCCTGCTTATGCAGGGCTCATCCGCGAGCTGATTTTTAGAATTTACGTCTGGATTTTGCGAGTGCGAAGCTTCGTAATCTGCGCTGTGCCGCCTGTGGACGTCCGCCTCGTCTTTAGAATCTGCCACGGCGCGCTCGTTTTCTCGCGGATGAAATTTTAAATCTCCTAGGTCTGCTCCGCCGTCTGCGCTTCTTGCACCGCTCTCATTTTTTGCGTCGGCGCCGCTTTCTGGATTTTTGGAGCTTGAAATTTCGCGATCGGTGCCGCTTTTGATATCTTGCGCGCCGCTTTTACGCGAGGCGGCATCCAGGGTTTTGGAGGTAAAAATCCGCTCATCTTTAGTCGTAGGACTGCGCGAATTGGAGATCAAATTTAGCACCAAAAGAAGTGCTGCGAAAATTGCGAGCGGGATCAGCTTTTTTGCCACCGCTAGCCTCTTTTGCGGGTCGCGAAGCGAAAATAGAGCACGATCGCCGCTACTACCGCGCCTAGAGCCAGCGGAGCAATCCACGGCGCGTCCTTGACATGCGCATAGAGCTCACGCACGAAATCGCCCGCATAGTAGCTCAGTAATCCCACCACAAGCGCCCAAATGAGCGAGCTTACGGCATTGATGACGCTAAATTTTAAAAACGAATATTTTGTGATGCCGATCGCGATCGGTACGAGGGTTTTGAGGCCGTAGATAAATTTTTTGATTAAAATTATGCGGTCGCCGTATTTACGAAACAAAATCTGCGCCAGAGCGAGGTTTCGGCGCTGTTTGCGCAGATAGGGCATGATCTCTTTTTTGTTGTAGCGGCTTACTAAAAACAGCCCCGAATCGCCTATGAAGTTCGATATGCAGGCGATTACGATGCATAAGACGATATTGAGCTCGCCGGCCGAGCTTAGCACGCCCGCTGCCGCAAGCGCCAAAAATCCTCCGCCCAGCGAATACAAAAACAGTATCAGATACCCCCATGTATGGAGGTTTGCAAACATCGATTCCATCGAATCCTTTCATTAGATCGTATAAAATTCTATAAATTTTGACTAAAGCAGCTTTAAAATTCGGCGCGAAAGCTTCACTCTAACGCCCCACGACGCCACTTGATTTTGCTGCGACATTAAATTTAAAATTCTGCGCGGCTGTCGCGAAATATAAAATTTCGCCGCAAAATATCAAGCGAAATTCTAAAATAAATTTTTTGCATCAAGCAAAATCTCCGCAAAATTTAGCGTTAAAATTTTGCAATTCTAAATTTAATGACAAAATTTCGACTTCTTTAGAATTCAAAGTAAGTTGCGAATTACGCAGGATTTACGCGATATCCTCAAATGCCTCCCACCCCGCGAATTGCAATAAAATTACGCACCCAAGTCTATTATTCTGCAGAAATTACGCGAGCAAAATTCCAAGCCGCTAATAAAACGCCCATAAAGCAAAATTTTTCGCTAAGCTATGCGCCTTAGCACCTTTAGCTAAATTTTACTCATCTGCGCCGATTACTCGCATCAAAAGTGCATAGCCCTCAGTATTTGGATCAAAAGCGCGGTCATTTTTGGTCTCCAGCACCGAACCGCCCAGGCTCACTCCCGCAAACAGCCCGCCCTTGTTCGTAAAGACGTACATATCCTGATTTAACACGTCTATGGCGCCCGAGTCCGCGCTGTAATTGCCGGCGACCGCCGTCGCATCGCCCGAGAGCGTGATTTGGGATTTTCGCATCTTTTCGATCACGTCGTCGTTCATCACGAAAATGACTAAATAATTATCCTCGTAACCGATCTGAAGTCCGATGCTGGCGCTGCTGATCTCTGCGCCGCTTACGCTGCGCGCGCCGTCATTATTGTAGATGATGATCCCCTCGCCGTACATCCCGCCTATTATGAAGCCTAGCTTTTTGACGCTCGGAAAGATCACTATCGCACGGGCTTGCTGCGCTAGGTATTTATACTGTGCGTTCGTGCGCATTACCGACGAATAGGCGCTTGCGCTGTTGATGATGAGCTCATCATCGGCAAATGCCGCACTAAAAAGCAAAAATAAAACGATTATAAATTTTTTCATTTCACACTCCTTATTTGGCTATCTCGACCGCGCGAAGCTCGCGTATGACGTTAACTTTGATCTCGCCTGGGAATTGAACCTTATCTTGGATCTCCGAAGCGATCTCTTTGGCGACCAAAACCGCCTCATCGTCGTTCATAAGCTTGGCGTTTGCGATGACGCGGATCTCGCGACCTGCGTTGATCGCATAGGCTTGTTTGACGCCCGTTTTACTCATCGCGATCGCCTCTATATCGCTAACGCGCTTTAGATAGCTCTCTAGCACCTCTCGTCTAGCGCCCGGGCGCGCAGCACTTAGCGCGTCTGCGGCACAGACTGCGGCGCTTTCCACGCTGGTAGCCTCCTCGTGACCGTGGTGGGCGTAGATAGCGTTTATCACCACCGGATGCTCTTTGTAGCGGCGGCAAACCTCAGCGCCCAGATCTACGTGCGAGCCCTCGTATTCGTGAGTTAGCGCCTTGCCGATATCGTGAAGTAGGCCCGCTCGCTTGGCTAGCTTTTGATCTCCGCCCGTTTCTGCGGCGATGATACCCGCAAGATGCGCGACCTCAAGGCTGTGCGTAAGGGCGTTTTGTCCGTAGCTGGCGCGAAATTTAAGCTTACCGATAAGTTTTAAAATTTCAGGATGAATTTTGCTAAGACCCAGATCCATTACAATATTTTCGCCCTCTTCGGCGATGCTAGCTTCAAATTCGTCGCTTACTTTTTTGTAGATATCCTCGATGCGCGCAGGTTGAATTCTGCCGTCCTCGATAAGAGTTTCGATGACGCGAACGGCGATGGCGCGACGGTAGAGGTTGTGAGAGCTTACGATGATCGCATTTGGGGTATCGTCGATGATAACGTCCACGCCAAGAGTCATCTCAAGCGCCTTTATATTGCGCCCCTCTTTGCCGATGATGCGACCTTTAAGCTCGTCATTTTTGATATTTACGACGTTGATAAGTCGCTCGGCGGCAAACTCGCCTGCAAAGCGTGACGTAGCCTGCGCTAAAATATAATTTGCCTTTTTTCGCGCCTCTTTTTTGGCTTCCTCTTCATATTTTCGCACGATGTGAGCGATGTCGGTGCGGCTTTGCTCCTCGACTTTTTTAAGCACCTGCGCGCGCGCCTCATCCTGTGTAAAGCCTGCCACGCGCTCCAAAACTTTAAGCGCTTCAGCCAGCTTCTCTTCATAGCTTTTCTTTAAATTTGAGCCCTCTTCATAGAGGAATTTCGCCTCTTTTTTGGCACTTTCGAGCTCTTTTTTGCTGTCTTTTAAAATCTCTTGCTCGGTTAGAAGCGCGTGCTCCTTTTTACCGAGCTCGTCAAATTTAACGTTAAATTCTTTCTGCAGTTTGCTTGCCTTATCTTCGTATTTTTTCTTAGCTTCAAACTCCGCTTCCTGCACCGAAATTTTAGAATTTCGCAAGATGCCCTCGGCTTCAAATTCTATCGCTTTAGCTTTAGCTTTGGCTTGTTCTACGAAAAAATCGTAATTGGCGTTATTGATTTTTCTAGCTACTAAGTATCCTATGCCAGCGCCCACCGCAAGAGCGCACAAGGCGATTAAAATCTCTATCATACTTTCCTCTTTTTAGGTAATTTTGGCTCGGAGTTATGTAAAAATCACCCTTTACGTCGTGATCAAGCGATAAAATTTCGCTGCAAAAGCAGTCTTTTATACTCACGAACGCGATTGCGGGCTTAAGCTTCAGACCTGAAAAAAACATATCGTAAAATCCTTTCCCATGTCCTATTCTAGCCATTGCGCCATCCACTCCGATAGCTGGAACCACGGCTAGATCGACCTTTTTAAAATACCCGTTTTGTGGAAGCGTCTGCCGCAGCCCAAAGCGCGAAATTTTAAAAGGCTGGCGCAATCTTACCATTTTTAAGCTAATATCCACCATAAACGGAACGTAAAATTCGCAGCTTTTTGATAGCTTTTTTCTTAAAATCAAAACGTTCGGCTCGTAGCTCATCGGCAAAAATATCAAAATTTTACGCGCTTTTAAAAATTTTATCAGCCGCTCCAGCCGCCATAAAAGTGCGTAATGCTCGCATCTAGCCGCGCGCGCGGCATGGGATTTTAGGCGAGATTTGCAAATTTTTCTAAATTCATTCTTTTGCATAGCTTAAGCCTTTTATAAAATTTTAACGCTTATTTTAGCTAGTTTTTGTATAATCTTGCGATTAAATTTTAAGGTTTATTATGAAATTTCGTTTTTTTCTAGCGCTTTTTACGGCTGTTTTATTTCTTGTGGGTTGCGGCGATGATGAGGATAAAAAATCAAGCGATACCCCGACCGAGGCCAACACCACGCAGCCACAGCCCGAAACCGAAGCCGTGATCCAAGTCGATTATACCGCTCCTTTTACCCTTCAGCTTAGTAACGGCAAAATTTTAAATATGCAAAAGACAAAACAGGGTTTTAACATCGACAACAACTCCACCGTGACGCTATTTGCGTTTTTTACGCCGTGGTGCGATGCCTGCGCCGTGCAGGTAAGCGCGCTAAATGCCGCCAAACAAGCCTACTCCGGCAAGCTTGACATAATCGGCGTGATGATCGGTGATACAAATTTAGACGATGCAAAAAATTACGCAAGCGCGCACGAGGTAAATTACGCGATCGCTTACGGCGAAGGAACGGATTTTTTTACAAAGGCGTTAGGTGGCATAAACGAAGTGCCGTATATGGCGATATACGACGAAAAGGGCGAGTTTAGCGCGCAGTATTTCGGGCTGATGCCGGAAGAAATTTTAATGACCGAATTGGAGAAAATTTTCTGATGTTCGAATTTTTTAAAAAAGGGCTTAGCAAGACCATAGAGGCGATGCGGGGTGCAAAAAGCGAAGATAAAATTTCAAAAGAAATTCTAGAAGAGATGCTGCTTGAAGCCGACGTAGGCTACGAGCTCGTGGAAGAAATTTTAGAAAAACTTCCCGCAAAAAAGCTAGTCGCAAAAGATGATCTCAAGGGCGTTTTGAAGAGCTATTTCGATTACGAGATCGCTAAAGCTGCAGATGAGAAGCCCTTCGTAGAGCTCATCATCGGCGTAAACGGCGCGGGCAAAACTACAACAACCGCAAAGCTTGCAAATTTATATAAAAATAGCGGCCAGAGCGTAATTTTAGGCGCATGCGATACCTTTCGCGCAGGAGCGGTCGAGCAATTAAAAAAATGGGCGCAGATCCTAAATCTACCGATCGTAGCGACCGCGCAGGGGCACGATCCCGCTGCTGTGGCATTTGACACCGTAAGCTCGGCAAGCGCAAAAAACATAGATCGCGTCCTGATCGATACCGCCGGACGCCTGCAAAACCAGAAAAATTTAGCCGCAGAGCTAGAGAAGATCGTGCGCATCTGCGACCGCGCAAAAAGCGGCGCACCGCACCGCAAAATCATCGTGCTCGACGCCACTCAGGGCAATCATAGCGTCGCGCAAGCTAGGGCGTTCAACGAGATCGTAAAGCTCGACGGCATCATCATCACGAAGCTCGACGGCACGCCCAAAGGTGGCGCACTTTTCGCCATAGCGCGCGAACTGCGACTGCCGATACTTTTCGTCGGCGTGGGCGAGCGGATGGAAGATTTGGCGGAATTTAACTCGGATGAGTTCGTAGAAACGCTTGTGGATGGGATTTACGCTTAGGCTCTGCGTAAATTTACATATTCTCGCCGAACAAGCTTAAATTTTACGCGCCGAAATGCTCGGCAAATTTTGCCGCTCGATTATCTTAGAATTTTACGATTTTCGTTTTATAATTTTACAAAATTTTTACTCACGTACACTGCATAAAAAACGCGCTCACCCGCGTCCGCTCGCACCAAAACACATAGAATGCCGCCGCCCGTAGCGCGGTGCGTTTACAAGAATTCTTCAATGATCTCAAGCCGCTTAAATTTTACGGTTATCCTCTGCTTGCTCGCAAAGATAAAATCATACTCGCAAACGCCTCCTCGCTTTAGCGAAAATTGATGAACTATCAGATCGTTATTTTTAAAGCTCTTGTCGTCCGTTTTGAAGCGGACGGCTAGGACGTTTTTAAAAACAAATTTAAAATTTCTATCTCGGTAGGGCGATAAAAATTTCATCGTCAGTCTATCTTCGTTTTTTAAAATGCCAAATTTAAATTCAGTCAAAACGGCGTCGTGAAGGGTTTCTTTCGCATTAAACAGATACCTTTTCGGATCCAAGACAAACTGCCTGATAGGCTTTGCTATTTCGTTTTCATTCTCGCGAAGCGACTTAAAATAATCGTCAAAATACCAAATACCGCCCTTTCTTTTTATTTTCGCCGTGATCATCCGTCCGTCCATTTGCGCATCTTTCCAAAATTTCACTCACGTGCACTGCATAAAAAACCCGCTCACCCGCGTCCGCTCGCACCAAAACACGTACAAAATCCCGCCGCTGCCGAACATCACCTCGCCGCCTTGCTCGCAGCTTGGAAGCTCGCTGTCAAGCTGCATCAAAACTCCATCTTTTCGCCGCATATCGGGCACGTCGGCACCAAGGCGCCCTGTATCCACGAAGGCTCGCCGCCGATGCGCGCGAGGTTTTGCCTGCTGTTTGACATCCCCCAGTCCTGAGCCGCCTAGCGCGCGGGCGTAGGCGCCAGCGCGACCTCGCACTCCTTTATCGGCTCGTCCTGCACGTATTCCACATGCGTCCTTTCGCCGATACGCCGCGGCATACCCTGCGCGTCGTGCTCGTAAAAGACTATCTCGCCTTCGTTTATCTCTCTGACGTGCGCGGCGAGGATTAGGCGCGGCAGCGATCGCACGGGTAAGTCGCGGGGCAGCGGATCAAGCGCGATGAGATGAAATAGCGGATTTTGCGCATCGCCGTCCGCCTCGTCCAAAACCCCGCCGAGCTTATATCCTGCCTCGCCGCCCTCAAACCGCCAGGTCGGATGGTGCTTCGCCAGATGCGGCGCGTAGGGCGCGCCGAAATAGCCGCGCGGAAAGATTATGTGATACGCGCGCTGACTGCAGTATCTTTTGAGCCTGAATTTCTCACCGCCAAAGCAAATTTCATCGTTCGGCGCTTTTTGTGATTTATCGGCGGCTGGCTCGTTTGAGTTAAATTTAGAGTCGTGTTCAGCCGCGCACGCTTTAAAATTTTGGCTCGCTGCCGATTTTAACTCGCCAGCGTTAAATTTAACGGCACTTGCCGCATCACACGCTTCATCTGAATTTTTGCGCGATACGTCGCACTCATCCGCTTGCAACGATGCCGAAGTAGCGCCGCCCGGCTCGTTTGACATCTGCGATAGATCGCGCTCGCTAGGTTGGGTTTGTTTGGCGCCGCCGCATTCGGCTGCATTCATTTTTAAAATTTCATCCGCTGCCGTTTGTACTACGCCGTCTGCGTAAAATTTTGCGCGCTCAAAAGTAAATCCCACGGCCTCTAGCCAGTAGCCTATATATTCGAGCAAATCGCACGGGCGATCGAAAAAATCCTCCGCAAGCGCGAACTCGCAGGCAAATTTTACGTTTCGCGGATCGCGGGTTTGCAGCAGGCAGCTAAAAATTTTTTGCTTATTATCTTTGCTCGTCTGCGGATCCGCAAGCCTCTCGCGCCAGAACTTTGAACTCTCGTAACTAAGCCCGCGCCACGGATACTCCGCGTAATACGCGCTCTCGTTCGGCTGCAATTTAAAAAGCTCGCCAAGATATGGGTGCAAAAGCGGCGCAAACTCGAGACTTACCGCTGCGATGACCTCTTCGGCGTTTTTCCAGCGTGCGCTCTTTTCATCTCTGCCGCGTTGCCATGCGCTTTCACCCCTGCATTCGTCCGCCCGCGCATCCTCTTCGGTCTGGATCGCGCTTTTGCTCTGCTGCGTTTCGCGCCCCTTTGCCGCCTCCTCGCGTAAAATTTCAACCGCCGTAGCGATCAAAGCTTTAAAATCCTCCTCGCCAACGTAGCCCATAGCGTCCTTTAGTAGCGTGCCGCCCTCTTGCCGCCCGCGCAGCAGGCTGTCCGCTAGCGTAAAATACGCCGCCGCATCCCCTTGCAGCCGCCAAAACCGCTCGTATAAACCGGGCACTCTAAAGCCGTCGCGCTCAAAATCTCGCGCTAAGCTTAGCGCCTCATCCCGCTTACCCATCTTGACACCCTTGCTTTTAAAATTTTATTTTGATAATTTTATCGTAAATTTAAGTTAAATTTTGAAGGCGGCTTATTTTATATGTCAAAATTCCAGCAAAAAATATGTGAGATTAAATTCGGCGGCGAATTAAAATTTAGAAGTGTACCGAGCCCCGTAGAGCCCGGCTAAATTTTAAAATAGCTCTTAAATTTAAAAACTATCGTCTCTTTTTTCAAAGATCAGATGCAGCACGTAGGTCACGGCGAAGGTCAAGGTGCTAGGCACGATCCAGCCGAGCATCGAATCGTAAAACGGCATCATCTTCACAAACGACGTCACAAGCGGCACCGAAATCCCCAAAATATCAAGTCCGTTTATAACGCCCTCGACGACGCAAACATAGACGCAGGCGCGGTAAATCAGCTTGCTCGAATCGATCCACGGATTAATCAGCGAGAGGATTATCAGCATGATCGAGATCGGATAGATGGCGACGAGCACGGGGATGGAGCCCTTGATGATGGTCGTAAGGCCGAAGTTTGCGACTCCAAAGCCGATCACACACCAAGCGATCGCCCAGGTTTTGTATTTGATCTTGCCTTTCGTAAGCTCTTCGAAGTATTCACTAGCCGAGCTTATAAGACCCAGCGTCGTGGTGATGCAGGCTAGGAAAAACGCGCTGCCTAGGATCACGACGCCAATTCTTCCAAAATAATGATCGCTTACTCGCGACAGAAGCTCCGCTCCGTTGATATTCGGCGTATCTTTGAAAAGCTCCGCGGAGGTCGCGCCCAGATAGCCCAGCATAAAATATATCGTCATCAGTATGACGCCCGACATCATTCCCGCTTTTATCGTGGAGGTTACAAGGTGCTTTTCGTCGCTTACGCCGGTTGCTTTGATGGCGTTAATTACGATGATGCCGAATGCCAGCGACGCAAGCGCATCCATCGTCTGATAGCCCTCTACGAAGCCCTTTGCTGCGGCGTGATCGACATACTCGCCGCTAGGAGCGACGAAGCTTCCGATAGGAAATAAAAATCCCGCGCCGAAAAGCAGCAAAATAAGCGCCAAAAGTATCGGCGTAAGGTATTTTCCTAGCAGATCGACGAGCTTTGAAGGGTTCATACAGATGTAATAGTTCAGCGCAAAATATGCGGCAGAATAAACAAATAGCCAAATTTGAAGGCGCTCTTCCGCAATAAAAGGCTTAATCGCGATATCAAAAGGCATATTTGCCGCGCGCGGTATCGCAAAAAGCGGCCCGATCGTAAGATATAAAAGCGCGGTAAAAACGATCGCAAACACGGGATCTATGCGGCGTACCAGGCTCTGAAGCCCCTTGGCGCGCGCAATGCCTGCGACGCCGAGCACCGGCAGAAGCACCGCCGTAGCGCAAAAAAACATTATCGCGATATAAAAATTCTGTCCGGAATCCTTGCCTAAGCCCGGCGGAAAAATAAAATTTCCCGCACCGAAAAACATCGCAAACAGCGTAAGCGATATCGTTAAAAACTGGCTTCTACTAAGCTTGCCCTTCATCTTAAAACCTTCCTTGCTGGATTTGAAACTTATATTGTAGTTACAAATGTTTAAAACATATTTAAATTTAGCCGAAATTTAACTAAAAATTAGCTTTTTTACGATTTTTGATCCCGCAAGCGGCGCGCAAGGCGGCTAAAATTTTAAAAATTTTAAGTATAATTTCACGAAATTCAAGGCTAAATTTAAGCAAAAATGAACGAGGAATAAAGATGGCGAAGATTAAAACTACGATTTTTGAGTGCCAACACTGCGGCAATCAGCAAAGCAGATGGCTCGGCAGATGCCCCGACTGCGGCGCATTCGATAGCTTCGTCGAGCTCAAGCCCGCTCAGATCAAAGCGCTAAAAGAAATCGAGGGCGAGCTTGCCCGCACCTCGTCCGCAAGCGCCAAAGTGATCAGCGAGATACAGATCGAGCAAATTTCGCGCATCGACACCAAGGATAGCGAGCTAAATTTAGTCCTCGGAGGTGGCGTCGTAGAGGGTTCGCTCGTGCTAATCGGCGGCAGTCCGGGCATCGGAAAATCCACGCTGCTGCTTAAGATCGCGGCAAATTTAGCAAGCGGCGGCCGCGCCGTGCTTTACGTAAGCGGCGAAGAGAGCGCCAGCCAGATCAAAATGCGCGCGCAGCGGCTTGGCGCGATAAGCGAGCAGCTGTTTTTGCTCACCGAGATCAATCTGGGCGCCGTGCTTGAAGAGGTGGAGCGCAGAGATTATAAGTTTATCGTCATCGACAGCATCCAGACGCTTTTTAGTGACAAAGCTCCCTCCGCGCCGGGCTCTATCACGCAGGTGCGCGAGATCACGTTTGAGCTGATGCGACTTGCCAAAGCGCGCGGGGTTTCGATCTTCATCATCGGCCACATCACCAAAGAAGGCTCGATCGCAGGCCCGCGCATACTAGAGCATATGGTGGACGTGGTGCTGTATTTCGAGGGCGATGCGAGCAAGCAGCTTAGAATTTTACGCGGTTTTAAGAACCGCTTCGGAGCTACGAGCGAGGTGGGGATTTTCGAGATGGGGCCGCACGGGCTCGTAAGCGCCAAGGACGTCGCGAGTAAATTTTTCACGCGCGGCAAGGCGGTAAGCGGCTCGGCGATTACGATCACGATGGAGGGTACGCGCGCGCTTGTCGTGGAGATCCAAGCGCTCGTGTGCGAGAGCGGCTATCCGAAGCGCAGCGCTACGGGCTTTGATAAAAACCGCCTCGATATGCTTCTGGCGCTGCTTGATCGCAAGCTTGAGATCGGGCTTGGCGGATACGACGTCTTCGTAAACGTCAGCGGCGGCGTAAAAATCACCGAAACGGCGTGCGATCTAGCCGTCGTCGCGGCGATCGTAAGCAGCTTCAAAAACCGCCCAATCAGCAAAGAAAGCGTTTTCATCGGTGAGGTGAGCCTAAACGGCGAGATCAGAGAGATCTTCAACCTCGATGCGCGCCTGAAAGAAGCTGCGATGCAGAAATTTAAAAACGCAATCGTCCCGATGAAGCCGCAAAACGCGCAGGGGCTTAAAATTTTCCACGCTACCGAGATCACGCAAATTTTAGATTGGATGTGAGGCGGCGCGCTTCTTAGCCTCGGTTTGGCGGGCGGCGCGAGCGAGCGGAAATAGACTTTGAGCAGCAAGGGACGCGTTGCTTTTGCATGGGCGCGGCGAAGGGCGCAAGTGCGCCGCTTTTTGCATGGCTCACAAGCAAGCGCGAACGGGCTTGATCGCTAAGGCGCGATTTTTGGAATTTCACGTATCGTAGCGGCTCAAAAATTCGTTTGAGCTTTAAAACGGCTCGGCGACGGTGCGGTTAAAATTTAATCATTTGTGCCGCATCCCAGGCCAATACAAGGCGAGTGCTTTGCGGCGCAAATTTTAAAATTTTGCTGCAATGCAGCGCAAAGCCAAGCCCGATAGGTCCTTGCGTCGCGCAAAATTCTATCGCGGCGCGCAGGACGTATCGCATAGAGCTAAGAGCCGATAAAATTTTAGCGGCGCAAAGCTCTCATGCGCGGACACGACGCGGATACCGCAAGCAAGTATCGCGCGCCGAGCCGAATGAGCGCTGCTGCGACACGCTGTAACATAGAGGGCTTGCTAACGAGACGCTATGCAAGCCAAAGCGCGCAGGTCCGCCTCACGTAGCCAAAAGACAGAGCCTACAAGGCGGCAAGATGGCAACGCAGCGAGAGCGCGATGAAATTTTAACGCAGGCCGCATAAGCCGTCGGCAAAGCCTAATTCTACGGACAGGCTCCGCGGATAAAATTTCGCAAATCTAGCGTGGATAAAATTTTATAAATTTAAACGGAAAGGTGCGTATGAGCCCAAACGTAATCGTCAAATTCGTCATTTTGTTTTTCATCAGGGCGCAAAGCTTAAACGTCAAATTTAGCAAGCTCGACGCCGTCGTGTCGCACGCTTACGCCAAATATGGGGCGCTCTTTAAACTAAGCGTGCCACTACTTGCAGCAGCATCGGTATTTGCACTGTTTAACCTATACGATTTTGCCAAAGCAAACTACGCGCTGACGATCTTTTTGCTCGCTTTGGGCGCGCCCCTGCTTACGTATAGCTTTTTTAAGGCGATAAAATCGGCGATGACCTTCGCGCTATTTGTAATCCCCTTTGCGGCGGTGTTTGCGATCATCGCGGTGACGGGCGCACAAAAGCTTGATAACTCGCTAAATTTTAACATCGTCTTTCCGCTGTTTTTCACCCTCGTGTGGTTTGCGATGTCGGTGATCGCCGATGAGGACGTGGCGCAGATCATGAATAAGATCGTATCGAAGCTCTCGACGCTTTTCGTGACGATTTTCATCCTTTACAACTACGAGGCGCTACATGGGATTTTAACCGCAAGCTCGGGAGGGTATCGAGCGAGCGAGGATGAGCTAAGCGCGCTTGATCTGGTATTTATGACGATTAGATTTTTCACGCTGCCTTCGATTTTTACGTTGATGATTTTTGAGATCAAAGATTATCTTTTTATCAGATACAGCGCGTTCGTGCAGGCGCAGCAGGAGCGTATGGAGGATTTAAAAAATTCCAAGGGCTAGGAGTAAATTTTAAAGCTTAGCTCGATCTAATTTTGCGCGCCGTAAATACTTGCAAATACCAAAGATTGCGATCGCCGTGTGTACGCCGGGCTTCGACGCGGCGGCGGGACTAATAAAATTTCAAATGAGATTTTAGGACAAAATTTTGAGATGGAATTTTAATGACACGCCGGTTATGCGCGGGTTAAAATTTAAAGCCGCGAAGCTTCAAATCCCGACCCGCAATCAAAATTTAAAATTCTAAAAGAAGCTGTATATGTCGTCTAAAAGGAAGTATTTTTTATCGACGGTGCCTTTGTAGAAAGGCTCAAAAGTATCGTTATACGCTTTTTTGAAAAAGCCCTCTTTGCTAAGCGAAATGAGCGCTTGATTGACGGCTTCTGCAAGTTCAGAGTTGCCTTTTTGCATCGCGATGCCTAAAAATACGTTCTCGCCAAGACTTTTGATATTAACCTCGACGCTAGGATCTGCGACCGGATAGACCATCACAAATAGATTATCGTCGCACGCGCCGTCGATCTCGCCGCTCTTTAACCGCTTGTAGCAATCGGAGGAATTTTTGCAATACACTAGATTGTAGCCGCCGTCCTTTTGCATAAACGCTTCGCCAGTCGAGCCGCGAATGACGCCTACTTTCTTACCTCGCAGATCGCTCATTTTTTGGATATTGTCGCTTTTTCTGGTTAAAACTCCGGAATTTACCGAAAGATAGGGCATCGAAAACTCATAATTTTTCTTTCTCTCCTCAGTAACGCTTGCAGCCGCGATAAGCATATCTGCCTGATTATTTTGAATGGACGGAAAGCGCGCTTGCGCCGATACCGGTATGAGCTCGATCCTGCCGCCGGTATCGCCTAAAATTTTGCCTCCGATTGCATTAGCAAGCTCCACGTCAAAGCCCTCAAAGCCGTTATCCGTAACTCTACTAAATGGAGGCTCGTTTTCATAGACAGCGATACGAATGACTTTACTCTGCTTTATTTGGCTTAAAGAATTCGCAAGCGCAAAGATGCAAGATAAAAGAATTAAAAACAGTGATTTTTTCATTTTAAATTCCTTTTTTATTAAAAAAAGCTGTAAAGATCGTCGAGTAGGAAATATTTTTTATCGACGGTGCCTTTATAGAAAGATTCGAAAGTATCCTCGTAAGCCTTTTTGAAAAAGCCCTCTTTGCTAAGCGCAATCAAGCCTTTGTTGATCGCTTCTAGCAGCTCCGCATTACCCTTTTGCACCGCGACGCCCAAGAATACATTATCGCCTAAATTTTTTATATTGACCTCGACTGCAGGATCTACGATCGGATAGACCATTACAAAAAGGTTGTTGTTGCAATACCCATCGATCTCGCCACTTTTTAATCTCCTATAGCAATCGACCGAATCGTTGCAATAAGAAACATTATAACCGCCGTCCTTTTTGATATACGCTTCGCCGGTAGTCTTGCGGATGATACCGATCTTTTTGCCCATCAGATCGCCTATTTTGTGAATATTTGAGTCTTTTTTCGTTAAAATCCCCAAATTCACCGTAAAATACGGCATTGAAAAATCTACGCTACCTTTGCGCTCTTCGGTGATGCTTGCGGCTGCGATTATCATATCTGCCTGATTGTTTTGCAGCATCGGAAAACGCACCTCGTTAGTTACCGGGATAAGCTCGATACGACCGCCGCTGTTACCGAAAATTTTACCGGCTAGCGCGTTGGAAAGCTCGACTTCGAAGCCTTCAAAGCCTTTCTCGCTTGACTTGCTAAAAGGCGGCTCATTTTCATAAACGCCCACTCTGATAACCTTGCTTTGCTTTATTTCGCTTAAGGAATTCGCAAAAACAAAGATCGCCGACAATAGAATAAGAAAAAATGACTTTTTCATAATTTCCTCCTTGAATTTTAAATTTTTCGTAATTGTAATGTAAATTTTCTTAAAATTTCATTTTACCTGAACCGAAATTATTCCCTAAATTACGGGCTTAGCAATAAAATTTCGCAACTAAAATTTCTAAACATAATGATAGAGGCTTTTTAAATTTTACCGTCTTTACGCCAAGCTCCGCCCGCTCTCATTAAATTTTAGCGCTTCGCTTAAAATTCTGTGCGTCTATTAGCGCCATAAAAATAGCGCGCCGCTGCGAAATTCTATGGAATTTTATAAATTCTGCAACGGCGCGTTAGTAAAATCTTACAATCTAAACCAAGCTCGCAAAGTCGGACAAAATAGCAAGGCTATGCGAGCCTTTTAAATTTTACCTAGCGAGAGCACACAGCTATGCTTACTGCAAGCAAATGCAGGCGAGCCGTACCGCTATGCCCGCCTAAAATAGGCTATAAAGATCATCCAGTAAGAAATATTTTTTCTCCGCAGTGCCCTTGTAATACGGCTCTATCGTCTCATCGTAAGTCTTTTTCATAAAGCCCTCTTTGCTTAGCTTGATAAGCTCGCCATTTAAGAAGTCCAGTAGCTCTTTGTTGCCCTTCTGCACGGCAACGCCCAAAAACTCCGAAGGGCCTAAATTCTTGATATTTACCTCAGTATCGCTATCGATGACGGCATAAGCCAAAACTAACAGGTTGTCGGTCGCGTAGCCGATGCCCTTATTTTCCTTTAACATCTTGTAGCATTCATTTGCAGTAGCGCAGTTTATGACGTCAAAGCCCTCTTTTCTAAAATACGCCTCGCCAGTGGTGCCGCTTTCGGCTATGATCGGTTTGCCGTGCAGATCGGATACGGTTTTGATCCTATCGCCCGCGCGGGTTAGCACGCCGATATTTACTGCGAAATACGGCGTCGTAAAATCGACCACCTGCTTACGCTCATTTGTGATCGTAAAGGTCGCAAGCACCATATCTACTTTATTTTCTTCCAACACTTTTAAACGCTCACTAGCCTTTACGGGCACGAATTCCACCTTGCCCGCTTTGCCACCGAATATATCTTTTGATAGCGCCTCGGCTAGGGTCACCTCAAATCCTTGAAATTTGCCGTCTTCAAATTTACTAAAAGGCGGTTGCGCCTCAAATACGCCTACGCGCACACTGCCCGATTGCCTGATCTCTGATAGGGTATTTGCCACTACACTACTTGTAAATAGCAATAAAATTCCCAAAATTATCTTTTTCATATCGTTCCTTTAATTACAATGATTAGCCTAGCCACGCATCTGCGTCGCTTCGGCAAGCCCTCTTAAGCCGGTCGTATATTATTCGCTCACTTCTCCTTTCGACATTTTTTAAAATTTCTTTACCTTTGAAATTTTGTGGCGCATTTTACGCAAATTTCATTTAAAATACATTTAATCTGCGCCGTGATTTAGATCCCAATCGATCTCTCCCAGACCGTGCGCGCGCAGATATTCGTTGCATCTGCTAAAATGCCTGCAGCCAAAAAACGCCCCTCCTGCAAGCGGACTGGGGTGCGCGGCGGTTAAAATGAGATGCTTCTGCGCATCGATCAGCGCCGATTTGGCTTTGGCAAAATTTCCCCACAGCATAAAGACCAAATTTTGCCGCCTCGCGCTTAAAATTTTAATCACGGCGTCGGTGAAAGCTTGCCAGCCGAAGCCGCTGTGTGAGTTCGCGCGGTTCGCGCCCACGCTAAGGCTCGCATTAAGCAGCAGCACGCCCTGCTTTGCCCAGTAGCTCAGATCGCCGCTTTCAGGCTCGCTGATACCCAGATCGCTCTTAATCTCTTTGTAGATGTTTACGAGGCTGGGCGGAATTCGCACGCCTTGCGGCACCGAAAAGCTAAGCCCCATCGCCTGATGCGCGCCGTGGTAGGGATCCTGCCCCAAAATCACCGCGCGCACCCGCTCAAACGGGGTGAGATTGAAGGCGTTAAAGATCAAATTTCCCGGCGGATAGACGATCTCGCGCGCCTTTGCGGCGAGCAGGTTTTCTTTGATCTTCGCAAAATACTCGCTTAAAAATTCCTCTCTAAGCGCCTCTTTCCAGCCGCTCTCGATCTTCACGTCGTCTAAGTTTATCTGCATACCGACCCTTTAAATTTTAATAAATTAACGCTCTAATTTTACAATAAATTTTAAAAATAATATCGCTCGTGCGCCGCCGCAATCAAAGGCGAATCGCACCGCCGCCGCAACCGATCCCGCCGATTTACTAAGTATAGCCTGCCGCTACACGATCACGATCAAAAGCGCCATAAACAGCAGCAGGGCGATCGTCTTTTTATTATCGTTAAACAGGGTCTGCGGATAAAAAGCAAATAAAATCGCGTAGGCAAAAAGCGCGATTGCAAACTCCCACGGGTTATTATCTCTGAATTTTAACCTATAAGTGACCCGAAAGCTATATGCGAAAGCAGCGATAAAATTTGAGCCGGTTTCATTCTGTCTTTGTGATCTCCTATTTCATCTCAAGTCCATCGTATCGATATTTATTCACTTAAAAACGCTGCGGTCTTAAAATTTTACTCCGCCGCTTCTTGTAACTTTTAAAATTTCATCGCACAGGCTTGCTTCTAAAGCCATAATAAGGATAATCCATCGCCGCAGCGGCAGCCTCTCGCGCCTGTACGCCTGCAAATTTTTCGATCACGCAAAGACCGAGTTCTATGGAGCTGCTCACGCCGCCTGCGGTGATGATCTCGCCTCCTTCGGGCAGGCTCTCGCGCACGAGCCGCTCGTGCACCACGTCCGCGCAGTAAGGCGCCAGCAGATCGTAGCAAAACGGGTGCGTGGTCGCGCGCCTACCTCGCAAAAACCCCGCCGCGCCCAGAAGCAGCGAACCGGTGCAAACGCTAAACTTATACTTCGCATCGCGCGCGGTCGCGAGCCACGAGATGAAGCCCGCATCGTCTTTAAGGCGTCGCGTTTCCATACCGCCGGGCACAAAAACCGCATCAAAGCCGCCTAGATCCGTCGTGATCTCGCCCGCATCGATCGTAAGGCCGCCGCTATCCGAAACCTGCCGCTCGCGCGAGCAAAACCTCATCTCAAGCTGCGGGCGGACGGCTTTGAGCCTTAGCATACAATCGTAAAATCCCACAAAATCGAGGTGCGTCTGTCCGCTAAACATCACAAGCGCTAGATTTTTCATGATCCGTCCTTTAAATTTATAGCTCGCCCAAGCTTTCGTTTTGCCGCCGCTGCAATTCTCGGCGCCGCAAGTCGTAAAATGCGCGGCGGCTAAATTTTGATACCGCAGGCCGCTGAAAACCCGCTCAAATAAATTTTAAATTTTACCCGCATTAAAAACTCGCAGAATTTTACCGCCCGCGAATGAAATTTCAAAAGCGGTTAAAATTTCGCGAGCTTTATTCCGCTTTACTCAGACCTGCAAAAGCCCGTAAGCCCGCATAATGCAGCCTTTTTGAAACATTTTCAAATTCCAAATCCCAAACCCCCTCGTCGTATTTCCATTCAAACGGCGTTTTGTAGTTTTCGTAAATTTTACGAGCCTGATTATTGACCTCTTTGGTGAGCTCCGTAATCTTCAAAACCTTGCCAGCCTCGCTCATCATCAAATGCCAGTTATCCAAATCGGCGGGGTTTTCGGTGTGGATAGATTTTTCGCGCGGAAGATAATACACAAAATCGCTTGTATCAAAAGGAAAGAGGGTATGGCACAGCGCAATGCCGTAAATATTTTGAGCAAATACGGTCGGAAGCTGCTCGTCCGAATAGCCGAAAGTCGAAACGTATAAAAAGCTGCGTAAAATGCTCGCTAAATTTCTACAAACGGGCGCGAAGGCGTATCTGCATGCCTGTTGCGTTAAGGCGCCGTTTCGAATAAAACTTATGGCGCTATCGATCTCTTTTCTTCTTGCTTGCACGTATTTTATCTTTTTAAATCGCCAAGCCTGCAAAAGCTGCAAAGAATTGTCGATAGCTCGCAGATGTTTGTCTCTTTTTTCACCCGCCGTGCCGCTTAGCTCCGCGATCCTCGCAGCGGCCTGCTTCCAAAACGGAATTAGGGTTTTTACCCATCCCAGGTAGCTCAGATAAAGTGCGTCCGGCTCCTCTTTTTCAAAAGCCGCTCTCATCTGCGTAAGTTTTATCATCGCAAGCCCCTTATATCAAAATTTTACTTCGCTCGCTACCCCTCGTCCTGCATCTTCTCTCCGCTCGCCATGCAGCTTTGGAATATAAATTTATGCTCCTGCGGCAGCGCTTCGTAAATTTTACCCGCAAGCTCGCGGATCTCCCAAAGTGCGGCTTTGCTAGAGCGCAGAGCGAGGAAGTTTTGCAAGCTGCGCGCGTTTATGCTCCAGCTAAGCTCGCTCTTGTAGCACTCGGGCAGGCAGTATTTGGCGATATCAAGGCTGATTGGAGTTTGTAAGATTACGCGCAGATTTTCAAGCGCCGCGATACTTGCGTTATCGACCGCTTCATTGCCCGTAAGCACGATGTATCGCGCGGCGTTTTCGAAGTCCCCTTGCGCGAAGCTATTCTCGCCGCGCAGCTCCTTTAGCGTGTAGCGAGTGGATTTTACGCTAAGGCTTGCTAGGCGGTGGCGCGCCAGCTCCTGAAGCAGCGCGCGAGAGATGCCGCTGATGTAGAAGTTGTAGTAGAGGTGCTCAAGCGTGCTTGAGTGCTTGAGCTGGTTGCCGACGCGATCTATTAGCGCTAGGTCTTTGGCGCCGCCGCGATCGCCGCGCTCAAAGCTCTGCCAGCAGGTGCGGATCGCGTTTGAGCAGACCCAAAGCGGAGTGAAATTTAGAAGTTTGACTTGCATGTTTATCCTTTGAAATTTTAAGCGCATTTTAACGCTATCGCACTTTTAAACCGATAAAATTTCGCAAAATGATGCTTTTAATAAACGAAACTCGCGCCTAGCTTTACAAGCAGAAGCGACCCATTTTATCTTTTTTCGCTGCCGCTGCGAGAGATTAAAATTTCATCCAGCCCGTAGCGCGTGTGCGGGTATTTGCTAGGCTCACCACGCCCCAAAACCACGACGATTGCAGGACGAAATTTCGCCTCTAAAGCGCAAAATTTTTCCAAAGCCGCGGCGTCAAAGCCGGTCATTATACACGAGCGTACGTCAAAGCCCTCGGCAATATTAGCGATATTTGCCGCTAAGATATAAAGCTGCTTGGTCGCGTAGTTCATCAGCGCTTCGTCGTCTAAGTCCGCAAATTTCGCGCGGAAATAATTCATCGCAGCTTCATATTTTTGCGGAGTATTTGCGCGGCGGCGGACGGTGCGCTCTAAATACGCTTCGCCCACGCGCAGATCGTTACGCGCGATTAAAATCACGGCGTGCGAGCACTCAGCTACTTGCGGCTGACTGTTACAGGCTACGGAAAGCTCTTTTAGCTCGCAAGGATCCGAGATTATCATCATCCTCCAAGGCTCTAATCCGCATGAGCTGGGACTTAAGCGCGCAAGATCAAGTATCTCGCGCACGAGCTCGCTATTTAGTTTATAGCTGCAAAATTTACGGCAGCTGTGGCGAGAGAGCATCACTTCTTTTATCGATTTCATTTTATCTCCTTTAAAATTCGCGGCATTATAGCGGGTTTGCCTAAATTCCACTCGGCTAGCTTGGCGAGTTAAGCTAGATTTTGCTAATATTGCCTTTTAAAATTCCGCTACAAGGCATAATATGAATGATAAATTTAGCAAAATCGGCTTCATTCTCGCAGTCGCAGGCAGTGCCGTGGGGCTCGGTAATGCGTGGAAATTCCCCACTTTAGTAGGCACCAACGGCGGCAGCGCATTTATCTTGCTATATCTTTTGCTGACGCTTTTGGTTAGCTTCGTGATTTTTTTAGCCGAGATCGTCATCGGCAGGCTAAGCGAAAGTGATCCGGTGCGCGCATTTGAAAAGCTCGCGCCCTCATACAAAGGCGCATGGAAATACGCGGGATTTTTTATGATTAGTGCGCTTTTGATCTATGCTTTTTACAGCGTCGTAATGGGCTGGATCCTAAAATACGTAGTCTCAAGCGCCTTGTATCTGCCAAAAAGCATAGATGAAAGCGGCGCAGCGTTTAAAGCGCTTTTAGGTAGTGATTTTTTAAGCGTAGCGGTGTGCTTTACCATAGCGTCGGCGTTTTGCTTTTTCATCGTATCTAAAGGTGTCAAAAGCGGCATCGAGCGACTTAATGTCTGGATGATGCCCGCGCTATTTATTTTGCTGGTTTTGATGCTAATTTACGCCGCGAGTTTCGATGGATTCGGACGTAGCGCAAAATTCTTGCTAGTGCCAGATTTTTCCAAGCTTAATAAGGATAGCGTTCTTTCGGCGCTAGGACTTGCGTTTTTTACGCTCTCGCTTGGCGTTACTACGATTATGACCTATGCTGCAAGCCTGCCTGCGCGCACCAATATCCTAACCTCAAGCATAAATATCGTCTGCATTAATGTCCTAATCGGCGTGATGATGGGACTTATCGTCTTTACTTTCATCTTTGAATTCGGCGGCGATCCCAAAGCGCAAGGTCCGGGGCTAGTGTTTGTCTCGCTGGTGGTACTTTTTTCAAAGCTCGGTGCGATCGGAAACATCCTAGCCTTTTTATTTTTCACCTCACTATTATTTGCGGCGATTACTTCTGCAATTTCGATGCTGGAGCCTGCGATTTATTATCTCGTAAACTCCCGCAAGCTAAGCCGCAAGCGCGCTTCGCTTTTAGTTTTTACCGTGACGTATGTTTTAGGGATATGCTGCATTTTGGGTTATTACGGGGGCACGAGCGAGTATTTTAGCCTAGGTGGCAAGAGCTTTTTTGACGTGCTTGATTACCTAACCTCGAATATCTTAATGCCTCTTAGCGGCATAATCGTGGCGATTTTCGTAGGATTCGTGATCAAAAAACGAGCCGTCGAAATTCTACTGCGCCCATATATGGGACGAATGGGCTTTAAGCTGTGGTATTTCGTGCTGCTGCGCTTCGTGGCGCCAGTCGCGATCGTAGTGATAGCGCTCAATCAGCTAAAAATTTTAAATTTTTAAATTTTGCAAAGCGGATGGATAGCATGGAAGTTAAAATTTGGCGCTGAAGCAGTCTAAAAGCGACGGGCAAAATTTCATAGCGAACTTGCCGCGATCCGTTAGCCTTGCAGCGATAGTTTAAAATTTTATGTTTAGATAGAGGAAGGTCAAAGTATGTAGCGACAATCAGCCTTCGGCGCGACCGCGGCAACCCACATGGCGATCGGTGCGCGTGGCAAAGGCGCCGTAGCGTAGCCGCACCGAATCGCGCCGCGGAATTTTAAAATTATAAACCGAGACGGTTGACGCGTAGCCGCCACGATAGTTTATGACGCGACCTACGCAATGTGCCGCAGAAGCGGCGCGTAAAATTTTGTGGTGACCCGCGCAAAATTGTGCTTGGAATTTTAAAATTTAGCGTCAAAGCAGCCCAAAAGTAGCGCGCCAAATTTCATGGCGAGTTTGCGTAGATAGTTTGGAATTTTAAAATTCCGCAGCTTTAAAATTTAAAAATCATCGGAGCGAAAATGAACGATAAATTTAGCAAAATCGGCTTCATACTTGCCGTCGCAGGCGGCGCGGTGGGGCTTGGCAACGCATGGAAATTCCCCACCCTCGTGGGCCAAAACGGCGGCAGCGCCTTCGTGCTTTTATACCTCGCGCTCACGCTGGGCGTGGGCTTTAGCATATTCCTAGCCGAGATGGCGCTAGGCAGGCTGAGCGGGAGGGATCTGCCGAGCGCTTACGAGACGCTTGCGCCGCGCGGCGGACGCAAATGGCGTGCAGGAGGTGTTTTCATCGCGGGCGGCATGCTGGTGCTGTCCTTTTACCTCGTCATCCTCGGCTGGGTGATCCGATACATATTTTTGGGCTTTTCTCCGCTGCCCGCAACCGCTGAGGAAGCGGGCGCCGTATTTGACGATCTCATCTCGCATTCGCTAGCCACGAGCCTCGGCTTTTACGCGCTTGCGCTCGTGCTGACGCTCTCCGTCGTCGCGCGCGGCATCAAAAGCGGTATCGAGCGGCTAAACGTCGTGATGATGCCGCTGCTTTTCGTGCTGCTACTTGCGATGCTTGTGTATGCGTGCACGATGCAGGGCTTCGGCGCGGCGGCGAAATTTCTTTTTTACCCAGACTTCGGCAAAATCACCGTTAGCTCCGTCCTATCCGCGCTCGGGCTCGCGCTCTTTACCCTATGCGTGGGCGTCGGCTGTATCGCAGCATACGCGGCATCGCTTAGCGAGGGGGTGCGGCTCGTGCGAAGCTCGGTAAACATCGTATTTATCAACATCGCGATCGGGCTGATGATGGGGCTCATCGTCTTTACCTTCATCTTCGAATTCCGCGCCGATCCCGCGCAGGGTGCGGGGCTTGTATTCGTTTCGCTCACTACGATGTTTGCAAAAATGGGGCTAGCGGGGCAGGTGCTTGAAGTCGCGTTTTTCGTCTCGCTCTTTTTTGCAGGGATCACGAGCGCGGTTTCTATGATCGAGCCTTTCGTCTTTTATCTCATCGGCAGATTTAAAATTTCGCGCCTGCGCGCAGTCTGCATCTCGGGGTGCGTCATAGCGGTGCTAGGCGCATGCTCGCTACTATCGATGTACGCGGATTATGCGAGCAGGTTTAAGCTTTTCGGCGCGAGCTTTTTTGACTGCTTGGACTTCGTAAGCTCAAACGTCATGCTGCCCCTCGGCGCGCTAACCTCGGCGATCTTCGTGGGCTTTGTTATGGATACGCAGCGCCTGCGCGGGCTTTTCGGCGCCGATATGGGCGAGCTGGGATTTAAAATTTGGTACTTTTCGCTGCGCTTCGTAGCGCCCGTCGCGATCGTGATCATAATGGCAAATCTACTGTTTTTCGGCGGGAAATAAAAGCGAGCGAAATAGATAGGAGCGAGCGAAATTTCGCGCGATAAATCGTGCGGCAGATTTGCGCGGCGAAGCGGCATGCTGGGATCGCGAGCTAATTTGCGACGTTTAGGCTCGGCTAAATCGTGTGCTGCGATCCGCGAAGCGCCCGAGCAAAAGGCTTTAACGCAATGAAATTTCATACGGTAATCATAATCATGCGCGGTAAAATTTAAGCGTAAATTTTGTGCCTCGTTTCATACCGAAAAGAGCCCAAACGCATCCCCAAATTTAAAATTTACGCATTAAAATTTCGCAATTCGCGCAAAAAAATCTAAAAGTATTAAAATTTAATCTGCTCGCTCGAATAAACGAGCGCCGAAATACACCTTGCGAATAAAATTTAGCAACCAAGGCAGAAAGCGATTTAATCGGTCCGAGCCGTTAAATTTTACTCAAAACGCCGTCCGTATGTCTCGGGTATGGCTAGCTTGCGCGGATCGACGCAGCAAAGTAGATAAAAAAGCAGTCTGGGCTTTAGCAAAACGTATCGATGGAAAATTAAAATTTTGTGTGTGGGCGGCGCAGAAATTTAATCGGCTCCTTAAATTTTGTGCGCAGATACGCTTAATCCATAGTGCGGTGCGATCGGCTGCGGCGTCCATTGTAAAGCGAAAAATCTAAGCGCGTTTTTCATACCAAACCAGCATAATTTATTTTTGGTGCAAGAGCATAGTCGCCCATTCCCCTACCGCGGCAGAGAGAAGTAATATAGCGAATTGAGTGAGTAGCGGAATAAATTTAAGCGGGCGTATTTTGCGCCGCAGTATCTAAAACACTCATCAAAGTATACGCTCTGCACACAACTCCTATCTGGCGCAGCAAAATATGATATGTACTTGTAAAAGGGCGTTAAAATTCTTAGGTCCGTAGCATGAAATTTAAACCGGCAAGCATGCGGCGTAAAATATCCGCCGCGGGGCGCGTAGCAAGGAGTCTGTTCAGAAGCGTCACGACAAGCTATGATACTCGTCGCCTGCAAATCTAAAACGAGCGGGCGAGCGGCAAATTTAATAAAATTTAGCCGTTCATTATCGATAGCAGTTCAGTATTGTCTTTGGTTTTTAGCATCTTGGCGTATAAAAATTTCAGCGCCTCGACGTCGTCCATCGTCGAGATCGCCGATCGCAGCGCCCAGATTTTTTGCAGATTTTCACTGCCTTGCAAAAGTTCCTCTTTGCGCGTGCCGGACTTGGTGATGTTGATCGCGGGGTAAATTCTACGATCCGATATGTTACGATCGAGAATGATCTCGCTGTTGCCCGTGCCCTTGAACTCCTCAAAGATCACGTCGTCCATACGCGAGCCGGTCTCGATGAGCGCAGTAGCGACGATAGTGAGCGAGCCGCCGTTTTCGATATTTCGCGCCGCACCGAAGAAGCGCTTCGGCTTGTGCAGGGCGTTTGCGTCCACGCCGCCGCTTAGCACTTTGCCGCTGCTAGGCGTGACGGTGTTGTAGGCGCGCGCAAGGCGAGTGATGCTATCGAGCAGGATGACGACGTCCTTGCCATTTTCGACGGCGCGTTTTGCCTTTTCGATGACGAGCTCGGCGACGCGGACGTGATTGAATGCTGGCTGATCGAAGGTCGAGCTAAACACCTCGCCGCGCACGCTGCGCTCCATATCGGTCACCTCCTCTGGGCGCTCGTCGACTAGCAGCACCAAAAGCTCGACCTCGGGGTGGTTGCGCGTAATGCCGTTGGCAAGCTCCTTCATAAGCTCCGTTTTACCGCTACGCGGAGGCGCCGTGATGAGCCCGCGCTGCCCCTTGCCGATCGGCGTAAAAAGATCGAGCACGCGACCGGTAAGGCGCATAGGATCGTATTCGAGCTTGAGCTTTTCGGTCGGGAAAAGCGGCGTGAGATTGTCAAATAGCGGGCGCTCTCTAGCCTCTTGGATCGATTTGTAATTGATCGCCTCGATCTTTAAGAGCGCGTAGTACTTCTCCTGATCCTTCGGCTCGCGCACCTGGCCCGTGACGATGTCGCCGACGCGCAGGGCGAATTTGCGGATCTGGCTGAGACTCACGTAGGCGTCGTTGGCGCTGTCGCTTAAATTTGAATCTATGCCGCGCAAAAAGCCGTAACCCTCGGCGGTAACCTCCAAAATCCCCGTAAAAAGTATAAAGCCGCCCTGCTTTGTCTGCATGCGTAAAATTTCAAAAACGAGCGCTTGGCGGCGGAATTCGCGCGGGTTTTCGACGCCGAGCTCGTCTGCTATGGCGATGAGATTTTCAAGATCCATCGAGCGGAGCTCCTCAATCTGGTAGCCCTCGACGGGAACGTGCGTTTTAGCGTAAGTTTTTCTGCCGTTTTGATTAGAATTTGAAACGGCGGTCTGAGCGGAATTTTGATTTGTATTTTCCATTTGTCCTCTTAGAGTGTGAAGTTATTAAATTTAGTTTTAAAAGTCGTGAAATTTAAAATTTAGTTCTCTTTATAAGCACCGAACCTTAAAATTTTTTGTTGTCTTCTGCTGATGAGCTCGTCTATGCTAAGATCGTCTAGCTTGTGCAGCTCGGTTAAGACGTAGTTTCCAAGCGCTTTTATCGCGCCGTCTTTATCCCTATGAGCGCCCGTTTTAGGCTCTTTGATCACATCATCGACCAAGCCCAGCTCTTTTAGCTCCTCGGCGGTGATCTTTAGCGCCTTCGTAGCGGCCTCGCTCTTGCTCGGATCGTTCCACAAAATCGCGGCACAGCCCTCGGGAGAGATGACCGAAAAGATTGAGTTTTGAAGCATCGCCAAACGATCGGCCACGCCGATAGCTAAAGCTCCGCCGCTACCGCCCTCGCCGATAACGACGGCGATCGTAGGAGTTTTAAGATCGCTAAGCTCATATAGATTTCGCGCGATAGCCTCGCTCTGACCGCGCTCCTCGGCACCAAGCCCCGGATATGCGCCCGGAGTGTCGATCAAAAACAAAATAGGAAGGTTAAATTTCTCGGCAAGTTTCGCTACGCGCAGAGCCTTGCGATAGCCCTCCGGATGCGGCATGCCGAAATTGCGCTTCAACTTATTTTTGGTGCCGCGGCCCTTCTGCTCGGCGATTACGGCGATTTTGCGGTTACCCATAATGCCCAAATAGCACACGATCGAAGGATCGTCCCTAAAGGCGCGGTCGCCGTGAAGCTCCCTAGCGTCTTGCAAAAGCGCACGAATATAATCGATCGCGTAAGGGCGATCCGGGTGGCGCGCAAGCTGAAGTCTTTGGTATTCGTTTAAATTCTTATAAACTTTAGAAATTTCTTTTTCGAGGTTCTTATTTAAAATTTCGGCCGCGTCCTCATCACCGCGAATTTTAGCGGCGGTGATGTCCTCGTCAATCTGCTTTATAGACTTTTCGAAGTCCAGATAGCTAGCCATTAATCTACTCTTTTGAAAATAAGCGATGCGTTCGTGCCGCCGAATCCGAAGTTATTGCTCATAACGCAATCGAGATTGGCCTTTCTAGCGACGTTTGGCACATAGTCCAAATCGCAATCTGGATCTTTTGAAATTTGATTTATCGTAGGCGGTATGATGCCGTTTTGCATCGCTAAAAGGCTGATCGCAGCCTCTACCGCTCCGGCAGCGCCCAAGCAGTGTCCCAGCTGGCCCTTGGTGGAGCTGACCGCAGGCACTTTGCCCTCGCCGAAAAGCTCTTTTAGCGCCGCAGTTTCATTTTTATCGTTTATTACTGTGGATGTTCCGTGAGCGTTGATATAATCAATCTTCGGGCGTCCCGCCATCTCGTAGGCTTTTTTCATAGCGCGTATCGGGCCGTCTAGGCTAGGCGAAGTGATATGATAAGCATCGCCGCTAGCGCCGAATCCTACGAGCTCGCCGTAAATTTTAGCGCCGCGCGCTTTTGCGTCCTCTAGCTCTTCTAAAACTAAAGCCGCCGCGCCTTCACCCATTACAAAGCCGTTTCGTTCCGCATCGAACGGACGTGAAGCATGCGCTGGATCGTCATTTCTAGCGCAAAGAGCCTTCATCGCGGCAAATCCGCCGATACCTACGGGACAAACCGCAGCCTCGGCACCCACTGCGAGCATCTTTTTCGCTTCGCCGATCATGATAACTCTCGCAGCGTCCATAATCGCGTGCGCGGAAGCCGCGCAAGCCGTAACGCTGGATAAATTGGGGCCTTTTAAGTTGTAATATATTGAAACAAAGCCGCCGAGCATATTTACTAAAGCAGAGGGGATAAAAAACGGAGAAATTCGCCTAGGGCCGCGCTGCAAGCAGGTATTGGCGTTTATCTCGATATTCGGCAAACCGCCTATACCGCTAGCGGAGCTAACGCCGAATTCGTCGCTATCGAAACCGCTAAATTTAGCGTCATCCATAGCTTCACCCGCAGCTTTAAGCCCGAGTTGGATAAATCTATCCATTTTTTTTATCTCTTTTCCATCCTCGATTATGCTCGAAGGATCGAAACCTTTTACTTCAGCTGCAATTTGAACCGGAAATTCGCTAGCGTCAAAGAGCGAAATTTTATCAACCCCGGTTTTTCCGTTACAGATATTTTCAAAACTGCTCTGTTTGTCAAGCCCGAGAGAGGTTATCATCCCGATGCCCGTTACTACGACTCGTTTCAAAACCGCTTCCTTAAAATTTTATTTCTTAGGCAAATTTTCTATATAATCTACTACGTCTTTAATGCTTACTAATTTTTCGGACTCGCTATCAGGGATCTCGATACCGAATTTCTCCTCTAAAGCCATTACTAGCTCAACTACGTCAAGAGAGTCCGCGCCCAAATCTTCGATAATTTTAGAGTCAAGTTTAACCTGATCCGGGCTAACGCTGAGTTGTTCTACAACTACGTCTCTTACATCTTCAAATACTGCCATTTTAGCACTCCTTTAAAAAAATACCGCGTAATTCTATAATATTTAACCTTAAATTCCGCTATTTAACGCTACATATAGAGCCCGCCGTTGATTTTAAGCGTCTCTCCCGTAATGTAGCCCGCGCCGTCGCTTAGCAAAAACGCAACTCCTTCGGCGACGTCGCTCGTGCTTCCCATGCGCTTAAGCGGGATGCTCGCTTCGTAGCTTGCTTTTACGTCGTCGCTTAGCGCGTCCGTCATATCGGTGGCGATGAAGCCTGGAGTTATGCAGTTGAAGCGGATGCCGCGCGCTGCGCCCTCCTTTGCGAAACTCTTATTCATTGCGATCATTCCACCCTTACTCGCGCTGTAATTGACCTGCCCGGCGTTTCCCATTTCACCGACGATCGATGCAATGTTTACGACCGCGCCGAAGCGCTTTTTGCTCATTAGCTTCAAAGCTTCACGGCAGCCAATGAAGGCGCTACTTAAATTTGCTTCGATTACGCCCATGAAGTCTTCCAGCTTCATCCTAAGCGCGAGCTTGTCGTTCGTGACGCCCGCGTTATTTACGAGATAGCTTAGTTCGCCGTCGCTTTGCGCGATCAAGCTTAGCGCCTCGCTAAATTCCGCCTCGTTCGTCGCGTCAAATTTTATCACGGCGCCCTCTCCGCCGTTTGCGCGGATCTCCTCTAGCAGCGCATCCGCAGGCTCTGGGCTTGAGCGATAATTGATCCACACCTTAAGCCCGTAAGATGCCAAAGTCCTTGCGATCTGCGCGCCGATACCGCGGCTCGCGCCGGTGATTAAAACGTTTTTTCCACTAAATTTCATACTTGTCCTTTTATTAAAATTTTAATTTCTAGCGTAAATTTATCCAAATTTACCTAAATTTTAGCAGTTTAAACCTGCTCGCGAGCTGCGCCGTTTAAATTTCAAAATAGCGCCTCATCCATCTCCGCGGGTTTCGGTAGCCCCATTAGCTTTAGCACGGTCGCTGCGACGTTGCTAAGCCCAAGTCCGCTTTTTAGTTCACGCACGCCGCGCCCCAGCACAAAGCAAAATACGTCAAAGGTCGTGTGGTTGGTTAAAATTTCGCCGTCAGCGTCTCGCATCGCCTCGCAGTTACCGTGATCGCTAATCTGCACGTAGGCGTAATCGTGCGCCTTCGCCGCGCTTAAAATTTTACCGATGCACTCATCCACCGCTTCGACCGCCTTTATCGCGGCATTGTAGTTGCCCGTATGGCCGACCATATCGCCGTTTGCGAAATTTACGACGATGAAATCGATCCCCGCTTCGATACCGCGGATCACCGCGTCGCACACCGCTGGCGCGCTCATCTGCGGCTGCTCGTCGTAGGTTTTTACTTTGGGGCTCGGGATCAGCACGCGAGTTTCGTTCGGCAGCGGCTCCTCGACGCCGCCGTTAAAGAAAAACGTCACGTGTGCGTATTTTTCGGTCTCGGCGGTGTGAAGTTGCGTAAGACCGGCTTCTGCGATCACTTCGCAAAGCGTATTTTTAAGCACAGGCTTCTCAAAAAGCAGAGGAAATTTAAAGCTCGCGTCGTATTCGCTCATCGTGATTAAATTTTGCACGACGAACTTTCGCTTGAATTCGCTAAAGCTCTCATCGCCCAAAGCCGCGCAAAGCTCCCTGGCGCGATCATTTCTAAAATTTATAAAAATCACTCCGTCATCCGCGCCGATACCGCTAAATCCGTTAAAGCTCGCAGGCTCGATAAATTCGTCGCTCACGCCGCGCTCGTAGCTTTGCAGCACGTACTGGCTAGGCGAAATTTCAAGCGGCGCCGCTTCGCCCATAAGCACGTCATAAGCGCGCTTTACGCGGTCAAAGCGCTTATCGCGATCCATCGCGTAAAAGCGCCCGCAAACGCTGCCGACTTTAAATTTAGCTTGTAGACGCTTTAAAAATTCCGCTCCGCTGCTCGGCGAAACGTCGCGCCCATCGGTGATAGCGTGCGCCCAGGTCTCGCAACCAGCATTCTGCGCTATCTCGCAAATCGCGTCGAAATGGCGCAGGTGCGAATGCACGCCGCCGTCGCTGTAAAGCCCTATGACGTGCACCCTGCGGCACTTTGAAAGCAGGCTTTGTAGCGCTTCGTTTTTCTCAAGCGAGCCCTCATCGATCGCGCGATCGATTTTGACTAGGTTTTGATACAGAATTCTGCCGCTTCCGATCGTCATGTGCCCTACTTCGCTGTTTCCCATCTGCCCCTGCGGTAAGCCCACGGCAAGCCCGGAAGTGTGCAGAAGCGTATTGGGCACGTTTTTAAAAAGATAATCATAGGCGGGCTTTAACGCGTTTGCAAACGCGTTAAATTTATCGCTCGCGTTAAAGCCGATGCCGTCGGTGATGAGTAAAATCGTCTTTTGCCCCATTTTGGCTCCTAAATTTCGTCTAAATTTCGCTGCGCTGGCCTTTTAAGGCAGGTCTGCGGCGCTGTTTTTACGAGCGGCATTATACTTTCTTTTGGCAAATGCGGCAAAATTTCATCCGCCCTAAAAGCTAAATTTTACCTCTTTTATACTAAAATGCGCGTTTTCATATAAAATTTCATAAAATTTAAAAGGTAAACTTTGTTTTATTATCTCTATCATCTTACGAATATAAATTTTTTCCAATACATCACCGCGCGCGCAGGGCTTGCGTTTTTTATAGCTTTTTGTTTTTCGGTCTGGGCTATGCCGCGGTTTATCCGCTGGGCGCAAGCCAGACACGCCGCGCAGCCCATCTACGAGCTCGCGCCGCAAAACCATCAGAAAAAGAGTAAAACCCCCACGATGGGAGGGCTCGTTTTCGTTACCGCCGCAGTACTCGCAAGCCTGCTGTGCGCCAAGCTAAACAACGTCTTCGTGCTCTGCGGACTGCTTTGTTTGGTGGGCTTTGGATACATAGGCTTTAAGGACGACATCTCTAAAATTTTAGGTCGCCAAAACCACGCAGGCCTTAGCGCGCGGGCTAAATTTGCACTGCAAAATTTCTTGGCTTTTCTGATCGGGGCTACGCTTTATGCTTTTAGCGATCTGGGCGGGGAATTTTTCGTACCGTTTTTCAAATACCCTCTGCTAAATTTATGGATCTTCGCGCCGCTGTTTTGGACGATCGTGATAAGCGCGAGCTCAAATGCGGTAAATTTAACCGACGGATTAGACGGATTAGCAACCATTCCGTCGGTGTTTTCGCTATGCAGCTTGGGCGTATTTGCCTATCTGTGCGGGCACGCGATCTACTCGCAATATCTCTTGCTACCGCGCGTCGCGGGCGCGGGCGAGGTCTGCATCATCGTCTCGGCGCTCATCGGCGCGCTGCTTGGGTTTTTGTGGTTCAACTGCTATCCCGCCGAAGTCTTTATGGGCGACAGCGGCAGCCTCAGCGTGGGCGCGTTTTTAGGATACTGCGCGGTTATCACGAAAAATGAAATTTTACTCATAATGATCGGCTTCGTCTTCGTCATCGAGACGCTCAGCGTGATCTTGCAAGTGGGCAGCTTTAAAATTTTCAAACGCAGAATTTTCCTGATGGCGCCGATACACCACCATTTTGAGCTTAAAGGCTGGGTCGAGAACAAAATCATCATCCGCTTTTGGATCATCGCGCTGATCGCAAATATCATAGCGCTGACGTCGCTGAAATTGAGATGAAATGCGAGCGCAAATTGAACCCGACTTCGAAACGGCGCGCGAAAGATACGGCGAGATGGCTGAGCTTAGCGCGGATGAGATAACTCAAATTTTATGGGGCAAAAGGGGAGAAAAATGAAAAAATCGCTATTTGGCTACGGACTTACGACCAGAGCGATCGCCGAACACTGCCAAAAAGACGGCTGCTGGGAGATCTACGACGATAAATTTGAAATTTCTTCGGGCGCGCCTAAGCTGGATGAGTTCGGCAATGCGCTTTTAAACCCGAGCGAGTTCGACCCCGCCGCAAGCGAGCTTGAAATCCCAAGCCCGGGCTTCCCGCCGCATCACGAGCTGGTGCGAAAGGCGCGGAATTTAATCAGCGAATACGATTATTTCGACGATTACAAAGGCCTTAAAATTTGGATCAGCGGCACGAACGGCAAGACCACGACGACGAAGATGATGCAGCACCTGCTCGAGCGATACGGCTCGCAAATGGGCGGTAACGTGGGCGTCCCGCTTGCAAAGCTTGATAAAAGCGCCAAAATTTGGGTGCTAGAGACGAGCTCATTTACGCTGCACTACACCAAGCAGGCGCGCCCCGACATCTACGTGCTGCTCGCGATCACGCCCGATCATCTCAGCTGGCACGGCGATTTTGCGGAGTATGAGCGCGCCAAACTCTCGCCGCTGCTAGCGATGCGCGAAGGCTCCGTGGCGCTGGTCCCGCGCACCTATGAAAGCTCTGCAGCCACGCAAAACAGCCTAGCTCGCGTGATCTGCTACGAAGACGAAGCGGATCTGGCGCAAAAATTCGGCATCGATCTGGGCGAGATAAAATTCCGCACCCCTTTTTTGATCGACGCGCTTTTGGCGCTGTGCGTGGAGAAAATTTTATTCGACAGATACGACGCCATGCGACTGAATGACTTTGTGATCGAGGGCAACAAGCTCGAAGAATTTACCGACGCGCGCGGAAGGGTCTGGGTCAATGACACGAAGGCCACCAACATCGATGCATGCGCGCAGGCGCTGAAGCGATACGCGGGACGCAAAATACATCTGATCCTCGGCGGCGACGATAAAGGCGTGGATCTGCACCCGCTTTTTGCGGAGTTTAAAAAATACGATCTGCAAATTTACGCGATCGGCTCAAATACCGATAAAATCATGTTTTTATGTGACGAATACGGACTTCCTTGCGTGCGCTGCGAAATTTTACAAACGGCGGTGAGCGAAATTTCGAAGCGGTACCGAGGCGCGGATTTTGAAAAAAGCGGCGCAAGCGAATTGAAAGTACAAAATTTAAGCGCGAATGGCAGATGCAACGGCGGCAAGGCGAAAGAAAACGCAAAGATCGGCGAAAATACGCCATATGAAGGCGGCGGCTCATCTGCTGCAAGCGACAACGCCTCTTTGACGAAACGCCGCGCAAACGACGGTGAAACTCGGAATTCGCAGAATTCTAAAAATTTCGAAAATTTTAAAAATTCCATGTATTCTGCAAGCGAAATAGCGCTGCTAAGCCCTGCATGTGCCAGTTTGGATCAATTTAAAAGCTACGCGCAACGCGGCGAGCTATTTAAAAAACAAGTCGCACAACTCGGATAGATAAGCATATCAAGTTTAGATGGATCAGGTCGAGCCTTTATTAATACAATTTGTAATCGTATTTTAAAATTTCAACGCTTCTGCTGCGCGAATATCTAAATAAATTCAATTCCGAAGCAAACATCCCTATGTCACACTATTAGCCCGAGCACGATGTTATAAAGATGCTTCGCCAAGTCAAAATTAAAATTTTGGTGCCAAATTTAACTAATCGCAGTCTGTTGTCCGTTATTGCATGTAAATTTTAAAGCAATGCTATTTTCTAGTGCGAATTTATCTACTTTGCATAGTCTAAAACCAAGTATACAATTTGCAGAATTGGCTAAATAATATAATTTTTATATCACTTTGCCTTTTAATTGTTAAGATCGATAGGCCGTTTTGATTATTGCAAATTACTGCATAAGCAATATTTTTATCACTAAAATTTAGAAAATTCCAACTGAGTAAATTTGGCTATTTTGGAGCGCAACGTGCAAAAATCTAGCGAAAATCGAGGATTTTAACCGAGATTTAAGTATTGCATGGCTAAAATTACTTTTCTTTTTCGGTGGTTGGATAGCTCAGTCGGTAGAGCAGCAGACTGAAAATCTGCGTGTCGGCAGTTCGATTCTGCCTCTAACCACCATTAAGTCTTTTCTTTTTACTTTCATTTAATTCCGGTATATAGGTGCTTATTTCATATTTCGATTACTTTTCTTTCTTTTTATTGTTTGTAATATAATTATTTCTGAAAAAATAAGGATCTTATTGTGGTCTTTTTAACCGCTACGCTCGCGTTACGCCATACGCTTTGTTGTAAAATACCCCCCCTGCCGCTTCTGCAAAATTGCCG
>ERZ773049.199-NODE-199-length-38034-cov-16.066273_pt1 | contig 38034 bp, 39 predicted proteins | sample MGYA00580633_ERZ773049 | MGnify/ENA primary metagenome ERZ773049 (study PRJEB29015, sample SAMEA2737991) | human oral metagenome | biome: human oral; feature: human-associated habitat; material: dental | place: China | collected 2066 ...
CCTGTATAATCTAGCGTTTTTAGCATTTGAAATTTTTTTGAAAAAATTTGAAAAACCCGTAAAACAGGGCTTTTAAAAAAATCAAAAAACTAAAATTAGGGGTAAAATTTGATAGATGGTGTCCCCGACAGGATTCGAACCTGTGGCCTCAAAATTAGGAATTTTGCGCTCTATCCTACTGAGCTACGAGGACAAAATCGGCGATTTAATCGCCGATAATATTCATAACGTCGTCTAGTTTTTTGTGAAGATCTTTGTCGTTGATGGGTTTTGTCATAAAATCATAAGCGCCTTTATTTAGCGCCTCGCGTTTGGCGGTCTCGTCGGTAGTAAGGACGATGACGGGGATATGAGCTATACTTTCTCTAGCGTGAAGATTATCTAAAAATTCCAGCCCATTCATCACAGGCATTACGATATCTAATAAAATCAAATCAACGGGCTGAACTTCGAGTACGGCAAGGGCGTCCAAGCCGTTTTTGGCTTGGAGTATGGTTTGGAATTTGCCGTATTTTTTTAGCATAACTTCAAGTAGCTTCAAATTTATAGCGTCGTCATCAACCGTTAAAACTTTCAAATCTCTCATTTAAGACCTCATCCTTATATATATTTTTGTGCGAGTTTCTCAAGACCCGACTTGGTGATATTGTAACTAGCGACTTCGCTAAATAGTGGATTTTCATCGTTGTCGTTAGAAAACAGAACTAGCTTGGTCGCAGGCGCTTTTCGGCGCAAGCTCTCTAACGCCGCTAAGTCTAGCCCCGCTAGTTTTTTATCAACCAAAACAAGCTTATAGCTGCCCGTAGCCGCCATAGAAATAAGCTGGTCGAAATTGCCCGCAATTTCTACGTCTTTATACTGGTGTTTTAATATGCTGGCAAAAATTTTACTTTCCATAATGTTTGCCTTACATATAAGTATATCTTTTGTCGGCACGCGCGCACCCTTAGCTCTCACTGCGTCATCGGAAACTATGCTTTTTTTAGGAACTAGCTTCATTATCGTCTTTGGCACTTTGACAGTTTTAATGACCGTCTTAGGCACCTGGCGTTTGACAAGCTTTTTAACCAGCTTCTTTGTAGTTCCACCGGCAGGCGCTGCATCAGATCGTTTATCACCGATAAAATTATCTAGCATTTGGGCTAAGATATCCTTTTTGATCGGCTTGGTGCAGTATTCGTCAAGCCCCGCTGCCATAAATTTCTCTCTATCACCTTTTAGCGCATTGGCGGTAACAGCCACGATCGGGATGTGGCGGAGATTATTCTCGTGCTCGTATTGCTTGATCTGCTTTGTAGATTCGATACCGTCCATAACAGGCATCGAAATATCCATAAATATGAGATCATAGTCGTTATTGGCTTTTCTGGCTTCCAGCGCCAAAAGTCCGTTTTCGACTATCGTCAAATTCATATTAAAGCTATTTAACGTATGCTTCATAAGCTTTTGATTGATCTCATTATCCTCCGCAATAAGGATTTTGGCGTTATATTTTCTATTGACCAAAGGTACATTTTCATCGGCAGGATTTCGCTCTACCGGCACTTCAACCTCTTCTTCGACTTCGACATCCTCTTCGACCATAATGGTTTCTTCCTGTTGCTCGTCTTCGTATACGGTGACGGGCACCTCGACCATCTCCTCTTCCTCAGGTTGTGGGATAACTACCGGTTCAACTTTTACGCTAACAGGCTCAATCTCCGGCTCTTCGACATGAACGTTTTGAGTAACAGGCTCTGTCTTTGGAATAGACACCGACTCCGGCTCAATACTTGGCTCTTCGGCAGGAATATTTTGAGCTGCCGGTTCTACTACTGGCGTTATCGATTCAAACTCGATATTTGAAGGCTCCTGTTTAACCTCTTCAAGTTTTGGCTCTATAGGTTTTAGTTCAGGCTCAATTGTTATCGGCTCTGGCTCAACAGCGATAGGTTCTGGCTCAATTATCTTTTCAGCTGTACTTTCAGATTCTGAAAGTTTAACATTTGAAATTTCATTTTCATGAGCAGAAACACTTGAAGTATCAGGCTTCGAAGCTTTAGCGATAGGAATTTCAGACTCGGTTTTAACGGCTACAGGAATTTCTTCTTCTACGCTTGGAATTTCAACCTTTTTGGCAGGCTCTTGCGCTTTGACGCTCGGTTTGATATCCGAAAGATCGATATCTATATCAGGAATTTCAATCTCAGCCTTAGGTGTCTCAACCTTAGCCTTTGGAATTTCTACTTTTGCAGGCTCAGCCTTTACTTCTTCCTCTTTTTTGATCTTAGGAAGCTCTATTTCAATATCGGAAAGATCAATGCTAGGAGTTTCGGCTTTAGGAGCCTGGGTCTGCGCCGCATGTGTTTTGAGCCCCACAAAATCATCAGGAATTTCCAAAGATATAGGCTCATCGATATCGGTCTGGGCATCCTTTGTGCTTGAAGGCTCTACTTTTGGCTTTTCTGCGCGTGGAATTACTATTTCAGGAATATCAACATTAATCTTTGGCGATTCAGGCTCTATCTTTTCAATCTTAATATCACTCATAGGCTCGATATCTATAGGCTTAATGACCGGCTCTTCTGCTTTAGAAGCTTCTTTTTTGAGCTCTTGAGCGATACTAGGCTTACTAACAGTTTCCTCTTTATGCGTAGAATGAACTTCTGTATCATGCGTACGCCTTCTGCTTTGCAAGATAGCGCGTAGCTCGTCTGCCGACGAAGTAGTAGCATGTCGTAATTCATCGAGCTTGTTGATGATAGGTCTTTCTTTTACTATCGGCTCTTCCATAATCATTTCATCAGCGACGATAGGCTTTTCTACCTCGGCATCCAGCTTAATCTCATGCGTCTGTGGAGCAAAATCCGATCTACTTAGAGCAATTCCGGATTTTGAAATTTTATCTAGCGTCTTAACGAATTTGGTTAAGTTAAAAGGCTCTGTGAGAGTGAAAATTTTAGAATTTGAAATGCTAATACTTTGAAGCTCTTTTGGCTTAAGAGTCAAGATCGTAGGCATACTCAATATATCGCTAACCTCGCCGTAATTCTTAAATCTAGTGATAAGAGCGTCATATTTGTTATTATTTTGCGCTGAGCGGAACTGCGCGTTCGTATTAAATATCGAAATTTTACCGCCTAGCTTGCTGATATAGTTTTTAACGATATCATTATACATCGTATCGGCGCTATCGGCTAAAAGCGCAAAATTTAGCCCTTTGATGCTTTCAAATACTACGTCCGCATCAGTTTTTTGTGTCTCTTTAAAAGCAAGGGTAAAGTAAAATCTAGTACCTTTTCCTACGGTAGATTTCACCTGGAGTTTACCGCCCATCATCGCTACGTATTTCGACGAAATCGTAAGTCCAAGACCTGTTCCGCCATATTTGCGTGTGATCGTAGAGTCGGCCTGAGAGAAGGCGTTAAATACATTTGCGAGCTTATCTTCAGAAATTCCAATGCCGGTATCTTCTACGCTAAACGTTACGATCGCCTCTCCCGGAGCTTTGCTAGGCTCTCTTAAAATTTCGACCACGATAGTGCCGTGCTCAGGCGTAAATTTGACAGCATTTGACATGAGGTTGATAAGAACCTCTTTGATCTTCGTAATATCTCCGTATAGGTGGTGCACTAGTGTAGGATCGATGTAGAGCAGGATGTCGATATTCTTTTCGGCAGCCTTGGCTACGTAAATTTCAACCGCGCTTTCGAAATCTTGTATAGGATTAAATAAGATATCCTCAAGCTCGACCTTATTGCTCTCGATCTTGGAGACATCCAAAATGTTATTAATGATCGTTAGAAGGTTCTCGGACGATTTTTCGATGGTATCAACGTAATCGCGCTTCTCTTCATCCAGATCGGTATTTTTAAGAAGCTCCGTAAAGCCGATGATGCCGTTAAGCGGCGTCCTGATCTCGTGAGACATATTAGCTAAAAAGATCGATTTTGCCTTGTTGGCATCCTCCGCAGCGCCCTTTTGATACGCAATCAGATCGAGCGCATCCTCGATAAGCGAATACGCTTTGTTAACACCCTCACTAGTCCTAACGTCGATATGCTCGTGCTGGTTCGTCAAATCGCCGATTCGGCTAAGCACGTTGCCGAGGTCGGTAACGTTCTGTCTTAAACGTCTTGTAATACCCAAGGCAAAAACGACCAAAATAGCCGCTAAAACCCATATACCAAGAGCGATAAATAGGTTTCTTAGTCTTTGTGCTAGGTAAGTATCGGCATGTGCCGCAAGCTCAGCATTGATCTTTTCAGAAATTTCACTTAACTTTTTATATTTAAGTGTAGTAGAGGCAAACCACTCTTGAAAAGGCACGCTATAGTGTCCCTCGTCCGCTTCTTGCTGTAATGTGGCTGAAATTTTAGCAGTTTCTCTTAATGCGTTTTGAAATTCCTCTCCGTCTAGAATTTTTAAAATCGCGGCTCTAGCATCGGATTCCGGCAAGAAGTAGTAATTAGGAAGCGAACTAGATAGGTTGAAGCTAGCCCAAGTCCTTAGCTGCGCCTGATTCATCGCCTTGCTACCGATAATGTATTCGATAATATAGTCGCGCTCTGATGCAGTGGCATCCATCGCTTCATAAGTATTAAGCAATGAAACCGTCCAAACGGTGATATTTGAGCTTACAAGACCCTCTCTTAGCACTCGTTGGATTTTTTTTACATCATCGTCGAATTTTTGAAAATATGAGCTGAAAAGCTCACCGAAGCTTTTGCTTTGAGCATCGACATCCCTTCTTATCTGCGGAAGTTTGTCTAATAAACCGTCTATATCGGTCTCAGCAGCCAAAAGCTCGTCATTACCGGTGCCGTAAGCGAAAATATCAAAAATAGTCTTTTTTACGACATTTTCACTGATATTTTTGCTTTCTTTATACTTTGCAAGCGCATCGTCGGTTTTTTTGCGTTGACCCGATAGAAGGGTTCCCATACCGGGGTTTCCCTCGCTACCCAAAAACGCCGAAGTGATACCGCGCTCTTTATCTACCTGCTCCACTAACGCCGCGAGATTGCTGTTTTTAGCAATCTGCTGCTGCAAAATTCCCACTCTGGCGTAATCCTGCAAAGAGATAAACAAGAAATATGATGCAAACGCGAAAATCAAAAGTAACGGGATACCGCTAACAAGTCTCAAAGCACTTGTAGTATTTAAATTCATACAAAATCCTTCAAAGCGCAGCTTACGCGACGTTAAATTTTATTCAACCGGAGAAACGAAGTCGCTTCCGTCACGCTAGGCGGAGACGATTTAGCCGTCCTGCAAAGTTAATGGGTGATTTTACTAAACAAATCTTTAAATATAGCTTTTTGCGTTAGGTTTTCGTTAATGATTGTTTAAAATTTTTTCGGCGGTTTGAATATTCGTAAGCGATTTGATCTCCTCGAAGCTAGCCGCATAAATGCTCTCAAAATCGCCGTAAAAGTCCAAAAGCTTCTTCAGGCTTCCCTTGCTAACGCCCAAGCTTAGCAGTTTTGAGCTTTGCAGATCGAGTTTGCGTTTGCTTTTTTGGTGAAACGAGATTGCAAAGCGGTGCGCTTCATCGCGCAGGCGCTGAAAAAACTGCAACTTTTTATCGTCCGTTGCTAGCGAAAAAATCCCGCCCTTCGTGCAAATTTTATCTTTTGCGGCTCCCTTTGCGCGGTGGGCTTTAGCGTCGATCTTTTCTTTAGAGATGGCGATTATATCGACGTTTGCTCCGACGCTGCAGATTATTTCCTCCGCTAAGTTTAGCAGAACCGTTCCGCCGTCGATGAGCCACAGATCGGGCGCTGCAAGCTCGTCAAATTTAAGCGCGCGGCTAGTTAGATACTCGCGCATCTGATCGTAGTCGTTGTTTGAGCTAAGGTGCTTGTGGCGGTAGTTTTGCTTGTTAAACTCGCCGTCTTGAAAGCTTATCATAGCCCCCACGGCTGCGGCGCCGAACATGTGCGAATTGTCGAAAACTTCGATATTTACAGGCAAATTCGTAAGATCAAAATAATCCTTCAGCTCCTGCAAAAATGCATAATCGTGCGTTTTTAGATGTTTTTTGATATTGATCTCGCAGTTTTTATATGCAATCTCGCAAATTTTACGTTTCTCGCCGATTTTCGGCGCGTAAATTTTAAACGCTCTTTCGTGCCGCTTGGATAAAATTTCGCATACCAGATCCGCATCGTCAAACTCGTCGCAGACGTAAATTTTAGCGCACGCCACGGGGGCTGCGGCCGGGAAGGCGCTTAAGATCATCTGCTTGTAGGCGTTTGCGATATCATCGGCGCTCGGGGCTTTGCAGTTGATTATATGCGAGCTTGAGGCTGAAATTTTACCCTCGCGTATGCTAAAATGCACGGCACAGACGAGCCCATCGCGTGCGGCAATCGCAAAGACCTCGAAATCATCGAGCTTTGCCAGATCGACCTCAACCTTTACGTTCATCTGTTTTAAAATTTCGATCGTATCGCGGATCTGTGCGGCTTCCTCGAAATTTTCGCTCTGCGCAAGCCGCGCCATCCGATCCTGAAGTTGCGGCACCATCTTTTGCGGATTTTTCAGAGCCGCAAGCGCACTCTGCACGATATGCGCGTAATCCTGCTTTGAAATTTTATCCTCGCACGGAGCGGTGCAACGCCCGATCTGATGGAACAAACAGGCCTTTTTGCCCTTAACGCAATTTTTCTTCTGCACGAGCGGAAACTGCATGTAAAGCGTCTGCAAAATTTCCTTCGCGCCGTGAAAATAGGGACCGAAGTATCTGATGTTTCTGCCCTTTATGATCTTTCGCGTAATCTCAAAGCGCGGAAAGTCGTCGTCTAAATTTACATATATATAAGGATAGGTTTTATCGTCTCGCAGCAAGATGTTGTACTTGGGCTTGAGCTGCTTAATGAAGGAATTTTCTAGTATCAGCGCGTCGCTCTCGCTGGGAGTTACGATGTATTCTAAATGCGCCGCCTCGCTTATCATCTTTGCGATGCGCGCGCTTAGGCGGGGGCTCGGCGCGAGAGCGGGCGTGAAAGAAAAGTAACTTTTGACGCGATTTTTTAAAATTTTTGCCTTGCCGACGTATAGCAGCTTGCCCGCGGCGTCGAAGTATTGATACACGCCGGGTGCGGCAGGCAGACTCTTAATCTCCTCTATTAGCAAGGATCAGCCCTCTTATCTCTTCAAAAATTTTATAAATTTGCGGATCTTGGATTTTGTTTGTAAACTCCCCTTTTGCGCGCTCTGAAGATAAAATTTTGCTGCCAGGACGCAAATGAGCTTTATAAATTTGCGCCCTTCTTCTACTCATCACTCTATCTGCGACGAAAAATTTTATCTCGCGCACGCCGCAAAGCTCCGCCGTCTCTCTAGCAGCTACGAAGCGCTTTAATACGTCTTTTATTAAATTTATATTACTATCGCGTTTTAGTTCGCAAAGCCCAGCCGGGTGCTTCGCGGCTATCATCAAAATGCCATCTTTGACGTAGATGAAAGCGATCAGCCTTTGCCAACTAAGCGGCAAAATCGCTAAAAACTCGCCTCTTTCTCGCATCTTGGCATATAAAGGATCTTTTCTGATATGAGCTATTATTTCTCTTGCATTTTCCATAAGCGGATTTTAGCATTTTTTATCTTAGTTTTGCTTAGCGGCTGCGGATACAAAGCGCCGCCGTTTTACTCGGACGCGGATGAGCAAACCGTGAACGCAAAGGCATCCGCCGCGGATGGCAACAAAACAAACGGCGCGAAAGGCAGCGTTAGAATTTTACGCGATAAATAGCCTACTTTTAGCTTTGCTTTGTTATACTTTTAAAAATTTTTACAAAGGAATTTCATGCAAACGGCAGACATTTTAGTGCTGGACTTCGGCTCCCAATACACCCAGCTGATCGCTAGGCGCTTGCGCGAACAAGGCGTTTACACCGAGCTGATCGCATACGACGCACCGATCGATAAGATAAAAGCCAAAAACCCTAAAGGCCTTATTTTAAGCGGCGGACCCGCTAGCGTTTACGCCAAGGATGCGTATTTTTGCGACGATAGAATTTTTGAGCTTGGAATTCCAATTTTAGGTATCTGCTACGGCATGCAGCTCATCGCGCATAAATTTGGCGCCAGCGTCGTGCCTGCGGGTAAAAAAGAGTATGGCAAAGCCTCTTTGAAACTGCTTCGCGCTAGCAGGCTATTTGGCGGCGTGGAGGATAACTCTACTGTCTGGATGAGCCACTCGGACAAGGTCGAGAGCCTGCCGGAGGGCTTTGAGGTGATGGCGAGCTCGGATGAGAGTGAGTGGTGCGTATTCGGCGACGAGATCCGTAAAATTTATGCGTTGCAATTTCACCCCGAGGTCTGCCACAGCGAGTTTGGCGATAGAATTTTAAAAAATTTCGCTAAAGAGATCTGCGGAATAACCAGCACTTGGAATATGGGTAGCTTCGCCAAAGAGCAGATGATCAAAATAAAAGAGCGCGTAGGCAGCGCCAAAGTGCTTTGCGCGGTAAGTGGCGGCGTGGATAGTTCGGTCGTAGCGGCGCTTTTGGCGCATGCGGTGCCGCAGAGCCTAATAGCGGTTTTCGTCGATAACGGACTACTCCGCACTGGCGAGCGCAAGGCGGTAGAGGAGATGTTTAGGCTCAAACTCGGCGTGAGCTTAGACGTGATCGATGCTAGCGAGCTATTTTTAAGCAGGCTAAAAGGGGTGATCGATCCAGAGCAAAAACGCAAAATCATCGGCGCGACCTTCATTGAAGTTTTCAGCAAAGAAGCGGCAAAACACAAAAACGTAAAATTTCTAGCCCAGGGTACGCTCTATACCGACATCATCGAAAGCTCCGTCGCAGGCTCGAGCAAAACGATCAAAAGCCATCACAACGTAGGCGGCCTGCCTAAGGATATGAAATTTGAACTGATCGAGCCTCTGCGCGAAATTTTTAAAGACGAGGTGCGCCAGCTGGGACTTGAGCTAGGTCTTTCGCGCGAAGTCGTTTTCCGCCATCCATTCCCAGGTCCTGGCCTTGCGATCCGCATAATGGGCGAGGTAAATACGCCGAGCCTCGAGCTACTACGCAAAGCCGACGTGATTCTACGCGATGAACTAAAATCAAGCGGCTGGTACAACAAAACATGGCAGGCATTTTGCGTGCTGCTAAACGTGCACTCCGTCGGCGTTATGGGCGATAACCGCACCTACGAAAACGCCGTGTGCATACGCGTAGTGGACGCTAGCGACGGTATGACAGCCAGCTTCTCGCGCCTACCGTATGATCTGCTAGAAAACGTCTCACGCCGCATCATAAACGAAGTGGATGGCATCAACCGCGTAGTTTACGACATCTCGAGCAAACCACCCGCAACGATAGAGTGGGAGTAAGATGAAACAAATCTGCATCATTTTAGCGCATCCTTACGAGAGAAGTCTAAATGCGGCTATTGCAAACGCAGCGGCAGAAAAGCTACAAAATAGCGGCTACGAAGTTAGATTTCACGATCTGTATAAAGAAAAATTTAACCCGATTCTTAGCGGCGCCGAACTAATAAGCGATAAAAGCGACGACGAGCTGTTAAAAGCGCATCAAAAAGACATAGCAAACGCCCACGGCATCGTGATTGTCCATCCGAACTGGTGGGGCGAGCCACCCGCCATCCTCAAGGGCTGGATTGACCGTGTGCTAAGGCAGAGAGTAGCCTACGATTTTGCGCCGGGCGATAACGGCGGCGGGCTTCCGATAGGGCTTTTAAAGGCTAAAGCCGCCGTAGTTTTCAACACCTCCAACACCCCCGAGGCCAGAGAAAACGAGATATTCGGCGATCCGCTGGAAAGAATTTGGAAAAGCTGCATTTTTGATTTTTGCGGCGTGAAAACCTTTGAGCGGCTGATGTTTAGAGTGGTCGCGGATAGCGACGAGGTCGAGCGAAAGGTCTGGTTAGAGCAGGTAGCGCAGACGCTGGATAGGTACTTTCCGAAGCAGATTAATTTGCTTTAAATTTAAAAATGCGCTGCTCGCAAAATCCGAACGGCATAGAATTTGACTGCCTATTTAAACAGATGCGCGCCGAATTCGCTCGCACATTTGGCGCAAAATCTATGAAATTTAGGAGGTAATCATGCTTAGATTAATCGCTGCGATGGCGATTTTAGCGGCTCTCATATACTTCGTCATGGGAGGCGGCGGCAAAAAGACGATCAAGGATTACAAAAATTTCAGCCGCGAGGAGCTGGAGACTTTATGCCTTGAAAAGAACGATAAAATCGCCTGCCAGCGTATCGCCGTGGACTATATCAAAGAAAATAAACCGAAAAAATGATCTAAATTTGCGAGGCTAATTTTGCGGTTTCGCTCAAACAGCGCGCGGTTAAATTTCTTTCTAGCCCGGTCCAAACGCTGCGCGGATAAATTTGCCCGCAAAGCACGACTAAAATGTCGATTAAATCGGTACCGAGCGCCGCGTAAATAGCGTATTTTAAGCAACAGCAAGTATTAGCATGCGCGCCGATAAAACCGCTAGCGCAAATTAAAAGCAATAAATCGCGCTGTGTTCTTACGCGCAGACGGAAGGAGCGACGGATGAAAATTTTATGGCAAAGCAGGCTTCAAAATAGACTTCGCGATATCAGCAAAACGTCCTAATTAAGGGTGATCGCGCATTTTACGCAGGCGATAACGACGAGCAAAAGCAGATGAAGCTTAGAAAATTCTCGCTTGCAAGCGGCGAGCAGTTAGCCTGCGCGCCTTTCCGCGATTTTACCCGCGCCGCGACCTTTGACGATGACGGCCGTACGCTCGTAGTTTTGGGCTTTATTGACGCGATTTATAAATTTAACGCCGCGGATCTCGCGCTCATCTCAAAGCACAAAAAGGGCGTGCTAAAATACGGCAACTTTATCGCGCTAAGTAGCAAGGATGGCGATAAAAAGGCTATTATGGCGACAGACGACACACTTGTTATCTACGATTTTAAGATGCAGACGGGCATGCGAAAGCGATTAAAGGGCTGCGCGGCGATCTTTAAGCAGGGATGAGCTAAATTTCTTGATTTTTACGCGCTCGGGTCAAATTTACCGCTTAAATTTAAGCGGTTGCGAGCTTAAAATCATCGCTAAAGCTTGCCTTATGATGCAGGTGCAGCGCGTGGGCGGCGGATACTGCATTCGCGTGGGCGAAGCGGGCGAAAACGGCGAAATAGAGGGTGCTAACGAGCTTGTTTTTACGGACGCAAATTTTAACGTTAAATTCCGCGTGAAGCTGGACTTTGATTTCGATAAATTAGATCTTGCGGCGGATGGACTAGATGGCTGGCGCGGGCACTTTATAAACGAGCCGAATGAGCTGAGGGTTCTTGATATTGTGCGTAGCGAGGCGGGCGGCTTCGAGGACGGCAGCTCGGGCGAATTTATGCAGGGCGAGGCGAGTAAATCCAGATGCGAAGCGACGGATAAATTTGAGTACGACGAGCCCTTTAAATTTAAACTCGGCGAGCAGGTCCAATATCTCGCGGCAAAGCCCGTGCTGGCGCATAAATTTAAACAAAAGGGCACGAGAATTTTAGGCGTCATTACGGCTGCTTCTTGCCGGGCTGCGAGCACAAAATCCGAAACGGAGCAAAATGGCGCATTTGCCGAGCAAAATTTAGCGCCCGAGGGCAGCAGCCGCGACGAAAAAGAAAAATATTCACTCCTCGCTCCCGGTAAAAATGAAAAACGCAGGCATCGCGCGCTTGAGTTCACCCGCGATCTCATACTAGTCGATAACGCCTACGACGAGGATACGGAGCAAATTTTAACCTGCTATGAAATCTAAGCCATGATCCAAGCACACCCATATTCCTGATTTAAAATTTGCAGCCGTGATTTCACGCCTTTAATTAAGGCAGATTTGTTAAAAATTTTGCAAAAATTTTATATAGAATTCTACCAAGACACAGAAATACCCGCTTAAAAATTCTACGACATGCAGGCGAGAGCATTGCAAAAAATCGCGGCTCAGCGATAAGTACGGCGCAACGGCAAGGACAAATCTTAACGCCCTAAGTGCGGGCAAATTTAAAGTGCTCTTCAAGAGGTACGCGCGAAATTTAATCTCTAGCAGCGGGTTAAATTTTATGACTCGCACGCCCGCACCCTATCAAATTTAAAATTTCAGATCAACGACGATTTGTACGGCGCGACCGCGCCCTTTCGCCGCTATCAGCACTTGACGTTTTTTGCCTTGCTATCTTGCATCGCGCGGAAAAATTCCGCCCTGCTTAGCGGGATTTCGTCCGGATGAGCGCTTCTGAAATGGCGCAGATAGCCCTCGTAATCGCCGAGCCCGATGAGCGGCGCAAGTGCGGCATCCGCGCGCGCCAAAAACCTCGCCACGGCCTTCGGGGCTGCGAGTGGATTAAATTTAAACTTTTTCATAAACGCCCCTATCTACGTACTCGCTTTCTGCTAGCTTGAAATATCCCTCGCTCGCGCCGCCTTTTGAAATTTTAAGGCACATCCTTATCGTTTGGACGATGACTATGATCGTAACTACGACGAAAAGAGCACATAGCACGGCGTCGATGACGTTATTTCTGATGATAGCCTGCGCCTTCTCGATCGCGGCGGGATCGCTTAGGCCGGCGAGCTTGGCGGCGGTATTTTGCGCGATAGCCACGTGGCTTACCGCGTCATGCACGCGCTCGCCGTTAGCCGGCATCAACTTCAAGATCGCCGCATAAAGCGTGGTTATAAGCACCCAGATCGCGGGAGCGATCGTGACGAAGGCGTATTTTTGCTTGCCCATTTTAAAAAGCACCACCGTAGCGAGCAGCAGCGCGATGCCCGCGAGCATCTGATTGGACGCGCCGAAAAGCGGCCACAGCGTGTAAATTCCGCCCATAGGATCGGTAACGCCGCTGTAGAGCAGATAGCCCCAGCCCGCCACGCAGATCACCGTCGCAATGATGCCGTAGAGGAAATTTTTGGTATCGGAAAAGGGCTTATAGACGTTGCCTAAAATTTCTTGCACCATAAAGCGCCCCGTGCGCGTGCCCGCATCGACCGCGGTCAGAATAAACAGCGCTTCAAACAAGATCGCGAAATGGTACCAAAACGCCATCAGCTCCTTGCCGCCGATGATCTGATGCAGTAGCATCGTTAGCCCCATCGCAAAGGTAGGAGCGCCGCCCGTGCGGCTCATCATCGTGGTTTCGCCGACATTTGAAGCCAAGGCGCCGATCTGCTCGGGCGTAATGCTAAATCCGATAGAGCTTATATACGCCGCGGCGCTTACCGCGTCTTTGCCCAGCACCGCAGCGGGCGAGTTGATAGCGAAGTATTCGCCCGGGCTTAGGATGCACGCCGCCACAAGTGCCATTACGCCCACGAGGCTCTCCATAAGCATCGAGCCGTAGCCGATGAAAAGAGTATGAGTTTCGCACTCGAGCATCTTCGGCGTCGTACCGCTGGAGATCAGCGCGTGAAAGCCCGAGATAGCGCCGCATGCGATCGTGATAAACAAAAACGGAAATATCGGACCGGCAAAAACGGGACCCGTGCCGTCGATAAATTTCGTTGTAGCGGGCATTTTAAGCTCGGGTGCGACGAAAATTATCGCGACCGCCATGCCGATGATGACGCCGAGCTTAAGGAAGGTACTTAGATAATCGCGCGGCGCGAGCAGCAGCCACACTGGCAAGATCGCCGCTACAAAGCCGTAGCCGATCGTAAGAAGCGCGAGCGTCTCGCCCTTTAGCGAAAAAACGTCGTGCCAGTACGGATCGATCGAGACGTAATGCCCGCCCCAAAGCGAAAGCATCAGCAAAATAAAGCCGATGATCGATGCCTCGCTGACCTTGCCCGGGCGCAAGAACCTCATGTAAATTCCCATGAATATGGCGATCGGTATCGTCATAGCAATCGTAAAAAGCCCCCACGGCGAGTTTGCGAGCGCCTTTACGACGACCATAGCCAAGATCGCCACGATGATCAGCATGATGAAAAAAATCCCGATCATCGCGATGCCGCCCGTGAGCTTGCCCATCTCATCTTTAATCATCTCGCCTAGGCTCTTGCCGCCGCGTCGCGTGGAGAGCACGAGCACGATAAAATCATGCACCGCGCCTGCAAGCACGACGCCTACCAAAAGCCAGATCATGCCAGGCAGATAGCCCATTTGCGCGGCTACTACGGGCCCTACGAGCGGTCCTGCGCCAGCGATAGCGGCGAAATGGTGGCCGAAAAGGACGTATTTGTTCGTAGGAACGTAATCTCGTCCGTCGTTTCGGATCACTGCAGGAGTCGCACGACGATCGTCCAGCTCAAAGACGCGATACGCGATAAAGCGCCCGTAGAAGGTGTATCCGATCAGATAGATGCACGCGCTGGCTACTACGAGCCAGACGGCGCTGATGCTCTCGCCTTTATTTAGCGCAAGTACGCCGAAACACCACGCCCCTATGACGGCGACCGCCGCCCAAAGGATCTTTTGCCAAAATTTCATGCTCACTCCTTAAAACTTAGCGAGCGGCTTGGGCAGTATGTCGTTTTAACAAAACGGCTTGCGGCTTTAAAGCGGGGCTCGCTAAATAAAATTTAGTGCGTATTTTATCGGCGTTTTTATAATTTAAAGCTGAATTGCAAAAATTAAAAAGAGCTCTTTCGGTGTTTAAATTTGACGCCTAAATTTTGAATTTCAAATTTAAAGAGGCGACTTGGCGGCGCGCGAAATTTTAATACTTAATCGCCCTAAATTTAACTCCGTAGCTCTTAGCCGTTACGGAATTTATCGCGGTTTAAGAAACCAAGCGATAAAATCTTATGATAACGATTTTAATTTCTTAACAAAAATCGCGAATACTTTTAGGAGGAAATTTATGCCAGATCAGGTGTGCGGCTACGTACTTTTTCGCGCCCATATCAGAAGCTCTGCGAGCTGCAAAAATAATGGCGCCAGCCGCGAGAATTTCATAAATTCCGCGCGTATAAATTCCTGGCACCGCTTAAATTTTAAAATATCCGCCGCGACGAAATCTGCGCGTATAGTTTGCCTGGTGGGCTATGAGCTTTAAATTTTATCTCTTTCTAATCGCAGCTTTTATATTGCTTGCTTTAGTAGCCATAAGTAGCGGTGGGGCAAGCATTTCGCTGGGCGATGTCGCGAAATTTTTCACCTTCGGCGAGATAGACGAGACCAAGCAGCTTATCTTGCTACAAATGCGCCTTCCGCGCCTCGTGCTTGGAATTTTAATAGGCGCGCTGCTGGCAACCTCGGGAGTGGTGGTGCAAAGCGTATTTTTAAACCCGCTTGCGGATCCCTACATCATCGGCATCGCCTCGGCAGCGACCTTCGGCGCGGTCATAGCTTACCTGCTGGGGCTTAGCGACGTTTTTTACGGAATTTTCGCGTTTTTGGCCGCCAGCGGGCTTTCGCTCGTGATCTTTAAGCTCGCCGCTCATACTCGCTCGATCTCGACTCTGCTAATCGTAGGCATCGCCGTATCGTCGTTTTTGGGCGCATTTACCTCTTTCGCGGTCTATCTCATCGGAGAGGATAGCTTTAGGATTACGGCGTGGATGATGGGCTATCTAGGTGGCGCAAACTGGCAAAAGATCGCGCTTTTGCTGCCGCCGCTGCTGTTTTGCATGGCGTATTTTTACGCGAAGCGTCACGAGCTAAATATCATCTTAAACGGCGACGAGGAGGCGAAGTCGCTGGGGCTCAACGTCGAGAAGTCCAAAAAGAGCTTACTCATCGTCTCCTCGCTCATCATCGGCTTTTCGGTCGCATTTACGGGGATGATAGGCTTCGTGGGGCTCATCATCCCGCATACCTTGCGTATGGCGCTTCGCACGTCTAGCAACGCCGTGCTGATCCCCGCTAGCGCGCTTACCGGCGGAGTTTTTTTGGTTTTTTGCGACGTAATCGCTAAAAACGCCCTCTCGCCGGTAGAAATTCCGATCGGCGTGGTGACCTCCTTTTTCGGCGCGCCCTTTTTTCTATACCTCGCGTTTAGGAAGCATGCATGAAAATTTCGGCGCTAAACTTCAGCTACGGCAAGCGGGCGATCTTGCGAGGCATAGAGTTAAATTTAAAACGGGGTAAATTTTACGGGATTTTGGGTCCTAACGGCTGCGGCAAGAGCACCTTGCTAAAAAACATATTGCAAATTTTAAAGCCCGCAAGCGGCATCATCGAAATAAACGGCAAAAAAGCAAGCGAATATAGCCTCAAAGAGCTTGCCGCGCTCATCGGCTTCGTGCCGCAAAAAACAGCTCTCGCAGCCGCACTGAACGTGAATGAAATTTTACTTGCGGGCAGATTTTGCCGCCTAAAAAGCGCATTTAGCGGCTACGATGCCAGCGACCGCGACAAGGTAGAGCGAATCGCCGAGCTTTTGGACGTGAAGAAATTTTTAAATCGCAGCGCGTTTGAGCTAAGCGGCGGGGAGTTCGGGCGCGTGCTGCTTGCTAGAGCGCTCGTCAGCGAGCCTGAAATTTTACTGCTCGATGAGCCCACGGGCGCGCTGGACATGAACTACGCCATCGAGGCGATGAGCATCTGCGAAAACCTGACGCGCTCTTTAAATTTAACGAGCGTCATCGTGCTGCACGATCTAAATTTAGCCTCGCTGTTTTGCGATGAAATTTTTATGCTAAAAGACGGTGCGGTGAGATATCGCGGCAGTGCGAGCGAGCTTTTTACGCCGCAGATCATAAAAGAAATTTACGGCTTTGAAGCCCTAATAGTAGAAGAAAACGGGGTAAAGTTTATACTACCCAAAAAGGAGAAATTATGAAAAAAATTCTTATAGCTTTGCTCTCGGCGAGCTTTGTATTCGCCAAAGGTCTGGTAGTGCTCGATCCCGCCGCGGTCGAGATCATCTACGCTTTGGGGGCGCAGGATCAGATCGCTGCGATCTCAACTACCTCGATGAGCAAGATCCGCCCAGAGGCAGAAACTGCGAAACTACCGAGCGTAGGCACCTACATCAAGCCGAATATGGAAAAGATCGTCGAGCTTAAGCCAGATCTGGTCATCACGAGCTTTCACTCCGCGGGCGTTAGCGAGAATCTACAAAAGCTGGGACTTAAGAGCCTTGCAATGGATGCAAACTCCACCGCAGATATCTGCCAAAACGTAAAGAAGGTCGCAGCTATCGTAAAAAAGGAGAGCGAGGCGGATAAAATTTGCGCGCGGATGGATGGAATTTTTGCAGACAAACCCGCTCTTCGCGGCAAAAAAGTAGCGCTATTTTTCGGCTCAAACGCCACTATGGCTTTCAATGACAAAACCCTCATCGGCGATATCTTCGCTCGCCTAGGCGCCAAAAATATCGCAGACGGCCTAAAAGGCAGCACGCCTTCGGTATCTGCCGAATACATCCTCGAGCAAAACCCCGATATAATCGTCGTCGTTGGCGGCGAGACGGAGGATTTTTTAAAGGCAAATCCGATCCTTAAAAATACCAAAGCCGTAAAATCGGGCAAAATTTTAAAAGCTCCGACGCTCATCTTGCGTGGAAGCCCACAGATCGGCGAGACGGTGGATGAAATTTACGCGGAGGCAACGAAATAGATGTTTAAAGAACGCATTAAATCCCACCATCGCTCCAAGCTTTTCGAGAGCGTCTCCGCAAGCGAAAACGAGCTGTTCGATGCGCTGGAGCAGCCCGCGAAAGACAGCGACTGCGTGATCTATCTTCACGTGCCCTTTTGCGACAACATCTGCTCGTTTTGTTCGATGATGCGCTCCAAACTCGGCGACGAGCTGGACGAATACGCTAAATTTCTGATCCGCCAGATCAAAGACTATGGCGAGATGCCCTACTTCGATACTAAAAATATCAAAAGCATCTACTTCGGCGGCGGCACGCCGAGCGTCTTTAGTGAGACGCACTTCGAAAAGGTTCTGGGCGCGCTGCATAAAAATTTCAAGATCGCAGAGGACTGCGAGATCAGCGTAGAGACCACGCTGCATAATTTAGACCTGCAAAAGGCGCTCGCTCTGCAAAGCTTCGGCGTAAACCGCTTTAGCATCGGCGTGCAGACCTTCAGCAGACAGGGGCGCGCGCTTTTAAACCGCGTGCATAAGCCCGCTCGCGCAATCGAGCGACTAAAGGATCTTAGAGAAAAATTTGACGGCATGCTCTGCTGCGACATTATCTACAACTTCCCCAACGAAAGCGTAGAGGAGGCGATCGCAGATGCTAATTACGTAAATGAGCTCGGACTTGATAGCGCTAGCTTTTACTCGCTGATGTTTTTCGAAGGCTCGGAGTTATCCAAAAAGATCGACACCTCCTACTACGATCTGCCGACTGATAAAAAGCTGCACCATGCCTTTGCAGAGGCGCTACTGCAAAGCGGGAATTTCGAGGTTTTGGAGCTTACCAAACTTGCTCGCAAAGGTCGCGATAACTACGGCTACATCAAGCTAAGCCACAAGGGCACGGATATCCTGCCTATCGGCAACGGCGCGGGCGGACACGTAGCGGGCTTCGGAATTTACGGCGTGTCGGGACACAAGATGATCTCGCGAATCGATGAGCGCGAGGCAAAATATAGCGTGCTAAACAACCTGTTTCAATACCCGATCGTAAGCTTAAACGAGCTAAAAGAGGCTCTGAGCGCGAGCATTTACGACGAAGCGGTGCAAAAGCTCAAAGAATTTGAGAGCTGGGGGCTTTTGGAGCTAAAAGATCAAAGATCGATCTTGAGCTTGGATGGAATTTTTTGGGGCAACAACATCAACGAAGAGATAGCAAACATTATTAGAAAGGATTTTGTATGAAAAAAATCGTGCTTTACACCTCGCAAACGGGCAACACGAAAAAGGTGGGCGACGCGATCGCCGAGCAACTGGGCTGCGAGAGTCTAAATTTCCGCGACTTTGAGAGTGAGGTCGATGACTACGATTTCATAGCCTTGGGCTTTTACGTCGATAAGGGCGAAGCGGAGGCGAAATTTATGCGCTTTTTACGCAAGATTCACGGCAAGAAGCTTGGCGTTTTTATGACTCTGGGCGCAGAGCCGGACGGCGAGCACTCGCGCAAGTGCCTGGATGCCTTTGAAGAGGGGCTTAAAGCAAACGGCAACGAGATTATAAGGGAGTTTGCCTGCCAGGGCGCGATCGATCCGAATCTACTTGAAATGATGCGCAAAATGGCGGCCGGCGGCAACTCGCCCCATCCTATCACCCCCGAGCGACTTGCGCGCTGGGCGGAGGCTGCGAAACACCCGGACGAGAAGGATCTGGCGGACGCAAAAGCAGCATTTGCGGGGATAGAATAAAATTTAAAGCAAGCCGCGCAAACAGCTGCGCGGCGAAGCAAAATCAAATAAAATTTCACACTACTTAATGCGCGATTTGGAATTTTATCTTTTACTAAATTTGGACGATAAATTCCATTACTACAAGCAAATTTGCCGCCGCAGGCGCAGGTCTTGCTCTAGAATTTAAACGATATTTCATTTCGCGCGCAACGGATCGAATAATGCCGCCGACTTTGCGCCGCTAATGCGCGCTCTGAACGCGAAAAGCCCGCTTTTGCTAGCGAGCTGCCTGCGAGTACTGCGGCAGCCATTATCCAATACGCTGCCCGCCATTTTGCGACGGCCTGAGCGCAAAAATCCAGCTTTTGCGAGCAAGTGGACTGCGAGCGCTGCGGTCGCGATCATCGGTTATCGCCCGTCGCCACGCGCCGTAGGTGCCGTCGTCCGTCGCCGCGCGACAACTTATCTATCGCCGCTCATTACCGCACCGCCGCAGGGTGCAGAGCGTGAGCATAAAAATATTTTAGGCGTACTCTCAAGAGGACATCACCGAGCTTAATAAATTTTAGTGCGGTACTTTTACTATGCACTCGTAAGCATAAATAAAATTCTTTAGTAAAAATTTTTAAGACAAAAATAGCAAAAGATTTGCAAGCAACGGATAAAATTCCATTATGGCTAAGATTCCATTGTGATCGCAATCATATCCGTTCTATCTGCCCATAGCTTTTTAAATTTCGCTTTTTGCCTCACTTATTGTTTTGTTTAATTTCGCAACAAATTCCTCCTTGCTTATTTCTTTAAACGCTTCGTTTGGTACGGCGATAAAAAGACTTCCTTCCAGCAAAATTACCAAAAAATCGCGCTCCATTACCACCTCACAAAATTCCGCATCATAAATGAGCGTATCTCGCTCGCTTACGAATATAAATTGCCCCTTTAAATCGTCTGAAATTTCAATGCTAAAATCGCCGAAAGTGACATTTTTATTCTTATCATATATCGCGGAATTTAGTAGCCACGATCTAACGCAAATAGCGTAAATATAAAAAACTGCGCAAGCAGTAGGCAAGATAGCTCCTAAGCTCTTTATCCAGGACTTATCGCCATAATACTCACGTATAAACTCTATCCAATCGTCCTCAAAAATAAAAAGGCAAGCCGAAAACGCAAAAGCGAAAAGCAAATCTGTCGCGCAGACGGCGCGGATGAACTTGCCCCCTTTATAAATTCTGCGCGAAATTCTAGTTCTCATTTTAGCGAATTTCCGGTTATCTTGCAGCGAGTAAGAAATCAGCATATCTTTCCTTTAAAATTTCGCTTATTTTAGCTAAAATTAGCAAAAATAAAAAGATCTGTAAAATTACATTGCATGCTGCGTTTGCGCCTCTTCGGCGATACGGCCAGTAGATGGAAGGACACTACTAATGCAAGCGGTAAAAGGGCGAGCTAAATTTAATAAATTTCTACCGAAGGAGGGATTGTGAAAAATACAGCATTCATCACGGGCGCTACGAGCGCTGCCGTCATCCAATACACCGCCCGCCATTTTGCAACGGCCTGAGCACGAAAACCTGCTTCTGCGAGCGCTGCGGTCGCGATCATCGGCTACCGCCCGTCGCCACATGCAGTAGGTGCCGCTGTCGGGCGACGCCTCCGCCGCGCGATACCCATCCACCGCTACTAACCGCCCGCACGACAACCCGTCGCCGCCAATCTCTCCGTCGCTTTGTCGCGGTACCGAGCCCAAACCGAACCGCTAAATTTTAAATTCTACAAAAGTCTCATCGCACATAAATTTTAATTCGGCAAATGCGCAAAATTTAGGTAAAATTCCACGCAAACGTTTTGACGATCAAAATTTAAAGGGGCGAAAATGACGAATTTCGAGTACGCTAGTCGCATTAACGAGGCTGCGGGGCTGGATCTAAATTTGGATTGCGAAGAGATCGATCTGCAGGATAAGCTTTACGGGCTTTTTCAGTGCTTCATGCCTGACGGCGTCGGCGTGGAAGCGGCGTTTGCACCGCTACAAAACGGCGCTGAGCTACAAGCGCGCATAATGCCAATATACGCAGCCACGGAGCAGCAGACGCGGAAAGCGTTTGATTAGGGCGTGGCGCCTGGGTATTTTTGCCCGCCACAGGATCCGAAATTTGATGACAAAGCGCTTAAGAGCCTAGCTTTAGCGCACGTTCAAAATTTAAAAATTTTCGCAGAATTTCTAGGCAAGAGCGAGCTTTTAAAGATGCTTGAGCAGATAAAATTCGCTCGAGTGCAGAAAGGTTTTGATTTTGCGCATAGTAAAGACAAGCTTGCGGACGCCGTCTATGAAGCGATCACGGAGTGGATGATAGATTCGCCGAAACTCGATGCGAAGCTATGGGTGCTCGGCGAGGCGTACTATTCGATCAACTGCGACTACCTACTCTCGGCGTACTTGCAGTATCCAAACTACGCGCAAAGACCACAGGAGGACTTTTTGAAGCCCTACTTCGAGCTGTATCTAGCGGGACGGCAGATCACGTTTGAGCGCGGCGAGGTCGTGATTTTCACGCGCTAAATTTACGCAGGTAAGGAAGCGAATGAGCGCTCACAAGCGACTAAAATTTGAGCCTTTTAAACAATAAAGCGAGCAAGGCTCACAAATGGCTGGAATTTAAGCTCAGCAACTATGAGCGCAAATGCTTATCGCATATCCAAAAAATCTGCCTCCTAATCAAGCAATCTAGTAGGTTTCCTGCGCGTCGCGTTAAGTCGCTTAAAATATTTCTGCTTTGCGTAGCCGCCGCTTTCAGCACCTTACTAGAGCAAAATCTCAACACATCGTTGACGTTTGGATAATTGAATTTTTTCCATCACTCTGCTGCCCTCACTTTGTATAAAGTACCCAAATAATTTACTTGCGCTAACGCTTGTTAGTTAGAATTCATCTAAATTTTAAAGAGGAATTTTGACGCAGAATTTTATGGAATTTCGCTGCCGCAAATCTCACAAGCGATAAAATTCTATCGATTTACGCTCTTAAATTTACTTAAATCGCCGCCTGTTTTATAAAATTCTTCAGCGTCGATCATAGTACCATCAGGCAGCTTACAAACGGTGTAATCCACGCCGTTGCCGTCTTTGCGGACGATCAGCTCGCCGCCATTTTTGATACAAAAATCCCCAGCAGCGCTAGCCTCTGCGCTCACCGAAGCGAAAGCGCCCGCCACAAGCGCTACTGCAAAAAATCTCTTAAAACTCATTTAAATCCTTTCGTTTAATTTTGCCTGTTTTTAGGGTTAAGCTTAAATTTAGGCGCTAGATACGCTAAACCTGCGCCTACATAAATAAACCGCCTTCCATCCTCGAACACCGATAATAGCGTTTTAAATATTAAATACTACCTAATAAATCCCAGCAGCGCCAAGTCCGCTCGCCGCTGCAAAATCAAAGCCATCAGACTTCATCCAATGCAAAATTTTAACATCATAAAATTTCATCTTCAATAAAATTCTAGCGGCGAAATCTAAGCCGCATCAAAGCTATTTCTGCCGCAAAATACCAGCTATAAAAGCGAGGACTATGGCAAATACCAGCTTAGCGGCAAGGCAAGCGCGGATCCTAAACGATCTCGTCTATAGGCGCGAGCTGCGTTCAAATCCTTTAAATTTAACCGCTGCTAGCCGTTTTTGCGCGCAAACTCGCTCATAAAAGCGACTAGTTTTTCTACGTCCTCGTAGTTTATCGCGTTGTAGATCGAGGCGCGGATGCCGCCTAAGACGCGGTGTCCTTTAAGCCCGATCATCCCCTCCGACTCCGCCTGCGCGACGAAAAGGGGCTCAAGCGCGGCGTCTGCGATATTAAAGCTCACGTTCATCAGGCTGCGACTGTCTTTTTGCGCGTGGCCACGGTAGAAGCCTCCGCTAGCATCGATCGCGCCGTAAAGTAGCGCCGCTTTGCGCTTGTTGCGCTCGTGCATCGCCGCGAGCCCGCCGATCTCATCCTTGATCCAGCCGAGCATTAAATTTAGCATGTAAATTCCGAAGGTATTCGGGGTGTTGCTCATCGAGTCCGCATCCGCCTGCGTCTTGTAGCGCAGGATCATCGGCGTTTTGGGGTTCGCGCGATCTAGCAGATCCTTGCGGATCGCAACCATCGTAACGCCCGCGGGCCCGCCGTTTTTCTGAATGCCGCCGTAAAACATCCCCACGCTGCTAAGATCCACGGGTCGCGAAAACAGATCGCTCGAGCTATCGACCACGAGCGGGCAGCCGCACTGCGGTAGCTGCGGATACTGCGTGCCGTAGATGGTATTGTTCGAGCAGATGTAGCCGTAGTCGGCGTCGTCTGAAAATTTAACCTCGGGGATGCGGTCGAATTTACTATCCTCGCTGCTTGCGACCACGCGGTAGTTTATGCCGAGCACGCCCGCTTCCTTAATCGCCTTGCTCGTCCAGTTGCCCGTGTTGGCGTATTCTGCGACGCCGCCTACGTATAGGTTCATCGGCACCTGCGCGAACTGAAGGCTCGCGCCACCTTGCAAAAATAGAATCGTAAAATCATCCGAAAAGCCGTAGAGATCGCGCACGCGGCTCATCGCGCTATGCAGAACCTCCTCAAAAATTTTGGTGCGGTGCGAGATCTCCATTATCGAAAATCCCAGCCCTGCATAGTTTAACAGCTCCTCTTGCGCCTGCTTTAGCACGCTCAGCGGGATGGTGCTAGGTCCTGCGCTAAAATTTATTACTCTATCCATTTTGCCTCCTTTAGATGATTTTTGCGTTTTTGCTGAGCTGCTGTGAGCAAAGGACGAACTCGTCGCCTGCGGCAAGCTCGCCCAAGCTCACCGTTTTGCCGCCCTTTTGGATTTGAACGAGGTCTTTGGTGATCTCAAAAAATTTTGCCTTTTGCGCCAAAAGCTCATCCTTAGCGCTTAGCGTATGCTCTGCGGTGCTTAGTTTGGAGCCGATGAAATTTTTAAATTTAAGCTCGAAATTTAAAAGCTTTGCAAGCGAGCCTGAAATTTTTGGCTCGACCGATTTTGATTTAAGCTCTAAAGCTGCGAGGCTCAGCACGTTTTGTGCGGATGAAATTTTATCTTTTATCAGCCTATCAAACGCGTCGCTTATGCCGTCTAGGCTCTGAAAGATCGCGCAAATATCGGGCAGCAGGTCGATCATCGCGGCGGTGGGCGTGAGGCTTCGGTGATCGGCTACGAAATCGCTGATGCTAAAATCGATCTCGTGCCCGACCGCCGAGATGACGGGCGTTTTGGCCGCGTAGATCGCGCGCGCCAGAGCCTCGTCGTTGAAGCACCACAGATCCTCGCGCGAGCCGCCGCCGCGAGCGATGACGATCGCATCGTAGCCCTTCGCGTCGGCTACGCGCAGCGCGCTTATGATCGAAGCAGGCGCGCCTTCGCCTTGCACTAGTGCGTTATACAGATCGATCTTGCAAAGCGCGAAGCGGTCCTGCGCCGTGCGAAGCATATCCGCCTGCGCCGCGGAACCCGCGCTTGTAATGATCGCGATGCTTTGGGCAAATTTCGGAAGCTGCTTTTTGTGTGTGGCATCAAAAAGACCCTCTTTGCTAAGTTTATCTTTTAGCGCAGCAAATGCTGCTTCCAGCTCGCCCTCGCCGCTTTTGCGGATGTTTGAGACTTGGATCTGATACGCGCCCGTGGGGGCGTATAGCGAGACTTTGCCGCTTACGATAAGCTTATCGCCGACGGCGGGGATAAAATTTATCCGCGCGGCGTTAAATTTAAACATCGCGCAATCGATCGCCGCGCTCGCGTCTTTGATCGTGAAATACCAGTGCCCGCTCGTGCTTTGAATTCTAAACTTAGATATTTCGCCCTCGACCTCGACGAAGCTAAAGCTCGTTTCCAAAAGCGTCTTGGCTTGGGCGTTTAGCTCGCTTACGCTAAGCATCGTCGCTCTTCCGCGCGATTTTCTCCGCTATGAAAAGCGTGCTGACGTCGAAGCTGAAGCCCTTTTGCACGTGCAGCTCAAAGCCCGCATTTTTGAGCTTTTCGCTAAAGCTCGCGGCGTCTAGGAAGCTGCCAATGGAGCTTGGCAGATACTCGTAGGCTTCTTTGTTTTTCGAGATAAAGGCGCCGATTTTGGGTAAAATTTTACTCACGTAAAAATCTCTGATTTTAAACGCGAGCCCGCCGCTTGCAGCTTTGGTAAATTCCAAAACCACGAGCGAGCCGCCCGGTTTGACGATCCGGTTAAACTCTGCAAGCGCCGCATCTAGCTCCACGACGTTTCTTATGCCGTAGCTGATGCTTAAAATATCCACGCTCGCGTCATCCAGCGTCGTGGCGCCCGCAGTCGCTTTGATAAACTCGCAGCTAGGAAATTTTTGCTTCGCTACCTCGAGCATTCCTTCGCTCGGATCGATTCCCACGATCCGCTCGATCTGCACGCCGTGCTGAGCTGCGCCGTCGCGCCACGAGCTTATCATATCGCCCGTACCGCACGCGACGTCGGCGATACTCACGAGCCTTCCTTTAAGCTTTTCAAGCGTCAGTTCGACCGCTTTTTTGCGCCACGAAACGTCCACGCCGAAGCTGATGGCGCGGTTTGCCAGATCGTAGGTAGGCGCGATCTCATCGAACATCTTTATGATTTTTTCCTGTTTTTGCACGGGCTTTCCTTATTCGTATGCTTTGATTTTGCGCAGCGATCTTTTCAGAGCGCGCAAAAGAGCCTCTTTTTCATTTAAAATTTTTTCCTCCAGCTCGGCGCGGCGGTCGTTTAGACGGGCGTCCAGAGCCAGCAGATACGCAAACGCGACGCCGCTTTTATCGCTTGCTTTTTGATAGATCGCGATGAAATTTTGCCACACGCTGATATCTTGCAGCGCGCCGAAATCCTCGCAGGCGGCCTTGGTGCGTTTAAACAGCTCCCTGACGCAGCCTTCATCAAAGCTTCTTGCAAAAATTTCAAGCGCGTATTGCAGCCTCTTTAGCCCTATGCGCACGTCGTGAAATACCTGCAGAGATGAGCCTTGCTGCAAATTTTTTAGCTCCACGCGCAAGCTTTTAATCAGCTTGCAAAGGCGGGCGGAGGCGAACTTTTTTGAAATTTTTTCATATTCGCTACGCGCGTAGATGCCGTCCGCGCCGCTTAAAAAGCCGCTAATAGCGCCGTTTAAATCTGCAAATTCCGCGCTAGAGAGAAATTCTAAAATTTTATCCTCCGAGCGCTTTGCGATAAGATTTAGCTGCTGCAAAAAGCTCGCAGGCGCGTCGTCGGCCTTCAAAAACTCCGCAAAAACGTGAAGGTCTCGCAGCTGATTGGTGCGGCTCATAAATCCTGCGAGCAGTTTTACAATTTCGCCCCTTTTTTCCGCCTCGAAAAGCGGCGCGGACAGCTTCAAAACCGCTCTAAATTTGCGGATCTGCACGCGCAGCTCGTGAAGAGCTTCGGGGGCAAGGTTTTTTTGATACTCGCTTTTTGCGGCACACGCCCTCGTCCATGCCAGCTCAAGCACCAAGCGCGCGAGCTTAACGCTGTCCGCATAGGGCTGAGCGAAAAATTTAACTCGGCTAAATTTTTTAAAAACGCTGCGGGCGTGCGCGAAATCAAGCGAGCGCGGCGGCATACCGTAGCGCGCCAAATAGCGACTTTTGTAGCGGTAATCGTCGGTGATCTCGCAAAAATCGCTGTTGCCGAAGGTTTTTGCAAAATCAAAATTTGCACTTGTCGCCTCGCTTTGGAATTTCGCTCGTAAAATCACGAGCGTGCTTAGCTCGCCGCCGTAAAGCTCTAACCAAAACTCCGCCTCGTCGTTAGCAAAGCCGTAGCGGTTCTTTTGCACGACGCGGGCTATCCTGCTTTTTAAAGCCTCTTTGAAATCATCTTTTGAAATTTTAAAATTTAGAGTTTGTCTGTCGAGATCCTCTTTTTTGTGGTGCAAAGAGCACTCGTCGTTTTGGCGGATATAGTAAATTTCGGGGTAGAACGAAGTATAAAACCAAGCGATCTTTACCTTGCGACATTTTAGCCCCACACGCTCTAGCGTCCGCAGAATCGAATCGTCGCTCAATAAAAATTTACGCTTAGTTTGCATACCCGCTCCAAAAATAAAGTGGGTAATAATAGCAGAAAATTCTTTAAACTATCTACACTTTTCGCATTCTTCGACCGTAGCCGTGATATTTAGCTTGCGGATGAAATTGCCCGCTTTGCGCTCGATGTTTTTCAAAACGTCCTTATTAAAGGCATCGTCCATGAAAAGATCCGTGACGTTGCCGCATTTTTCGCATACGACGTGGATGTGCGGCATCTGATAGATGTCGTAGCGGCTCTTTTTATTCGGCGCATTGACCTCGACTACGACCCCTTCGTCGAGTAGGGTATTTAAATTTTTATAAACCGTCGCTAGCGAAATAGATGGATAGTCCTCCTTGATCCCCTCGTATAGGTCATCTATGCTTGGATGTTCGTGGCGATCGAGCACCTTTAGGATGCACAATCTTTGCGGAGTTGCTTTCAAACCGCAGGTTTTGAGTAGTTCTACGTGGCTCATTTTTGTCCTTCAAAAATTTTAAAGTGATATTATCAAATTTTACTTTAAACAAAGTTGATATTAACTAATACTTTTTATCACTTAATATTCGCTCGGTTAGAGTTTGGATATCCAAGCCCAAGCTACGCTCCACGTCGGCGGTCTTGCCGTGCGGTAAAAAGATATCAGCAAACTCGAAGCTCACGATCTTTACGTCCGAAATTTCATTTTCCTGCAAAAATGCGCTTAAAATTTCACCGACGCCGCCCTTTTTGGCATTGTCGCTAAAGACGTACCAAATTTTATCTTTGCGAGCCAAATTTTGCAAAAACTCGGCGTCCAAAGGCTTTGCAAAGACTAGATCTACGACATCCACCTCTATCTGCCCCTCCAGCGCCGCAGCCGTTTTGTATGCTCTACCAGCGCCGTTTCCGTAGCCGATCAGCGCTACGCGCGAGCTATCGCTGCGCTTTAAAAAGACCGATTTTGCAAGCTCTACTGCAGGCGTATCGATTTCGCAGTCTAAAATAAAGCTTCCGCGCGGATAGCGGATCGCCAAAACCCCCTCGTGCGCGTAGGAGTACTCGATGATCCGTTTAAAGCTCGCCTCGTCCCGCGGCGCACACATGCTGATGTTCGGGATCGCATTTAAAAAACTCACGTCAAAGACCCCCTCGTGCGTCTCGCCGTCCTCGCCCACGATGCCCGCGCGATCCATCGCAAGGACTAAGCTTAGATTCATAATTGCTGCGTCGTGGACGATCTGATCGAACGCGCGCTGCATAAAGGTCGAATATATCGTAACGTACGGCTTAAAGCCTTCGCGCGCCATCGCAGCCATCGAGCTTAGCGCGTGAGGTTCGGCGATCGCCACATCCCAGAAGCGGTGGGGAAATTTCTCGATCAGCTTATCCATGCCGGTGCCGCTTGGCATCGCGGCGGTTACGCCCACGACGTTTTCATGCTTGGCGGCTAAATTTAAAAGCGCCTCGGCGTAAATTTGCGTGGCGCTTTTGGCGGCGGATTTTTTCTTAAATTCTCCGCTTTGAATATCGAAAGGCCCTACGCCGTGCCAGCTCTCCAAATAGCCCTCCGCCTTGTCGTAGCCCTTGCCTTTGATCGTTTGAGCGTGCACGACGACGGGTTTGCGCGCGCTTTTTGCCGTCTTTAGCGCCGATATGAGATCGGCTAGGTTGTGACCGTCGACCGGGCCTATGTATTCGAGCCCGAGCTCCTCAAAATACATCCCCGGGATGATGAGCTTTAAGGAATTTTCAAAGCGTTTCGCCATATAGGTGGCGCTTTGCGGAGCGTGGGAGAGCAGCTCTCTTACGTGGGATTTAAATTTTTGATAGGTCTCGCCCGCCATCGCTTGGCTTAGGTATTTGCTAAAGGCGCCGATGGGCTTGCTGATACTCATTTTGTTGTCGTTTAGGATGATGATGCAGGGTAGGCGCAAATCTCCTAACTCGTTCATCGCCTCATAAGTCATACCGCCGCTCATCGAGCCGTCGCCGATGAGTACGACCGGCACGCGATCTTCGTGCTTTAGGCTTATCGCTTTTGCCGCGCCCACGGCTAAAGAGATCGATGTTGAGGCGTGTCCTGCGACGAAGTAATCAAATTTACTCTCGCTAGGCTTCGTGTAGCCGCTGATACCGCCAAACTGCCTAAGCGAGCCGAACTCCTCCCAGCGATCCGTCAAAAGCTTGTGCGCGTAGCTTTGATGGCTCACGTCGAAGATAAACGGATCGCTCGCGGCGTCGAATACGTAGTGCATCGCCACGATGAGCTCGACCGCGCCCATATTTGAGCTTAGATGACCGCCGTTTTTGCTTACGACTTCGATGATGCGCGCCCTGATCTGCGTGCAAAGCTCCCGTAGCTCCTCTAAGTTTTTGTTTTTAATATCCACTCAAAATTTCTCCCAGCGCGCCAAAGACGCGATCGTTTTGCCCCTGCGTGCCGATCGTGATACGCACGGCGTTTAGTCCGTAGCTTTTTAAATTTCGAATGATGATGCCGCGGCGCAGAAGCCTATCGCAAAGCTCGCTACTATCTAGCGGCGGGCTAAGTTTGAACGTGATGAAATTTGCGTAGCTAGGGATAAATTCTAAATTTCGCTCGCGCGCAAAATCCTCGAAGCGGCTCATCTGCGCGGCGTTGTTTTGCAGGCTTTTTTGCACGAAAGCCTCGTCTTTTAGCGCCGCAATCGCCGCTGCGAGGCTAAGTGTCGTGATATTAAAAGGCGGGCGCAGCTTATAAAGCGCGCTTATGATTTGCCGCGGCGCGATACCGTAGCCTACGCGCATACCGCCCAGGCCGTAGACCTTTGAAAAGGTGCCTAGATAGAGCACGTTTTTAAAATTTTGAATTAAAAATTTCGGATCGAGCTTTTTGCGTTTATCTTTAAACGCCGCAAATTCGTTATATGCGGCATCTATCACCAAAAGCGTGTCCTCATCTACGCTGCCGGCGAACTCATACACCGCCTCCGCATCCAAGCACTCGCCTAGCGGGTTGTTTGGCACGCACAAAAAGATGACCGAAATTTCATCCCTGTGCGTGTTATAAATTTTTAAAAGCTCGGCTAGATCGTGCTCCTGAGCGCTCGTTTTGTAAACTTTAGCCTCGCAGTGGCTTGCGTAGATGCCGTACATCGCGAAAGTGACGCCCGCTTGCAGTATCGCGCGGCGCGAATTGAGCTTGGCGTGCAGCGCAAATTCAATGATCTGATCGCTGCCCGCGCCGATGATGATATTTTGCGGCTCTACGCCGAATTTTAAGGCGAGCGCGCCCTTTAGCTCATACATCGAATCATCGGGGTATAGATGCGCGCGTGCCGCGTTTTGCGCGATCGCCTCCTGCACCGCCTCGCTCGTGCCGAAGGGATTTTCGTTGCTGGCAAGCTTTAGCACGTCCTGCTTTGGGATGCCCAGCTCGCGCACCACAAGCTCGATCGGCTTCCCCGCTTCATAATTGCTTAGATTTTCTACAAATTCGTTAAATTTCATTACTCCCCTCCGTTTATATAGCTTCCCAGCCAGGTGATTTCGTGGCCGTTTTTCTGCGCGTTTTGCAGCACGCGCGCCACGCGTTCATCATCCACATGCCCCTCAAAATCGACATAAAAGACGCATTTAAAATCCCTAAGTTTTACCGGGCGGCTTTCAAGCTTGGTTAAATTTATCCCCTCGTTGCGAAACATCTGCAAAAAGTCCACGAGCCCGCCTGGGCGGTCGTCGGTTTTGGCTAGGATGCTCGTTTTGTTGCGGTCACTCTTTTGATTTTTAAAGTCGCTCAGCACGAAAAAGCGCGTGCGGTTAGCGGAGTTGTCCTCGATCTTTTGAAACATCATCGGCACGCCGTAAAGATCGGCGGCGATCTTGGAGCAGATCGCGGCGGAGTGCGGCGTGGCGGCTGCCATCTGCGCCGCAAGCGCGGTCGATTTGGTCGCGGTAAATTTAACGCCGCTAAGGCCGTGATCGTCTAAAAATTTAAGGCACTGATTGTATCCTTGTGGATGCGAGAATATCTGATCCACCGTGCTTACGTCGTCGCAGTGGCTCGCAAAGCAGTGGTGGATATCCATATAAATTTCGGCGACAATCTTGACGCCCTCGTATTTTCGCAAGCAATCAAGCGTCGCTCCCACCGCGCCTTCGGTGTTATTTTCGATCGGCACGACGCCGTATTTGGCCTCGCCGCTATCAAGCTCCTTAAAGACCGCCTCGATGTTTGAGAGCGGCAAATAGGAGCTTACCGCGCCGAAGCGGCTCTTGGCGGCTTGGTGCGAATAGGTGCCGAAAGGCCCTAAAAACGCGACGATCTGCGGCTTTTCTAAATTTCGCGAAACCGAAAAAATTTCAAAAAATATCGCCTCGATCGCCTCTTTGCTTAAATTTCGTGCCTTTCCGCCGTCCAGCCTGCTGATGATCGAGTGCTCGCGCTCCGGGCGGTAGATCGCGCTGCCCGCGGTCTGCTTTAGCTCGCCGATCTTTTTGACAAACCCCATGCGCTCGTCGATAAGGCGCAAAATTTCATCATCCAGCCTATCGATACAAACGCGCAGATCATCGATATTTTGCATCACAATCCTCCTTTTGCTCGCCCCTAAATTTCGGTTTTAGAAATTTCATGCCGCCGCTCTTGCTGCTTTGTGCTTTGAAATTCTTACCGCGCGAACTTAAAATTTCATCGCTTGCAATTACTGCGCCGTAGCTTCCGCGCGCTAAGAAGGCGCGATAAAATTCGTCGCAGCGGGATCTAAAATTTAAAGAGCCGCGATTAAAATTTAAAACGGGGCTTCGTTCTGGCGTTAAATTTAGAGGCGCATTTCGTTCGGATTTGAAATTTAAAGCGGCGGCGCGTTCAGGCTCGGAATTTAAAGCGACGGTGCGTTTAAAATTTAGGGTCGCTCTCACTGCGGCATTAAAATTTAAAGCTGCAGCGCACTCGGATTTGAAATTTAAGATCGCACCCTGTTTTGGACGGCTCGCCGCGCGGATCATACGAGATCCTTTTCGAGCGCGATTAGATCATCAAAGCTCTCGCGCTTTCTAATCAGGCGGTCCTGTCCGTCGTAAACCGCGACCTCGGCGGCGCGGCAGCGGGTGTTGTAGTTGCTCGACATCGAAAATCCGTAGGCGCCGGCGCTTTTGATCGCGAGCAGATCGCCGCTTTGCAAGCAGGGCAAGCTCACCCCTTTGGCCAAAAAATCGCCGCTTTCGCAGATCGGTCCCACGACGTCGCAGAGGCTTAAGCTCTCTGCAGAGCTTTGCGGCGCAGAATTATCCACGGCGGAGCTTAGATTAGAGGAATTCTGTGGCGCGAAATTTCCTTGCAAGCTTTGTGAAACGCCGTTTTGCGGCGTAGAATTTTGCGGTGCGAAATCCTCTGAAGCGGACTTAGCCTCGATGCCGAAAGCTTTGCTATGCGTGGAATTCTGCGCCGTAGAATTCTCGGTGTCGCTTTGGCTCGCGAAGCTTTCGCAGGCGGAATTCTGCTCGCTTACAAGCTCGATTTTATGGTGCGCGCCGTAGAGGCTCGGGCGTATGAGATCGTTCATCGCGCCGTCAACGATGACGAAGCGCTTGCCGCAGTTTTGTTTTTCGTAAAGCACGCGGGTAAGAAATACCCCCGCAGCCCCTGCGATGAAGCGCCCCGGCTCGCACACGATCGTGACGTCTAGACCGCTTAGGCTGCGCAAAATCCCCTGCGCGTAGTCGTAGAGCACGATCTGTTTTTCATCCTCGTAGCGGATGCCGATGCCGCCGCCCACGTCGAAAAATTTTATATCGATCTCAAGAGCTCGCAGCTCTCGCAGCAGATCGCTTACGATCTTTGCGGCGTCACAGATCGGCGCGATCTCCGTGAGCTGGCTGCCGATGTGAAAGTGGATGCCGACGGGATTTAAAAATTTGCTCTTTTTGGCGTAGATATACATCTTGCGCGCAGTCTCGATACTGACGCCGAATTTGTTCTCATTTAGCCCCGTGGAGATGTAGGGATGGGTTTTGGCGTCAACGTTTGGATTTACGCGGATGCTGATACGAGCGGGCTTATTTAGCTTTTGTGCGATTTGCTCGAGGCGCAGCATCTCGGCTTCGCTTTCTAAATTTATCAGCAAGATGTCTGACTTTAGCGCAAACTCGAGCTCGCTATCCTGCTTGCCGACGCCAGAGAATATGATCTTATAGTTCTTTGCGCCGATATACAGAGCGCGGCGCAGCTCGCCAATGCTGACGCAGTCAAAGCCGCTACCCAGATCTGACAAAAACTTTAAAACGCTAAGGTTGGAATTGGCTTTAATAGCGAAGCAAACGAGCGATTTGCGCGCTGCGAAGGCCTCTTTGAGCGCTATGAAATTCTTTTGTATCTCGTTAAAATCGTAAACGTATAAAGGGGTGCCGTATTTGCGGGCTAAGCTTGAATAATCCATAGAATTTCCATCGATAAATTTTGCGCCATTCTAACAAATCAAGGCTTAACGATGCTTAAAAACCAAAAATGCTGCAAAGCCTAATAGCGCTGTTATGGGCATGATAATGCCAAGTTCTGGGATGATGACGCCGTTGAGAGAAAACCTAATTAACACGAAAAGCACTCCCCAAGCGCATAGCGTAGCGATAAAAAATCCGAAGCTTAGCAGCGCAAGATTAAAAAACCGTCCCGTAACGGGCAGGTAATAATACAGCACTAACACCGCCAAGGGCGCGAACAACGGAAAAAATATCATATTATAAAGGCTTGCTTTTATAGTGGAGATATTCACGCCTTGATGCGAAAAGGTGCGGATCGAACGCAAAGCATCCCTGATCGAATATACATTACTCGTATCATAAACACTCGCAATTGAGCTTGGATCAAAGCCTTTAAGCGCCTCACTCTGCGCGCTAAGCTTACTTCTTAATCCACTTCCTCCAAGCTTAAGCTGCGCTGGTAAAGTAGTGGTATTTATATCGCGCAGATGCCAAATTTTGCCTGCGTATTCGCCAGAGCTTGCATGCGAGCGTGAAGCAACGGAGTTATCCCCTATATTAAAGATCGTTATATCATTTGCGTTTTTGCCGTTTAGAGCTTTGATATAGATATATTTACCCTCAAATTTCAAAAACATATCTCCTCCCGTAGGCGATAAATCGGTTAAATTCTTTTGAAATTTTAGCGCGTATGCAAACGGAGTAGAATTTAAAGCTATAAAGCCTGCAGTAATCGCAAGTGCGATCAAAAATGGAGGGATTATCAGAGCGTTTTTGCTAACCCCAAGCGCATAAAAGCTCACCAGCTCGTTGCTTCTAATCATATTAAACATCATTAAAATCAGCGCGAAAATGAGGCTTAGCGGCAGCGTGTAGCTAAGCGCGACTGCAGCCGTTAGGGCGATATACAAAAGAGCGGTATTCGCGCTTGAAGGAAAATCTTTGAGATTGGTAAGCACATCGATGCCTACATAAAAGCACTCAAGGGCTATTAGCAGGATAAAAAAATACTTCAGATAGGAAAGAGCCGCATATTTTACGTATAACTTCACACCCTAGCCTTTTTAATCGTAAATTTTTGCGCGATCTGCTCTATATCCGAGCAAATGAGCTCCTCTACCGCGCGCGCGACGTAGGGTAAAATTTCGCCTAGCTTTTCGCGCTCGCTTTCGTTAAAATTTCCGAGCACGAAATTTGCCGCATCCTGGTCCTGCCGTTTTTTGCCCACGCCGATACGCACGCGCTCGTAATCTGCACCGATTAGCGCATCGATCGATTTGATGCCGTTGTGCCCGCCGCTACTGCCGCCTTTTTTAAATTTAACGGCGCCCAGATCCAAATCTATATCGTCGTGCACCACAATGATGCGCTCGGGCTTGTAAAAATCATTCACGGCCTTTACGGAGTTGCCGCTTAAGTTCATAAAAGTTTGGGGTTTTAAAAGAAGCAGCGAGCCCTTTTTAAAGAGCTCGCCTTGGAATTTAGACGAGCCGAGCTCGCTAAAGCCGCCCGTCTTTAAAATTTCGTCGATTAGCATAAAACCGACATTGTGTCTGGTGTCTGCGTATTTCTGAGCAGGATTCCCAAGTCCTGCGATCAGTATCATAGGCGCCCCTATTTAGCCGAAGTGACTCCGACTACCGCTACTGAGCCGTCTAGGATGATGCTGACGCCCTCTTTTACCGGAATGTCTCGGATCAAAAGCGAATCGCCTACGTCAAGATCGCTCACATCGAGCGTAAAATCGTTTGGTAGATCTTTGCCGGCGCATTTTACGGCGATACGGCGCTTGGATTGCACCAAAATACCTTTGTTTTTTAGTCCTTTAGCGACGCCAGTTACCTTAACCGGCACTAAATATTTGCTTACGACGTCATCCTGAACTACTCGCAAATCTACGTGAGTTAGGGTATTTGTGACGGGGTGCTTTTGGTATTCTTGCACTATAACGCGATATGTCTTACCGCCCACGCTAACCTCGAAAGGAAGATCTTTTTTTGCGCGCATAGCTTTGATAAAGTCGTTTACTTTAAACGCTGCGTTAATATTTTCAAATCCTTTCGCATAAATATTAGCGATTAGATAACCATCTCGTTTTAGGGATTTTGAAGCCCTTTTACCGATACTATCTCTAACGATACCTTCTAACATTAGGTTTCCTTTGTGAAAAAATGAAGCGTGATAATAGCCAAATATTGCTTTAAATCTATTTAAGAAATATGGGACTTTATGCAGATCGATCAATAGTGGAATTTATTTATGCATGTTAGGATGTCTTTTGTGCATCGCAATATAAATTACGACGATAAGCCCTTATGCCGCAAAATTATCATAATTAGCCGCTCTCCCATGATTTCATAAAAATCTTTTTTGTATTCGCTCGCATGCTTTCGCAGCGCGTCTTTGAATTCGTCGTAGAATTTCAAGCTGCATTCGTGAGTTTCAAAAAATTTTAAAAGCGCGCTGTATCTTATGACCGAATAGCGCCCATACTCATCAAATTTTGCCAACTCTCTATCCGCATAGCTATAATCAGGTAGAAGCAAAAAACACTTTGCTCTGCCGCCTGAATCCTGCTTATCGGCAATCTTTGAGTATTTATCTAGCTGAGAGCGTATTACGCCGCTTTGCAAATCGTGTCTTATCCCGTTGATACCGGATTTGATCTTATTTTCGATGACGATTGCGTGGTTTTGATCTTTTATGAAAATATCTATATTTTTGTATTCTCTTAAAATTTGCGCGTCCTCACTTATGTTTAGCCGTAAAATTTCGCTCGCAAATTTTAAAAATAGTTCCGCATCGTTTCGCAGATAATAGACTATCCAATTTGAAAAGCTTAACTCATCGTCCATCTTGCCGATTATCTCTAAGATATTTTGCTCTTTAGCTTTAAAATTTAAAATTTCATCTCGTTTGATCCGCTTCGCAGTGTCGCCGCTCTGCCAAAGCTCGGGCGCGAAAATTTTATCCAGCACGCTTTCGTGGCGGACATATTGCTTCAAAGATTGCGAGGAAAATTTAAATGGCACTAAAAAATGCGTTTCGTCTATCAGTTTCTCATCATCAACGATGTAAAATTTAAATTTCGGTTTTTTAAAATTCGACGTCTCAAATGTTATATACGCCGCATTGGGGCTATCGTTTTCGCTTTCAAATAGCTCGTTTAGAGGCACGCCGCCGTAAGCGATATTTTGTGCTTCAATCATTTCGGATTGTCTTTTAAGCTCCTCTTTAGCGCCGCGCTTTCTGCCGCAGGCAAAAAGCTCATCGCTCAAAAGCAGCTTTAACTCGCTAGCGCAAGCTAAAATTTCAAAACAATGTTTCGAGATAGCACGCACTAAAAGAACTTTGTGCGCATTCTTCGCATCCTCGTTTATCGTGCCGTAAGGATTTACGTAGATGTAGTGCCTGCCGTTGTCTGCCTTAAAAAGATTGATGATTTCGTGCCCCAAGCTCTCGTTCAAATAGCCGCCCGAAAACATTCGATTTATAATTATCATCTCAGAATAAATTCCTATCTATATTTTTAGCGCTAAATTTACGCACGCATTCTCGTATGGCGTTACGTACCTCGTCGCGCTTTTGTTTGTCATAAAAATATAATCCCGTCGAGCCGAAGCTTCCAAAGACGTAGAGATAATATCTTGTTTGGATATCATTAATGCGCCGCCCCAATCTAGCGGTTTTGGCATTTTTGGAGCTCATCCTAAAAAATTTAATCACCGCTAGAAAAATTTTAGAAATATTTGCGCTTTTTACCTCTTTTTTTCTCTAAGCGCATATCCTCGATTTGATCTGCCGTGACGGTTCTGCTGCGCATTAAATTCCAATACGGCGCGCAGAGCAAAACGGCTACAATGCTATTTTCAACATCGCTTCTAGGGAAAGTGATTTTACCTGTTTGCATATCGATCAGGTATTTTTTGTTTTTATTGTAGATCAAAATGCTTTGAAACGGCAAAAGCACTAAAATCACGGCACCCACGCCTAACGGCAACAGCAAAATTCCAATGAGCAGCGCCCATTTAAAATTTTTAAAAACGATTTCTAGTGCAGTATGGACGTCGATTATCTCATATTTCATAAAATTCTCTTGCGATGAAATTTTAAAATTTTATTCATTTGATCGCTTGCGCGATTTAAATTCTAAAAAGCGCCGAAGCATTAAGACCTCAGCGCTTTTTAGATAAATTTCGCGACTAATTTCGACGCGAGATTATTTCTTTTTGCGACGTTTTTTGTCGCCCGCTTTTTGGGCATGAGTCCTATTGCATCCTGCTCTTTTTGTTTTGTTAGAGCTCATTCGGTTCTTAACCGGCATTTCCTACTCCTTATAGAAAAAATATG